>Ga0209184_1000511_pt1 | contig 40045 bp, 60 predicted proteins | sample EN8Hudsemesocosm_2_FD_184627 | JGI IMG/M metagenome (GOLD analysis project Ga0209184, IMG submission 184627) | Methane-oxidizing microbial communities from mesocosms in the Hudson Canyon - EN8C Hudson Canyon (SPAdes) (version 2) | ecosystem: Environmental > Aquatic > Marine > Cold seeps | place... | reverse complement strand
TGGTCTACAATGGATTTGGCTGTTGATTTAGCTTTACAAGATCCAGTTGCGGCAATTACTGGTCGAATTGGTCAATACTGGGCTACTGCTCTTGAACGTCGATTAATTCAGTCTACTATGGGTTTGTTGAATGATAACGTTGCTAATGACTCAAGTGATATGGTTGTAAATATTGCAACTGATGATGCGGGTGCTGCTACTGCTGCTGAATTGGTTTCCAATGATGCAATCTTAGATGCACAACAAACTGCTGGCGATCATCAGTCAGGCTTTAGCGCTATTGCTATGCACTCAGTTGTTTACAACCGTTTACGCAAGCAACAACTGATTGATTTCATTCGCGATGCAGACAACAACACTTTATTTCAAATGTATGGAAACTTACGTGTAATTGTTGACGATTCTCTAAGCGCTGTAGCTGGTACAAACCGTGTGACATATACTACTGTTATCTTCGGTGCTGGCTCTGTAATCTCTGGCATGGGCCGAACAACTACACCTAGCGAGCTAGATAGAAGCGCTGAGAAAGGCAACGGTGGCGGTCAGTCTGATTTATACTCTCGTCGTGCTGATATTGTTCACCCGTTAGGTTTTGAGTTTACATCTGCTTCGGTTGCTGGTCAGTCAGCTACGTTGGCAGAGCTTGCAACAGCGGCAAACTGGAACCGAGTATGGGACCGTAAAAATATTCCTATTTGTTTCCTACAAACGAATGGGTAGTGCTCATTGGTTGCAAATAAGTAACCAATTATAGTGGGCTTAATTGCCCACTTTTATTTTATAAGGAGAATACCTTGGCTAAGAAAGAATTAACAAAATTAGAGCATAATAACGCTGTATGGGCTGAAGTAAAAAAACTTGAAGATAAGATAAAAGAGGTTAAATCAACCCTTTATCCTGCTGAGCTACCAAATCAAGCCAGCTTAAATGACTGCAATAGACTTGCAAGAAAAGCCAATACCACACCAGCAAAAGTAGACCCTAAAAGGGTTTCAGAAGAAAAAGGTAAGTAGTTTTATCTTATTGCAATTAAAGCCTCGTTTGTACGGGGCTTTTTTATAAGTAAAAATAAGCTATAATAGCCACAGGGTTGAGGGACCCTAGACTAGCTAGTCGCACCAATCCCTCTAAAACTCCCTCGTTTTATGATTCCCTCACATTTTAATTAATTGAGGGTTATTCATGCCTACTAATAGATCAAAAACTGAAGAAGAAGAAATGCTAAATCATTTACTTGTTAGTATAGTTATAGCTAGCGGTGGAGTAATTATAAGTAACGATAGAAATTCATTATTACAAAGCTGGCTAACAGCGATAGGAGGATAATATGCCAAGTGTAAACTTACTACTCGAACAAATACTTGCTGCTCAAGAGGGTGGCGGAGGGTCGGGAACTAACGGCTTTATTGATTATAACGATACATCAACAACAGCATCGCCTGTGGCACTTTCTGCGGATACATGGACAGCCTTGCCAAATGACGGGCTAGGTGCATTTACTAACAAAGATTATAAGCCTAGTGGCGTTACTGAATTAATGGATGTCTCGACGGGCAAAGTAGATCCAACTGAATTACCTTTGGGATCTACAATACTTATAAGAAATGACTTTACTGTCACGCCAAACACTAATAATACATTATTGGAGTTTAGATATACTTTAGGTGATGGCGGTGGCGCTTACACACTAGAAAAAATCATAGGTAGGCTGGATAGTGGTTCGGGCATTGGCTATAGGCGTTCATTGGTTCCAGATATGATATACATGGGAGACACTAACACCAGAGATTATCACATAGGGTTAGAGGTGCGGCTTAGTGCTGGCGGCACTTTGGTCAATGCAGGTTCAGCTATACAGGTGATAAAACAATGAGTATTACAATATACAAAGATAGTTCAGCTAACGCTATATTTATCGAGGACGCAAACGGAGCGCAGTTTTTAAATAGCTTGCAGGCATCGGTTGACAATGGATCGTGTTCCATAACGGACACAGCTAGAAGCATAGAAGTGACCACGGGTATATCATTTTCTGAATATGTTGACGAGTCAGGCAATACTTACGGAGAAAACGCGGTAGAAACTTGCGATGCTTTAAACGCTATCTTTTCTAGCTCAGGAACCCCGACAACTAATCTGCCTTCAATAACCAGCCCGTTAACTCTTGGTAGTGTTCAGGGTTCAGTAATAAACTATGAACTAACTTCTAATTACGGGGTGGGTTATGAATGGGACTTATCGAACGTTTCAGGTGTTACAACAGTCGAGGGCAATCCGAGGAAATTAATAGGCGGCTCTGGCTTGGTTAGTGGTACGTACAACATCCCCGTAAAAGCAATTAATTATAATGGTGAGGATAGCGAAACCATTGTTCTAACAGTTGATACGCCAGCATTTGCCAATACAAAATCAGTAAACTTTGGTTTAAATAATTTTTTATCAGCTAGTGCTGGAGCGCTGCAAAGCACATTAGGCAGGGCTAGTAATGGCTCGGGTTCGTCTGATGCTTGGTCAATATCATTTTGGGTAAAGCCTTCAACTAACGCTAACAACCAAGGTGTGATGTTATATGGCGGAGTTTATACGTCAGGCGGTGCTGTTATTGATATAAGGCTTGTTGGTAATAAAGATAGCTTATGGATGAGGTATGGGACATCTTCAAATAGATTGCAATTACAAACCCCAGATAATTCATTGCCTGCGGGTGTTTGGGCGCATTGCCTTATAACATACGATGGAGGAACTACGGGCGCAGGTTCAGGGAGTATAAATGATTATTACAACCGTTTTAATATGTTTATTAATGGAGTTTCACAGACAAAAACAGGCACTAACAACAACTACGGATACACCAATGCTATAACTGGCAGCGTGTTTATGGTTGGCAAGTCGGGACAGTCGCAATCTTTAAGAGATGTAAAACTTGATGAGGTAGCAATCTGGAGCAGTGACCAAAGTGCAAACGTTAGTAGTATATATAATTCAGGCTCACCCTTTGACTTATCTTTGCTGGGGGCTGCCCCTGCTCATTGGTGGCGCATGGGTGATGGTGATACATATCCGACATTATCAGATAATATAAGCGGAACAAATTTTACTATGAATAGCATGACCAGTGCATCAATAGTTAATGATGTGCCATAAATTACATTAATAAAAATTTATGTTAAACTAGCCTTATATATTTAATAAGGCTTTTTTTATGTCTCAAAATTTAGTTATAGCCAATAAAGATAATTTAGTTGTTTATGTATTCGGTGGTATAGACTTAACCGCCGCCACTGACATTCAAGTTCAGTTTGGTGCTGAGTCTTACACATTGGTTAACGATCCTTTAATTGTTATCGTTACATCTGCAACAGAATTATCATTAAACCTATCAGCAACAGCAGAGGTCGGCAAAGTATTTTCAACTGTTACATACTTCGATGGTGCTAGTGTACTAGGCACTGATATTACCTCGCGTGAACTGGCTAATAGTGATCAAATTGTTGTAGCTATCGGCACTCAGTTAATTATCGAAGATGGTTCAGTTGTCGCTAATGCCAACTCTTTTGTAACTGATGATGAATACAAAGCTTACGCGAAACTTAAAGGTTACTCTATACCAGCTACACAGCCAGATAGAGAAGCTAACCTTGCTAATGCTTACGACTTTCTTAACTTTACTTATGAGCAGCAATTACAAGGCTCACGCGTAACACCTCAAACACAAACGGGCATTATGCCTCGTAATTATATTTACGCTTACGGTGCTTTAGTTGCTAACGATTCAATACCACAAGACTTTAAAAACGCGCAAATGTTAGCGTCTTTTTCTATTAACGATGGTGTTGATACTAACGCTGTAAAAGATAACGCAAATCTAGCAGGGTTTAGTGTAGGCAACGGCGCTTACTCTGAGTCATATCAATCAGGCTCAAGCACTCCAACACTTGCACAAATGCCAGCGGTATCTAGGGTATTAAAACCTTACACTAACGCTGGTTTAAGTGGTGGTGGATTATATAAAGAAAGTATGGGGTTTTTAGGGTGAGTGCTGCACAGATACAAAAAAGGATTAAAGCTGGCTTAAAGCGAGCACAGATTAAAACTGGCTCTCCTACTAGTGATAAAGTGTACCTTGTTAAAAAATCAACTACGTCAGGCACACCGATAAACCCCGGCACAACAACCACTTCAGCAGTTGAATTGGTTAATGCTATCTTTATCGATTACGATGCAAAGCTTTTTGATATAAATATTCTTGCTGGCGATAGAAAGCTGATTTGTGATAATGTAAATATAATCAAGCAAGGCGATACAATCACACAAGGCGCGTTAACGTACTACGTAGTATCAATTAACGTGATAGCTCCAACATCTGATACATTAGCTTACCTCCCACAAGTAAGGTTGAAATGATGCCGTTACTAGGCCGTGAGAAAGTCACTAAAATGACAGAGGATGCTTACCTTAGAGTTAACGATAATGTTAGAGGTGTGTATCTTTCAGGTTTAACGAATATAGTACAAGCAACACCTGCTGATACTGGTCGAGCAAGAAATAACTGGTTCTTATCTTTAGGCGTTCCAGCTTCAGACACTACAACCAGCAAAGCGCAAGGGCTGGCTGCTATTCGCCAATTATCGCAAATGCCAAAGCTTGTGTTAAATAAAAAGATATTCTATACAAATAACCTGCCTTATATTGGTGTTCTTGAATACGGCGGATTCCCTATCCCAGGCGGTGATTTGACTTCGGGTGGGTTTAGCAAACAAGCTCCTGATGGATGGGTAAGAAAAACACTGATACAAATGCAAAATAAAATAAGGTCGTTATGAGTCATTTTGATACTAAACAAGCATTTATTAACCAGTTATCAACAATAGTTAACTTGTCTGATGTTGCATTTGAAAACAATAATTTTAATCCTGCGGGTAAGCCTTTATGGTATGCGGCTTACTACATACCAGCAACAACAGAGGCTACAGGGAAAACCCTGTCATCAAGTGATGAACAACGGGGGATATTTCAAGTAAGTGTTTTTTGTAGTGTTAACAGTGATAATTATGACAACGAGCAACTACAGGCTATCGATAACGTATTAACTGCATTTAGGTATAATCAACAATTAGTGTATAATAACCAGACAGTAAGCACGCTTGATTCAAATGTGAATTCAGGCATAGAATCAGAGTCATGGTTTAAGCGTGATATATCAATCAACTACTTAACATTTTCTACAAAGTAAAGGGCAATAAAAATGGCTAAAGAATTAAATGGTACTGCTATCGTACTAAATAACACCACCGGAGAGATTGTTGGTCAGGGTGATTTTACTCACACGTTTGGCGGCACACCTATCGAGATAGGGAATAAGTCTTATGGTGATAATGTAACTTATCTTGATGGAGAGCTATCAGCTAAGCAGCATGTTTTTTCTGGTCAGTTTACGTACAATAATGACGCTCAATTTAGAAAGGTACGAGCGGACTCATTTACCGGAACTCAAGACACTTATACTTTGACTTATACTGGTTCAGGTGTGGTTACTGATGAGTCATTTACTGGTTTGTTTGTTCCTACTGGGTTAAGTGATGGTATTCCGCAAGGTGCAAAAGTAACCACTGATTTATCATTTAACTCTAGTGGCGTTGTTACAATAACTGAAGCGGCAGATGCTTAATGATTAAGCTCTGCTATAAAGAATATCCTTTTAAGATCAGTCTCGCTGCTTGTAAGTCCTTTTTTGATAAAACAGGGCAGGATTTGCAATGCATTTTCTTAATGTACCTAGATGAATGTAAAAAAACATCTGGCGTTGATGATCTAGAAAGGATGAAGTTATTTTATAATGTTTGTACATTCGAGACTGCTTCTCATGCTATCCATGCTTTGATAACTGATGATTCAATACCTATGGCAGAAATTCAAGATGCTATGTACAGGGTTAGTTGGTTGCCTAGTGACAGAAGCGATAACATGAGTGAGCCGTGGCCCTTGGTTATGCTTGATATTGCTGTGCAGATTAATGATTACTTCTCAATAAATATGCCAGTAAAAAAAAAGGATATAGAGGAGGGGTAAATTCTGACTTTGAGCCGTTCAAGTTTAATTACTGGAGTTGGTTTAATGCCGCAGTAAAGCAATTAAAACTAACAACTAATGATGCTTGGTCGCTAGATTTTGTTGAGATATATAACCTCTTTGACCTTAATGATAAGCAAGAAAACGACACAAGCATAATGTTAAACTTTGAAAGAGTTCAAAACGGAGCGTCTAAAGAATGGCTAACACAGAATCACTAATAATAGAGCTTGACGCTAAAACACAAAAGCTTGACGCAAAACTTAAAGAAACCAACAGAAGAATAGACCATCTCGACGGTTCTGTATCAAAAGCTGACAATTCCTTAAAAAAATTCTCTACATCTGCAAAAGTTATGGCTACGGCTGTTACGGCTGTCGCCGCTTCAGTAGCTATAGCTGTTACTCAGGCTGGTAAATTTTCAAGGGAATTAACTATAGCATCAAACAGGGCGGGTGAGAGCGTTGAAAATATGCAATCTCTCGCTTTTGCCGCTAACACTGTCGGCATATCACTTGAAAAAATAGGTGACATATCAAAAGATACTAACGAGAAAGTTTCTGAGTTTTTAGCCACTGGCGGAGGAGGGTTCCAAGACTTTGCTGATGTTCTTGGCTTGACCGCTATAGAGGCAAAAAATGCGGCTAGGGAGTTTGAAAGCTTAAGTGGCCCAGAGGTTTTACAGGCAATGGTAAACCGAATGGAAGCTGCTGGCATATCAGGCGGAAAGATGTCGTTCGCTTTAGAAGGGGTAGCGAGTGACGCGACAGACTTGATACCACTATTAAAGGGTAATGGCGAAGCTTTAAAAGACCTTAGAACTGAGTTTGATTTGTTAAATATAACAATATCAAGTGCCGACATAGAAAAAATAAACAAGGTAAACAAAGAGCTTGAAAAGGCAGGGAATATATTTAGCCAAGAGTCAAAGCAACTGATCGCGGATTACTCAGAAGAATTAATAGCAGTTATAAACGCCACTGTTTTTCTTGGCCAAAAGACTGCTGACACTTTTAATGTTATAGCGACATCGTTAGCAAACCCGTTAAAGTTAGCACAAGCAGCGTTAAATGACTTTGTTAACGACCTCGATACGTTTGATGGTGTTTTAGCCGAAAGACAGCAAGCCTCTGCTGAGGCTTTGTCAGAATTGCTTGGTGTTAGCATGGAGGATATCGGTTACGACGCAGGGAAAGTACTGGGAAATTCCTTAGCTGATGGTTACGAGGACGGAATAAAGCCACTAGAAATAATGATAAGAAAAGGCGCTAAAGATGATATTAGCTGGGAAAAGTTAAAAGCAAGCGAAAAACTTTCAGTTCAGAGTAGTTATGTTAAGGCTGCTAGCGTATTGGGTAATGCTTTTCTTGAGGATAACAAAGCAATACAGGCAGGTATAATTGTTGCAGATACAGCTACAGGCATAATGAGAGCTTTTGCAACATCATCAAATATATACGAGGCATATGCAAATGCAGCTGTAGTTGCTGCGACAGGTATAGCGCAGCTTGCCAACCTAAGAAGCGCCTCGAAAGGTGGGGGCAATGTTTCTGAAAGCTCGAGTTCAGGGGGTAGTTCTAGCAATCAATCACAGCAAGACTTTCAGGAGCAAACTTCATCATTAGATTTAACTGATTCAAGCTCGAGTGGTTCAACTCAACAAACAATAACATTTGGTTCAGACACAGGCGATGATTTAGTTAACGCTATTGCTGAAGCTTTAAATAAAGGTATGTCAGAAGGAAGGTTTACATAATGGCTGAATTAGCAATATCGACATCAAACGTATTGATTGGCGTAGTTCCAACGATTACGGATGCTGGTACAGGTGAGGTAGCGGCAAATATATCCGACCCTGATCATTCCTTAAATTACACTTGCGGTACTGCAATCGGTGATTTTCAGGCGAGCTATGGTGCACAAAGTAACATTAGCTATGTTGCTATTTCAGGACATACGGCAGCAACGCCAGCAACAGCAACCATAGAGCTTTATGATAATGTTACTTTAATTGATACGGTCACAATAACTAGAAACAATAATATAATGTTCACGTTTCCTGAAATGAACTTTACGGATTTAATTGTTAAATTTATTACTGTGCCGAACAACTATCAAATGACTGTTAGCTTTATTGCTGCCGGCCAGTACCTTGCTATCGAGACAGGCCAACAGGCTGGTTATGCTCGCAACTGGTTAAATAGGCACGTAACACAAAGAAGTAATAGCACGTTAGAAGTTGGTCCGATATCTTCAACACAAAGAGCTAAAGCTTTAAAGGGTGCGCTTTCACTGCCTAATGAGTTAGCTATTTTCACAGAAGGCACTTGGCAAGAATTCATAGACTTTAGCTTTGAGCAGCCTTTCTTTATAAAAGAGTTTCAAGATAAGCCTGAGTCTAGTTATATTTGTTACGATCCAATGCCGGGCGTAAAGTCTCATCCACAAACGCCTACTCTAGATGTAATTACTTTAAAATTCACAGTATACAACGGGCTATAAATGAGCACTTTTTTAGCAACTCAAGACATGAGAGTTCAACGGCACTTTGAAGTGTTTGAAATAGACTTGCCTGTAATAACTGGAGCTTGTACTGTTTCGGGTGCTGGTGGCTTTGGCACTCCTTTAACTTGTGACCAAGCATGGGCTAATGAGTACAAGACTTATTACTTTACGAATGAAAACGCGCCTATATTGCCAAGTATAAACGGTGAGCCAATTTATCGCTGTATTACTGCAATACGAGAAACAACTACAGAGTTAAAGCCTGGCAATGGATTATCTGCAAGAGGCAGCTTATCAATAACCTTTAAGGATTTTACAAAGCAAGATCCAAATATTGGCGCTCCAGGTGTAACTGATGCAGTAAAAAATCAAGGCACGTTCTTCGGTAAGTGGGAAGAAAGACAGATATTTGAAAACAGAGACGTAAGGCTTAAGCTTTATCGAGTGCAGCCAGACGGTTCAGTCGATTTAGCTAATGGCGCGCAGTCTAGATATTACAACTCAAACACTTTTAAATTAAATGCTAAATCTGGAAATTGGTCGCTAGAATGTAAAGATGTTATCTCAGTTGCTAACCTAGATGATAAGTCATGGCCAATAAATACAGGCGGCGTAATTCGCTTAGATGTTAATAATTCAGTGACTAGTATACCTGTTGACGCTGAAACGGATTACTCTGCGGCTGTATTCATTCGTGTTGGCGATGAAATAATGCAGGTTATAAGCGTATCAAACAACCTAACATCAACAGCTACGTTAAACGTCGCTACTAGAGGTGGTGCATTTTACTCGCCTACATCTGCGGTTTTATTAACACGCACAGTAGCAAGTGAACACGATGCAGGCGATGAAATATTTATATGCGATTTATCAGATGATGAAACTATTGACGAGTTAATCACTAAAGTTTTAGTTGATAGCGATCTTAATGTTGCTTTAATACCTGCGGCAGAATGGGCGGCAGAGGTTGCGGAGTGGCATCCATCAGACAAGATAAACACTCTGCATACTGAGTCAGCAAGCGTGAACAGCGTATTAAATAGAATACTTACAGGGTTCTTAATGGACCTATGGTTCTCTACTACTGAAAACTTAGTTAAATTGTCGGCGATTTCAGTATGGAAGCAGTCGACAGCTACGCTTACTGAAGGTAAGGAAATAAATTCAAACACTATAAGTAAAGCGCCTAGTGAGTCAATTAGAGCATCTAGGGCCTTGGTTTTATATGACAAAAGAAATCTAACCAGTAGTGATGATATAGGTAGCTATAAAAAAGGAAGTCAGTTTGCCGATAATATCTTGGCTACTCCAGCGTTTTATGGAAAGCATAAAGATAAGCAATTTGATAATAATTTTCTTTTGACAAAAGATGCTGCTGATCTATTAACTCAAAGATATGTTAGCCGCTTTAAATTTACGCCTTATATTCGTAGCTTTGAAGTAGAGGAAAGAGTTTTAAAATTTAATACTGGTGATGTTGTTGATTTAGTTACAACTGTTGATCAAGGCCCAAGCGGGGCAATATCAGGGAATATACGCGCTCAAATATTAAAAATAAACCCTAAGTATGGAAAAGCTGGTAGGACTTACGATGTAAAAACTATGTCGTATGAAGCTGCATTTAATAGCGGTTCAGAAATAGTTTTAGACTCTCCACTAGGCGAGGTTAATTTATTTATACTTGGCGGTGCACCTTCACAGGCTGTAGATTTAACATTTGTACTTGATGGCAGCTATTCATTTGGTAACACATCAATTAGTGCTGGCAACTTCCCTGCTGGTTCTAAGTTAACAATAATACTTGTTAATGGTTTTGATGGTCAAGCAGCGGGCGGCAATGGCGGAAGAGGTGGGGATGTTATTTCCGATGACGCTATATTCTTACCTCCTGTAAATGGCACTGCTGGCGGCATTGTTTACAATGCTGATGGTGTTGATACTGACATATATTTTAGCGGAGCAACTACTTCAGTGGCTTTTCCTGTTGCTGATGGTTATATACGTGCGCCTAGTGGTGGGTCTGGTGGCTTTAATCATACTGGCATTTCGCCAAATTACACATCTGGTGACGGTGGTAACGGCGGTGATGGTCGCTCGGCTGGTGTTGGTGGTGACGCTGGTATAGCTATTGGCGGAGGAGTATCGCCTGGTAGCGCTGGCTCTAACGGAGAAATTGACGGTTCTGGTTCGGGCTGGGGTTTAGCTGGAGCTAACAACGGTGCAACAGGTGGTGCGGCTGGTAGTGGTGTTGTAGATAATGGCGCTACAGTTACATTTTTTGGTGATACACCTTCAAGATACATCAACGGCGCGGGTGATCATTAATATGTTACAATTAACAAAATTAAAAAGTAAGGTCCCACAATGAGCGAAACGTTACTAGAAAGGCTAAATAGAATTGAGTCTGAAATAGAAGAGTTAAAATCAGCGAAACAAAGCAACAGCAAACAAGAATTACCTGATATTAAATCAGAAATTGAAAAGCACGTTGACGAAAAGTTTGTCACAAACCTATACAGGAATAAATAACAATGGCATTTATTACATTATCAGGCACGCTTCTAGATCCAAATGGAGATTTGGCCGTTGGTGATCAAATAAGGTTCACGCATAAAAGCACAACTGGAGAAACGGTAGAGAGCGCAGTTTCTTTAATTACCGTAAACCCTGCGGGAACTTACTCTCTACCATTACAATACGGGCTAGTGTTAGTTGAGTATAAAGATGTTCGGACGCAGCAATTTAAAAACTTAGGTGTTGCAACGGTTAACTCTGACAATCCAGCAACAAGCATTCCAGAGTTATTAAATGCCCTTGTACCAGTATCAAGCGCTGAATTGATAGAGTTTCAAGGCATACTTGCTGATTGTGTAACGGCTCAAGCGGCATCGGAGGCAAGTGCGGCGGCGGCTTTAGTTTCAGAGAATGCGGCAGCAGCAAGTGCGGCAACAATTGATCTAATCAACGATCTGTCACAGGCTTATATATTCGATACAGTCGCGGAATATCAAGCTAGTACAATAGTATTCCCAGTTGGTAAAACTATACACCTTAATGATCGTGATGCTGATTTTACAAAGATTACTGGCACTGGTACTGCTAACACTTTTAATATTATTGCCAGTACATCGGTTAATCAAAGTATTGACTTAGTAGACATTGAAAACCCCGTTGCTTACGGTTTGTTACCTAACGGCTCAGATAGTCCACTAGGTGCAGCTCAGGAATTTTACAATACATGTGTTGCAGTTGGGGCCACTTGTGATTTTTCAAACGGATCTTTTCGCATTGATCAGGTCAATCTTTCACCAAACTCTAAAATAAGAAGCACAGGCGGGACTATAAAGCCACACAGTACATTGGGTGCTGTTAAGGTATTTATTGGTATTAATAGCGGCCTTGACATAGCTGTTAACTATGAAACTGACAACAACCTTACCGGACTGCTAGGTTTTGGTGGTGGTGTGTCGCCACTTCCAAGCGTTACAGAATTGAAAGTAGATTGTACAATTCACGATTCGGGTAATGGCTCATTAACAGAGTCAGCTATTGAATTACTATGTAGATTACAAGCACCAGTAATCAAAGTTAAGGGTACAGCATTAAATAAGAACGATGCTATGTTAGTTCATAATCCTCATGGTACTGGTGACGATACGCTACACGCTGACTTAGATATTGACATACACTCTGTCAATTGGGCTTCCGCTTTTATTCATGAGGGTACAGGATACGCAACAGGGATTAACAAGGTTAATTGTCACGTTGAAAACGCCAAAGGCTTAACGGGCGCAGTTAGAACAAGTGATGTTTTTAGCTCGTATCACATGAGAAACCTATCTATACGTAGATTTAGAAGCGTTAATTGTGACAGAGTATCATATTTATGGAAGATACAGGCCGCTGACTTACTATATAATATTGGCTATACAGGTGCTAATGCAGACGACACAGAGGAAGCACCTATACTAATAGAGGCAATGGAGGGTAGTTGTGATTCAGGCATTTCTATAGGCTCTGCATTCGACGGCATAAGATGCAGATGGGGCGGTCAAATAAACTTTAAATATATTTACGGTGAAGGTAATGCTGGCTATCCTTTTGTTGCCAAGTATGACTTGGCTGGTCAGAGTAGAATTGATTTAAACATACTATCTTACTACACATTCAACAACGGCAAAGGCTCTATACTTGTAGAAAGATTGCTAGGAACTGCAAGTGATGGACTTAGGAGTGTTAAAATTAATAACGGTCAAAGTATAGAAAACAACACATCTTCAGGCGCTCATCCTGATATCCATATTAAAGGGGCTGGCGAAGGGATTAGGCTTGACGTTAATGATTGTTACAGTGATGGCGATTGTGATTCAGCAGTAACCGTTGACGGTGATGGTAATTACGCCCTAGTACAAGTTAGAGATAGTGATTTACTTTCTAGCGGAGCAAACACCATCAGCATAACGGGAGCTTCTGGTGGTGGCCGTAGAATAATCAGAGATAACGCCGTTGATGATAGAACAAAAATGAGCATAGGCGGCGGTTCTGGTGTTAAATTGTTTCATCAAAACTACGGGGCTACTCAAGGTGATATTGCAGATGGAGTAATTTAAAGGTAAAACTTTAGATTTATTATTAAACACACAATCAACACAACCTAAAGCAGCAGCACCCTATAAACGAGTGCTACTTTATTTTATCTGGTAACCTTAGCATTATGATTAAACCGTAAAATTAAAATCACTAAGGCTATGTAGCAAAGGATTGCTATAGTCATGTTAATACTCCCAAGTAACTATTTTGTTATTCTCTGGTCTATATCCTAAATGAATAAATCCCAACTCTAAATTAATGGCTATAGCATTAAATCCATATTTACCCGCAATTGCCGCCAACTTAGCCCCCATTGATAGCCCTGTGATTCGTATATCAACGCCTAAGCACTTTTGATGGTCAGCGGGTACGATTCTTCGCTTTTCTGCTACATGCAAAGGACAGCGACCGCCTGACGTTACTATCATCGGCAAGCCATAATCATCTCTAACCTTCTGCAGCATATTTAAAAGCATTTGCTTGGTGCTTCTTTTATCGCATCCATCTTCACCACAAGTGCAGCTTAATTTTAAATCAACTAGCGGATTAAAGTTTTTCGTTTTCGGTAGCATTACTGTCTCCTTTAAATTTAGCATTATTATCTTCATTGATTAAACAAATAAATCTGTGCCGGCATCATGCAAACAGCAACAGCACAAAGTATATAAAATAGTTTTAAGTAGTACATTTGTCCTTCTAGCATAACCACCTCTGGTTGATGAGTGAAAGGCGGAAACACCTATAATAGTTTCCGTGTTTCTGCTGTAATTACGGAATAAATAAAAGCTAAGTAATTGATTTAACTATATACCCGTTCCGTGTTTGCGTGTTTCTTCTTAATTGTAGTGTTAGCAGGAATTACAATCCAGCCTCATCAATTACCACCTTGATCAGTGATAATTTATCATCGTAAAATCGTCTTGCTACCACATCAAGTACGCCCAGCACCTCAATTGCTGTCATATTATCTGGTGCAATATCTTCTATGGCATCCTCAATTGCTGTCATTAATGCGATGCTACTAGGGCTTTTTGGTGTGCCTATTTTTTTTACGTTACCCATATCACCCTAATCCTTTTAATTTATGTAATCGGTAATTATGGAATTTCCCAATCGGTTGATCTAATCCCTTCTCCATAAACTGAACACCATAATCATCATAGTTAACCAGCCATCCTTTAAATGGTATAAATAAAATCAAACGCCCGTAACTCCTATAAATACAGTGAAATCTATCAGTAGGTAAATTCATCATTTCTCTCCGTTAGTGTGGTGCTAGCAATTCAACTGCTAACAACCGAATTCAGCGCGGAAAAATAAAGTTACATTTTCCGGCTAATATGTATGGTTATGTTACTAAACCAAGTTTAACTAAACCTCTATATCACTTAAGTTATACGGGTCTATTTTGCAATCACATATAACACAAGCATCATCGTTAGCAATTATTCGCGCTGTTGATTGAGTGGTTAAACAAGATAAGCATATTATTTCATCTGGTAAATTATCTTTCTTTATCAAGGCTTTTATTAAACCTTTAATAATTTTCATAATCAATCCTCTTTAGTGGTGGTAACATAACAACAACTTCAAACGGTCTAGGCAAGCTTACCCGCTTAACATTGTTTTCTGAGTTATCAAGCAAATCGTGGAGTCTATCTTTATCCGCTTGAAGTGCTTTGTTGAATGACTTTTCAATTTCAACCTCAATAGTTAGACCATCATTTAAATCAACTAGATTTTTTATTCTCGCATCAGCTACCTGTAGCATGAGGTCTTGTGTTGCCTGCTTACTTTTCATTGCCTAATCCTTTTTTACACAATTGACGAACAGCTAAATTAAAATTACCTTCGCAAAACAAATCTGCATATTGCTGAATTGCTTTATTTAACTCTTCCTGAAATCTGCACTCTTTCTTAATCATCCAAAACCCTTATTTGTTAATCAATATGTACAGCATAGTTTAAGCATAGCTATACGTCAAGTTTTTATTTATGTTAAACTTAACGCTTTGGAGTTAACAGTATGAGCAACGGATTTACAGGTGTATAACATGAAAGAATCAATTTACGATTACATTGAGCCAATCAAAAGCGGGGCTGGCGTTGTTTTAGGCTACCAGGTAATGAGAGATAAAGATTACTTTAGCAAGCGATATCAAAAGCACTTAAAGATTAAAGCCTCTGACAAGCCGTATGACGGTGCTTCGGGTGCAATGGACATAGATAGCTTTGGATGGTTATTTCATGACGTAGCTTGCCGCGAGGGGTGCTTTAGCGATGGAACTCTTTGTACTAACTGGCAAGCATCTAAAATACTAAGCGATATACTAAAAAGCGAGGGCAGATGGTTCCGCTCTCGCTCATGGTTTGCTGCTACTTGGTTATTCGGTGGCGGTAAAGCTCGTGATAATGGTATGTTTTAACCTATTCAGCGCTAGTTGTTAGCTGGCGCTATTATATTCAAATACAGCCTGTGCAAATCCGCGAGGTGTTGCGCTTCTGATGTTTTTAGTTTTTAAACTTCTACCTCCTAGTTTATGGTGCTGGTCTGAATAACCCTCATCACAATGCACCTGCTTTTTACTTGGCATAACAAATTTATCATTTGACCAAATACAGGTTTTTTTAGGGTAAGCGTCACGCGCCCTTATGTATTTCGGGTAAGTTGGATGTATATCATCTTCAGGTAAATAACCTCCATACTCGTAAGGGTGAAATTTAAAGTCTGGCTTTCTCCATAATGTGCTGGCTACACTTATCGGGTTCTCTAATCCCCAAGGGCAATCAAGCTCAACACCTAGTGCCTCAACGAGATAAAATAGCATCATAGCCTCATCTTGAAAGTATGGGTTGCTATCTCGCTTTTTAGCAAAATGAGCCGCACCACTAACGGCTAAATCAGTGCACTCAGGAAAGCCGAATAAGAAATCAATATCTTTACCGGTAACGCCGATAATTTTATCTATATCCTCCCTTAATAAATCACCTGTGCAATTTTTACTAAACCATGCGCCAACATTTAATATGTTTTCATGGCTAGATTTAGATACGCCTAACGGGTGCTGACCGTCAAAGCAGTAACACAAATAACCGGCGTCAGCCCAGGGTTTAGCCATAATTCCTGTGTAATCAAATAAAAATATTGCCTTCTTCATCTCTTATCATTCCTATTGGTTGTGTTTAATGCCCGCATTCACAAGGTTTTTTGTTTGTTGATTGCTTATAGTGTTGTGGGTTCGCTTGATACTCTTTTAACATTTGCCCTCTGGTCTTTCCGTTTCTGCCGCCTAAGCCTAGAACAGTATTATCAAAACTATCATCACCAAATAAATCATCCTGTGCAGACTCGATTAAATTATGCTCGCGATAATTATCTTCGATATTTATAGTTTGATCGTAAAGCTTAGGGTAATCATCGTAAAGCATAGCCACCTCACCGTGTGTTAAGTATGGACAAACGTAACAACTAGACTTTCCAGGGTAGTACAGACCAACTTTTTCAACCGCTTCAGATTCAGCCTCGCCAACCAACCAATCAAACAAAGGGAATGCCTGGGTCCATTTAGGTTCATTTTTCCACCCTTCGATCCTTTTTGGCTCGTCAAAGTTAATGCCAACCAAGCGCAATATCTTTCCTGTGTGGAATTTATTAGCAACGCCTTTTTTAGTTACGCCCCAAGACCCCCAGCATTTAACATGATTGTTAAAATACTTATCAGCAGTTTCGACTTTAAACCTCAATGAACAAGACTTACTCCCGAACGCGGCAGCAGGTAAAGTATTCTGCTCTGTTATCATGCTTATCACAGACAATGGCTGATCGTACTTATCAAGCTTTTTAAGAATAACAACCTTTGACCATTTCTTTTCGATACACCACTTTTGCAAATGAGTTATAAATTCGTAAGTATGTGGGAACTCTGAGCCAGTGTCACAGAAAACTATTTCATCAGGCTCAAAGCCTCTTTCGTATAATTCAGCTATCATCATTGCTGTATCGTCACCCATACCACCCATAACAACGCGGTACTCGAATGAGTCCCATAGTTCTTTGGTGAATATTGGTCGCTCCTTAAAATCATGCTTATTCTTATTCATCGCTTATCATTCCTATTGGTTGTGTTTAAAGTAAACATCTTATAAACCTTATGTTTTATGTTTTAATTAATTACTAAATGACCAGTGACAAATATTATCTTTATCATCTAGGTCGTTAAAATCACCTAATTCATCTGGCCACATTACAACAACATCACTTACATCGTTCTTTGCTGACAGGTTAGCTCTTGCGCATTCAAAAGCTGCAGCGTGACCGGTTGCACTTTTGTCGTTATCTGCAAATATATATAATTTAGTTACACCTTTGGGCGCTCTAAATCTTTTCATAAATCCGCTGTTGATTGTGGACCAGCATTTTATGTCATATTTATCGTGCACACTTAGCGCAGTTTCAATTCCTTCAGCTATGCCAAGCGATTTTTCTGCATCCATCAACCTAATTACCGGAACCTTATAATCAACATCGGTAATATTTCTTACTTTTCGGTAAATTTTCTTACTATCATCCAAATACGTAATGTGTTGCTGTAAGATCTCAAGTGTTTGAGCATCGGTAACAGTGGCAACCATAGCTTCATAATTCCCCACCTTTTGGCCTTGCTCGTTAAAGTACGGCACTGAATCACAATGATGCACTGACATAGTAGGGAGGTTTATTATTCCCCGCTCCTTCAGGTAGTATTCTGACCAAGTTCCGTTTATTGGCCTTGAAGTTGCTGCTATCTTTTTAGGTATACCAGTTAATTTTGGTTTTAAAATTCTATCTGGCTTATTACCTATAATTTCGTCTACTTGTTTGGCAATGTCAGCAAACGGCAATCCTGTTGATTCGATAAGCAATGAAAGGCCCGTACCGCTACCGCAAACACATATCCAATCGCCATTACCAGTTTTATCATGAATGCGAATGCCTGAAGATCCTTTTCGATCACAAATCGGGCAAGCTTGGTGCTTATTCGGTATTATTTGAAAGCCAAAGTGGCCATATATTTCTGGCCACCTCCCTTTTGCTGCATCTTTAGTTAACATATAAACTCCTATAACTTATTTATAATTAATAATAGTTAATAACAATGCATTAATCAAGCTATATTTTGTCTTCTTTCTAACCATTCAGCATGTTTTGCCTTATCTTTTAATTTATTTTTACCTTTGGCCCATGCAATAGCCTTATGTTTTATAAATCCCCTTACTTGCTCGCCTGGTTGTGACGATGTATCTCTTAATCCCCTTGGCCATACTCCAACCATATCTTTGTATAAATGAGAGCACCAACCATCAGTAAGGCTTTTCCCTGATAATAACCTTTCTTGTTGATACCCTTTTATTTCAGACCAAACACGCTGCTTATCATCTTTAGTGAACTTGTTAGATGTTTTTATTGAGGTCAGTTCGCCTTCTTCAACTTCTACATTTTCAATAAATTTAGGAGTAAACCCACATTTAGAGCATTCATGCTCATCTGCTTTTTTCATGTGGTGGCACTTGGCGCACTCTTTAGGTTCTTTTTCTTTCTTTTCTTTTTGCTTTTTTTCTTTGAGTTCTGCAGCTTCTTGCTTATTGCCGGTGTCGAGCTTATCTATTTCTATATCATCAGGAAAACCAAGATTAACCAAGTTCCCGGCATGGTCTAGTATGATTAAGTGGTCTTTACCTTTTGCAGTTCGCAATCCTCGCCCAAGCTTTTGAACGTGCCTAATATCTGACTTAGTGGGAGCTGCATCAATAATACACCTTACATCTGAATCGAACCCAGCAACCAAAGTACCAACGTTAACAAGTATTTTTATATTGCCTTTCTTGAATTGCTCAAAATGAACTTCCCTTTCTTCCATTGGAGTTCGACCGGTGATCACTACATTCGATATATTTACTTTTTCAAACTCAGCGCCAACGAATTCAGCATGTGCCACATTCACACAAAAGCAAATTGTAGGCCTGTTCTCTCCATTCTTCAGCCATGTATCAACTATGCAGCCGATAAGCTTAGGATCACTCATGCGCTCACCTAATTGCCCTTCATGATAATCACCAGCTACAGTTTTAATACCTGTTAGGTTTGGCTTGTCGTGCGAGTAAGCTACATAGTCAGATAAAAACCCATCGTCAATTAATTGGCGCATAGAGGTGGTATGTATTAAGTTATCATAATATTTCCCCAATCCTTTTGAAAAAGGCGAACCACTAAGACCAATGACCGGAATATCTGTTTCATCCATTAATTTACAAATAACTGAATACTGCAGGTGTGCTTCATCAACAATAATTAAATCAACCTCGGGGATCTTTCTTCTGGCCAAAGTTTGAACTGAAGCAATCTGCAATCTTTTTCCTGCATTGGTCCAAGGGTGGTCAGCTTGCATGATTCCTGGTTGCGGTATTCCTTGCGCCATAAATGACCTAGCTGTCTGATTTATTAACGCAGTATAAGGAGCGACAAATAAAACACGCTTACCTTTATCAAGAACGCCTGTAACAATGTGAGCAGCTACAACGGTTTTACCAAATGCTACCGGAGCGTATAACATCGGGCGCTTTAATCCTTTACCAAATGATGATCTTAATTCGTCAATTGACGATTGTTGATGTGGGTATAATTCATATAGCATTAAAATAATCCTTCCTTGTTAGTAACTTTGTACTTATCCACAGTTTTTCTCAACCAACTGTTAGATCTGAATCGTGCTTTTTTATCTTTTTCATTAGTTAGCTTTAAATAAATATCACTGTATTTACTGGCCACTTTCTTTTGCATAGAAATTGGCAGCATATCTATTTGCTCTCCAATCCAGCCGCTATCATTAAAGATAGAACTATCATCAAAGTTGTAGTGATGCTTAGGCAACATATAACCTCCAAATTGTAAGCCTGAATGCCGTGGTGCGGACTTATATCACACTGTATTAGTATTAATAAACTCTATAGTATATATAACTTTATTAATAACTTATTGGATAAGATTCTTTAGTAAAATTCATAGAAAACCCAAGGGAGATTAAATTAATAATCACCCTTGGGTTACTATGAGTTAAACCACTAATACCCGGTAAGGATTCATATAGTTGATTCTTATACCATCTCCGTAGAGAACTCATAAGCTATTATTGCAAACAGTTAATAGCTCGGTTAATCATTCCTACCTGTTCAGTAGTCCAGCCCCTATAATTAACTTAAAACTCAGTCGTGCTTCGGGCATACATTCTAACACTTTAAATTATATTCGAACCGGGACTGCTTTCGCATGACGCGTAAAATATAATCGAGCTGTTTAAATTGAGGCAATAAAAAAGGCTTAGGAGGTATATCTGCTGAAGCGGATTAACTTAATAACCCCAGATACGCCTACTAAACCTTATCTATTATCTGGGCTTCAGTCCAAACAACAAATTAATAATAATACAATACTATTTTTTATTCAACTCTTTCTTTAATATTCTGTTAGCTTCTGCAGACATTGACCGATCATTATCATCAGCTTGGGCCTTTAATAACTCAATAACGCCTTCTTCCAGGTTTAACGGCTGTACTTTTTTATCTAGCATATTACCTCCTATTTATTAACTTGTTAAATTTTATTAAATATTAATTGAGTTGTCAATAATCATTTGCTATTGTTTATCTCAGTTAATAACTAATCAAACCACAAGAAGGGACAGAGTAATGAAGGTAATTAAAACAAAGTGCGAACATTGCGAAAAGGATTTAACTCCAGACAAGTGGACAAAAACAGAGTGGGGCGCTCATTGCAGTCAAGAGTGCGAACAGGAAGCAGATAAAGAGCTGCACGATTACTTTCAAAAGCAAATGCTAAAAACCAAATAAAGGAAATTATGATGAAATTAAAAGTAGGGCCAACTTATAACATGGGTGCATTCGAAAATAAATTTATAGTGATTGCCACGACAAAAGGTGAGGCATGGATTAGGTGGCTGGATGATAACGAGACAGAGATAGTTGATATAAATGCAGATACGCTAGTCACTAATGTAACGCTAGATATCTAATAAAGTAACTAACCACATCAAACAAAACAGGGGAATGAATAATGAATAGCAAATCAATGGAAAAGTGGAGTGGTATATTTTTAATACTGGCAGTTATAACTATAATTTATGAACTGTTCGCTCCTGCGAGTTCTTTCGGTGCATTCTTCTGTTTGATTATGGGGACTATATATAATGTAGGCGCATCAATAATGAAAAAGCTTGAGGATGACAATGGCACATTATAAATCTTACCTAAGATATAACGCCTATGAAGCTTTACAGGGTTGCTTTCCTATGAACTCAGTTATATTTTATTACAAAGGTTATGGAGTTACTAAGTTCGACTTTGATAAAATAGATGTTGAACGTGGGATGATTTAACGAACGGAGAGTAAAGATGTCACATTACGACAATGAAAGAGAAGCGGAATTGAACGAAGAAGAATGGCCTCGATTGATGTTAGGCGATTGCTTAGAGCGAATGAAAGAAATTGAGTCTGGTAGTGTTGATATGATATTGACCGATCCACCTTACGGCACTACAGCGTGTAAATGGGACTCAATTATTGATTTACCGCTAATGTGGGAGCAGTTAAAGCGTATTATTAAGCCTAATGGGGTGATTGTCTTATTTGGCGCAGAGCCTTTTAGTAGCGCACTAAGAATGAGTAATATTAAACAGTATAAGTATGATTGGATTTGGAATAAAACACAAAGCACAAGTTTTGGCTTAGCTAAAAAGCAACCAATGAGAACGTATGAAACTATTTCTGTTTTTTACAAAAAACAATGTATTTATAACCCGCAAATGACAAAAAAAGAAAGGGTTATTGATGATAGAAATTGGAAAAGCGATGGTAAAAGTGAAAACGGCAACTTCTCTTCTAAAGAAAAGCACAAGTTTATAAGAACAGAGAGTTACCCAAAAAATATAATTAATATAAATTCCACAAGTAAAGAGTGCAATAATTTACATAGAATTCACCCAACACAAAAACCAGTGGCATTAATGGAATACCTAATTAAAACCTACACCAACGAAAGCGAAACTGTTTTAGATTTTTGTTTAGGTAGCGGAAGCACAGGCGTGGCAGCTAAAAACCTAAACCGTAAGCTTATAGGTATTGAAATGGATGAAGGATATTTTAACATCGCTAAAAAGCGCATTGACGAAGCTTAGTAATTAAATAACACATAACAGAAATAACAAATAAGGGGTTAATAATGGACAATATAGTAGACTTCCCGTCTGATGATTTTGATTACATAACAGGTAGTTTTAACGAGCCTGACATTGTGGGCGTTAGATGTGAAAATATCAGTATTCAATTAGCTGTGGATTTACATAATGTAATGCTTGGCGATATAGAGATTAAGCGTGAAGAGTTGATAGCTTTTATTCTTGCTACGGGTATTTGTTACGACATTGAAAAATCGTGATACACTGAACACGGAAGGAAATACCCGACAGTTTATTTTTCCACTTGGCCTCTATTGCAGAGGTCTTTTTTTATCTCGAATTTGACGCAATAAAAAAGAGCCGTTAAGCTCTCTTTAATAAGTTATAAATACAATCAACAATCCAACTGCAAGCTTTTTTCAATTTGTTTAGCCTCCAGTATATCTTCTATACGTCTACGGTTAATAGGTCGCTCATCTTCCTTTTGCTTTTTTACACTTGTTATTGCAGATTTAAGCAAACATTCGCGCTTTACCTGGTTGTTGAGTTTTTCGTTAATTCCCTTCATGATTGATCCTTATGTGCTTCTATTATTGCAAGACAGATTGCTTTGTTAGGTGAATCATTATAAATACTTACCACGTCTGCACAATCACTTGTGAATATCTGACACTCCCAGTGAGTGTCTTTGTTTGGTCGATATGGTGATATTAGGTCGCAATCATACTTGACCATTAATTGAAAACAAAGCGCATCGTCTGTTAGTGGGTTGAATACTCCATAGCAATTATTATCATTCATAGAACACCATACACCCTCGCATTTAATCGCAAGATTAGTGTGGTAGCCTTCAATCTCAGCAATCTTTTTACATATTTGTAAATCTGTTAATTCGTTCATGTTATTTCTCCAGTAATTAAAATAGTAGCCAATCGATAAAGTCTAGTAGTGCTTTCATATTATTTAATTTCCTTTGCGTGAAGTTTATTAATGAAGTCGGTTAATATTTCAGTTTGCTTGTTAGGCCACTTGCATTCCTTTTTATACTTATCTGAAACTTCCTTTAGTTTTGCCCGTGTTAATTTGTGTAACTGTATAGTTGTGTAGTCTGACATTGTTAATACCTGTTTATTTAAGTTAACTGAATAGTAAGCTATAACTAGCGCAAAAGCAATACCAAAAAGAATATGAAAAATAGTATGGAATTTACTTGCAATCATTTTTAATTAGCGTATATTTAATCACATCAAAGCGGTTAAGCGTTTTACTACTTTTCCCCGTTCATACCGCGCCAGCTAAAATGCTAAGGAAAAGTAGACTAATTTTAATAGTCTGTATAAGTGAAGTGAGTTAGTAGTTGAGGAATATCTTCTGCGGAGACTCTGGATTAAAAATCCATTTGTAGGTTCGAGTCCTACCCTAGCTCATTTCACTATACAGACTACAAAGGAGTGTAAAAATGAAATTTGTAACATTAAAAACAAACCCACCTGAAAAGGTAGCGGCTATTATCGGTAGAAAAGGAAGCGTATTCAGTCACGGCTATTCATATCACTTAGTAGACTTTTGCCCGTTGGAATCATCGGTTGATAACGTGATTAATGAATTACAGTCGCACAGCATGACGCAGTGGAAATTTATTGAGGATGAAGATAATGAGTAATTTAATTGAGTACATCAGCAGCCAGGAAAGTTTATTTTTACCGGTTCTTTCTGATGAGTCGGTAGTTTGGGAAAAAGAAAAGCAATTTGCTATTCAAGCAATTCAAGCAAATAGCTATTTAGCTGGTATAGCTGAGAAGAACCAAGCAAGCCTACAGAATGCAATTGTAAATATAGCAAGCATTGGTATCAGTTTGAACCCAGCGTTAAAGCATGCTTACCTTGTGCCGCGTAAAGGTGGTGTCTGTTTAGACTTAAGCTACATGGGGTTGCTTCATCTAGCTCAATCATCGGGCGTTATATTATGGGGCCAATGCAAGATTGTTCGCGCTAATGACACTTATCAAAATCAAGGTTTATCAAAAGAGCCTAGCCACTTATCTAATACGTTCGGAGATAGGGGTGAAATAGTTGGCGCATATTGTACAGTTAAAACTATTGATGGTGATTACCTAACTGAAGAAATGAGCATAAAAGAAATATTTGATATTCGCGCTCGCTCTGAAGCATTCAAAAAAGGCAATGGCCCGTGGAAAACTGACGAAAGTGAAATGATTCGTAAAACAGTTGTTAAGCGTGCTTATAAATACTGGCCCAAATGTGAAAGGCTTGGCTCAGCTATTCAAATGTTAAATGATAACGGCGAAGGTATCGTTGCTGAAAAAGATGTAACTCCATTTGTTGAAAATCCAATAAGAGAATTGCAGAATTTATTAATTGATAAAGACCCTGCTCAATACTTACCATGGTTAAAGGTAGATAAGTTCGAAGACGTAACAGAAGATCAAGCATCAGCGGCAGTATTGTTATTGAGGAAAAAGAGATAATGAATATTATAGAAACCTGTGAACAAGGGTCAGACGCTTGGCATAAAATAAGGCTCGGAAAAATCACGGCCTCACGCGTAAAAGACGTGCTCACAAAAGGACGTGGAACTTCTCCAAGCAAAACCGCAGAAAGTTACATGATGGAATTGATAGCGGAAATTCTGACTGGAAACAGCAAGCCGTTTTTCGAAAATGACGCAATGCGATGGGGTACGGAAACAGAGCCACAAGCTCGAGCAATGTACGCAGTAAACAATGATTTTGTAGATGTTAAAGAGGTAGCATTTGTTGAGCACAATGAGCAAGTTGGTATTTCTCCTGACGGGCTTGTCGGTGACAAAGGGTTATTAGAGATTAAATGCCCGAACACCACAACACAGCTTAAACGCGCATTATCTGACGATTACAGCGCAGACTATAAAGCACAAATACAAATGCAACTATGGGTTACTGAGCGCGAATGGTGCGACTTCTTAAGCTTCGATCCTCGCCTTGAATGTTCAGCAGGATATTTACAACAAAGGGTTTACAGAGACGAAGAATACATCGAAGAAATGAAAACAAAAGTGTACGCATTCGTTGAAAAGATGAATGAATTAATTAATATTTTAACTAAAGAGAGAAAATAACATGTCACATACAGTATCAGGATTAATCAGAAAAGCCCCACACATTCAGGCAGGGCAAAACAACAACGGCAATTACACAATGTTTTGTTTTGAGCTTGCAGAGTTCAACAAAGGCACTCAAGGCAAGGAAGACTCATATACAAATTACAGTGTTGCTTTATTTGCCAAGTCACAAGGAGCAATTGATTTTCACGGAAAAGCGATTGCAGAAGGTTCTTTTGTTGTAGTTAATTGCGATAAATTAATGGTAGAAAAGCAAACCAGCAAACAGGACGGTAGAGAGTTTATCAAACTTAAAATGATGAATGCTAGCTTGGGTGATTTTAACAACCCTAATCAACAACAACAACAACAAGCAGCACCACAGCAACAGCAAGGCGGTTACCAGCAAAAACAGAGTAATCATCAGCAAGGTGGGTTTGGTGGTCAGCAACAACAGCAAGCACCACAACAGCAAGGGAATTATAATCCTGGTGATGGATTCAATAACAACACACCACCTTTTTAATTAACCAAACATGACAAGGAAGTCGTCTTATGAATAACAAAACTTGGTTACATATTTATCTAACAATTGCGGCTATATCATTAGCCGTAATAACAACTTACTACCCACAAGCAATAAGGTTTATATTATGAATTTAACAGCGATGTATAGAGATTGGCGATTGGAGCTAAAAGGAACTCCGCCAGCAAAAAAACACAACATACAGCCATACACAACTTACAAGCTAGAAGATGTTGAAAACTTTGTTCGTGATATTAGAAATGGAAAGGCAAAAGCTAAAGCTGGCAGAGATAACGGTATACCAAGCGGTTCTGTATATCACTTATCAAAAGTAGCGGGTGTATAATGGACACGATAAAACAGTATCATAACCAGCAAAGCAAAATAGACTCACTAATAAAAAAGAATGGCGAACTGGCAAAAAAGAATAGCGAGCTATCGTCAAAGTGTGAAAAGTTTAGAGCTGCAGCAGCAATAGCTAATAAAAACAGAGATAATTTAAAGGCGAAACATAAGCGTTCAACAATTATGCTTGCTGAATTACATATAGATAAATGCTTAAATATATCAATTAAAGACTTGGCTGATAAATTTTTTATGACAGAGTCTAATATTAAAAACTCTATCTTACTAGTTAAGCGTTCGAGAAAATGAACGTAGAAAGCCTGTTTCAAGAGTGGCGATCGTCAATAGATGAAGCTGCAAAGGCTAAAGCTGATGAAGTTTATTTAAGGGAATTCAGAAAGTCCAAGAAAGCAATGCTAATGCAAGAGGGTAAAGATGAGGGGCATAAAACAGGGCAGGAGCGTGAAAGCTATGCCTATGCTCATCCTGAATATTTAGAGCTATTAGATGCACTAAGGATTGCTACAGAAACAAATGCTAAGTTTCAATGGCGAATGAAAATAGCAGAAGAAAGAATAGGAATTTACAGAACTCACGAAGCAAGTAAGCGAAAAGAGTTTAGTAATTACGGTAATTAGATAAGCAAGAGGAATAAACTTGAAAGTTAATAGGGTTAGTGTAAAATAGTAGTTGTTGTTTGGGGTCGTGCCTAGATGATATGAGAGGTTTAAGATGTTGTTTCTGGGGTTATTGATTTAACCCGCACGACCAGAGATAACAACTTAGACCTTTTTTATTGCCTATAATTCTATTCCTTTCAGCCGATTTAATTCGGATCATCGTAACAAATCCGCAGTTAGCTAAACTATAATTAGCAAATATTGAATAACTCAATACATACTTACGTTTAGAAGCGCGGATAAACAACGTTTTGTCATGGTTATATGGTTTGGTCAGCCAATAAGGATATAAAATGCTAGTTGATACTTGTATGTATTGTTTAATTGATAAGATAGCTTAGTCTCTACATCCATGACTAACGCTTCTAATGATACTTATACTTAAAAAAGAGGTTATTATGAGATTAGTTAAAGCGAGAAAGGACTGTAAATGTAAAAGAGGTTGTGATATCCGCTCAGGCGATAGCTACTACCCTCAACGCAGAAAGAAAAAGCTTTGTTTCGATTGTGGATATAAACCAGCAAAGAAAACCTTTTTAATTAAATTATTGGAGTGGTTAAAGTAATGGTTAGAGATGGTAAAGGCGAAGATAAAAAACACAAGTCTAAAAAACGATACAGACCAAGGAATTAAAATGGCAAAGCAAACTAAAATAACTAAATCGGCAAGGGGCGAAGATTGCACCCTGTTACTTGGTAACTGCTCAAGTAATGAAACTGTTGTACTTTGCCACATAGGAAAAAATAGAGGTATGGCTAGCAAGTGCGGCGATCATTTTGCTGTATATGCTTGCTCTAATTGCCATGATGTAATAGACGGTAGAGCGCCAGCCATTTACGGATATGAGATGGTTGACGATGCAAAATTGACAGCACTAGAAAGAACTCAGCAAAAACTAATTGATAAGGGTTTATTAAATGTCGTATGAATTTGAAATGCCATGGCCCCCAAGTGTAAACGGGTATTGGCGAACGTTTAGAAATAGACAGATAATTAGCAAGCGTGGCAGAGAGTACCGTAAAAACTCCTTGTTGCTTCTTGATTCAATAGGATTGTCTAATGAGGAATTATCATCTAGATTATCTGTAAGTGTTATATTAAACCCGCCAACATTAAGAAAGTATGACATTGATAATTTTACAAAGGCCGCGTTCGATGCGCTTTCTGTTGCTAAGTTCTGGCTTGATGATGAGCAGGTTGATAGGTTAACAGTAACTAAAGGTGTAAAAACTAAAGACGGCAATATTCAAATTAAAGTGGAAGTGATATAATCAAGGAACCTTACAATGATTGAGTTATTATCCTTATGGGAACTTCAAAGCGCAAACGTCCTAGTCCAAAGCCTAAAAAGTAATATATTACTAATTAGTTACATTGTTATTTATCTAGCAACCAAAAGAAGCTGCTTTTTAGTAGCTTTTATTTTTGATGAATTTACAAGTACAGCAAGTATATTTGATTTCCTAAGTAGTGTTAATTACTCTCTGATGGCGGCGGTGATATACTCTATACTTCTCAGGACATTGTTCACAACCGATTTTAAGTTAAAAACAAAAATTGCTTGTGGTATCATGGTTTTATTTTATCTCTGGAATTGTATTGATGCTCTCTATAATAAACAAGCTGATACGCATCTTTACGAATTTTATATCTATTACGTTATGGTCATTCATTTTTATATCATTTTTACGGTTATCGAATGGCGTAAGATTAGACGATCCTTACTCGATATTATTAACGGCTTCAGCGGCTTGTTTTGTAATAGTTACTTTGTTGCAGCTTTGCGTTATAATTGCACTACGCATTAAAAATAAAAAACAAACTTATGAGCATCAGTCCAGAAGAAGCAGTTCAGATTAAATCTGATATTGAAGTACTAAAGAACTCAACAACACAGTGCTTACAAGCAACAGAAAACGCTGCAAAAGCTTCTCAGTTAGTGGCGGAGCAAATAAGCAACCTGCTTCTTGAGATGAAAGAGCACGATATTCGAGAAGAGTATCGTGCAGAAGAGCTTAAACAGTTAAGAGGCTCAATCGACCTAGTTAACAATAAAATCGACGAATACATCCCAGTATTAACAAGAGCAAAAAGCCAACAAGACTTTAACGATGGCATCAAAGCAGGTATGAGTAGCACAGCGGGTAAGCTTGCTATGATAGCGGCTATTATCGGTGCAATGTATTTACTTGGCATTAATCCACCAAGCTTCATTAAATAAACAAGGGTAAGTAATGGCAGATATATTTGTAAACTCTAACGCTGTCGGCTTAAACGATGGCACTACATGGGCTAATGCTTATATCACTTTTGCATTAGCTGTCACAGCCTCTATATCTTCAGACAGAATAATAATAGCAACTGTGCATAGTGAAAGTATTGGAGTTAATACCACTTACACATTAGCAGGTAACAACCTAATAATATCATCTACAGTTAGCGGCACTAACACTATCACTTATCAAAAGGCAGCAGCACCTCAGATATCATCCTCAGCAAATATAACATTGGCTTTCGCTGGTAACACTTCATTTTTTAACGGCGTATGGGTTGAGGGTGGCAAAGCCACGGGAACTCCAGACTGTCTTTTTTATGAGTGTACAATAAAATGTGGTACGTTCGGCAATCCGGGTTCTTCATCTGTCGGGCCTGTCGCATTGGGCACCTCTTCTGAATATAACTATTGTGATATATCAAACGAATCTACAAACTCAGTAGGTGGAGTTGTTGTTGCTGGAAATAGAACTGTAGTTGAAATGTTAGGCGGTTCAATATCATCATCAAGAATTACCGAAAACGCCAATCACTCTGCTTTTGGGATTACGCTAGACGCTAGTATTGTCGCAGATGGTGTTGATTGCTCAGGGTTTCAGACTGATAACCTATTGAGGGTTGTGTCTGGCGTTAACTCAAGAGCAAGAATAACCAGAACAAGGCTAAACGCCAACACAACAACACTAAGTACACTAACCGCTACCGAAATAGGCTGTGATATTACAATCGAAGCGGTTGATTCTGCAAATACAGTAAACAGAAGATATAGAGTAAGCAATCAAGGGCAGTTGTTCAGCGATAGCACCATAAAGCTTTCTAATGTTAACTTCTCACACAGTAATAAAATAGAAACAAATGCCACAGCCTCTGAGTTTTTTAATGCTGTAAGGTTTTTAATTGCTACAGACCATGCGGATTTTTCAACAGCAAAAACTATTAATATAGAAGTAGCGCAAGATGGAACAACAACAGGATTGACCGATTCTGAATTATGGTTTGAGATCATTTACCCTGATGATTTAACGTCTTCATATCTTGTTGATTCATCTAGAGCAGCAGATAACCAAAGCTCTGCAGTATTAACGACAAGTATAGAGTCTTGGGATGGTTTGAGCGGAACTAACGTTAAGCAAAAAGTCTCACTAGCTACGACCCAAACAGGCAAAGAAGGGAGCTTTGAAATATACGCTTGCTTATCCAAAACCAGTTCATCGGCATACGTTACTGTTAATGGTATAGCATAATGCAACGGTTAACACCTGGATTTGGAGATAGTGGGCTAACCACTATAACAAAACAATCACTTTTACCCGCCGGTGGTGATACAGTTCCGACTTCAGGTGGTAGCGGTATATCTATAGCGGTAACACTTGGAACAATTGATTATAACTCTAACGATGTAGTAGTTGGGTTAACTGGCTCTGTAGATGTTACCGCTACGCTAGGCACGATCAGTTATAGTTCTAATGATGCTGCTGTTGGCATTACAGGCTCAGTTGGTGTGATCGCCACGCTTGGCACAATAGATTATTCATCTAATGACGCATCAATACAGATTTCAGGCGAAACAAATGTAATAGCAACCCTAGGCACGATTGAATACTTATCAAGTGATACTGCAATAAGTCTTTTTGGTAATGTTGATGTAGTAGCTACACTAGGCACAATTAGCTATGATTCAAATGATGTAAGTATAGGTTTAACTGGTGGCGTTAGTGTAAGCGCAACACTAGGAACTATTGATTACACATCAAATGACACAGTAATAACATTACAGGGCCAAGTTTCAGTAACAGCTACATTAGGCACTATTTCATACGATAGCAACAATGTAACGATACAGGTCGGAACAGGTCAGTTTATAGGAGCTGTAACAGCAGGATTTGCAGATAACTTATATTCAGCAGGATTCAAACCTAGCGAAATTACAGTTAGCTTTAAATCGTGATACAATACATAAAATTTTAAGAGGTTAAGACAATGGCTCAAGGTTCATTAAAAACATTTCAATACTACCCGTTTAAAGCAGGCAAAAAGCTTTATGATAACGTTAATGATGTGTTTAAGTACGCATTTGTTACAGACGCTTACTCTACTGTAGATGTGGCAACTGTTGACCCTACACTATCAAGTTTTACTGAAGTAGGTGCAGGCGGTAACTATACGGCAGGCGGTAACGCTTTACCTGGTAACGCTTGGACTATTGCGGCAGGTGTAAGTAAATTAGATTTTACTGATATTAGCTTGACTAAGTTAGCAGCAAGCCCGACAACAGCTAAGACGTTATTGATTATTAACTCAACTGCTACTAGTGACTGTTATCATGCAATTCAGTTAGGTGCGGCTGATGGTGATGCTATCGATTTAGTTAATAACGATTTAACGGTTACGTTCGACGCAGCCGGAACAGTTAATATTACAGTAACAGCATAAAAATAAACGCGGTGTAAAAGCCGCTTATCTCTGAGAGATAACATTAAAACCTCGGGGGTTGAGATGAACGAACACTATAAGCACGAAATAAGAAAAACCACAGATTTAATACCATACATAAACAATTCACGTACACACTCTGATGAGCAAGTTAATCAGGTTGCCGCAAGCATAAAAGAATTCGGATTTACATCACCAGTATTGATTGATGAAGATGGCGGTTTAATAGCGGGTCATGGCCGCGTAATGGCGGCTAAAAAACTCAAACTCGATGAAGTGCCTTGTATAATATTAAAAGGCCTTACAGAGGCGCAGAAGAAGGCATATATAATTGCCGATAACCAATTACCATTAAATGCTGGTTGGGATCTTGATAAGTTAAAACTTGAGGTTGAAACGCTGCAAGAGCTAGATTTTGATATTGATGTACTAGGCTTTGATGATGAATTCTTAGATGGACTTTTAGACGTCCAGATGGATGAAGGGCTAACTGATGAAGATGAAGTACCAGAAGCACCTGAAACACCTGTAAGTGTATTGGGTGACATTTGGCAGTTAGGTAATCACCGTTTGATGTGTGGTGATAGTACGAGTATTGATAGCGCAGAGTTATTACTCGAGGGTAAGCTTGCGGATATGGTAAACACCGATCCTCCTTATGGTGTGAGTTACCAGTCGAATATGCGTACAAAATCAGATAAATTCGAAGTTTTGAAAAATGACGACGTATTTTTAGATATCGCTCCTGTTATTGACTCGTGCTCAAAAGGTTGGGTGTTTGTTTGGACTAGTTGGAAGGTGCTTACTAAGTGGTTAGACCAATTTGAATCATTTGGATATCCATCTAATCAGGTTATATGGTTTAAAGGTGGTGGCGGTATTGGTGATTTAAAGAAAACATTCTCTAGCGACTATGAAACAGCGCTGGTATGGCATCGAGGCGCAGAATTAACTGGTAAGCGTATCGGTAGCGTTTGGAAGGTAAGTAAAGATGGTGCTGCAGAATATACGCATCCAACACAAAAACCTGTGGCATTAGCGGAAGAGGCTATAGATAAAACAACCAAAAAAGGCGCGATTGTATTAGATTTATTTGGAGGTAGTGGATCAACATTGCTGGCTTGTGAGAAGATAAACAGAAAAGCTAGATTGATGGAGTTAGACGAAAAATACGTTGATGTAATTATCAAACGCTGGGAAAGCTTCACAGGGCAAAAAGCAACTCACATTGAAAGCGGCAAGACTTACGAGGAATTAAAACAGGAGCGTGAATCATGAGCCATTATGATGATGAAAGAAATCTAGACAGCCAGACGGCTAAACGTCCAGAAGTCGATAAAGGCGGCAGACCTCCTGTAGTGTTATCTGATGAAGAAATTTCACAAGTTGAAGCGCTGGGTGCTGTATTATCTATTGAACAAATAGCTGATTACTTTAGCATCAGCAAGCCGACATTCTACGAAATAATGAAACGCCAGCCAGAGGTTTCTTTACGTTATAAGAAAGGAAAAGCGAAGGCGATAGGTAACATTGCAAAGTCATTACTAACGAAAGCGCAAAGTGGTGATAATGTTGCTATGATATTCTATCTGAAAACGCAAGCTGGCTGGAAGGAGACGCAAACACTAGAGCACGTTGAAGTTATCACTGATAGCGGTACGCATGACTGGTAGAGTTGTCGACCTCGCTAATATTCGCGAATACATGAAAAGGACTTCTCCTGCATTCATTCCATACTTTAAAGATGAATCTCGTTATCAAATAATATGGGGTGGCGCAGGTAGTGGCAAGTCACATAAAGTGGCTCGTCGCGTGTTGTATCGCGTTATAAGTCAGAAGCATAACTATCTAATCACAAGAAAGGTAAACAGGACGATAAAGCGGTCTGTATTCGCCTTAATGAAAAACCTTATTTCTCAGTGGGGTTTGACAAGCTACTTTGATATAAATTTAACTGACCTGACAATGGTATTTAGACCAACAGGCTCGCAAATCATGTTTACCGGCATGGACGATGTAGAGAAGCTAAAATCCATTGAGGGCGTTACAAGTATCTGGTGCGAGGAGGCAACCGAACTAACACAAGAAGATTTCGAACAGTTAGATTTGCGATTAAGGGGCGATCACAATTCAGCAAAACAAATCACCTTCACATTTAACCCTATCAGTGACCAGCACTGGATAAAGAAAATATTCTTTGATGATCCTATTGATGGTGTATTCACATTAAAGACAACTTACCTGGACAACTCATTTATAGATGATGAGTATAAAATGGTAATGAACAACAAAAAGAAGTCTAACCCGCGATACTATAATATTTATGCACTGGGTAATTGGGGAACTGCTGAAGGATTGATATTTCAAAACGTTGAGCAGCGATTAATACGCGAGGAAGAAATAAGAGGTTTAGATAGTATCCAAGGATTAGATTTTGGTTACACTAACGATCCATCTGCATTCAATCAAAGCTTTATCGACTTAAAGAACAAGAAGCTATTTATATACGATGGCTTCTACGAGAAAGGATTATCTAATAATTCCATATCAACAAAAATAAAAGATATGCTATTACATAGGCACGCAACCACTGCTGATAGCTCAGAGCCTAAGTCAATTGATGCTATCAAAGCTAAAGGTGTTCGTATTAGTGGCGCGTTAAAAGGTAAGGACTCTATCAATTCAGGTATAGATTTCCTATTAGACTATGAGATTATATTAAACGCTCACTTAGTGGAGTTTATGACAGAGTTTAATAACTACTCTTGGGCTGTAGATAAGAAAACAAATAAGACTACCAATAAACCAGTTGATGATTTCAACCATTTTATTGATAGCCTTAGATATGCTACTGAGAAATATCACGCCAAAGGTAAGCGCGGAAGGTTAAATATTGACTAGCTCAATGACATCTGCGTAGCTATTGAGTCGATACACTTAACCGCTGATTCGTTATCTTTATATCTGTACTGAGCAACGTTGCCACTGCAAAATCTAATGATAACGTAATCTTCTTCAGTCTCTATGTAGTCAATTTTATCAAAGAATACCAAGTCACCTCTAATTAAAAAGTATCTCATAAACTATCACCTTTATTATTAATCTTCACCAACTCAGCAAGTATTTTCTCTTGCAATTCTACCCGCTTATTAATCTTAAAGTACCAGCATATTAACTCGCGTATAATAGCAAATACCGCTAGGCATATCGCAAAGATTAGGAGTGTATTTATTATTTGCTCATGTGTCATCTACTTAACCTCTACTGTTAATGGTCGAATGTTGGTGCAAGAGTTAGCGACCCATTCAACACAAGTTCCTCTGAATGAATGCTCATCCTCGTCATATATCCCATGAATGGTATTATCTTCAATATTGGTAAACTGATAAGCCTTACCATCTATTAACTCTATAGATTGAGTTAGTGGCTTGAATACCACATCACTACTAAACTCCATAAAATCACATAGGTTATTTTCTTTGTATCTAAACAAAAAACCAACTTCATTCTTGAATTCTATATGACCCAGTGATGTTAAGTTTTCAAATATAACTAACTCACACTCCATACCAGCACTAGGAAATTCACCGTTATCAGCCATAGCTTGTGTGAAGACTTGGGCTGGTTGTTGATCATTATTAGATGTGCAATTAATAAGCACATCTAACTCCTTAACTGGATCATCTATCAATTTATGTAATTCATCTAACATTATAATTACCTTTTCCTTACGTGCGTATTCTGTTTTATATTCAGCGTATGTAATACACTCACCAAAATTAGCTTCGCATTCTGCTACTGTTGCTAGGAATTCATGCCGACCACATAACTCCCACCATGAATCATTGTTAATAGTAGAAAGAGTGAGTTGTGACACACCTCTATTTAATTTGTTTTTATTAGTACCAACAAAAATGTAATTATAACATCCCATATCACCCTCAAACTCATTCACTGCATCTATTAATTTTTTCATTGTTTACTCTCCAGATTTATTATTGATGGCATAACTAACAACAAGCACAGGAAAGTAAAAAACCACATAAGCAAACCGCGCAAACTCAGGCCAATCAAAAAATGATATTAATTTAAATTGATTTTCCATAGTTATAAACGAGCTTAAAGCAAAGCCAACGAGTATAAGTAGGTGATATATCGCTATGCCCGTGACGATTGAATATACAGTAGACGGCCTTTCTTTATTTATAGTCATATCTTTTGGTAGTTTAATCATTGTTTATTCTCCAATTGTTCAATCTCATCAACTATCTTTCTATTCTGCTTATTATCCTTAGTTGCATGCTCTCTATACCAACGCAGCGAATAGCCGATAATCTCGCAGAACTCTAAAAGCGTATAACCTTTGTTTCTAATCTTTCTTGTCAATTTTTTCATTATAAACCCCGTTATTTGTTATCTTTTGCATTATATTAATTCACCTTTTGCACCATTGCAAGGTAAGTTTAAATTATTTACCTATTAGTGATATAATAAAGAAAATTATACAAGGCTGTGACGATGGCATTAGACGAAAGAGATTATAAATATACTGAGCAATATGAACTTCGTGAGCAAACTCGCGCGGCTATTGCTGGTAAATATGAAGTGTTAAAGATTATTAGCTGCTTACCGGGGCCGCAATATAAATTATTTACCTCATACGACTGGATGAGCAAAGAAGCCATAGCACAAGGCGAGCGCTGTAATATTCAAAATTCATTGCGCGTTGAGTCTTATTGGTCGCGTGGTCGTTGGTTTCCTGCTACTGGCCGAACTTATGAAACTCTTGGTGGAATGATTTGGAGTAAAGAGCCAGAGCAAGATATTCAGCCTAAACTAGAATACATAATTGATAATGCAGATGGTACAGGATGTGGGTTGCGTGAAGTAGCTCAGAAAACTACCGCGTCTGTAATTGGTGACGCAAGGTACGGTATTTTAGTTGATATGCCTTCGTCGCCAGTAAGCGAGTCAGGAGAAAGAGTTCAGTTAACGCGTGCACAAAACGAAAGCGGAAAGTTTCTACCTAAGTGGATACAGTACGAAGCTGACAAGATTATATACTTTAGATCATCAGGTGATTCTTGCGCTATAGACGAAATCAGATTAATAGAAATAAAAAGCGTTCAGAAAAACGAATTTGATTGGGAAGATAAAGAGTATATACGCAGGTTAATTATTGTAGATGGCGTGTATCATAACCAGCTATGGGATGATACAAACAAACTTTTATCTGACGTAACCCCAGTAGCTAACGGCTCTTTGTTGAATGAGATACCTTTTCAATTCTTTGGTGCTGATGATAATAGCCCTGAATACTCCAAATTACCTTTATATGATTTAGCCAATTCTAACTTGGGCCACTTTGTTTTAGATTGTGATAACCGCGATAACTTGCACTTTCACGGACAAGGCATGACTAATATTTTCGTAGAAAGCGGTGATGATTTTCAGGAGGCTAACCCTAATGGCTTAGATGTTGGCGCAAAAGGGAAGAATCAATTCGGGGTTAATGACAGGGTTGAAATAGTTCAGATTGCATCCACTGGCGCAATACCTTCAGAGATGCTTCGTGATGAGGACCGCATGGTAATGTCAGGCGCTCAATTAGTTACTGATAACTCAGCAAATGAAACTTTAGGAGCTAAACGTATTGATGCAAATGCGTCGATGTCAGCACTTAAAAGAATTTCATATAATATCAGTGACGGCTTCAAGCAATTATTTACATGGACCGCGCAATTCTTAGGCGAAGAAAGCACTTCAACGTACAAGCTAAACTCTGATTTTATTACTGATGATTTAACGCCTGAGATGATTAACGCTCATATGGCATTAGTTCAAGGCGGTATTTTACCTGCTGTAACATTGAATGAAGTTGCTAGAAAAGCTGAGTTAACGGACTTGGATGATGAAGGTATTGCACAGGCTTTGAATGACCAACAAATGTTAACAGGTGGTGGCCCTGAAGAAATGGCGGCGTTACAAGCTCAACTAGACGATGCCTTAGAAAAGTTAGCAACTTCACAGGCTAGTGAATAATGCCAGTTGAGCAGCTAACAACTATATATTCTCAGCATACTATCTTCTTGCAGAGGTTAGGCGCTACTGAAGGCTTAAAGGTTATTCCATACCTTGAGTCTATAGAGAATGATGTTGTATCTATCCTTAACAAATACCGTAAGCGTAAAGTAACTATCGCTTTACAGCTGGATATACAGAAGCAAATAAACGAGGCTACACGTAAACACCTGCAAGACTATACATCAGCGCTTAAAGTTGAGAATAGGGCGATAGGAGCTTACGAGGCAGAGTTTGCAGCGACTACACTAAACGGAGTGGTGCAAAACGAAGATTTTAACTCAACGGTTCCGAGTGCTGCTGCTGTTAATAGCGTTGCTACTATCACACCTGTTAAACTTGGCGCTAATAGTTATTCTGCTTACTCTTCTATGATGTCAAATTATTGGCAGAAGTGGACGAGTGAGATTGATGGTATTGTACAAGCTGGATTTTTGGAAGGGCAAACTATTCCAGAAATAACAAAGGCTATTACATCACAAATGGATTTATCAAAGTCAGGCACGACTAAAAGTGTATTAGATAGAGCAACAAGAGCAGCAAGGCAATTAGCTGTAACTGGCACTAATCATTACGCTAATACTGCAAGAATAGCTTTCGTTGATGAGAATGACGATATATTAAAGGGCTATAGGTTCTTAGCTGTTAACGACTCAAAGACTTCGAGAACATGCGCAAGGCTAGACCAGACCGTTTGGCCTGCTAATTCTCCTAAGCTAAGTAGTGTTACACCGCCTTTACACCCGAATTGTAGAAGTGCTTTAACGTATGAAGTCGATGATAGATTTAAACTTGATACCGATGAAACTAAAAAGGCATCTAGCTTTAATGTTGATGGTAAGCGTGATCCTAAGCCTATTGATAGTGATTCTATCTATTACGAGAATCTTAAAAAGCTAAGTGCGCGTGATCAAGATGCGGCAATTGGCCCAACATTAGGTAAAGCACTAAGGAAGATGGATGCTGCAAAGTTTGCTAAAATGACAGGCGATAGCATGAATAACCCGTTAACCATTAAGCAGATGAAGCAAAAGAACAATGAGCTAGGTCGCATATTACGCGCACAAAACAAACCGAATACATAAACGGCACTGAGTGCCACAACTACGATCCTTGGGGGATTACAAAAATGGTAGATTTAACAGGCATTGACGGACTTAACGAAGAGCAAACGGCTAAGTTATCAGCTTTATTTGATTCAGAAATAGGCGGATTAAAAAGCAAGGTCGAGGAATTGATTGGAGAAAAACGCAATGTCCAGCAATCGTCTCAAGAGAAAGATCAAGTTATTGAAGATGCACGCAAGGCAGCGGCAAAGGCGCATGAAGAAAATCTTATTGCAGCCGGAAAAACCGAAGAGTTAAAATCATTCTATGAAGAGCAGCTTGCAACAACAACGGCAGAGCTAACAGCAACAGCCAAAACAGCTAAAGACGCGCTAATGTCTCGTGATAAGAATGATGTACTAAGCAAGGTATCTAGCCTTATTCATGACGACTTTAAAGACGTATCTAGTGCTATGTTGTCAAATATGCTAGAAATTGGTTATAATGACCAGAACCAACTAACCACACAGTTTAAAAGCAATGGTGAAGTTGTAGCAAACAATGTAGACGAGTTCAAAAGCTGGGCTAATGGGCAAGACTCATTCAAAAGAATTTTAAAAGGGGTAGATTCCAGTGGAGCCGATACCATACCAAGCAGCAGGGCTGCAGGTAAAAAAATGACATTAACAGAGCAGGCTATTCAAGCCAACAAATCAAACTCTAACTATTAATTTATAAAAGGTATATATAACATGGCTAACGTACAAATTGCAGATATCTACAACCCTTTAGTTTTTATGGGTGCAGAGCAAGAAGCACAAATTGAATTAAACGCATTTATGGCATCTGGCGTAATGGTGGAAGATCCACGAATTACTGCAATGGCTAGTGTTGGTGGTAATATTGGCGAACTACCATTTTTTAAACCATTAGGAACGCAAGAGCCTAACTATTCAGATGATGTTACGGGCAATTCATCTACCCCGAACAAGATCACTAAAGGCATCATGAAGTATCGACTTGCTAGTCAAAATCAGTCTTGGTCTACAATGGATTTGGCTGTTGATTTAGCTTTACAAGATCCAGTTGCGGCAATTACTGGTCGAATTGGTCAATACTGGGCTACTGCTCTTGAACGTCGATTAATTCAGTCTACTATGGGTTTGT
>Ga0209184_1000502_pt1 | contig 40584 bp, 44 predicted proteins | sample EN8Hudsemesocosm_2_FD_184627 | JGI IMG/M metagenome (GOLD analysis project Ga0209184, IMG submission 184627) | Methane-oxidizing microbial communities from mesocosms in the Hudson Canyon - EN8C Hudson Canyon (SPAdes) (version 2) | ecosystem: Environmental > Aquatic > Marine > Cold seeps | place... | reverse complement strand
CTAAACCAAACAACAAATGAGATAAAAAAAGCTAGCCATGTGGTATGTAAGATTTTCATCTTACCTGTAAAAGAAAAAAAGTTTAAAGACTGAGTGCTCATGGTTTTACCAAAAGTAGTTGAATATAGTTAACTAGCCAGCAGTAAATATGCCAATTAATTTAAGTTATTGATTTTAATTTACTATATTTTATTATTCTTTCTGCATGCTTGATTCTACAGACAGGTATTGTTTCATCATGAAATTTTTGTGCTTTATTGTGGTGCAAATCCTGATAAGGCGAGGCATACGGCTGAATCCAAATGGTTATGCTTAGTTACCTATATATCCAAGCTACTTGAAGATGCTTTATATAATGCCGTGTGAAAATCGTTTTTTCATCGATGCTAAAAACAAAGTAACCGTAGCCATCGTAGCCCGTATGGAGGTACGGAATACGGGATAAACAGTGCGTCAAATCCCCGTATTGCGCAAGCTTCATACGGGCTACTTGATGTTATATATAAAATTCATCGTAAGTCTTTATATAACCAGGGCTGATAAAACAGGAGCTCTGTGTAACATCAGTTAGCTATTAGAAGCTAACATTGCCTTGTAGCCAGAATTTATTTACATCTTTGGTATAAATATTACCCGGAGCTGTTTCATTGGCATCGTAATAAGCATATTTAGCTAATACGCTGTAATGTTTACCGAATTTTTTAGCAACGACAAAGTCATACTCATTACCGTAATCAATATTTTTAGCTGAACTAGCAAAGTTATGGTAAACAAATGCTAACTTCGTTCCGAATACTTTAGTTGATAGGGTTGTATTAATATCACGAATACCATTGACAGGAGTGGCCAAGAATACATCTGCCCAACCTTGGAATTTGTGGTTAGTTCCTAATGCAGTTTTGAAAGAATTAACGCCATCACCACCTAATTCTTCAATCGCTACTTTAGCAGTAAGACCCATTGTAGTTGCACCCAGCATTAAGTTATAACGACTTAAGTCAAAGTCTGCAGTATTGTTATTATAGTCACCTTGGTAACTGTATTCTGCACGGTAGTGCAGTTTGACATCTTTGTTAAGTTTAGGTGAACCTGTGATAGCAAAACCATATGTTTGAGTTGATTTTGCAGCCGTCTGTTTGTCTGCTAACAAATAACTATAAGCAGTAATACTTGCTAGATCTTTGTATTTGTAATTAACATTCAGAAAAGGCATCTCTATCAGATCGTCAACAGACCAAATATTTTTAACTTGTCCGATATAACCCACTTTTATAGTTAGGTTATCAAAAGACTTGTTGGTGATCATGGCTGAATCATAGGTTTGCTCCATTTGACGCCAACCTACATTACCAATAAAACGTGAATCATCTAGAATAATGCGCTGTCTACCGCCTTTAAACTCAGTATCAAACGCTTTATAGCTTAACCAGGCCTGATTAAGCTCTTGATCTTGAGGGTCAGCAACAACCTCACGTGATGGGTCACCTATCCACGGACTTTTGGGGGCGTGGTAATCACGTTGCATCGCTAAGTTTCCTTCATACTCAGCAAACGCTTGTAGGCCATGAAATTCAGGCGTTAAATAGCCTAAGCGTAAACGTAAGGTATTGGCATGCGCTGTGTCTTTAGTGTTATTGGCAACATCAGCTAATTCATAGCGGTAACGCAAATCCATTTTAATTTTCCCGTATTTAGCATCATCTTGCCCTAGCTTAAATGCATTTTCGATGGGCTTATCAAATTCATAAGCTAATGCTGGTTGCAGGGAAGCTGCGGCTAAAATAACCGAAGATATAAGGGTGGGTTTAAGTCTGTTTTTAGTCATTAATAGATCTCCTAATTAAATATTTAGTGTGCTTTATCGCATTCGGCTAAAAAAGTTAATAAGCTTTCGCGGTATTTGTAATAGTCTGGGTGCGCTAATAAGTTTTTGCGTGTTCTAGGTCTAGGAAGATTAATTTCTTCAATTTTTCCTACTTTTGCATTCGGCCCATTACTCATCATTACCACGCGATCAGCTAATAAAATCGCTTCATCGACATCATGTGTAACCACAATAGCGGTGACTTGTGTACGTTGCCAAACTTCCATCAAGACTTCTTGTAACTCCCAGCGCGTTAAAGAATCCAACATTCCAAATGGCTCATCGAGTAATAATAATTTTGGAGATAAGGCAAAAGCACGTGCAATCCCTACGCGTTGACGCATACCATTGGACATATCACCTGCTTTTTTGAATAAAGCATTGCCCAGACCCACGCGTGTTAAATAATATTCAACAATATCATTGCGGTCTGATTTACTCGCATGTGGGTAAACTTTATCCACCCCTAAGGAAACATTTTCAAATGCCGTAAGCCAAGGGAATAGGCTGGGTGCTTGAAAGACAACACCACGGTCAGGTCCTGCGCCAGAGACTTCTTTATTATCAAGAATAATACCGCCTTCTGATACTTCGTTTAGTCCGGCGGTCATAGAGAGTACGGTAGACTTTCCACAGCCTGAGTGACCGATAATGGAAATGAACTCACCTTTTTTTACATTAAGCTCAAAGCCATCAACTACTTTAACGCTGCTATTGCCATCAGGTGTAGGGTATATCTTTGATAGTTTTGAGAACTCTAGATATTTAGGTTTGCCGTTATCATTAGTGGCGGGCTTTAGCGCAGAAGTATCGTTGCTCCAGTCGTTACTGGTATTAGGGCGAACGTCAGGAAGGTTGGTTTTATCGTCTGCCTGATTTGATTGTTCCATACCAATGTCCATAAGATATTTTGTAATCTCACTACGTAGGCGTTTGAACTCTTCATTATGGTTTAAAGCAGTTCTATCTCTTGGGCGCTCGATATTAATATGAAAATCAGGGCCTAGTGTTGCATCAGGACCGGGGTTTAATGGAATAACCCGATCTGCCATATAAATGGCTTCATCAACATCATTGGTAATTAAAATAACGGTTTTCTTTTCTTTTTCCCAAATACTCAAAATTTCATCTTGAAGATTACCTCTAGTCAATGCATCTAAAGCACTTAAAGGTTCATCTAATAACAATATATCTGGGTTAGCCGCTAGTGCACGGGCAACATTAACGCGTTGACGCATCCCGCCAGATAATTCATGCGGTTTTTTATCCATAGCATGCCCAAGGCTTACCATTTTAATATACCGTTTAGTGTGCTCACGACGTTGTTCGGTCGTCCAGTCTTTGAAAATTTCATCAACCGCGAGTGACACATTTTCAAAAACCGTTAACCACGGCATGAGTGAATAATTTTGAAATACAACGCCTCTATCTGGGCCAGGTGCGGTAATTTCTTCACCTTGTTTGAGTAAGTCACCCGAGCTTGCTTGTATAAGGCCTGCAATAGCTGAGATTAAGGTGGTTTTACCACTGCCTGAGAAGCCAACAATGGCAATAAATTCACCATTACTAACATTTAGGTTGATGTTCTTTAGGATAGAGGTCTTATTTTTCCCTTCACCATAGGATTTACAGACATTTTTTAATTCTAATAAGGGAGTGGATGGATCATTTGAAGCTAATTCTGTGGTAACTTCTTTTTGAATTGCTGACATAATTATCTCCGCTTAAAGATTGCTATCGAAAGAAAATATATTTTGTAAGGAATGCATGATTCTATCTAAAGCAAAGCCAATAATTCCAATAGTAAACACGGCAACCATGATCCTTCCTAAGGAATGTGCACTTCCATTTTGGAACTCATCCCAGACAAATTTACCTAAACCTGGGTTTTGTGCAAGCATTTCTGCGGCAATTAAGACCATCCAACCTACGCCTAACGATAAGCGCATTCCTGTAAAGATATAGGGCAGGGCAGAAGGGAGAATTATTTTTTGAATTTGAGTGCTCCAGTTAAGGCGCAATACTTTACCTACGTTAACTAAATCTTTATCTATAGACGCAACACCAACGGCGGTATTAATTAATGTCGGCCATAAAGAGCATAAAGTTACTGTAATAGCTGAGGTTAAAAAAGCTTTTTCAAACCATGAATCATCCGTTGTTACATACAGGGCGCTGACAACTAAGGTAACAATCGGTAACCATGCTAAGGGGGATACCGGTTTAAATATTTGTATGATTGGATTAATGGCGGTGTTAAACAATGGGCTCATGCCACAGACAATTCCTAAAGGAACCGCAATTAAAGTCGCAATCACAAAGCCAGCAAATACGGTGTATAAACTGGTAATAATTTGGTCTAAATAAGTCGCTTTACCGGTATAAGCGCGTATCTTCACTTTAGCATCAGGATTTTTTGCTAATTTTTTTGCATTTCTAACTTCTTGGCGTTGTATGAAAGCCGCTTCTTTCAAACGCTCTTCTTTATGATCGGAGACTAATCCTTGTACTTCATGCCATACAGCAGAAGGGCCTGGAATTGCACCCAAGCTCGTTTGAATTTTAGAGGCAGAGGCTCCCCATAATCCAAGGAAAATAGCAAAAGCTAAAATAGGCACGCCCATAATTAGCCAGAGTTGTTTCATTTGCTGAGACGGATTTTCACCCGCAGCCATTTTGACAAAAGGGACAAACCAAGTAAGGCCTGTAATATTAAAAAATTTTATAAGTTGATTGGTCATGGTTAGACACCTATTTTGCGGCGTTGCATAAATAAACAATTGTCATTTAAAGGTAAAAAGTTTACGTCCTTGTAAAAAATGATATCCATATCACAGGGTGCACTGCTTGGAGGAATGAATGATTTAGTCCATTATTTTTCCGTTGGTAACGACTTGCTTACCTTTTAGACCAATAGTGAATTTTTCTAAATAAGCATTAGGCGCTGTACCGTCATAAACAATATTGTCGATAAAGTGTTTTTGTGGTGCTTTAAAACCGGTTTCAGTTGATCCAGGGAAGTCAGTTGCTTTTGCTTTACCTTCAGCAATTAGCTCGTTCGCTGCTTTCATATAGATATCTGGGCGGTAAACTTTTTTAGCAATTTCCATGAACCATGCATCTGTTTTAGGTTCATTGATTTGTCCCCAACGACGCATTTGCGTTAAATACCAAATGGCATCACTGTAATAAGGGTAAGTTGCGTTGTTTCTGAAGAAAGTATTGAAGTCAGGCATAGGGCGTTTATCGCCTTTTTCATATTCAAACGTACCGGTCATGCTATTTGCAATCACGTCATAATCTGCCCCCACATACTTACTTTCAGAGAGAATCTTTACAGCTTCTGGGCGATTTTTGTTGTTTTCAGCATCTAACCAGATTGCCGAACGAATCAAAGCTTTGACGACAGCAATATGTGTGTTTGGATATTTTTCAGCCCAGCTTTTGCTTACACCAAATACTTTTTCTGGATTGTCTTTCCAGATTTCGTAATCAGTGACAACAGGGACACCGATGCCTTTAAATACGGCTTGTTGATTCCATGGCTCACCAACACAGTAACCATAAATTGTGCCGGCTTCCATTGTTGCTGGCATTTGTGGCGGCGGTGTTACTGATAACAAGGCATCCGCATCAATTTGTCCGCTAATATCTTGTGGTGGTGCGTAGTATCCAGGTTTTATACCGCCTGCAGCAAGCCAGTAACGTAGTTCGTAGTTATGCGTTGATACAGGGAATACCATGCCCATGTTGAAGGGTTTACCAGCTGCTTTATATTTCTCTACGACAGGTTTTAATGAATCTGCTTTAATCGGATGTACAGGTTTGCCATCTGCCATCATCGGCACGTGGGCTTTCATTTGCTTCCATATATCATTAGAAACAGTAATCGCATTACCATTTAAATCCATGCTAAAGGCGGTGACGATATCCGCTTTAGTACCAAAACCAATAGTTGCACCTAGCGGTTGCCCGGCTAGCATATGTGCGCCATCTAACTCACCATTAATAACGCGGTCTAATAAAACTTTCCAGTTTGCTTGTGCTTCAACCTTTACATAAAGTCCTTCATCTTCAAAGTAGCCTTTTTCGTAAGCGATGGCTAAAGGTGCCATATCTGTCAGTTTGATAAAACCGAATTTTAATTCTTCTTTTTCAAGATTTTCAACTGCGCTCGCTGTACCGCTAAAACTAAGTGTTGCCGTTGCTAATGCAATACCTAGCGCTGATGCTAGTTTTTTTAATGGAAATTTAGTAGTCATCTTTAATTCCTATCCTAATTGGTAAATAATGAATTTTGAGCAAAAAAAAACGCCTACAAACATAAATACACACCTTTGGGGAAATGGTGTATTCAGTTTGTAGACGTCTTTGTCTGTCAGGCTCAACATTGAGCCTTTAAATAGTTTAAAACTCCGCCGTTGGAGTCTTGTTGTTATAGATAATGCACTATGTGTGCCAAATTAAATAATTTATAGTCTATTCTCTGTTTGTTTTTATATATCAGTTTGTTATGTTAATTATGTGTGTATTTTTCTTAAAATTGGTAGTTATTTTATATTTAAGTGCATGCTTCAAAATAGAGCAAAAAGGAGGGCGGTGCACCAAAAAGTAATATGGTTTATTTTATTAGGGTTAATCTGGGTGATGAAAATTTGATAAAGCGCACATAATAAATTTTAATTGGAGCTTAGTTGTATATGGCATAGAACCTGCTCTAATGATTTCTAAAGCTCGATAAGTTTCATTTTTATAGACTGTGGATTGTTTTTTGAAGTTTTCTAAAAATGGAAATAATGAGCGATACATTAACCTTAATTTAATATATACAACATGACACAAAAAAAAATCGCTATTTTTCCTTATTTTCAACCTATCATTGGTGTAGCTAATGGCAATATTGTTGGTTATGAGGCTTTAGCTAGGCAATATGATGAGCAGGGAAAGGTAATTTCTGCAGGCGATATTTTTTCATCAACAGCATACTCTGATGAAGATTTGAGAGAGTTGGATAGAAAAGTAAGGTGGATGGCCTTACAAAAATTTTCGGAATTAGAAGATACAACAACGTATTTAACAATTAATATATCGGCTGCATGGATTGATTATTTGACTAATACGAATAGTCTGCCAACGTTAGAGATGTTGGATAAATTAAATATTGATAGAAGTCGTATCATTATTGAGATTACTGAGGCGGCAGCAGATATTGATAAGTTAAAGCAAGTGGTTAATAAGTATCGAGAAAATGGATTGAAAGTAGCGGTTGATGATTATGGTGCCGGTTATTCTCAATTAGACCGTGTGATTGCATTGAACCCCGATATTATAAAAATTGATATGCGCTTGTTTAAAATGGCGGTTAAGGGTGGGGCTGCGAGTGAGGCGGTTAAATTGTTAACACGCTTTGGTAAGCGTTCGGGGGCCAAGATAATTTGTGAAGGCGTAGAAAATATGCGTGAATTTTTATTTGGCCTTAGTTGTGGCGCGCAGTATATGCAGGGTTTTTTGTTTTCGGCTGCAGAAGCAAGGTTTATTGAGATAGATACTTACCAGCAGCATATAGCATCATTACGCACGAAATTTTTTGCTCGGAAGCTGGAAGATGAGAAGAAAAAGACCTTACAGTTTCAAGAGGTCAAAAAATTAGCTTACCGGTTAAAAGAGGCGTTGCAAAATGACTTCAATTTAAACGAGCTAGCGGCTTGGGGTCTTGAAGGACAGGGGGTTTTGAAATTCTATTTATGCAATTCGCACGGCGAGCAAATTTCTCCTGATTTTAACTTTAGAGATGAGCATTGGTTTTGTGATGCAACAAAGAAGGGCTATAACTGGTCTTGGCGTTCTTATTTCTATCAAATTATTGCTTTAAAGCAGTGTGGGATAGAGAATGAAATTGTTGTTTCAGAGAGTTATCTTGATTTTGATAGTGGCTTATTATGTAAAACTTTATCACTTTATTTGGATAAAGAAAGAATGTTGATGATTGATATAAAAAATGAACTTTAACAAGTTAGAAAATGTAATTTATTGATAGATTAATTAATGATAAGCAGTTGCATAAAGTTTTATACAGACTCTCTGTTTTTTTGAGCGTGCACAGAGTTAGTGCAGGTAGTGTGATGAGGGGTTTGTAAAAGGAGGGCTGAATGGCCCTCAATGCTGTTGACTTAAGAATAAGCGCCTTCTCCAAAGGGAGAAGGTTGGGATGAGGGGAGTTATAAAGGCATGATTTTATTCTCCTCACCCAGCCCTCTCCAACAAGAGAGGGCTTAAGTCAATAGCATTGTGAATGGCCCTCCCGTATGATTTAATCTTCTAGCTGCTGTAAGCCATCTAAATACCATTTAGCTTGTAAGCTGTTTTTAGGTTTAATAAATGTCCAAACTTCGCGTACTTGAGTGGCAGTTGCATTGGCCTCTTCACGTAATAAGCTATCAAAAATAACCGTTGCTTCCAGTTCGCTGCTTAATTCACGAACCTCAAGTAACTCGGCTTCTATATTAAGTACTTCTGTTTTATTGTCTTCGTCTGAGGCTTGCAGTTGTGTTTGAATCTCAGCAAAAACTTTATCTGTTGATAAGCCGCGAATTGCTGATAAATCTTTGCTATCCCATGCTGATTGCAGCATTTTATAAGCACCTTTTGCACCGTCTAAAAAAGCCGCTTCATCAAAGTCTTTAGGTAAAACTAAAGCGTTCTGGACGAAGTCTTCTTGGTTATTCACTGCTGAGGGTGTGAACTTGCTATCACCGCTTTTTTTGGAAAAAATGTCAGTATTAAATCCAGCATTGCTACTAGCGCTGGATTCGTCATTGCGCTGATAGCTTCTGCTGCTAAGTGGATCTTTTTTGCTGCGGCTAGTTTGACTTTGCTGCGTAGAAACAGGGCGTAGTGATTGGCTGTTCGCTTTGGCTGCAAATAATTTAAACAATAAATAGGCAATTCCACCAAATATCAAAATATCCATGAAATTGAAGTTTTCAAAAGCGCCACCGAAAAACAATGCGCCTAATAAGCCACCGAGTGCCAAGCCACCTAACATACCCATAAAGCCACCGCGACGTGACATAGATTGACGCGCTGTTTGGTTTTGTTGCGTTGCTTTTTTCTGGCTTGCTGTTTTGGTTGGAGACGTTGCTTTACGCGAGTAGGGCTTGCTGAAAGAAGATTTGCTACCAAACGAGCGAGCACCGCCAAAGCGTTTCGCTTCAGCATCTGATATTCCCGCTAGCGACAAGCTGATGGCTAATGTTAATGTGAAACATAATCCAAGTAATTTATTCATATAGTAATCAAAGTGTGAGTTAGGTGGAATATACCTATCACACTTGAAGATGCCGTTTTTTCAACCGTCATCCCCGCATGCTTTTAGCGGGGATCTACAAAATACTAGACTCCCGCTAAAAGCATGCGGGAGTGACGAGAATTTGAATCATTGTATCTTCAAGTAGATTAGGTATATCAGCGTTTACGCGTTTATATAATTTACCTGAGTGCTTCCAGGTGTTTCAATGATTTTTCCTAAAGCAAAGGCTTGCTCGCCTAAATCATTTAATAAAGCGAGTGTCGCAGCTTCATCTTCTTCAGCAACACAAACAATCATGCCGATACCGCAGTTAAAGGTAATTAGCATATTATCTTGCGTCACATTACCTTGTTCTTGTAGCCATTGAAAAATCGCCGGAAGTTGCCATGCGTTTAAATCGACTTCAGCACTTAAACCTTCAGGCAATACGCGTGGAACATTTTCGGTAATACCGCCGCCAGTGATATGAGCCATCGCATGGACTGAGATTTTACTCGCCAATTCTAGTAAGTTTTTAACGTAGATGCGTGTAGGCTCTAGCAGGTGATCAGCGAGTGGCTTACCGTCTAAATCAGTGGTTAGAGGAATATTGCTGCGTTCAATAATCTTACGAATTAGTGAATAGCCGTTAGAGTGTGGGCCAGAAGACGCGATAGCGATAAGCTTATTGCCCGCCGCAACTTTGCTGCCATCAATAATGGCTTCTTTTTCTACGATACCGACACAAAAGCCAGCAAGGTCATATTCACCGTCAGCATACATGCCTGGCATTTCGGCGGTTTCTCCACCAACTAGCGCAGCACCCGCTAATTCGCAGCCTTTACCAATCCCTGAAATCACTTGTTCGGCTGTATCAACATCCAATTTGCCAGTCGCAAAATAGTCTAAGAAAAATAAAGACTCGGCACCTTGTACAATAATGTCGTTTACGCACATGCCAACGAGGTCGATACCGATGGTGTCATGTTTATTTAAATCAAACGCTAACTTTAATTTTGTACCCACACCATCAGTACCGGAAACTAAGATAGGCTGTTTGTAACGATCCAAAGGAAGTTCAAACATAGAGCCAAACCCTCCCAGACCAGACATCACGCCAGGAATTTTAGTTCTTGCGGCAATGGGTTTAATGCGCTCAATAAGGCTGTTTCCTGCCTCTATATCAACACCTGCACTTTTGTAGCTTAAACTCTCTTGATTTTGTTCGCTCACGAGTATTCTCTTATGGATCGATTTAAATTATAGTTAGCAGTATTGTACAAGACATAATTAAGGATATGAAATTGCTTAGTCGGATTTTGATGATTTGCCTGCTTTTTTCTGCGCAAGCGGTTTATGCGGTTGAGGTGAAAGGATTATTTGAGGCAGAAGTTATAACGCAAAGCTTATCGGAAGCAGATAAAGAAAGTGCGCTAAAAGAGGCGTTAACTTTGGTCATTAGCCGTGTAGCAGTGGGGGATGGTCTACTGCAGAACGCCACAATTAAATCCGTGTTAAATAATCCAGTATTTTATGTGCAGCAGGTTCAGTATGCGCTAAATGCTGATCAGCGCAATAAAAAACCTGCGCGGGTTATGCGTGTATTATTCAATGAGGATGCCTTAATGGCGGTTTTGCGTAATAGCAATCTAGCCATTTGGAACGAGGTGCGTGATGAGGTTTTAGTTTGGTTGGTGGTGGATAAATTTAACTCTAAAGCCCTACTTAATATAAAAGAGGATTTTGAAATATATAGCAGCTTGCAAGCTGTTGCTAAGAAAAAAGGGCTACCGCTGATGTTGCCGCTGATGGATTTAGAGGATAAGCATGGCTTAGTGGTTGACGACATATTGGGTGCTTATTCTGATAAAGTTTTGCAAGCTTCGCAACGTTATGGGGTTACTGCTATTTTATCGGGATCAGTGATTAATAAACGCAATTGTTGGCACTCAGAGTGGACCTTGCATTTTAATGGCAAAGTAAAGCAGTGGTCATTGCCTTGTAATCAATTAGAGCAAACGCTGACTACGGCAATGCAAGGTGTTTATAAAGAGTTGGCTACTTTTCATGCAATTAAAGTAGAGCAACAGCAACAAGGCCGAATGGTTTTAAATGTTTCCGGAATTAAAGGCATGACAGCAGAAAGTAATATTCAAGCGTATTTGAGAAAACTGCCTAAAGTTAATGCGGTAAAATGGCTGAAAGTTGGGCGGGGTCGGCATGTGTTTGAGTTAGATTATGCAGGACAAAAACTCGATTTGGAAGATGCCATTGATTTGCAACGCGTTTTGTTAAAGCGGCCGTCAACCAAGGAAAATGAATTAAACTACCAGTTGGTTTCACAGTAATATTAAAAATAGATAAAAATACATGCAATTTGATTTAAAAACGACGGACGGACACGCAAGGCGTGGACAATTAACCTTTGATAGAGGTGTTATTCAAACGCCTATTTTTATGCCGGTAGGTACTTATGGTTCAGTAAAGTCAGTAACCCCTGATGAGCTAACCGATATTGGTGCGCAGGTAATATTGGGTAATACCTTTCATTTAATGTTGCGTCCTGGAATGGAAGTCATTAAAGCACACGGCGATTTGCATGATTTTATGCAGTGGCAAGGGCCGATACTGACAGATTCTGGAGGCTTTCAGGTGTTTAGTTTGGGCGAATTGCGCAAAATTACCGAAAAAGGCGTTACGTTTAAATCACCTATTGATGGCAGTAAAATCTTTATGGGGCCAGAAGAATCAATGCAAGTACAGCGTGATTTGGGTTCTGATATTGTTATGATTTTTGATGAATGTACACCGTATCCAGCAACCGTACAAGAAGCGGCCGATTCGATGCGCTTATCACTACGCTGGGCTAAGCGTAGTAAAGAGGCGCATGGTGATAACCCTTCTGCGCTATTTGGTATTGTGCAGGGTGGTATGTATGAGCAGCTTAGAAAGGAATCGATAGAAGGTTTAATTGATATCGGCTTTGATGGTTATGCAATAGGCGGTTTATCGGTTGGTGAGCCTAAGGATGAAATGATGTCGACACTTGATGCGGTACGCCCACACTTACCGACAGATAAACCGCGTTATTTAATGGGGGTGGGAACGCCGGAAGATTTAGTGGAAGCGGTGCGCCGTGGTGTTGATATGTTTGATTGTGTGATGCCAACAAGGAATGCACGAAATGGACATATTTTTACTAAAACAGGTGTAATTAAAATACGCAATAGTCAATATCGTTTAGATACTAAGCCATTAGATGAAGATTGTGATTGTTATACTTGCAAAAATTATTCGCGTGCTTATTTGCGCCATTTAGATAAATGTCATGAAATCTTAGGTGCGCGATTGAATACCATTCATAATTTACATTATTACCTTAGTTTGATGGCAGAGATTAGGGAATCGATTGAAAATAAAGCATTTTCTCAATTTATTAGTCGATTCTATGAACTGCGAGGCAAAGTTGTTCCAAATATGCCATAATGGGAAAATTTTTTCGTAAAAATAAGAATTACAAGAGGAAAGTATGAGTTTTTTTATTTCGGATGCAGTAGCAGAAGTGGCTGCAGAAGCTGCGGCACAAACAGCAGTAGCAGCACCAATGGCTGCTCCAGAGATTCAACAGCCAGGATGGGAAGGCATGCTATTCCCAATAGGGATTTTAGTATTCTTTTATTTTCTTTTTTTAAGACCGCAACAGAAGCGTACTAAAGAACATAAAGGCATGATTGAAGAAATGACAGCGGGTGCTGAGATCGTTACTAATGGTGGGATTTTGGGTAAAGTAATTAGCCTTGATGAGAACTTCGTGCAAGCTGAAGTGGCTAACGGTGTTGTGCTTCAGATTCAGCGTCATCAAGTAGCAAGTGTTATGCCTAAAGGAACCTATAAAGTACAGCAGAAAAAAGCAAAATCTTAACTTTTACCTAAAGTTAAATCTACCCTAGGTTTAGGGCACAGGCGAGCTAAGAAATTTCTTACAAGAAAATTTACTTAGCTCGCCTGTCTGCTTTACATAATTATAAAAAGCTAATGCAGATGCATTAGGTATTGATCGATGTTGATGGACGAATCATGCAAAATCATTTCCCGCTTTGGAAAAACATATTAATTATTATTGTCTTAGTTTTAGGCATTCTATTTTCATTACCTAACTTATTTGGTGAAGACCCTTCAGTACAAATTTCGATTACTGATGGCACTGATATGTCAGAAGTACAGCTAGGTAAAATCGAAAATAGTTTGGATAAAGCCGCTATTCCCGTCAAGGCGATGGAATTAAAAGCTAAGCAGATTTTAGTTCGCTTCAATAATACCAGCGAGCAAATGCGTGCAGCTGATTTATTGCGTGACAGTATGGGCAATAAATATACGGTTGCTTTAAATCTAGCGCCGGCTACGCCCTCATGGTTGCGTGAGTTGGGTGCAAATCCTATGTATTTAGGGTTGGATTTACGCGGTGGGGTGCACTTTTTATTAGAAGTGGATATGGTTGCTGCGTTAAAGCAAGCGGATGAGCGTTACAATAATGATGTTCGTTTAGCCTTGCGTACGGCTAAAATTAGATATAAGTCAGTTGCTTATGATAAGGGCGCGATAAAAGTTGTTTTAAGAAATGCAGCGGATAAGCAAGCGACTATCGAATTAATGGATAAAGATTTTCGTAAGTTAGACTTAAAAACTGAAGATGACGATTTGCAGTTGTTTTTAACGATTTCAGAAGCGGAAGTTAAATCGATTAAGAAATTTGCATTAGCGCAAAATATTACAACCTTACGTAACCGAGTGAATGAACTCGGTGTTTCAGAGCCAGTTATTCAGCAACAAGGTGATAACCGTATTGTTGTGCAATTGCCGGGTGTGCAAGATACTGCGCAAGCAAAAGAGATTTTAGGTACAACTGCGACACTGGAATATCGTAAAGTTGATACTGAGCATGATGTACAGAATGCCTTGTCGGGTCGTATTCCTGTTGGATCAAGCTTGTATTATGAGCGAGATTCTAAAGCACCGGTTTTATTAAAAAGACGCGTGATTATTACGGGTGATCAAATTGTAGATGCTTCTTCAGGTATTGATCAGAACGGCTCTTCTTCAGTTAATATTACTTTGAATGGTATTGGCGCGAAGAAAATGGGGCGTTTTACTAAAGACAATATTGGTCAGCCAATGGCGGTTGTGTTTATTGAGCAAAAAACATTTACTAAAATAGTGAATGGTAAAAAAATTCGTCGTAAAGAAAAAGTCGAAGAAGTCATTAGTATTGCGACGGTTCGTGACTCATTCAGCAAACGTTTTCAAACAACGGGTTTAGATTCCCCGCAAGAAGCGAGAAAGCTAGCCTTGTTATTAAGAGCGGGTGCATTAGCTGCGCCAGTCGACATTGTTGAAGAGCGTACCGTTGGGCCAAGCTTAGGTCAGGATAATATTGATCGCGGTGTTATGTCGGTTGTTGTAGGTTTTGTCTTGGTTTTAATCTTCATGGCGGTGTATTACAAAGTGTTTGGCTTGGTTGCTAATTTAGCCTTAACCTTTAATTTAGTGGTTATCGTAGCGGTTTTATCTTTATTGCAAGCGACATTAACTTTGCCTGGCATCGCGGGGATTGTATTAACCGTGGGAATGGCGGTTGATGCTAATGTGCTTATTTTTGAACGGATTAAAGAAGAGCTTGCGAATAGAAATTCACCGCAAACCAGTATCTTTTTAGGGTACGAAAAAGCGTTTTCAACTATTTTTGATGCCAATATTACAACTTTATTGGTGGCACTGGTGTTATTTGGTTTTGGTACTGGGCCGATAAAAGGCTTTGCTATCACCTTGGCCATTGGTATTTTGACGTCTATGTTTACAGCTATCCTGGGATCTCGCATGATGATTAACTGGATTTATGGCGGGCAACGTAGCAAAGACTTATCTATCTAATAAAGGGAATAAAAATGACAAAGCACATAAATTTTTTAGGTAAGCGCCAGTTTGCAGCAATATTTTCTGGACTATTGCTGATTACAGCGATCTCTTCTTTGGCAACACAGGGCTTAAAGCTAGGGATTGATTTCACCGGTGGAACACTTGTTGAACTTGGTTACAATAAGCCGGTTGATTTAGATGTAATGCGTGGAGTATTAACAGAAAAAGGCTTTGCTGATGCAACCGTGCAGCACTTTGGTAGTGCGCAAGAAATCTTATTGCGCTTAAAACCACAAGAAGGTTTAAGTAATGCGCAACTCAGTGTTGAAATTTCTGCCGCTGCGGATTCAGTGATGAATGCGCAAGGCGATATGCGACGTGTTGAATTTGTTGGCCCACAAGTGGGTGATGAATTAACCGAAGATGGTGGGCTTGCATTATTGTATTCCATGTTTGGTATATTGATTTATGTGGCGTGGCGATTTGAGTACAAATTTGCACTCGGGTCTGTGGCTGCATTAGCGCACGATGTATTAATTACCCTAGGTTTCTTCTCTGTATTACAGTTGGAATTTGATTTAACCGTATTAGCGGCTATTTTGGCGGTTATTGGTTATTCACTGAATGATACGATTGTTGTGTATGACCGTATTCGTGAAAATTTTCGTTTATTGCGTAAAGGTTCAGCAGAGAATATTATGAATATTTCTCTCAATCAAACCTTAAGCCGTACCTTGATGACCTCAGTGACGACCTTATTGGTATTGGTGGCATTGGCCTTTTTAGGCGGTGAAATTATCCATAATTTCTCAATTGCCTTATTAGTCGGTGTGGTTATCGGAACCTATTCTTCTATTTATGTTGCCAGTCCTTTAGTGCTTGCATTAGGTGTGAGTAAAGAAGATCTGATGGAGACTGAAGTTGAGAAGGAAGGCGCAGATTTTGACATGATGCCTTAAACGCTTTACTGATTAGTTGTATTCTAAATAGGAAGTAATAATGCAAGTGCAAAAAAATACTACAGCACATAATTTGTATGAACTTTACGTCAGTTTATCGACAGAGGTTCAGCATGATTTCTTACAAGAGTTATTAGATAAGCAGCATGAGAAATTAGAGGATTTAGCTTTCTACAAAGCCTGTAAGGAAGCTAAAAGTGAAGGAGAGTATTTGAATGCTACTGAGGCAGAATCCTTTATTGATAGTTTGACGTAGTGGAAATAGAAATCAGTAAGCGTTTTGTGCGTGATACTCAGAAAATAACTGATAAACGTATTTTAAGTAAAATTCAGAAGATTTTATGCGAAGCAAAAAATGCTGAGGTATTAGCTGATTTTAAAAATTTAGAAGAAATGGCAGGAAGTTCTGGATTCTATCGAATAAAATTTGATTATAGGTATCGCATAGGTATTTATTTTTCTGGGGATAAGGTTCAGTTCTTACGCGTTGGAAGTCGGGAAAATTTTTATAAAAAATTTCCTTAGACTTTAAGTTTATTATAGTAGTTTCTTGTTTTTAGCTAAGTTGTTAAAAACAGTTTTTTTAGTTTTATTTATTTAATTTTTTTGGAGTTTTAAAATGGCAGTTGAACGTACTTTTTCTATCGTAAAACCTGATGCAGTTGCGGCTAATAACATTGGTGAGATTTATAGTCGTTTTGAAAAAAATGGTTTACGCGTTGTTGCAGCTAAAATGATGCAACTTTCTAAAGAAAAAGCAGAAGGATTTTACGCAGAACATAGCGAGCGTCCTTTCTTTGGTGCTTTAGTTTCTTTTATGACATCTGGCCCAGTAATGGTTCAAGTTTTAGAAGGCGAAGGTGCAATCTTAAAAAATCGTGATCTAATGGGCGCAACTAACCCAGCAGATGCAGCAGCAGGCACTATCCGTGCAGATTTCGCTACTAGCATTGATGAAAACGCAGCACATGGTTCAGATTCAGCTGAATCTGCAGCACGTGAAATCGCTTACTTTTTCTCTAATGAAGAACTTTGTGACCGCACTCGTTAATCAAGAAAAAATAAACCTACTCAATTTCGACAGGAAAGGCCTACAAGCCTTTCTTGCCGAAAGAGGCGAAAAACCTTTTCGTGCCACCCAATTGATAAAATGGATTTATCAAGAGGGTGAGTGGGATTTTGATAATATGAGCAATATCAGTAAGTCTTTTCGTGCTTACTTAAAAGAGAATTGCTGTATTGTTGCGCCTGAAATTATCCTAGAACAAGTTGCCAGTGATGGTACGCGTAAATGGGTAATAGAAATGGGCAGTGGCAATAAAGTTGAAGCGGTTTATATACCCGAAGAAAACCGGGCAACGCTTTGCGTTTCTTCGCAAGTCGGGTGTGCACTCGCTTGTACTTTTTGTTCTACGGCACAACAAGGGTTTAATCGTAACTTAACAACCGCTGAAATTATTGGCCAAGTGATTGCGGCTAACTACCGTATGGGTGACGAAGGACGAGTCACTAATGTTGTTATGATGGGCATGGGTGAGCCGTTATTAAATTTTGATAATGTGGTTGCTGCCATGAATTTAATGACAGAAGATTATGCTTTTGGATTATCAAAACGACGAGTAACGATTAGTACCTCAGGTGTCGTGCCTGCAATGTATCGCTTACAAGAGTCTTGCGATGTGAGTATGGCGGTTTCATTACATGCACCAACGGATGAATTACGCGATATTTTAGTGCCGATTAATCAGAAGTATCCATTAAAAGAATTAATGGCTGCTTGTAATAAATATATAGAAAACTCACCAAGAGGCTTTATTACTTTTGAGTATGTGATGCTTGATGGTATTAATGATTCTGTCGCTGATGCGCGTAAGTTGGTGAAGTTATTGAAGGATGTCCCTTCAAAATTGAATTTAATTCCCTTTAATCCTTTTCCTAATACAGATTATAAATGTTCATCGAGATACGCGATTGAGCAGTTTAGGGATGTTGTACATAAAGCCGGTATCGTAACGACGATCCGTAAAACACGCGGTGAAGATATAGATGCAGCTTGTGGGCAATTAGTAGGAAAAGTAAAAGATAAAAGTAGACGCTTAGAGCGCTTACAAAAGATGGGCATTGCTTAATGAATAAAAAGCACTTAATGTTATTAAGTCTTATTTGTTTATTATCGGCTTGTTCCTCTTTTCAAAAAGATGAGGCACCGAATTACGCGGCACAAGAAAAAGCGCCAACTAAGATAAGGCCTGCTTCAGAGCGAGCAAAATCTTTAACGTCATTAGGTATTGCTTATTATCAGTTAGGAAAATATGGTTACGCATTAGAAAATTTAAAACGCTCATTAGAATTGGATGAGAAAAATGCGATAACTTATCAAACTTTGGCTTTGATTCAGATGAAGAAAAATCACCCTGAACAAGCGAGAGATTTTTTTCTAAAGGCACTTGAGCTCTCTCCAGAGGATAGTAATATCCTAACGGACTATGCTGTTTTTTTGTATGAAAATGATGAAAAGGAACAGGCAATAACTGAGTTTAAACGCGTTGTTGAAGCTCCTTTTTATCAAAGTAAATGGACGGCATTTACCTATCTAGGTGTGGTTGATTTACAGCATAATAGGCAGCGTGATGCGGAAAAAAGTTTTTATAAGGCTTTAAAAAATAATCCAAATTATGCGCCTGCTTTATTTGAAATGGCAAAAATTCGTTATGCTAAAGCCGAGATGATGTCGGCACGTGGCTTTATCGAACGTTATTTTGCACAAGCTGGAAAATCACTAGAAGGTTTAATTTTAGCTATAAAAATAGAAAAAGGGTTAGGCGACGTTGAAATAGTTGCACAATACCAATTAGAGCTAACGAGAGCCTATCCATTTTCTGAAGCGGCTGAAAAAATAAAATATAACAACACGGTTAATTAAAAAAATGGCAAAGAATATTCAGGCTATTCGTGGCATGCGCGATATACTTCCTGAGCAAACTCCGTTATGGCAGTTTGTGGAACAAAATTTAAGAGATGTTTTGAGTGCCTATGGCTACTCAGAGATACGCTTACCCATAGTCGAAAAAACAGAGCTATTTAAGCGATCTATTGGTGAAGTCACCGATATCGTTGAAAAAGAAATGTATACTTTTGATGATAGAAATAATGATTCTTTAACGCTAAGACCAGAAGGAACGGCAGGGTGTTTAAGAGCAGGCTTAGAGCATGGCTTATTACATAACCAAACGCATCGACTTTGGTATTACGGCCAGATGTTTCGTCACGAACGCCCGCAAAAAGGACGTTATCGCCAATTTACTCAATTAGGTGTGGAGACTTACGGTATTGCCAGCGCAGATATTGATGCGGAATTAATCGCATTAAGTCATCGTTTATGGCAAAAACTGGGTTTAAGTGAACAGTTAGAATTGCAAATTAATTCATTAGGTACGTCTGAAGAGCGTGTAGTGTATCGTGAAAAATTAGTTGAATATTTTAATCAACAACCAGAATTATTAGATGAAGATAGCCAAAGACGCTTAACGAGTAATCCATTGCGTATTTTAGATACTAAAAACCCCGCAATGAAAGAACTCGTTGAAAACGCACCTAGCTTAATGGATTTTTTAGGTGAAGAGAGCAAAGCGCATTTTAAAACACTGACAGATACACTGGATGCATTGAATATTGCTTATGTTGTTAATCAAAGGCTGGTTCGTGGTTTAGATTATTACAGTAAAACGGTTTTTGAGTGGGTCACGACGGCATTAGGTGCCCAGGGAACGGTTTGTGCTGGTGGGCGTTATGATGGATTGATTGAGCAATTAGGTGGCAGAGCGAATCATGCTGTTGGTTTTGCTATGGGAATCGAGCGTCTTGTTTTATTATTAGAAGAACGCACAGACTTAAGTATAAAAAAGCCGGTTGATGCTTATTTACTGCTATTTGGTAATGCGGCAGAAAAAGCCGGAGCTGTCATGGCGGAAGAAATAAGAAGTGCACTACCTCAACTTCGCTTACAAATGCACTGTGGGGCTGGAAGCTTTAAAAGTCAGTTTAAAAAAGCCGATAAAAGTGGCGCTGATTACGCGTTGATTTTAGGTGATGATGAGCTACAAAATAATGTGGTTGGCTTGAAGTTTTTACGCTCTGATGCAGAGCAGAAAACGCTCACATTAGCAGAGTTAATTAGTTTTTTACAAACAACAAATTCATAAAATACGACTAAAAAGGTATCAACGTGGAAATTTACGAAACAGAAGAAGAACAAGTAGCAGCATTAAAAGATTGGTGGAAAGCAAATGGCTCTTCCGTTATTTCAGGCGTTATTGCAGCGGTTGTGATTGTGGGGGGGTGGAATTTTTGGCAGAATTATCAAAAAGATAAAATGCTACAAGCTTCCACTGTTTACGAACAGCTATTAAAAGCGAATGTGGAAAAAACAACTGACTCAGTTGATAAAATTGCAGAAAAACTAGTTAGCACGTATGGAAGTACAGCTTATGGTGCGTATGCTTTATTGTTTCAAGCAAAAGCTAAAGTTGATGCAAATGATTTAGCTGCTGCACAAAGCTTATTGCAACAAGCTATTGATACTAGCTCAGATGACGAGGTTAAGCATGTCGCAAGAGCGCGATTAGTACGTGTTCTAATGGCTAAAGCTGAATATGAGCAAGGCTTACAAGTGATTGCGAATGTGGATCAAGCTAAATTAGGTGGTTTTGAAGGCATTTATGACGAGTTAAAAGGTGATTTATATGTTGCTATGTCACGTATTGGGGAAGCAAGAACCGCTTACCAGTCGGCATTAAAATCAGGCAAAAGTTCACCGTTATTACAGTTTAAATTAGATGATTTAACTGCGGCTGATAGCAGCAAAGGTTAAGAAAATCATGGCTTCCTTCATGCGTAGAATTCTAGCGATATGCTTTTTGCTTAATTTATCTGCTTGTGCCACATTAAAGCCTATAGGCGATGCAGTGGGCGGGTTATTTAGTGATTCCGATAATTCGGAGCCACCAGCAGAATTAACAGAATATAAAGCAGAGTTAAAGTTTGAAATTCTATGGGATGAATCTGATGGTGATGGACTGGATGAGCAAGCCGTTAATTTAGTTCCTGCCATTGTTGATGATAAAATTATTATTGCAGATCGTGACGGGCTAATTTTAGCCAGACGACTTAGTGATGGTGAAACACTTTGGGAAGTAGAAACAGAACTCCCTATTTCTGTTGGCCCTGTGATTGCAGATGATCTATTATTTGTTGCTACGAGTAAAGCGCAAGTATTGGCTTTAAATGTGGAAAATGGAGAAGCAGTTTGGAAGCAAACTGTATCCAGTGAGGTCTTAGCTTTACCGATTATCGTCGATAATTTGTTATTATTGCGTGCAACCGATGGTAGGGAAATAGCGCTTAATAAAGCGGATGGAAAGCCAGTATGGCATGTCAAAAATACAACGCCCGCACTCAGTATTCGTGGTGATGGCGCGGCGGTTGCTGATGATGACACCCTAATTATTGGCTCAGCGAATGGAAAATTAACCGCACTGAATGTAAAAGATGGTGGGCACTTATGGGAAACCAGTATTGCAATTCCTCGAGGCCGCTCTGAAATTGAAAGGTTAACGGATATTAATGGCACGCCCTTATTGAAAAATAATACCGTGTTTATTAGCACCTATAAAAGTGGGATTGCCGCCGTTACCACCATCGATGGTGGGATTTTATGGCGTAATGAAGATATTTCTTCTGACCATGGACTTGCTGCTGATGACGGTGTTTATTTATATGCAACGGACTCGGTGAGTGATATTTGGCAATTAGACCAAGATAATGGGCGATCTTATTGGAAGCAAGCGGATTTACATCAGCGCGGTTTATCAATGCCTGCTATTTATGGTGATTATGTTGTCGTTGGTGACTATGAAGGATATTTACATTGGTTATCCAAAGATGATGGACGCTTATTAGGGCGTATAGAAATTACTAATGAACCTATTGTTGCAGCCCCTATTGTTGTTGATGATGTGGTGTATGTTTATGCCAGTGATGGTACTTTAGCCGCAGTTAGGGCTTTATTGTTTTAAGTTACATACAAAGGTATGTAGCTAATTGTTTTAATTTTTCGGAATTTGTATGTCATTACCCGTTATCGCTTTAGTTGGTCGTCCTAATGTTGGGAAATCAACCCTTTTTAATTATCTAACGCGTACGCGAGATGCTTTGGTTGCAGACTATCCAGGGCTAACGCGCGATAGAAAATATGGCCGTGTAAAACGTGGGGAACGTGCGTATTTATTAGTTGATACCGGCGGTATTACTGATGATGTTGATGGCATCGATTCGGTTGCAAAACGGCAAGTAGAGCTTGCTTTAGACGAAGCGGATGTGGTGCTGTTTCTTGTGGATGCAAGGCAGGGCTTAAATAGCGCAGATCAAGCTATCTCTGCTATGTTAAGGCGTTTAAGTAAGCCTGTTATTTTAGTCACTAATAAAATTGACGGCATTAATGCTGAGCTTGCTGTCGCTGATTTCCATAGCTTAGGTATGGGCAATCCAGTTTCTATTGCCGCAACACATGGACGCGGTGTTAATGAATTATTATTACGTGTTAGTGAAGACTTGCCGGCAGAGGATGAAGTTTTAGATGCTGATGATGAAGCACGTTATGCAGGTGTCTCTATTGCTGTGGTTGGGCGTCCTAATGTAGGTAAGTCCACCTTAGTTAATCGCCTCTTAGGTGAAGAGCGAGTGGTGGTTTTTGATGAAGCCGGAACCACGCGAGACAGTGTGTATATTCCTTTTGAACGTAATGGAAAACGCTATACCTTAATAGATACGGCAGGAATGCGTCGCCGTGCAAAAGTTACTTTGTTGGTCGAAAAGTTCAGTATTATTAAAGCGCTACAGTCGGTAGAACAAGCGAATGTGGTTATTTACTTAATTGATGCGAGTGAAGGGATTACCGATCAAGATGCACATTTATTAGGCATGGTGATTGAAGCGGGACGTGCTTTGATTATTGGTTTTAATAAATGGGATGGATTAGATTTTGATCAGCGTGAGCTCATTAAACGCCAAACAGAAGTCAAATTACCCTTTTTAGATTATGCTGAAAAACACCCTATCTCTGCGTTGCATGGCAGTGGTGTGGGTAAGTTATTTGATGTTGTACATAAGCTTTATGAAGCGGCGATGGTGGACATGTCCACCTCAGTACTAACACGAATTTTGAAAGATGCGGTTGCAGCTCATCAGCCGCCTATGGTGAATACTCGTCGGATTAAATTGAAACATGCGCATCAGGGCGGAAGAAACCCACCTGTTATTGTTGTGCATGGAAATCAGACGGAATTATTACCTGCAGCGTATGAGCGTTATCTGATGAATTATTATCGGACTAAACTGGGACTAGATGGAACGCCTGTGCGTATAGTCTTTAAGTCGGCTGAAAATCCGTATAAAGAAGTCAAAAATAAACTCAGTGGTAGACAGTTACATAAGAAAAAGCGTTTACTTGAGCATCATAGAAAAAAGAAAAAAGATTTAAAGCAGAAAAAAAATAGTCGCGACACTTTAAGAAAAGGATAGGAACATGGCAGAACTTACGTTTAAACCAGGCAGTGATGAGCTTATTATTAACACTAATGGCGAGTTGCCCGCAGTTGGCACACAAGCGCCAGACTTTAGCTTAGTCGATGGACGCTTAAATGATGTGAACTTAAGTACTTATGCAGGGAAAAAGAAAATCCTGAATATTGTACCTAGCTTAGATACGCCCGTTTGCGCGGCATCTGCTAGAACCTTTAATGAAAAGGTAGAGCGTTTTGACAATGCAGTGATCTTAATGGTTTCTGCCGATTTACCTTTTGCACAAAGCCGTTTTTGCGAAGCAGAAGGCTTAAAACATGTGATTCCTGTTTCGACTTTCCGTTCGAGTTTCGCTGAAGATTACGGTGTGCAAATTATGGATAGCATGCTGAAAGGCTTAACAGCACGTGCTGTTGTTATCATTGACGAAAATGATGAAGTCATCTACACCGAGTTAGTAACAGAAGTAACGCATGAACCTAATTATGACGCTGCGTTAGAAGCAGTTTCTTAAATTACTTTAAGCAATAATTCATTTCTTTGAGCGGGAGTTTTCTCGCTCTTCTGTTTGACCGCGGCACTTCTTACTATGAAAATTCTAGCACTCGATACGGCAACTGAAGCCTGTTCAGCCGCTCTCTATATAGATGGTGAGATTCAAGAGCGTTTTGAAATTGCCCCGCGAATGCACGCCAAGTTGCTACTGCCAATGATTGATAGCTTGATGGCTGAAGCCTCGCTAAAACCACAACAGTTAGATGCGATTGCTTTTGGCTGTGGTCCGGGTTCATTTACTGGGGTGCGAGTAGCAACTGGCGTGATGCAAGGTATCGCTTATGGTGCAGATTTGCCGGTTGTTCCGGTATCGACTTTGGCTGCGATTAGCCAAGCTTGTTTGCAAAAAACAGCTTATGATACGATTTTTACAGCCGTAGATGCACGCATGAGTGAAATCTACTGGGCTGTTTATCAGCGTGATGCTGAGGGCTATGCCGTGCTTGTGGGTGAAGAAAAAGTTCAGCCTGCAACAGAAATTGACGCTTTATCTTTAAGTGGCTATGGCATTGGTTCGGGCTGGGCGCAATATGAGTCGGTATTAACAGAAAAACTAGGATCGCAAATATTAGGTAGTAATGCTGATTACTTGCCTCGTTCGGCAGAAATTGCCTTGTTAGGTGCTGTTGGTGTTAAGCGTAATGAAACGGTCTCAGTTGAGCAAGCAATGCCAGTTTATTTACGTAACAAAGTAGCAAAAACAACAGCCGAACGCATGGCATTAAAAGCGCAAAAATCAATTTAAAATAAAGGCGACAGTTCTATGTCTCAATTCTTTGAAATTCACCCAGAAAATCCTCAGCAGCGACTTATTAAGCAAGCCGCTGATATTTTGCGTAAAGGCGGGGTGATTGTTTACCCAACGGATTCTGCTTATGCCTTAGCGTGTCAGATTGGTGATAAAACGGCGTTGGATAAAATCAAGCGCATTAGACACTTGGATGACAAACATAACTTTAGCTTAATCTGTAAAGACCTTGCGCAAGTCGCTACCTTTACCAAAGTCAGTAATGATACACATCGCTTAATTAAAAACCTTACCCCAGGTGCATTTACGTTTATTATTGATGCAACTAAAGAAGTGCCTAAGCGTATGATGCATGCTAAACGCAAAACCATTGGTATCCGTATTCCTGACAATAATATTGCTTTAGCTTTAGTAGAAGAATTAGGTGAGCCGCTTTTAAGTGCTACGTTGATTATGCCAAATGCTGAGTATGCCTTGAGTGATCCTTATGAAATAAGAGAACTGTTGGAACATGAATTAGATTTGATTATTGATGCAGGCATCATTACTTGCGACACTTGCGACGCGAGTACGATTATTTCCTGTGCTGATGGAAAAATAGAGTTAATACGCCAAGGTAAAGGCGAAGCACCGATGTTAGGCTAAGCAATGGATGATTTAACGTTAATACAGAAAATAGTTGTTTGGGTTATTCCTGTTATCTTTGCAATTACCGTGCATGAAGTGGCGCATGGCTGGGTGGCAAAACTTTGTGGCGATAAAACCGCGTGGATGTTGGGGCGTTTAACGCTTAACCCTATTAAACATATTGACCCTGTGGGCACAATTCTTGTGCCCGGTTTAATGCTAGCAACGACTGGCTTTGTTTTTGGCTGGGCCAAACCGGTTCCAGTCATTAGTCGAAATTTAAGAAATCCCAAAAGAGATATGGCTTTAGTTGCTATTGCCGGACCCTTAGCTAATTTTTTAATGGCATTGGGCTGGGTAATCTTTATTCGACTAGCACTTTTCATTAATATGGTCGAATACTCAATGCCGATGATCTATGTCGGTATTGCAGGTATTATGATTAATATTGTACTTGGTTTATTGAACTTGTTACCGATCCCACCGTTAGATGGTAGTCGTATTGTATCTTGGCTATTGCCTGTGCAATGGGATAGTTATTATCAATATATTGAGCGTTACGGTTTTTTTATTCTGATTGCTTTGATGATGACCGATGTATTAGGTGATATTTTAGGTGCCCCCATTGGCTACGTTAAAGCCTTCTATTTTTCAATAGCGGGATTATAGAGTCAGCCGCAATGAAGGAAAGCGTACCGATACAAGAAGCGGTTCCTTTTCGTGCTATCGTTGATGGCAAACCTTATGACGAGTTACCTAAAGACCTGTATATTCCTCCCGAAGCCTTAGATATTGTTTTAGATACCTTTGAAGGGCCGTTGGATTTATTGTTGTACCTGATAAGAAAGCAAAATTTAGATATTCTTAATATTCCTATTTTGCAGATTACCCAGCAATATATGGAGTATATCTCCTTGCTGAATGAGCTTAAATTAGAACTAGCCGCGGAATACTTATTGATGGCCGCGTTGCTAGCTGAAATAAAATCACGCCTTTTATTACCGAGAAAAGCGCAACAAATAGAAGGCGATGAAGATGACCCTCGTGCAGTGCTTATCCGTCGCTTACAAGAATATGAACGCATAAAGCATGCCTCTGAAGCATTAGATGAATTGCCGCGAATGCAGCGAGATGTTTTTCCTGTCAGTATCGATACCTCGATAGTTAAAGTACATCGCCCGAAAGCTGAAGTAGATTTTCAAGAGTTGGTGCTCGCTTTACAAGGTGTTTTAAAACGTGCGAATCAACTCAGTCATCATGTCATTACCAAAGAACCATTATCGGTAAAAGACAGAATGAGCCAAATTATGATGATCCTACAGAAGCAATCACGGGTTTTATTTGGTGGCTTATTTAGCTTTGAAGAAGGTCGAGCGGGCGTTGTGGTTAGTTTCTTAGCTATTTTGGAGCTAAGTAAAGCTGAGATGATAGAAATAACCCAAACCGAGCCTTTTGCTGAGCTGAGTATTTGTGCAAAAGCGATGAGAAAAGAGATGTTGGTGTGAGTGAAAATATCCCTGTCGATACGAAATTAAAGAAAATTATTGAAGCCTTATTGTTTGCCAGTGATAGTCCGATGACATTGCAGCAGTTACAGGCTGTTTTTCCTGAATTAGAAACGCCTTCTAAGCAAGCAATACAAGCAGTGATTGATAAGATTACGATTGATTACCAGGCCTCAGCTATTGAATTGCATCAAGTGGCCAGTGGCTGGCGTTTTCAAGTTAAAACAGAGCAAGCGAGTTGGGTAGCGCGATTATTCACACAAAAACCGCCGAAATATTCACGTGCTTTATTAGAAACTATTGCGATTATTGCGTACCAACAGCCCGTGACACGCGGTGATATAGAAGAGATTCGTGGTGTGAGTGTTTCCACTTATATGATAGAAACTTTATTAGATAGAGAGTGGGTTAAAGTGGCAGGGCATAAAGAAGTGCCCGGTAGGCCTGCTTTATATGTCACCACTAAAGAATTTTTAGATTATTTTAATTTAGCTTCTTTGGACGATATGCCGGCACTGCAAGAATTAGAAGCCTTGGCGATTGCAGGGGAGATGGCGATATAGCTAGGCGATATCTTCAAAGACCGCGTCTAAAGAAATCGTTAATTCTAAACTAGAAAATGTGCAACTGGTTTCATTGCTGTAGTCATGCAATAACCAATCATTATTTTCGGTACGATTAAAGCATTCGACACGTTTGTGTTTAATATCAATCAGCACATATTCTTGTAAACTCTCGATTTTTCGGTAAGCTGCGAATTTATCTCCGCGATCATAGGCTTCAGTAGAGTCGGATAAAACTTCAAGAATTAAACGCGGCTGGGTTAGAAATTGTTCAGCTTGTTGGTCTGATTGGCTACAAGAAACCATCACGTCAGGGTAGTAATAAGCATCGAGTTGCTCGATCTGCAATTTCATATCCGACATATAGGCGCGGCAAGGTGTGTTGCGTAATTGTTGCTTTAGATGGCTGGCAATATTTAAACAAGCAACAACATGCTCACGTCGAGCGCCACCCATTGCAAAGATTTCGCCTTGTAAAAATTCATGCTTTTCTTCTTGAGACTCTTCCCAAGTTAAAAATTCTTCAGCGGTCATTGAGAGTTGTTCAGCAGGCGTAGACATAAAGGGATGCTCTTATTGAATGAACACTCATTAAAACATAAATATTAATGCAATAAAATAATATGCTTATCCACAAATTGCTGTAAGGCTTCGAGTGCCATGCCCTGAAACGAATCATTACTCTCAGCAGGTAATACTAGTGATAAGTAATCCTGAACTGTAATGATTTTTTGTTCTTGTAAGGGCTGTAATAGTTGAAAGCTCATAGCGACAAGTTCTATAAAATTAACCTCATCTTCCTTATCACGGTAAACCACAAGATAGCTTGGGGTTTCTGGTGCCTGAAAAGGCAAATAATTCGGTGATATTTTATGCACAGGATATTGATAAGCTAATGGCCAAGCAAGTGTTGATAAGCTAATCTCGCTATCTAATTGCAATGCTTGAGTGCTTGCTTCAGTCGACGGTAAAACATCGGTGGAAACAGCGAGAGCCATCTCTACCCATTCATAATGGGCTAACTCTAGTAAAAAAGGAAAGTCTGTCTCGCTAGTTGTGCGTTCGTTTTGTATATAGAGTAAAAATTCTTCGGGGATTTCAGCAAAGTAGGGCGTCGTACAAGGGTGGTGTTCGAAAAACTCCTGTACCAATTGTTGCCAAGTTTCTTCTGAAAATAAACTATGCAAAACTGGGAAATTACTGGATAAAAAACTTTCGATATTATTAAAAAATAAATCACGATACACCTGCATACGTTCAGGCTTTACATCATTCGGGCAGGGGTTTGTATCAGGGTTACGGATATAAGCAGAAAACTCAGCTTGTTTACTTTTAAAATCCATATTAAGCACTCAACTTTTCAGTTTTAGACCAAGCTTGTTGAATGCTTTTAATCGTGCTGACTTCGCTGATTAATTCCTTAACGCTAGGGATATTAAAGTCACGCTCTAATAGCGTAGGAAAAACACCATATAGCTCGTATGCTTTATTGAGCAATTCCCAAACAGGATCAATAATTTCTGCACCATGCGTATCGACCAAAAAGTCATCCGCTTCTACATAATGACCTGCAATATGTGCATAGCTAATACGCTCAGCAGGGATAGCGCGTAGAAATTCGTCGGCATTATAATTATGATTGACGCTATTAACATAGATATTATTAACATCGAGTAGCACATCGCAATCTGCTTCAGTGACGACGGCATTAAAAAAGTCGATTTCTGACATCTCTTGCCCAGGTGCTGCGTAATAAGAGACATTTTCAATTGCGATTTTTTGCTCCAAAATATCTTGTACGCGTTGAATACGTTTAGCGACATGGTGCACGGCTTCTTCTGTAAACGGAATGGGCATCAAATCGTAAAGATGTCCGTCATGGCTACAGTAGCTGAGGTGCTCGCTATAAAATTTGATTTTATGCGAGTGCATAAAACGTTTTAAATTGCGGATAAACTCTTCATCTAAAGGATCGCTGCTGCCGATAGAGAGAGAAAGTCCATGACAAACAAACGGGTAACGTTCGGTTAAGCTTTTAAATTGTTTGCCTAACTTGCCACCGATGGTCATCCAGTTTTCAGGTGCAACCTCATAAAAACTCACATTCTCCAATGGATTCGCAATGGCTTCTTCAATAAAGGATCGGCGTAAGCCTAGTCCTGCGCCAGTAACTAAATGTTGAGTGTGATTCATGATGTTTTACCTGAAAGTAATTTTGGCTAATATTATATCGCTTGAATAATATTGGTGAGGAACATTTTAGCAAAGGATTGTTAGCTATGCTAAATGCCCCTCTGGGTTTATTTATTCAAACCAGCCAGACATAGTTTTCATCATGCCACCACATGAACCTTCTTTATCTTTGCCTTCACCGCATTTAGCTTCAGCCGCTTTTTTCATGCCTGCTTCAGCTTTATTTGCACCGCACTTACCTTCACCGCAGCTTGCTTCCTTCATTTTTCCCATCGCTTCTTGTCCAGCTTCAGCAACATTCATATAGCCTGAAGATAAATCAGCAACAGCAAATGGATTGTTCTCTGCATTCGCAGTACTAATAGTAGCACTACTTGCGATAATTGAAGATCCGATGACGAACGCTGTTTTGTTAAATTTTTTCATAATGTGATGCCTTTTAAGTAAAGTGAATTAAAAATCTTTATTTGTTAAAGATGGTTTTAAGTCGTTTACAAAAAAGGAATCTTACACATTATTTTATAAGTCTTTGTTTAATCCAATAATCAACGCTAACGTAGCGGCCGCCACCAGTGAAAATTAGCGCTAGAATCATAATGGAATAAGTAGTAGCGAATTCAATACCGTTATTTAAAATAACAAAATTTCCGTATTCAGTTAGCCAGCCGTAGTTGCCATGTTGTTGTAGAATTTCTTTTGCGGCACTTAAGCGCTCAGCGGCGGCAATAGTGCGTTCATTTGCAAAGATCCCCGTGCTTTCCGCAACGACTAACCAGCCATTTTGCATATGTACTGAAATTGCAGCCACCAGCATAGTAATAAGTAAAGGAATTGAAATCCAGCGTACGGCAAAGCCAAATAATAAAAAGAGTGCGCCTAAGACTTCCGTCCCAGTCGCAAGCCCTGCTAGTAAGGTAGGAAAAGGTAAACCTAAGCCCCAATCAGCATTGCCAAACCAAGCAACGGTGTTTTCAAATCCAGTAACTTTATGCATGCCGGCCATCCACATAATAGGAACAAGGTATAGGCGTAAGGCTAAAGGCGCTAAAAAATCAGCTTTTTGAATCAACATAAATTTAGTATGAAGTTGAATGAAAAAATTAATCATGAAATCTTCTTTGTTTGGGCTAATTGTAATGATTGCTGAATACGCTTTTTTGCCTCGGTGGAGAGCGAAATAGCATCGAGGTTTTGCTCAATACTGCTTAGCTCAGCGTGCATAAAACTTACCTGCTTGGCATAGCGATGGCAGTTTTTGCACATAAGTAGATGCATTTTTACTTCTAGGTGAACTTTCCATGGAAGTTTTCTGTCTATTTCTTGTGAAACTAAATCAACAATTTGTTGGCAATTTTGCATAGTATTATCCTTTGTCAAACCAGTGTGTTGCTAAACACTGTCTTAGTTTTACTCGCGTGCGAGATAAAGTCACCCATAATTGATTATCCGATTCAAAGCCCAGTAGTTCACGGCATTCTTGCATAGGCACATTTTCAATAGAACGTAAAAATAGCAAATCTGACATACGTTGAGGTAAGCGTGATATGCAGAGGTTAAACGCACTGGAGAATTGTTGTTTATCAATTTGTGTGTCAGGTGTATCCCATTCAATTAAATCAACTTGCCAGTTACCTTGACTATCAAATTGATAAGCGAAAACATCCTCAGCTGTTTCATTTGCTTGCGGTTGATTAAGGTCATGCTTGTGCTTTCTAAAATAGTCGATGATTTTGTGTTTTAAAATACCCACAAGCCAAGTACTGACAGTCGAGTTGCCTGAAAACGAGCCCCAAGACTGCAACCCAGAAAGCATTGTTTCTTGCACGAGATCTTCAGCCGTCGTTTCAGAGCGGACACGTAATAATGCATAACGATATAAAAGATCGCCATAATCATTTAGCCATGTTTCGGGAGATTGTTGAGTCATAGTATTTTTTTATAAATGCTTACTTGAAGTAAGTCGGCTAGCTAATGTAAACCTTACAATTATTTATTGGCATACCCATCACACTTGAAGGTGCAGTTTTTTCAATCGTCACTCCCGCATGCTTTTAGCGGGAGTCTCGTGTTTTAAGTAGATCCCCGCTAAAAGCATGCGGGAGTGACGGGAAGGGAGGTTTCTGTACCTTCATGTAGTTTGGGTACATAGGTAGTAATGAGTTTTATCTAAACTTACAACGCAGCCAGTAAAGGGTCTAACTTTTTGCTTAAATCTAAAGCGCGTAAATCATCAAAGCCGCCGACATGTAAGTCACCAATATAAATTTGTGGCACAGTACGGCGTCTAGTCTTTTGCATCATTTTTTCACGCAAGCCAGGTGTGGTATCCACATTAAGTTCGGTATATTTTGCTCCTTTTGCCGTCAGTAAGCGTTTAGCCATGGTGCAGTAAGGGCAAAGGTTGCTAGTATAAATAATGATTTCAGACATAGTGGTAGTAGGTGATATAAGATTAAATTGAAGCTTACCTAAATAAGCATTTCCTGTTGAAGCATTATAAATGGCTAGGGTAGAGAAAAGCGAATTACTTTTATATGCTAGACTCAGCTGGTAAGTAACTAAAAAATAATTCTTATTGTCATTAATTCAGGAGTGAGCCATGTCATTAACAAAAAAATTGAGTGCAGAATTTATAGGAACGCTTTGGTTGGTATTAGGCGGTTGTGGTAGTGCTGTTATAGCGGCGGGATTTCCTGACGTAGGCATAGGTTTAATGGGGGTTTCATTGGCTTTCGGCTTAGCCGTCTTAACCATGGCATTTGCTATTGGCCATATATCTGGCTGTCATTTAAACCCGGCTGTTTCGGTAGGCTTATGGGTGAGTGGTCGATTTCCAAGAGCTGAACTAGCACCTTATATTGGCGCACAAATTCTAGGTGGCATTGCCGGCGCAGGCATTTTATACCTGATAGCATCAGGACAAACTGGTTTTGATGCGACAGCAAGTGGTTTTGCATCGAATGGTTTTGGTGAGCACTCGCCAGGTGGGTATAGTTTGCTAGCGGCATTAGTGACTGAGGTGGTTATGACCTTTATGTTCTTAATCATTATTTTAGGTGCTACCGATAAACGTGCGCCACAAGGTTTTGCACCTATTGCAATTGGGCTAGGCTTAACGCTAATCCATTTAATTAGTATCCCTGTTACTAACACCTCTGTTAACCCGGCAAGAAGTACGGCAGTCGCAATTTTCCAAGGTGATTGGGCACTTTCGCAGTTATGGTTATTTTGGTTGGCACCTATTGTAGGCGCGGTTATCGCAGCGTGTGTTTACAAATGGTTTGAAAAGGAAGATGAACAAGGCTAAGTTTAGCCCAGTCAATTTTATAATAAAAGGCAGGCCAGAGTGTTTGCCTTTTTTATGTCAGATGAACTATATTACACGGCTATAGGCATCATGCGTTATGATGTTAAGTAATATTAATAGGACAAAAGACTGATTATATGAGTGACGACTCAAAGCAGGTAGATTTTAGCGCCGTTGAAGACCCTTTCGCGCAGCGTGAAGCAGAAAAATATGAGCAACCGATCCCAAGCAGGGAGCTGATTTTACAGCTGATAGAAAAGCTCGGAAAACCGACAGGTAGAAAGGCGATTGCAGAAGCCTTTGGCTTGGAATCGGACGACCAGCTAGAGGCTGTACGTCGTAGACTGCGTGCGATGGAACGCGATGGCCAGCTATTATTTAATCGCAGACAGCAATACTGTATTGTTGATAGCCAAGATTTAATCGCAGGGCGTATTTTAAGTTACCCAGATGGCTTTGGTTTTTTACAACCAGAGGATGGGGGTGAAGACCTATTTATGTCACCACGTGAGATGAATCGTGTTTTGCATAATGATCGTGCTTTAGTCAGAGTTTCAGGGATTGATAGAAAAGGTCGGCGCGAAGGTAAAATTGTTGAGGTATTAGAACGCAATACTAAAGAAGTCGTTGGTCGTTTTATTAAAGAACATGGGGTGATGATTGTTCAGCCCGATAATAAGCGCATCACGCAAAATATTCTTATTGCTGCTGATAAAGCAAAAAAAGCAAAGCACGGCGATATGGTGGTTGCTAAAATTATTGAGCAGCCGACTTTTAAAAGTCAGCCTATCGGTGAAATTGCTGAAGTACTGGGTAAGCACATGGCGCCAGGTATGGAAATTGATGTGGCGATTCGTACCTATGAATTGCCCGTTGAGTGGCCTGATGATGTCAAAGAGCAAGTTAAACCGCTTAAAAAACAGGTAGAAGAATCGGCTAAAGCAGGGCGCACAGACTTGCGTGATACGCCTTTAGTTACTATTGATGGCGAAGATGCGCGTGATTTTGATGATGCGGTCTTTTGTAGTAAAACACCCAAAGGCTGGAAATTACTCGTTGCCATTGCAGATGTTTCCCATTATGTTGAAAAATGCAGTGCCTTAGATAACGAAGCCAAAAATCGTAGCACCTCGGTTTATTTTCCTGAGCAAGTCATTCCGATGTTGCCAGAAATCTTATCAAATGGATTATGTTCGATTAATCCAGATGAAGATCGTTTGGCGATGGTGTGTGAAATGTATATAAGCGCGGACGGTAAAGTCATACGTTCACGTTTTTTTGATGCGGTTATGCGCTCTCATGCAAGGCTTACCTATAATAAGGTATCAGCCATGCTGGAAGATGACGATAAGAAGCTGAAAAAACAATATAAGGCTGTCTTACCACATGTAGAAGAAATGTATGCTTTGTATAAGGCCATGCGCACACAGCGTGAAGTACGTGGTGCCATGGATTTTGATACCCAAGAAACACAAATTGTTTTTGGTGAAGATCGTAAGATCGACAAAATTGTGCCGGTATATCGTAATGATGCACATAAATTGATTGAAGAATTTATGATTGCGGCTAACGGCGCAGCAGCACGTTTTCTTAATCGTAAAAAGATGCCTCGTTTGTTACGCATACATGAAGGGCCATCAGATGAAAAAATTAGAAATTTAAAAACCTTCTTAGGTGAAATGGGCTTGCATATGGGCGGCGGTGATAAGCCAACGCCAGTTGATTATATGAACCTGACAAGCTTAATTAAAGATCGCCCCGATGCGCATTTAATTCAAACCGTATTACTACGTTCTATGTCGCAAGCGGTTTATAGCCCTGAGACTAAAGGTCATTTTGGTTTGGCATTAGACGCTTATACGCACTTTACCTCGCCGATACGTCGTTACCCTGATTTAATGGTGCATCGTGCTATTAGACATTGCTTGGAAGGTAAATCGCCAGAGAGTTTTTATTGTGGCTTTCCTGAAATGGCATTATTGGGAGAGCATTGTTCCGCTAATGAGCGCCGCGCTGATGAAGCGACACGTGATGTTGTTAAATGGCTGAAATGTGAATATATGCAAGATAAAATCGGCGAAACATTTGCTGGTGTTATTTCTGCTGTCACAGGTTTTGGCTTTTTTGTGGAGTTAAAAGACCTTTATATAGAAGGTTTAGTGCATGTCACTTCATTAGGGCAAGATTTCTTCAAGTTTGACTCTACTAGCCATCAATTAAAAGGTGAGCGTACTGCAGTACGTTATCGTTTAGGTGATAGTGTCAGTATTCGAGTGGTTGGGGTTAATTTAGATGACAAAAAAGTAGATTTTGAGTTATCAGGTATGCCGAGTAAAACGGAAAAGAAACATCCGTCAGTAAAAAAGAAATCTAAAGGTCCTAAAAAAGCAGGCGCTAAAAAAGCACACGCTAAAACAGACGAAAAGAAAGACGCTAAGAAAAAACCACGCCGTAATAAGCGCAAAAGCAAATCGGCAAAAAAGGAAACTAAATGAGCCTAGCTAAAATATTTGGAGTGCATGCCGCTCAATCTGCATTAGATTATTCACCTAAAAAAGTAAAGCAAGGCTGGGTGGATCAAAAAAGACAAGATGAACGCTTGCAAGGTTTAATGAAGGGCTTGAAAAGCAAAGGAATACAGCTAGAAAAGGCCGATCGTAAAAAGCTAGATTCCCTTTCCAAAGGTGGAAACCATCAAGGGATTGTTTTAGAAGTTGAAATGCCTGCTATGCGCTCAGAACAAGATTTAAAGGCGGTAGTAGAAAGCGATAAGCAAGTGCCATTTTGGTTGATTTTAGACCATGTGCAAGACCCGCAAAACTTAGGGGCCTGTTTAAGAATAGCGGATGCCGCAGGTGTGCAAGGCGTTATTGTCACTAAAGATCAGGCAGTTGGTATTACTCCAACAGTTTGTAAAGTAGCGAGTGGCGCGGCAGAAACAGTGCCTGTTTATCAAGTAACTAATTTAAGCCGAACCTTGGACTGGTTAAAAGAGCAAAATATTTGGATTGCCGGTGCGGCAGGTGAAGCAGAAAAAAACATCTACGAAACGGATGTGAATATGCCGATTGCCTTAGTCATGGGCGCAGAAGAAAAAGGCATGCGTCGTTTAACGCGTGAGCAATGTGACTTTTTAGTGAAGATTCCTATGAGTGGCAGTGTAGATAGTTTGAATGTCTCGGTTGCAGCGGGCGTTATGGTTTATGAAATTTTTAGGCAGCGAATGTAGATAGGAGGTAAAAATGGTAGCAGTAGAATTAGAAGAAAAGCTAATTGATAAAGTCTTAACAATAGGTCATTATCAAAATGCACAAAAGGCTATTGATATTATTTTAGCTGAGTATGTAAAAACGCACGCACCGGAAGCAAATGCTTTTGATAAGCTATGCGTTGAACTCGATATTTCGGATGATGAAGTGGATAATTTATTTGGCCGAGATAAAGATAAAGGGCGATCGCTACATTTATGAACTACTTGCTTGATACCTGTGTGATTTCTGAGTTGGTAAAAAGAAAACCTAATTTGCAATTTAAAAGCTGGTTTAATCAACAAGAACAGTCGCAATTATTCTTAAGTGCGATAACGCTTGCGGAAATCAAAAAGGGAATTTATAAAATAAAGCCAACTCAGCCAGACCGAGCCGTGAAATTACAGCGCTGGCTTAATACGATTGAGATAAGCTTTTCTCAGCGAATATTACCCATTACTGATGAGGTGCTAGAACAGTGGGCAAGGTTATCAGCTTTAGCTGAGAATGAAGGAAATACTATTGCCGTTATGGATGGCTTAATTGGAGCTACGGCATATTATTATGATTCAGTTCTAGTCACGCGTAATGTTGATGACTTCAAAAAATTACCAGTTAAGATTATTAACCCATTTACTTCAGATTAAAAGTAAACCCCTGATAGTTTAGTTTCCTCAAGAAAAACAAGTTATTCTAAATGCCACAAAACCAACTTCCTCTCCGCGATATACAAATCCCCGATGCTATCGGCTTATGGCCGCCGGCAATAGGCTGGTGGATCTTAGCAGTACTCATTCCATTACTGTTGTACCTCAGTTATAAACTGTACAAATACCTCACGCGGAAAACAGCACTTAAAGCGGTCAAAAAACAGATTAAAGCACTCATAATTAATACTCAGCTGGATGATAAGCAAAAGCTTATCGAGCTTTCTAGTTTAATGCGTCGTACCGCAGTGAGTATTTTCCCACGAACAGAAGTCGCAAGTTTAACGGGTAATGCTTGGTTAGATTTTCTAGATAAAAATTCAAGCACAATACTATTTAATAATGAAACAGGTCAGTTATTAATAGATGCAGCTTACCGAAAAGCACCCGATTTAAATGAGTTAACCGCTTTATTCGGTCTGTGTGAAAACTGGATTAATCAACAAAAAGAGCCAAAATCATGATGCACTTTGCTTGGCCTTGGGTCTTTATCATATTGCCATTACCTTGGTTAATTAGGCGCTTTTTCCCCGCCGTACAAACAGCAGAGCAATCCGCATTAAAAGTACCTTTTTTGGATGACTTTAAAGTAGCTGAAACTGAATTTGTCATGCGCGCACAAAAGCCTTGGGTTTTCTGGCTGGCAATCTTCGCGTGGTGCTTACTGGTGGTTGCCAGCAGTCGCCCGCAATGGTTAGGTGAACCCATCGAGCAAGGCGTGAGTGGTCGTGATTTAATGCTTGCCGTTGATTTATCAGGCAGTATGGAAGAAAAAGATTTTATTGTTAACAATAACGCAGTTGATCGCCTGACAGCAACAAAAGTAGTCGCCTCTAAATTTATAGAAAAACGCGTAGGTGATCGCATCGGCTTAATCTTGTTTGGGACAAATGCGTATTTACAAGTGCCTTTAACGTTTGACCGCAAAACCGTACAAGTTTTATTAAATGAAGCCGCATTAGGTTTAGCGGGCGAAAGTACAGCTATCGGTGATGCCATTGGCTTGGCAATTAAGCGCTTAAAATCAGAAGAAGCCACGAGTCGCGTATTAATTTTATTAACTGATGGTGCGAATACCGCAGGGAATGTAACGCCCCTTAAAGCCGCAGAATTAGCCGCAGAGAATCAATTGAAAATTTACACCATTGGTATTGGCGCAGATGAAATGATCGTTAAAAGTTTTTTTGGCTCGCGTAAAGTGAATCCCTCGCGAGATCTAGATGAAAAAACCTTAACGGCAATTGCTGAAAAAACCGGCGGCCAATATTTTCGCGCGCGCGATACGGCAGAGCTTACAAAAATTTACCAAATGTTAGATGAACTAGAACCCGTAGAAAAAGACAAACAATACTTTAGGCCGCGCAGTGAATTATTCTTCTGGCTTTTAGGATTAGCCTTATTAATAACATTTTTAATCAGCGTGATACGCCTTAGAACATTATGAGCTTAGCGGAATTTCACTTTATAAGACCTTATTGCCTATTGGCTTTGCTGCCTTTAATCGGAATGATTATTTATGCGTTTAAACATAAATTGCAACAGGGTAGCTGGCAGGCAGTCTGCGATACAGAATTATTGCCGTTTATTTTAGAACAAAAACAAAGCAAACCCTCTTACATACCACTAACGCTGAGTAGTATGGCGGCTTTTTTAGCGATTATTGCAGTGGCAGGACCAACATGGGAACGCTTGCCAATGCCGGTTTTTAGAAATGCATCCGCCTTAGTTATTATCTTAGATTTGTCGCGCTCTATGGATGCGGCAGACATTAAACCCTCACGATTAATTCGCGCGCGCTATAAAATTTCTGATTTGCTGGCGCAACGTAAAGATGGCCAAACCGCATTAACCGTTTATGCAGGCAACGCATTTACCGTAACGCCCTTAACCGATGATACAGAAACCATTAATAGTCAGCTAGGCGTGACTACCGATATTATGCCGAGCCAAGGTAGCAATACTGAAGCCGCTTTAAATAAAGCAGTGGAATTATTTAAAAATGCCGGTTTACAAAAAGGGCAGATATTATTAGTAACGGATGACGATGAGATCGAGCAAGTTGAGAATCAGTTACCCAGTGCGTATTCATTGTCTATTTTAGGTGTCGGGACAGAAGCGGGTGCGCCGATTAATCTAACCGATGGCGGTTTTTTAAAAGATGCGAACGGTGCGATTGTTTTAGCGCAACTTAAACCACAAACACTGCGTCAGTTTGCGCTGAATCATGGCGGAATGTATGCAAATATTTCCGATAATAATACCGATATAGACAGTTTGCACCGATATTTTGAACAAAATACCAAACGCTCAGATGCAATCGAAAATGATTTATTATTAGAAAACTGGTTAGAAGCTGGCGTGTGGTTATTGCTTCCGATTTTATGCTTATCGGCCTTTTCTTTTAGGCGCGGATTACTAAGTTTATTATTTTTGATTTTATTACCTTTTCCGCAAGAAAGTTACGCGTTGGAATGGGATGATTTATGGCAAACTAAAAATCAACAAGCGCAACAAAATTATAATAAACAGAATTATGAAGCAGCTGCCAAGCAATTTACCGATCCGGCATGGCAAGCGGCAGCACAATATAAATCAGCTCAGCCGAGTGATATTGAAATGTTGCCTGCGGATAGTGATACCGCCTTCTATAATCAAGGCAATGTACAAGCAAAATCGGGTCAATTAAAAGAAGCGATAGAGTCATACAAGCAAGCACTGGCGCTTAATCCCAAAAATGAAGATGCAAAATACAATCAAGAAGTGGTTGAAAAAGCATTAAAGCAGCAAGAACAAGAACAGCAAGAAAATAAAGAGCAAAAGCCTTCGGACGATAAAAAAGAAGGTGATGAGCAAAAGGATGAAGGTAAAGAATCACAAGAAGGTGATTCAGGGCAGCAAGATCAAGAAAAGCAGCGAGAAAAGCAAGATTCGGCTGAAGAGGGTAAGGAAAAAGGGCAGGAACAATCAGAGCAGCCTAATGAAGAAAAACAAGCTGAAGAACAAGATCCTCAAGAACAGCAAGCGGATGAACAACCTGCACAAGAGCAATCTCAGTCGATGCCTGAGCCATCAGAGCAAGAACAGGCAAACGAACAATGGTTAAATCGTATTCCTGATGATCCGTATGGATTATTAAAGCGTAAATTTTTATATCAATACAGCCAACAAAAACAGCCGAATAAAAGCCAAAAGCAATGGTGATTTGATTTTTCATCGATTCAGCAAATGTAGCCCGCATGAAGCTTGCGTAATACGGGACTTCAACGTGCTATTTATCCCGTATTCCGTACCTCCATACGGGCTACATTGTTGATTGTTTTTGGTTTTGCACAAAAAAATTAATACTAAAATACCTCATGATAAAACTAATAATAACCGGCGGTACAATCGACAAGCGTTATAACGAGCTTAATGGGGAGTTAGAATTTCCTGAAACGCATATTCCTGAAATGCTAAAACAAGCGCGTTGTACAGCAGGTATAGAATGCCAAACGCTAATGCTTAAAGATAGCCTAGAGATGACGATGGC
>Ga0209184_1000500_pt1 | contig 40857 bp, 38 predicted proteins | sample EN8Hudsemesocosm_2_FD_184627 | JGI IMG/M metagenome (GOLD analysis project Ga0209184, IMG submission 184627) | Methane-oxidizing microbial communities from mesocosms in the Hudson Canyon - EN8C Hudson Canyon (SPAdes) (version 2) | ecosystem: Environmental > Aquatic > Marine > Cold seeps | place... | reverse complement strand
ATAGTGCTTTTTGTATGCGCAAAACTAGCTTTTTGTTATGCAAAACTAATAAATTAGGATACTTAATAAATAAGATGAAACCAGCCATACGCCAGTACGCCGTCATTACAGCAAATTATTGGGCATTCACATTAACGGATGGCGCTTTGCGCATGTTAGTTGTACTGTACTTTCATCAATTAGGATATAGCCCTTTAGAAATTGCAAGTTTATTTTTACTGTATGAATTTTGCGGCGTGATTACTAATTTAATAGGCGGGTGGTTAGCAGCACATATCGGCTTAAATAAAGCGATGCATTTAGGCTTAGCATTACAAATAGTCGCGCTTTGCATGATGTTAGTTGAGCCTGAACAGCTCACTATTGTATATGTCATGATGGCTCAAGCTGTTTCAGGTATTGCAAAAGACCTGAATAAAATGAGCGCTAAAAGTAGCATCAAACTTTTAGTGCCCAACGATGCGCAAGGAAAATTGTACCAATGGATAGCCTTATTAACAGGCTCTAAAAATACCTTAAAAGGTATTGGTTTTTTCTTAGGTGGAGTCTTATTAAGCCAATTCGATTTTAGCGCCGCAATAAGCGGAATGGCAGTGGCTTTAACGCTTGTTTTATTAGTGAGCCTTAGTTTGTTAAGAGAGGATTTAGGTAAAGCGACTTTTAAACCTAAATTCACCGACATTTTTTCCAAAAGCGCAGCAGTCAATCGCTTATCAGCCGCACGATTATTCTTATTTGGCGCGCGTGATATTTGGTTCGTCATCGCACTCCCTGTTTTTTTACAAGAACAACTGCAATGGCAACATACGAGTGTGGGGGCCTTCCTAGCCAGCTGGGTTATTGCCTACGGCGTTATCCAAGCATTTGCCCCAAAAATAACAGGCTTACAAAAAGGCAATATTCCAGACGGCAAAACCGCGTGGTTTTGGGCCTTAGCTCTATTTATTGCGACACTGCTAATAACTGGGTTATTAGCCTTAGACTGGCAAGTTGAAAAAGCATTAATTGCTGGGCTATTTGTTTTTGGCGCTCTTTTTGCGATTAATTCCTCGGTACACTCTTATCTAATAGTCGCTTATGCGCAAGAAGACGGTGTTTCTTTAGATGTCGGCTTTTATTACATGGCAAATGCGCTAGGGCGATTAATCGGTACCCTGTTGTCAGGCTGGATTTATCAAAGCTATGGCCTTGCGAGTTGTTTATTAAGCGCAGCTATTTTTATTTTGTTTGCTATGCTGATCTCCCATAGATTACCTCGGCATTCTGTGGTGAAATAAGGCATATAAATAGAAGTAAGTATTATAGGAACTCAATATGGCACTTGCACAAGAAGATATTGAAAAAATTCGGGAGTTAATTGATAAATCTATGGCTTCTGAATTTAGCGATAATAAGATTCCTACTGACGTTATATTCGATTTGAGCGAGAGAATAACTCGGCTAGAATGTACGTTACAGCATGTTCGAGATATTGTTAAAAATGATTCTGAAAAAGTTGATCAGCGGCTTGAAAAATTAGAGTTGTTAGTCGGCAAGTAAACATTAATTATGGATAATATTGGGTTTCGAGTTTAAAAATTGATGCGGTGGAGTTTTAAGTAGCCAAGAAGAATTAAGTTAACAAAAAATATTCGTCATTCCTGCGTGCTCTTAGCAGGAATCTATTGATTTTGAAGTATGAATTTCCGATAAAAAACTCGGTAATGATGGAAAAAAGTTAATTTAATTATGCCTACCTACTTAGTCGCTGTTGGGAATACTTAGATTAACAAGCTGAAATTGATAGATACAGAGCGTGCGTAGAAAAAATCATGACTTATGCGATTAACTAAACACAGCAAAATACAATTATCGATGTCGTACAGAGCGCTACAGATAAGACAACACAAGTTATCTTATTTGGGTCTAGGGTTAATGATAATAAAAAAGGTGGCGATATAGACCTATTACTTCTTTTTGAACAGGAAGTTGCTCAACCAGCCGCTCTTTCGGCAAAAATAAGCGCACAATTATTTAGAGCCTTCCAAGGGAAAAAAGTCGATATATTATTATCCGCGCCAAATTTAAAAAAACTCCCCATAGATAAAATAGCGAAGGAAAAGGGAATCGTACTTTTAGGCTATGTCACCGTTAAGTATTGAAAATTTAACTAATAACTTTTGAAAGCCTGATTTCTCTGACTTTGAACCATATATCAGAATATTCTTAAGTTACTGAAAAATTAGATGTTTTTAAAATTCCACACTTAACGGTGACATAGCCTACTTTTATGATAGAGCTAGAAACAAAAGAAAGACTGATATTTTTAAGTAGAGTTGTAAAAAAAGAAATAAAACATCTTAAGTATTCTGCTAAAAAATTGTTTGCAACAGAATTTACCATCGAAAAAGCCGAATCTTTAGCACATGATGACGAGCTAGCAGAACAGTTAGAAGTCTTTATCAGCCGGTTTTGTCGATTGCAAGATACAGTCGGTGACAAATTATTACCTACTTGGCTAAGTGTACTCAACGAAAGAACCAAGACAGCAATCGATAACTTAGATAAAGCTGAAAAAATTGGTGTACTGCCTTCTGTTGAGTTATGGCTAGAGCTCAGGCAAATACGCAAGCAAATGGTTCATGAATATATTGAAGATTTAACTATACTGACCAACGCAGTGCAAACAAGTTATCAGCAGCTTGATTTTATTATTAACGTTGCCGAGGCAATTATTAGCGACCTTGAAAAACGTAAAATAATATAAAAATGAATAGAAAAGCAATTATTAATGCCGTTAAAGTTATTATTCTTAATAAAGCGAAGCCAAGCAGGATTTGGTTATATGGCTCAGAGGCAAGTAATGAAGCAACGCAGGTAAGTGATATAGATATTGCTTACCTTGATACGCATGGCGATGGGCTAGAGCGCTCCATTACGCTTGCTGAAATTAAAGCGGAAGTAGAAAAGCTTTCCACGCTAACAAAAATCGATATATGTAATATAGCAGCAACCGAAGAACGCTTCAGTACAAGAGTTAAAACAACAGGCAAAGTACTCTTTAGCGAAAGCAAGCCATTAAGAGCGGAAGATGCGATTTACAATTACACCAAAGCATTAACAAAATTAATAGCCGGCCAAGAGGCTAAAAGCCGTTTAATTGAAGCGGAATTAGGCGATGTCTATTTAGACTTGCTGGTAAAACGTTTTGAATTTACTTATGACATGTCATGGAAAGCGATCAAGCGCACCCTGAATATGCTGGGTATTGATGGCGTAAAAAGTCCGCGGGCTTGTTTTAAAGAAGCATTTTCTCAAGCTATGCTAGCAGATGAAGCAATTTGGTTAGATATGATTGAAATGCGTAACTTATCCGCACATACTTACGATGAAAGTGAAATTCAGCAACTAGAAGAAAAATATCAGCCTACATTGTTGCTTTTAAGGCTTTATTAAAAGAGTTAGAAAGGCAAATAGAGATTGCTTGAAACATTGTTTTTACATTCATCAACAGGATGACCGCTACTATAAAATTAAGGGAACAACGCATACTGGGCCGTAGTCTTTAGACTGCTTTTAATATAGCGTGCAGAATAGTATGAACGATAAAACAACGCAAAAAAATATAAAACAAATAGTTCAACTAGCCGAAAATAATGCAGAAGTAGAAATAGTCTGGTTATATGGCTCAAGAGCGAGAGGTAATGCACATAGTCAGAGTGATTATGATTTAGCTATTGCCTTTAAAACCTATATTGAAGATCCGATAGAGCGTCGCTTAAGACCGGAATTACTCGCACTAAAATGGTGTAAAAAACTCAATAACCAGTTATCAATTATAGATATTAACCAAGTGCCACTGCCATTAGCTTATACTGTAATACAAGACAATAAATTACTCTATAGTCAAAATGACTACCGCCGAATGGTAGAGGAACAAAGAATTATGTCTAAATGGGAACTAGATCATACCTATCATCAAAAACACTATGCTTAATACTTATAAAGACGCGATTCAACAGCACATTAATGAAAGTATAGAAGACTTAGATGATATCTACGACATCTTACAGCAACGATCTTGGACAAGAATTGAACGCAAAGGGGCAGAAAGGTTACTGCAAACTTTAGTTGAAGCTTGTATTGGCTTGTCTAAGCATTGGTTAAAACAACAGAATAAAGTATTACCTGTTGATGCCTATTCTGTATTTGAGAAATTAATGGATTTACAGTTAATCTCCTCAGATGATGCCGAAGAATGGCAACGTATAATAGGTATGAGAAATGCAATCGTGCATGATTACTTGAATTTAGATGAAAAAGTTATAAAGGCTATTGTGGTAGGTAAAATGTATCTTAAATTACAGGCGTTTGCTTTAAAGATTTGTGACGAATTAAATGGGTAGGTCAGTCTGGTAAAATACCTTATCATCCAGCAAGGTAAGAAAGCAAAATGGTAGGTAGGGGAGAGTGAATACAGCAGGTGAGATTTACCAAAAAATAATATAATAGATGCTGAAAATTTTCATTAAAAGGACAATAATATGGGGCAATTTTTAGCAATTGGGCTTGCAACGCAACTTCGTATTAAAAAGTCAGAAGTTGATAAAGCGCAACTTAATCGAAAGCAACTGCAAGAGCAGATGAAACAAGAGATATATTATGATTCTGAAATCTATGTTGCCAGTGAATATGATGATTACTATTATTTTACGTTGAATGATACACTTTTTCAGTCTCAACTCCTTTCTTTGTTGCATTCGCTTTATCCACTTTTATACACGGACGTAGCAGAGTATGAGCATATTCTCCATAAGCTTCATGCAATGCCGCCTTCAGAATGGGTGCTGTGGGCGAAAGGAAAGCCGGAAGAGGCATTCCAATTTGATCGATATGGTATGTGCGATTATCTTAAAGCAGATCATGTGGTCATGAGTATTAATTACGAGAGCCTTTTGTTATCAATGGAAGGGAAGGTTATGATGGAAACTTTTGGGAGGCAATTCAATTTCTTAAAATATACCATGATGCAAACTTTTCAACAGTTCAGCCTCGCAGGGGCGTTGCGAATTTATATTACGGGGTAAGAAGTGTTTTTTTATGGTAGTAGGATAATAAAAAGACTTTATCGACTATCACGATGACATCGAACTTATTTTTGTTGAACTCAAAAAATTCACTAAAAAAACGAATACCAAACAAGCAACGTGAATTTATCGCTATAAACCGAGGCTCATTAACACTAGCTAAAAAAACAAGGTATGGCCGAGGGTATTGAGCTAGGAATTGAACAAAATAAATTAGAAATAGCACGGCAAATGAAAAAAGAAGGAATGGATAATTTTCTAATTAGAAAAATAACGGGATTGTTATTAGAAGAGATAGAAAGTTTAGCTGATAAGGGTTAATTAAACATGAAAGCAGTTATTTTGGCGGGTGGATTAGGTACGCGAATTAGCGAAGAAACGATTATAAGACCCAAACCCATGGTGGAAATTGGAGGAAAACCGATTCTTTGGCACATCATGAAAGTTTATTCAGCACATGGTATTAATGAATTCATTATTTGCTGTGGTTATAAAGGCTATATGATCAAAGAGTATTTTGCGAATTATTATTTACATAGGTCTGATGTTACTTTTGATATGCAAAATAATGAAATGCATGTACATGAGAATAAAGCAGAACCATGGAAAGTTACCTTGGTTGATACTGGTGATGATAGCCAGACGGGCGGGCGGTTAAAGCGCGTTGAAAAATACCTGAAAGATGAAGAAAGTTTTTGTTTTACCTATGGAGATGGCGTAGGTGATGTGGATATCACTAAGCTCATTGAATTACATAAAAAACAAAAAACACTTGCAACCCTAACAGCTTCTTATCCTCAAGCTAAATTTGGTGCTTTAGATATCAAAGGTGATTTAGTTTCAGCATTTCAAGAAAAGCCGCGCGGTGATAATGGTATGGTGAATGCCGGTTTTTTTGTGTTATCTCCTAAGGTATTTGATTATATTGATGGTGACTCTACAAGCTGGGAAGGCGGACCTTTGGTGCAACTTGTTGCTGAGAATCAATTATCTGTTTATAAACATGAAGGTTTTTGGCAGCCAATGGATACCCTGCGTGATAAAAATCATTTAAATGATTTATGGCGCTCAAAGAAGGCTCAGTGGAAGATATGGTAATAGCATCTGAGTTTTGGCAAGGAAAAAAAGTTTTTGTTACCGGGCATACAGGATTTAAAGGAAGCTGGCTTTCATTATGGTTAAGTGAGCTTGGAGCAGAAGTGCAGGGCTACGCTTTAGCACCCGAAACAAATCCTAATTTATTTACAGAAGCAAGGGTTGCCGAAAAAATAAATTCTGAAATAGGTGATATTAGAGATTTAGCCAAATTACAGAAAAGTATGCAGGTATTTAATCCTGATATTCTTATTCACATGGCCGCACAGCCGCTAGTGCGCCTATCTTATAAAGCCCCTGTCGAGACCTATGATATCAATGTGATGGGGACAGTAAAAGTACTCGAAGCTGCACGAAAATGTTCAAAGCTAAAATCAATCGTTAGTGTCACCACTGATAAATGCTATGAAAATAAAGAGTGGATTTGGGGTTATCGTGAAGATGAAGCAATGGGCGGTTATGATCCTTATTCAAGCTCAAAAGCTTGTGCAGAATTAGTAAGCTCTGCTTACCGCCGCTCTTTTATGCAAGAACAAGGGATTGGCTTAGCAACAGCTCGTGCGGGTAATGTGATAGGCGGAGGTGACTGGTCAGGTGATCGACTAATTCCTGATATTTTAAAATCTTTTGAAAAAAATCAGCCTGTTATTATACGGAATCCTAAATCAACACGGCCTTGGCAGCATGTACTAGAGCCCTTATCTGGTTATTTAGTGTTAGCACAAAAACTTTATGAATCACCAGAAGGTTACGCGGAAGGCTGGAATTTCGGTCCTAAAGATGAAGGTGCAAAACCGGTGGATTGGATTTTGGATAAAATGGTCAAAAATTGGCAAGGAGAGGTTAGCTGGCAACTTGATGACAATACACACCCGCATGAAGCAGGATACTTAAAACTTGATATATCAAAAGCCAAAGCAAAATTAAATTGGCAACCTATATGGAGCCTAGATAATACTTTAGAAAAAATCACCCAGTGGCATCAGGCATGGTTAGCTAAACAAGATATGCAGCAAGCCTGTTTAAATGAGATTAAGCAGTATAATACAAATAGTATTTAATAGTGCAAAGGGAAAAAGGAGTAGTCTATGCTAGCTTTAGAAGGTATCTATAAAAATGGGCAGGTTACATTAACGGAACCATTAAAAAAAATAAATAAAACAACAAAAGTCGTTGTTTTATTTATGGAAGAACAAGAATCAGAGGAGCTCACAGGCATAGAATTAGCCAAACTCCAAGAGATGACAGGTTTTTCTCAAAATATTCTTGCGAATCCTGCCGAGGATATATGGAATGAGCTTTAATATAGAGAATAAGGGAGCAACTGTTATTGAAGGGTGCATCTATAAAGTTCCTTTTCCTTTTACTGATTTAAGTAAAACTAAGTATCGCCCAGCATTAGCATTAGATAATCCTGATGCAAATGGAGATGTTAGGTTTATGTTTATTACGGCAACGCCAGTTGAAAGTTCTAAACAAGGTTTTCAATTAAAGAAAGATGATTTTGATGAAGAGCCTTTGCCTTTTGATAGTTATATTAGGCTCGAAAAATCTCTTTTATTGCATCAAAGTATCGTTCAAAAGAAGTTAGCAAAGCTGACTGAAAAGGCAATGGCTAAGCTTTTACGGCAGTATATTAAAGCTGAAATCCCTAAATTTGTTCGATTGAATAAAAAAAACAGCCTTTTTATTCCTGGGCAATCAAGTGTCCCTGTTTCAGGTAAAGTGCTAGGCGAAGCTGATTTAGAATACTTGGTCGATGCTTCATTAGACGGCTGGTTAACAACGGGGCGGTTTAATGAAGAGTTTGAACAAAAACTAGCTGATTTTTTAAATGTTAAACATGTTCTAACAACAAACTCTGGATCTTCAGCTAATTTATTAGCTATTGCAGCTTTAAGCTCTGAAACCTTAGGTAGCAGAGCATTAAAAAAGGGTGATGAGGTTGTTACGGTTGCGGCTGGCTTTCCTACAACGGTTAACCCTATTCTGCAATATGGTTTGGTCCCTGTTTTTATTGATATTACACTACCTAGCTATAATATTGATGTAACACAGATAGAAAGTGCGATAACAAATAAAACCAAAGCGATTATGTTGGCGCACACTTTGGGTAACCCCTTTAATATTCAAGTGGTGACTCAACTGGCTAGAAAACATAACTTATGGTTAATTGAAGACTGTTGTGATGCTTTGGGGACACTTTATACGCCAACAGTTGACTTACAAGACACGCAAGGTAAAACTATTCCTGCTAATAGCCAGCGACATGTAGGTATTTTTGGTGATATTGCTACGCTTAGTTTTTACCCCGCACATCATATTACGATGGGAGAAGGGGGGGCACTATTTACCAATAATGCTAAGTTAAAACTCATTATTGAATCATTTAGAGATTGGGGTCGTGATTGTTTTTGTCCGCCTGGACATGATAACACCTGTAAAAAACGTTATTGTTACCAACGGGGTGAATTACCGGCAGGATATGACCATAAATATACCTATTCACATGTTGGTTATAATTTGAAGATTACCGATATGCAAGCGGCAGTTGGTGTTGCTCAACTCGAAAAATTACCTACGTTTATTCAAGCAAGAAAAACGAATTATGCAAAATTACGTCGGGGCTTAGAAACGCTACAAGCGTACTTAATCCTGCCTGAAGCAACAGAAAATGCAGATGTTTCATGGTTTGGCTTTCCTATTACCTTAATTCAGCATGAACGTAGTCAGTTTATTGCATTTTTAGATCAAAAAAAGATAGCAAGCCGTTTACTGTTTGGTGGAAACTTAACCAAGCAGCCGTATTTCAAAGATCAACACTACCGTATTATTAATGACCTAGAAAATACGGACAAAGTAATGAATAATACACTCTGGTTAGGCGTGTACCCAGGTTTAGATGAGGCTATGATTGATTATATGATGACTTCAATAAAAGAATTTTTTATAGGCAATAAATAATGAATAACAACGAATTGTATAATAATTTATTTGTATTAGAGATGGCGAATAACCACCAAGGTTCGGTTGAGCATGGTAAAAGAGTTATTCAAGAAATGTCCGAAGTTTGTCAAAAATATCCCTATCAATTTGTTTTTAAATTACAGTATCGCAATTTAAAAACATTTATTCACCCCGATTATCAAAATCGCCAAGATATCAAATATGTTAAACGTTTCAAAGAGACTGAACTGGGTGCAGAGCAGTTGCTTGAGCTAAAAAAAGCAATTGATGAAGCGGGTTTTGCTTCAATGTGTACACCATTTGATGAAGAATCTGTAGATTGGATTGAAGCACATGGCTTTCAATATTTAAAAATTGCTTCTTGTTCACTCACAGACTGGCCTTTATTGGAAAGAATTTCCAAATCAGAGTTGCCTTTGATTGCCTCTACTGCGGGCTCAACAATGGATGAGATAGAGCGAGTGGTACAGTTTTTTAGTCAAAGAAATAAGCATCTTGCACTGATGCATTGTGTGGGGGAGTATCCAACCCCACGTGATCGCCTACAATTAGGGCAAATAAGCGTATTAAAAGCTAAATTTCCTGAAGTAGCGATTGGTTATTCGACTCATGAAAGTCCCGATGAAACAGACGCTGTAAAAATGGCTATTTCTGCTGGTGCGCAATTATTTGAAAAACATGTGGGTGTTGGAGAGTTGAATGCTTATTCAGCAACCCCAGAGCAAGTGGATGCGTGGTTAAGCTCTGCACAACAAGCTTTTCAAATGCAGGGTATTGTTAAGCAGCGAGTGCAAGTAACAAAAGAAGAAGTGGGTACTTTAAATGCATTACGCCGCGCTGTTTTTGCAAAAAAAGCAATAGCGGCAGGCAGTATTTTGAATCCGGATGACTTTTTTCTAGCAATACCTAGTCAAACAGGACAAGTTTTGGCGAATGATTTGTCAAAATATACCAGTTACTGTCTAAAAGAAGCTGTTAGCTGTAATGAGCCGATAGTGTTTGCAAATGTTGAGGCAACGGATATCCGGCCAAAGGTTTATGACATATTAAAGAAGGTCGTTGCGTTACTAGTAGCTAATAAAATTACTGTGCCTGATGGCGCTGAGTGTGAAATATCGCATCACTATGGAATCGATAACTTTTATAAAAATGGCGCGGTCATTATTAATATTATTAACCGTGAATACTGTAAAAAGCTTATTATCGTTTTAGCGGGACAAATACACCCTATGCATTTTCATAGTAAAAAAGAAGAGACCTTTAATATTCTATGCGGGTCTATGCAGCTAATTAAAAAAGATCAGAAAATAGAAATGACTGCGGGTGATGTAATAACAGTTGAACGAGGTGTTAAGCATGAGTTCTCTAGTGTAACCGGTGTGGTATTCGAAGAGATTTCAACCACACACTTTAATGGTGATTCTACTTATGATGATGAGCGAATTAACCAAAATAAACAAAGAAAAACACAAATTATATTTCGTGCAAACTGGCTAAAGGATGGCGTACTGTGAGTGAAGTTCGTGTAGCAGATTATATTTTTTCTGCGATTGCAGACCTCGGAGTAAAGCATGTCTTTTTATTGCCTGGTGGTGGTGCAATGCACTTGGTTGATGCTTTAGGTCAAAATCCGGATATAGAATTTATACCAACACATCATGAGCAAGCTGCAACCATTGCGGCAGAAGCCTACGGGCGAGTGAATGAAAAAATAGGCGTTGCATTAGTAACCACAGGCCCCGGCGCATTAAACACCTTAACTGCGGTTGCAGGTGCATGGATAGAGTCTACTCCTTTACTTATCATATCAGGACAAGTAAAGCGTGCAGATATGAAGGGGGACTCGGGTGTACGACAAATGGGGCCGCAAGAAGTTGATATTGTATCTATGGTCAAACCAGTGACTAAATATGCGGTGACCATTGATGATCCTCAAAATATTCGCTTACAGGTAGAAAAAGCAATCCACTTAGCTACAACAGGCCGACAAGGCCCCGTATGGTTAGATGTACCTTTAGATATACAAGCGTCAAAAATTAATCCTGAACTTTTACCTGGGTATCAAATAGAAACTGAAAATAAAAGTTGGGATAAAAGTCAGCTGAAAAGTATTTCAAGCCTTATTCAGCAATCGGAAAGGCCCTTAATACTAGTCGGGCATGGTGTTAGATTATCCGGTGCTGCAAACGCCTTTTTACAAATGGTGGAGGCATTAGAAATCCCTGTTGTCACGACATGGAATTCATTGGATTTAATTCCTTTTCAGCATCCTTTATGTGTGGGTAGGCCTGGATCTGTTGCATTGCGAGCACCTAATTTTGCCGTACAAAATTGTGATTTACTCATTAGCATCGGTGCACGTTTAGATAATGTTGTGACTGCGCATAACCCGGAAGGGTTTGCAAAACACGCAAAAAAAATAGTCGTTGATATTGATGAAAACGAAATGCGTAAACATCAAATGGACATTGATTTTCCTTTGATAGCGGATGCTGCGGATTTTATTCAGAGCTTGCTAGAGCAAGCAGAAAGCTCACAAAGTAAAACATTAGCATGGCGTAAACAATGCCAGGTTTGGAAGGAAAAATACTCCCTGTGTGATGGGCAAGAATTTCCAAAATCAGGTGAGATTAGTATTTATCATTTTATGGATAAATTATCGAAGCATACAGCAGAAAATGAATTGGTGATTACAGGAAGCTCTGGCTTATCTGTAGAAGCCTTTTATATGAGTTTTATTAATAAAATAAAACAGCGTGTCTTTTTAACCTCTGGTTTAGGATCTATGGGTTATGGATTACCCGCTGCTATTGGGGGATGTTTAGCAGCAGGAAGAAAACCAGTAGTCTCTGTAGAAGGCGATGGTAGTTTACAGTTAAATTTACAAGAATTAAGTACCTTGAAAGCATTGAATTTACCCATTCGCATGTTTGTGATGAATAACTCAGGTTATGCGTCTATACGTAATACACAGCGTAATTATTTTGATGGGCGCTATGTAGCAACGGGTGAAAGTTCAGGCTTACATATGCCCGATATTATTAAAGTCGCAGAGGCGATTGGTATCGATACTTTAACGATTAATGATATTGAAGAATTAGATGCCAAAATAGAACAAGCTTTAAAACATCCTGGGCCATTAATATGTGATGCCAGACTGATTAGTGATGAAGCCTTATGGCCAAAAGTAGCGGCGATGCCACAAGCTGATGGCTCTATGGTTTCTATGCCGTTAGAGGATATGTCGCCTTTGTTAGATGTTGAGATTTTGAAAGATGAAATGTTATCTGAGTTGCAGGAAGTATCACTTAAAGTTAGAGAATAAATGTTATGAATAATCTTTATAGGAAAATTAAGAATCACTCTAAATCAATAAATTAGGCAGATTTTTTGCCATCATTATTTGGTGAATATTTGTCTGATATTTTAAGTAATACAAAGGAAGTTGTTCTTTATGGTGCTGGTTCTGCAGGCCGAGAATTGTTTGAATGCTTACAGTTACATAAAATTAAAGTGAGCTGTTTTTGTGATAAAAATAGCAATTTAATTGGCGAAAATTTATATTATTTAGATATTATTTCAGTAGATGAGTTGATGTGTGATTATAAAGATGCGGCGATAGTTGTCGCATCTAATAATTTTAAATATGAAATAAGTAGTGAATTAAAAGATAGGGGGGGGTTAAATGTTTCCTTCATTAAAGATAATAAAGAATTATTTTATTACTTTCTAATTTATAAATGGCATTATCAATTAGCTACGCTTAATGAAAATAAAGTTAACTTAGCATATTAATTATTGGAAGATGATAAATCAAGAGCATTATTTGTAAAACGTATAGCGCTGTTAACATCTTATGCAGACTATGCATTATTTAATGAATATATTTCTGAATTTAGTAATGTAGAACAAGTTAATAAATTAGATTTTTCAGTTAGTGATGTTGTAGAAAGTTTTGAAAGTTACTTATATTTTAATAACGATATATTACAAGTAATTGATAATGATATATTGTTAGATGCGGGGGATTTTGATGATGACTCAGCACTTGAGTTTGTAAATGAATGTGATAGAAATAATGTTAATTATAAACATGTATACTGTATAGAGGCAGACATTGATAATTACGAGAAGCTTGTAAAAAATATTCAAGATTATGAAAATATTTCTTGTGTTAATATTGGGTTATGGTCGAAGAAAACACGTTTAAAGTTTGCCACATCCGCTGAAAATCAAGGATGATTTTTAGTCCGTGGTAGGCGAAGGGAAATTTGCCAATCCGAAGTGAACTGAAAGTTCGCTCGGGAGGCAAAAATTTTATCTCGAAGAGCATACACCCCGTAAACGGTGCGCTGTCGCGCAGCAAACATTTATATTGCGTAATGAGGGGGCGTGAGGAAAGAGGCCAATCCGGCAATGGTGTGCTTGCACCCGTCGAAGAGCATGGTCCGCATGGTATTGGCGTGGAGTCGTTGACGGCACGGCGTAAGCCGCGACCTAGTATGAGAGAGTAATTTATTAGCCGCCGTGTCCCTTTCGCACTTACTTTAATTAATAATCGAGGTAATTCTGATGGTGCGCAAATCAAAAAAGCAACGCTTACAAATTATTCACCCTAACTGTGCCGGTATTGATATTGGAAGTCAAGAACACTGGGTAGCGGTTGACCCTGATAAAACTCAGGACTCTGTACGGTGTTTCTGTAGCTTTACTGACTCTCTGAATGACATGGCTGATTGGTTAGATTCATTAGGTGTAGAGATTGTTGCGATGGAAGCGACAGGGGGGTATTGGATTCCATTATTTGAGCTACTGGATCATCGTGGGTTTCAAGTACAGCTAGTTAATTCTCGATCAACACGTCAGGTAACGGGACGAAAGTCGGATGTGTTTGATTGTCAATGGATTAGGCAGTTGATGAGCTACGGTTTGCTAAAAGGTGCATTTCGCCCCGCTGATGGAATATGTTACTTACGGGTACGGCAGCATTCATTCAAAGTACAAGAACAGGCGCGTTGTATCCAGCATATGCAAAAAGCACTGACCCAAATGAATATACAATTAGATAATGTTGTCAGTGATTTAATGGGGAAAACAGGAACGGCAATTCTTCGAAATATTGTGGCAGGAGAGCGTGACCCTCATAAATTAGCTGCATTAAGATATGGTCGTTTGCATGCTGACGAAGCAACGGTTGCGCGCAGTCTTTATGGTAACTGGCGTGAAGAGCATATATTTGCGTTAACGCAAGCTTTAGAGCATTATGATTTCTTGAGTCAACAGATTCAAAGATGTAACCAACTTGTTGAAAAACAGTTAGAGGGGGGGCTCAACTGAGTGATACATCGGCTAAACCTAGCAAGGTATTGCGGTCCCCTTTGCGCACAGCAGCTCAGCAAAAGGTATTACATCAAACCCTTTATGGCGTTATGGGCGTTGATTTGACGGATATTCCCACTATTGGGTTAGAGACGGAGCTAGTTTTAAGCAGTGACGTAGGGGCCGATTTATCTCGATTTCCCAGTGAAGAAAATTTTTGCTCTTGGCTTAATCTGGTGCTTCCCACTTGTATTTCGGGTGGAAAGCAATTGCATGGCAAAGCGCCTCGTGTAGTGAATCGAGCAGGACAAGCTCTTCGACAGGCTGCTTCAAATGCTCGCAATAGCAACAGTTTTATTGGAGCCTCACATAGGGCGCGTTTATCACGAATGGATAAAGCGAGTGCCGTTAAGGCGACTGCTCATCAATTGGCTCGATTAATTTATTCGATGTTAACCAAAGGCCAACCCTATGTTGAAAAAGGAATTGAAGCTTTTGAAGCGCGAACACAAGATCGTCAATTTAAAGCATTACAGAGAAAATCTCAAAAATTTGGGTTTGAATTAACTGAGATGGTGGAGTTAAATTAACCAGTAAAGTACTAATAAAAACAAATGGTTATATTTTTGTTTGATGAGAGCCGTAGAGTCATTTGAGGTAATCATGATGAGTGCAACCGCGAAGCAAGGTTGTACGAAATCGTGATGAACGCAGGACGAGGCAGGGCATTATTGATTCGCCGTGTGGCGAATCGATTTTTGCGACAGGAGTCCCAAAATCTTTAGGCGAGCCACGCAGTGGCGCGCTAGAGATAATATGTTCGTTACTGAATCAAGGATTGTTGATGATTCGGTTGAAATGAATCAAGGAAGCAATATAAGTGATGGAGATATCTATATTAATACGGAGAGTATTGATGAGTTGTTTTTAGATAAGGGAATTAGCTTTATAAAGATGGGTATAGAAGGAGCTGAAACTGAAGTGCTTAAAGGTGGAGCGGCAACAATAAAAAAATATAAACCGAAACTAGCGATTAGTGTTTATCATAAAAAAGATGATATTTATGAAATTATTTTGTTGATTAAATAAATTTGTCCGGATTATAAGTTTTATTTACGACATTTTAGTTCACATTTGAGTGAAGTTGTATTATTAGCATTAGTATAGAATTTGGAAGATTTTATATTTGTAGCAATGCTGTGTATGAAAGGGTAAGCTTTAAAATAATAAGTTTTAATGTATAAATGAAAAGTTATATTATAAGTGAGATGCAGCTATGAATAATGTTTTGCAATTAATTAGAGAGCGCTCTATTGAGTATGATAATGCGGATTTTCTATTTAATATATTTGGTTTTTTGAAAGATAGAATTTTAAAAAAAGAGATACCAATAGTTTTATATGGTGCGGGTGATGCTGGCAAGCAAATGTTGCCTATTTTTAAGGCGCATGGTGTTGTTCCAATTGGGTTTTGTGATACAAACTCAGCAGCAATAGGTAATTCATATTGTGAGGTACCCTTGTTTTCATTTGATGAATTGATGAATGAACACAGGGAATGCGTAGTTGTTATTACGAATGGCAAGTTTGGGGAAGAAATTCGGTATAAGCTCGTTAAATCAGGGTTTTCATATAAACGAACCATTATAATTGAACCTAAACACCTGACATATTACTCAAATATAACTAGAATTTATTTTACTAATAATGATCTGATTCAAAATGAACAGCGAATTTCACAATTGTTTTCTTGGTTGAATGATGAGAAATCAAAAGAATTGTTTTTAAGTAGAATGGCTCTTTTTGTGAGGGGGGCAGATTATCGCTCATTTTCTGAGTTTATTTATCAGTTTGCCGAAATTGACTCTGATTGTTCTGGTCGGTTTTATGATAGCAACTCGATATTTGAAACAGTTAATTATGGGTATTTTAATAGCGATCTCCTGAAGCTGGAAAATGGTGAAGTTCTTGTGGATGCAGGTGCGTTTAATGGTGATACTATTAGTGAATTTGATGCAGCCTGTAAAAAAAATAATGTTTCTTATGAGAAAGTTTATGGGTTTGAACCAGATAAAGAAAACTATTTGGCCCTAATAAAGAGTACTGAAAAAAATAAGAACCAAGAGCTTGTTAATCGAGGGCTTTATTCAAGAACAACCGTATTAAATTTTGAGGAGTCTACAAGCTCAGCGAGTCTTGGAGCTGGTACAGCAAGAATAGTTGACAGTAATTTGGCTGTTAAAGGTGGTTTTGTTCAAATAAAGACAACAAGCCTTGATGAATTTCTAGGGGGAGATAAGGTAACCTTTATTAAGATGGATATTGAAGGTGCGGAGCTTGAAGCATTACGAGGTGCAAGCAATACGATTAAACAGTATAAGCCAAAACTTGCGATCAGTGTGTATCATGAAAGAGATGATATTTTAGAAATACCTTGTTTTATTAAGGAGCTATGCCCAGAGTATAAGTTTTATTTGAGGCATTACAGTAACTTTATTACAGAGACTGTGCTTTTTGCCACAGTTTAATTTGAGGGTACTCTAAACTTTTTTAAATGATTCTAGAGGATATATTAATGGGACAATTTGGCTTGCTGTTACAAAAGGGCCTTTTATTGATGGAAAATAAACAATGGGAAGAGGCGGCTGAGTTGTGGTCAGAGGTGCGGACTAAATTTCCCGAAAGAGAAGAAGGTAATATTCAAGGTGGGATTTCTTATAGAGAGTTAGGCTGTATAGATGAAGCACTATTGTTATTTAATGAATCAATTAAGCAGCACCCAAATTCCCCCGATAATATTATTCAAATAGGCTTTACCTTAATGCAAGGTAAAAAGTGGGTGGAAGCGAGCAAACTTTGGCTGGAGGTGCGTACTAAATTTCCTGAAAGAGAAGAGGGTAATATTCAAGGTGGAATCGTTTATAGGGAGTTAGGTCGTATAGAAGAAGCCTTATTTTTATTTAATGAATCCATTAAGCAACACCCAAACTCACCAGATAATATTATTCAAATAGGTTTTACTTTAATGCAAGGTAAGCAGTGGGCAGAGGCGAGTGAGTTGTGGGCAGAGGTACGTAATCAGTTTCCTGAAAGAGAAGAAGGCTCTATACAGGGAGGGATTGTCTATAGAGAATTAGGGCGCATAGATGAGGCATTATTTTTATTTAATGAATCAATTCAGAAGCACCCAAATTCCCCCGACAATATTATTCAAATAGGCTTTACCTTAATGCAAGGTAAAAATTGGAGTGAGGCGGGAAAGTTGTGGGAAGAGGTGCGTAATAAGTTCCCTGAAAGAGAAGAAGGGTATATACAGGGGGGGATCACACATAGAGAGTTAGGGTATCTGTTGTTTGATGAATCGATAAAGAGGCATCCGAATAACCCTGTAGGTATGGTTCAAAAAGGATTAGCATTAATGGAGGCTAATCAGTGGGAAGAGGCAAGTAAGTTGTGGGAGGCGGTGCGTATTAAATACTCAGACCTAGCTGAAGGTTATATCCAAGGGGGGATTACCTATAGAGAGCTAGGACGTATAGACGAGGCGTTATTTTTATTTGATGAATCTATAAAAAAACACCCGAATGATTCTGAGAATATTATTCAGAAAGGAATGACACTGTATTAGAAAGTGTTAAAAATGCATAAGAAGAGCTCTTAATTTTTTAGTTTAAAATATAAAGAAATTGTAGCTAAATTAGTAATGGAATCTTAATACCTCTTTTGTAAAAGGAGTTTGAAGGTTAATTTAACTTAGTCGCTGGTATCTTGACATCTACCCACTCAATGCGACCACTTTTTATTTTTTTAGCATATTCTGGGTCATCTGTTTCTGATGTGAGTATAAATAATTTATTTAGATCTTTACCCCCTAGCATGCATGCATAAGCATTGCCTATAGTCTTAACTGTATCAGTGATTTTTCCTCCCTGCTCAACTCGAATTACGTTGCCTGTATTTGGACAAGCAACCCATATGCCATTTTTGCTATCAAGACATATACCGTCAGGAAATCTATTATCTAATGGTGCCCACAGTTTACGATTCGATAGAGAGCCATCTGGCTGAATATTAAAGCTACTTAATCGAGAAGCAAATGTTTCTGCAACAATAAGAGTGTTTTCATCGGCTGTAATAATCATTCCATTAGGAAAAATCACATCATTTGAAACAATTTTTGCTTTACCATCAGGGGTGACCAGAATAATTTCTGCAGTAGATATTTTATCCCCTGCATGTAAGTCATAACCAAAATTACCTGCATAAGCATGACCGTGTTGATCAATAATAAGGTCATTACAGTGGAATGATGCCAGTGAAGAGAGATCCACATACAATTTTAATGTTTCATTTTCCATAACGAGTAGTTGCCGATTATGCATTGATACAACGACTAATCGACCGTCTGGTAGCCAGCCTAGACCTCCCGGCAGGTCAGATAGTTCTGCAATAAGTTGGGATGAGCCGTTGAGGTCAACTGTTTTTATTTGTTTGGCATGCTGGTCTGTGAACCAAAGTTTATTTTGATACCAGCGAGGTGCTTCTGGAAACATTAAGCCATCAAGTAATAATTCTGTCGTTAGGGTCATTGTTAGTTGCCTTTAGGTAATAAGCTAAAGCTCTTCTGAATAGCGGTAGAAATTTGTTCAGCTGAGAGGGTAATATCTATAGTCAAAGTATTTTTTGGCTCTTCCAGTATTTGAAACTGTGATGCGAGTAGGGTAGCTTTCATAAAATGGTCTTTTCTGGAGCTAAGCCTGCGTTCTATTAATGCTTGAGTGCCTTTAAGGTAAACAAATTGAATGTGTTCAGGAGCAATTTGTAGCATTGTACGGTATTGCGTTTTAAGGGCAGAGCATGAAATCACAAGGTTTTTCTCCGATTTAATATGCTTTGTAATAAATTGCTTAATTAAATTTAGCCAGCCAGAGCGATCATTATCTGTTAGGGGAATGCCATTCCCCATTTTTGAAATGTTTTTTAAGCTATGGAAGTCATCGGCATCAGAATAATGCCAGCCAAGATCCTTCGCTAGTTGCTTGCCAACTGTTGTTTTACCTGAGCCGGAGACACCCATTATGATGATAATCATGATGAGTCTATTTGTTGCTAGTAGGCTTAGTCACATTTGAATTATGCATAATTTATGCTTTGAGTGTTTTTAAATCAATAACAAAGCGATACTTAACATCTTTTTTTAACATACGCTTAAATGCGGTATTAATTTCTTGGATAGAGATAATTTCAACTTCGGAGGAAATTGCATTTTCGGCACAAAAATCAAGCATTTCTTGGGTTTCTTTTAAGCCTCCTATTAAAGACCCTACAATTCTACGGCGTTTAAAAATTAAGTTACCGATAGATGGGGAGGGATGAGGAGAATCTGGCAGTCCTAGTAAACATAAAGTAGCATCACGTTTTAATAAGGCAGTATAACTATCTAAATTATGTGTGGCAGAAACAGTATCTAAAATAAAGTCAAAACTGGCAACCTGTTGACTCATCTCTTCATGGTTACTAGATATAATCACTTCATCAGCACCTAAGCGTTTGGCATCTTTCGCTTTATTTGGGCTAGTGGTAAATAGTACGGTGTGTGCGCCTAGTGCATGTGCAAACTGTATAGCCATGTGGCCAAGCCCACCTAAGCCGACAATACCTACTTTATTGCCTTTTCCTATTTGCCAATGTTTTAAAGGCGAATAGGTGGTGATTCCTGCACATAATAATGGTGCCGCGGCTGCTAGGTTAAGTTTGCTTGAAATGTGTAGGACAAAATTTTGATTGACGACGATTTATTTAGAATACCCCCCGTAAGTCTTATTGTTAGAATGGCTGTCATAACTATCGTAAGTAAATGTAGCATTATTGCAGAACTGCTCTAGGTTATCTTTGCATTCAGGGCAGGCCATACAAGAATCAACTAGGCATCCCACACCGACATAGTCACCTAGTTTAAAATTGTGAACTTTATCGCCTACTTTACTGACTCTACCAACAATTTCATGTCCAGGGACCATTGGAAATGTAGACCCTCCCCAGTCATTGCAGACTTGATGGATGTCAGAGTGACAAACACCACAATATAAGATCTCAATCTGGACATCTGTCGCTAGCGGGGTACGTCGTTTAAAATTGAATGGTGCTAACGGTGCGTTAGGAGTATGAGCGGCATAGCCAATAGTTGATTGCATAGTAAGGGTTTATTTTAAAAATTTTCGATACATTTCATGTGATTTTACAAGATTTTCAGGACAAGAGTCATGCCAAGCAAGGTAACCTGAATCAGTAGAGGATAAATCGTTATTGTTTGGAATAAAGTTACTGTGTAAGTGACATTCATATAGAAAAGAAATGAAATGCCCCCTTGTGATATGCGAGCAATCAATTTCGTTTATTGCAATAGGCTCTGGGTTAAATTGAACTAGGCAGCCAATTTCTTGTTCTGCGGTTTTATTGATTCGTGTTGCTAGTTTTTCTTTGAACCGTACTATCCCCCCCGGAATATGCCAGCCAACACCAGCAAACTGATCGTCGCGCCAAGAAAGCAGAGTGCGGCCCTTTTCATCTTTAATTAATAAGTCAATATTAACTAAGGGTGTTAGTCGACTGATAAATTCAAATATTTCTATAGGTAAACCAATGTTAGAATCTGTAATTTCAGCTTCTAATAATGATATAGCTTGTTTTAGTTTAGTCATGATGAGTATGTATATTCTCGCCTTGTTAATAACTTAAATTAAAAATGTAAGCAATACTTTGTTCTGGTAAAGGTAAGTTGCACACATTATTTTTTACTTTCATACTTAATCGGCGATATATTATTTATTGTTGTATGTAGTCATGAATGGTTGTAATATTTAGTATATTCGATAGCTTGTTTTACTTGAATTCCGGGCTTAATTTCTGGGTCCCCATAGGTTCTTCCATTACAAGAGTTACAGGCAGGAATAGAAGTAATATCTCTAAGATAATGAGATAAATTCTGTTTTTGTTGTTGGATTTCTGCGGGAGATTGCTTAGAAATATTGCGTAATGATATAGAGTTATCAGTTGATTCAGGCATTGCGCTTAGGCGGTCAGTATTCGCTGCAAATGGGCAGCGGTACATTTTTCCATCAGTAAGTGTAGTAAAGTTTTTTGCGCAACAAAATCTAAATAGTTCATCTAATTGACCTTGGTCTCGATCATATAGTTTTATATCGCCACAATCAGTCCAGCCATAGGCGTCTTGGATATTAAATGGGATATTATATTTTTTAAGCATGTCGCCTAGCTTTTCGGCATTACGGGATAAATCACCGTAAGTGGTAATAAATACAAATGTTTTTTCATGTGCCATTAGTGCAATTTTTTCTTCAGGCGGGCAAATGGTTCCATTCGTATAAATGACCACTTTGTTAACTTGCTTGAAACTTGCTGCGTGTTGCACCACTTTATGACACTCTTTATGCATAAATGGATCGCCACCAATAATGCGTATCTCATTAATTTCATCTGCAACAGTGCATAAGTCATCTAAGTCTTGGTAGAGTTCTTCTATATTAATATTGATAGGTTTTTCATAATACTGCATTAAATTAGAACAATCTTTACACTTGAGAGAGCATTTTTCAGTTAGAATTAGGTCAACACTCCTAATATATAATGATTCTGGGTCTAGGTATTTTTTCTGAGAATTAATCATGTTAGATAGTACGAAGCTATCAAAATCTTGTGTAAACCCTCCGCCTGAATGGTTGTAGCGAAGATCTCCCACCAAGAAGCTTTCTAAGTCTGTATTTTTTTTGTCTTCAAGTATGTTATAGATTGGCAACCAATTTAAAAAACCCATATCTTCAAGTTGAGCAATAATGTCAGCTATATAAGTTGAAGCGATTAAGATGATTGAATCTTGGTTTTCTTTTGCTAACTCAGGGGCATGAATGACTTTTATATCGCCAATATTAACATTGCATTTATTTTTGTTGTTATCTATGAATGCATTGACAGTGATTCCGTGGCTTTTTAATAGCTCAGACATTACTTTGCCAACTATATCTGCACCAAATATAAAAATGGGCAGGTCATGGTTTTGGGTAAACGACTGGAATCCATCAAAGTCTTGTGGTATGCGGGTTAATTCTTTTTTCATTTTAAGTCCTTCTTGGTTAATTTAACCCTATTTTTTTGATGGCAACATATACACTCGAATTAAACCAGAAATGAGTACAAAAAAAGGTGATTTAGTTTTTAAGGCCAAGGGAATGAGGGTGCTTTCATTACTAGCAGGAGTATAAAAACTTAAATTGTGAGACATTTCTGGAGATGCTGCGATATCAGCTATTTTTCGGTAGGTTTCCATGGATGGTGTGTTTATTATGCTCTTACAAAGGCGAATGATAGTAATAATCATCGTTGTAATAAATAAATGGGATACTTCTCTATCGGCATCAATTAACTTTTCTTTATCATAGATTAAGATGAAGTCTTTTACGGCTTGATAGGCAGTGAGTGTTTTTTTTGTTGCGTTGGATTCCTTCCCTGTCATTGTGCTTAGTGACTGGGAGGAAAGAGAGATACGGTGATGATAGATAAAAGCACATTTGTAAGCAACCTTATTACAATGGCTGAGGTATTGAAAGTTGAAATTAACATCTTCTAGTTGAGATAGCGTTTCATTAAACTGTATGCCATAAGTTTTTATAGTATTAAGCTTATAGAGTTTGCCCCAGCAATGAACAAAAAGAGTATGTTTGTAAGGGCTTTTAAGGTAATTTTTTATATAAAGTATTAACTCTTTTTTATTGAAAACATGGTCTTGAGAAGGGGATTCATCCTCTTTTTGTATTGATTTATGGTCAAGGTCTTGAATGTGGCTAGCGCAGGTAAAATCACTATTAGATTGTTTGGCAAGCTCAACTAATAGCTCTATCGCGTTGAACTCTAACCAATCGTCAGCATCAAGAAAAAAAAGGTATTCACCGGTACTTTGCTTGATACCTGCATTTCTAGCTGCCGAAGCACCGCTGTTTTGTGTTTGATGAATTATCTGAAATTTAGTGTTAGAACCGATGGATTCTTCAATGACTTTGAGTGACTGATCGGTTGAAGCATCGTCGACTAAAATAATTTGTATATTTTGATAAGTCTGTTGTTTTAATGAATCAAGACTTTTTTGTAGGGTTTTTTCAGCATTGTATATTGGAATGACAATACTGACTTTATCAATATGAGCTGTGCTGTTATGCGGCATTTGTAATAAAAATATTAGGGTTTAATTAAGTAGAGACTTATTTTAAATACTTTGGCTGCCTGGTCTAATGCCATGCTCAGCGCCAAGAATTGCACGAAAATTATCTGTAGAAGTTTCAATAATAGACTTATCAAGCACCACAGAGTAATTTTCTTCATTAGCAATTTCTCGGGCATAACTCGCTGCAAAACTGCCTAGAAGACAGGCGCGTTTTGATGTGGATTGATTTTCGCCGCCGCGATGCCAAAGCGCCCCGTGTATTACTATTACTGAACCGGCAGAGGCGGTGGACATTGTGAGGTCATCTCGAGATTGGTCGGCTTCTTTCGGTTTGTGTTTAATTTTATGGCTGCCAGGTAAAAATTCTGTTGCTCCATTTGAGTTGGTGAATTCATCTAGCACCCAAATTGTATTTGCTTTAATTATCCAATCAGGTAAAGGCTCAGGAACAGGGGTATCAATATGTAATTTCATTTTTTCTGCTCCAGGGTGGAGAATGTGGGCCTGTAGACTACTGAGGTAATATTTTTGGTGAGGAGTATCCCTGTTAAAGATCCAATCCATGCTTTCCAAAATAGCAGGACGTTGAATTAGGTCTCTGAAAATTTCATCTTTATTGAGTAAGTTCCATACACGTTGTGCAGCTAATTTTTCATCATAAAAGTGTGCGTTATTTTTATCAGATTCGTCTTGCGCAAGCTCCATTACTCTTTTTTTAATAAATGAAACCTCAGATTCACTGAGTACATTCTCAAGGACAAAGAAACCCTGCTCTTCAAAGTTTTTTTTGTGTTGCTCAGTTAGTCTTGCTATCATTCTTTTCCCCTAGGGTGCCGTGTAAGCGTCATTAAGTGTACATTTTATACATAAAATTAGCTAAATATCTTGCTTTATTTGTAGGTATTAGAAAGTTGAATTCTAATTGCATAAGTATATGGTAGTTTAAATATTAAGAATATAGGATAAGCAAATGCCCATTAATGTATGTCGAGTGTGTCATCAAGGTTTATTTGCAAAAGCATTGCTACGTTATGAAGGCATGCCAAAATCGGCTCAGTTTTTTCCGGATGCAACAAATGTGCAGGATGATCAGGGAGAAACGCTTGATGTATGCCAGTGTTCAGGTTGTGGGCTTGTTCAGCTTAATAATGCGCCAGTCTCATATTATAGAGAGGTTATTCGTGCAGCCTCTGTTTCCGCTGAAATGACAAAGTTTAGGTTAGATCAATTTGAGCAGTGGGTTAAGAAATACGCTTTATCAGGGAAAAAAGTCATTGAAATTGGCTGTGGCGCAGGGGAGTTTATGCGCATTATGCAAGTTAATAATGTTGAACTGTATGGTTTAGAACAGGGAAGAGAGTCGGTGATTAGGTGTCGAGAGGATGGTCTTGATATTGAAAATGGGTTTATTGAATATAAAACTCAAGAATTACAAAATGCACCGTTTGATGCATTCTATATGTTAAATTTTCTTGAGCATTTACCCGATCCAAATACTACTCTAAAGGGGTTAAGTCATAACTTGGTTGAAGGAGCTATAGGCTTAATTGAAGTGCCTAATTTTGATATGATCATTAGAAATAATCTTTTTTCAGAATTTATTAGCGATCATTTACTTTATTTTACTAAAGAAACGTTTGTTTCAACTTTGCATAGAAATGGATTTGATGTGCTTGAGTGTAATGAGGTATGGCAAGATTATAGTATTTCTGCAGTCATTAAAAAGCGAGGAAAGACTGATTTGGCTAGGTTTTCTTTAATGCAAAGTAGATTAAAAATGGAGTTATCCGAATATATAGCGCAGTATCCTTCTGATAGCGTGGCAATTTGGGGGGCTGGGCATCAAGCTTTGGCGGTTATGTCATTAACCGAGTTAAAGGGAAAGGTTAAATATGTGATTGATTCGGCAGAGTTTAAACAAAATAAGTACACACCTGCGACACATATTCCCATTGTTTCACCAAATAAAATTAAAGAAAATCCCGTCAAAGCCGTTATAGTTATGGCGGCAAGCTACTCTGATGAGGTTATAACTATTTTGTCTGAACGTTATGCCGAAGTTCATATATCGGTTTTAAGAGCAGATGGCTTAGAAGTAGTGAAATAAGGTTTTCGTATGTTAGGGGTAATCGTTTGAAGAAAATTTTAATCACTGGTGGAGATGGGTTTTTAGCGAGAAGTATCGCAGAAAAACTAGCTCATAAATATTTGATTGAGCGGTGTAATCGCTCAGTACTTGATTTGAATGATTCATTCGCGGTTTTTGAGTTTTTAAAACAAGGTTCATTTGATGTGGTTATTCATACTGCTACTTATGATGCAGCACCGAAAAACTCACTGAAAGACACTGGTTTAGTTTTGGAAAATAACCTCAATATGTTTTTTAATCTTGCAAGGTGCAAAGAGCTTTATGGAAAAATGCTATATTTTGGCTCAGGCGCTGAATTTAGTCGAGAGTACTGGGTTAGCCAGATGTCAGAGAGCTACTTTGATAAATATGTGCCTAAAGACCAATATGGATTTTCCAAATATGTGATGGCAAAATATGCTGCAACAACAAATAATATTTTTAATTTAAGGTTGTTCGGTGTTTTTGGAGAATATGATGATTGGCGGTACCGCTTTATACCGAATATTTGCTGTCATGCTTTAATGGATATGCCCGTTAAAGTGCACCAAAATGCTCGGGTCGATTTTTTGTACATCAACGATTTAGTAAAAATTGTTGAATGGTTTATTGAAAAAGAGCAAAAACAACAAATTTATAATGTATGTTCTGCAAAAGAGTCTGAATATAGTCTCATTGCGCAGAAAGTAATTGAGGTGTCAGGGAAGAACTTAAAGAGGCTTGTAGAGAACTCTGAGTGTAGTAGACAATATAGTGGAAACAATACTTTGTTACTAGATGAAATGGGTGGCATGGAGTTTACTCCAATGAGTGAAGCATTAAAGCTGCTATATGCTTGGTATGATGTAAATCAGGAACTCATTGATGTGAAGCAGTTTCATTATTGAGCGAAATTTTTTTTATAAAAATTAACGCGAGTTGCGTTGATAATCTAGAGGAATAGCGGCATGCTGAATAAGCAAGGTGAATTGAATGATAGTTTATTGACTCCGGGTGAGTTGGCTAAAAGAGAGGGGCTAAGAGCAAGAAAACCTTATGTTGCCAATAAATTAGCGAATATTAGCGCAATGGAAGAGCGCGGTGAGATTAGCCCCATTATTCGTTTAGAGAAAAGTTATTTATGTAACTTTCAATGTACACATTGCTCAGCCGAATACTATATGGACCGTCACTTGGATAAGGTGCTTCATGTGACAGATGATCGAAAAAAAATTGATCTTGAAAAAATTAAAGATATTTCACGAGAAGCAGATGAACTTGGTTTAGCTAGATTTGTAATTACCGGAGGTGAGCCTTTGGTAATGAGAGATTTAGATGAGGTGGTTGCTGCAATTGATCCAGAAAAACATTATGTGATTGTTGATACAAATGGTTGGTTTTTAGATGCAGAGAAAGCCCGACACCTTAAATCAATAGGTGTTGAAAAAATTCAATTGTCTTTAGACAGTTTGGTTGAAGACGAGCATGATAATTTTCGTAATAAACCAGGCTCTTATAAAAAGGTCATGAAAGCAATTGATGCAACAATTGATGCAGGATTAAATCTTTTATTATCTACAGTGCTTATTAAAGGTCAGCCTAAAACGCAAGCGTTTCTAGATTTATGTAAGTTTTCTACGGATAAAGGTGTTGGCTTGTATGTATCTTATGCAAAACCAACAGGGTCATGTACTGATCACCCTGAATTTGTAATCGACAAAGAAGATGCTGATATTTTACGTAGCTTAGAAAAAGAGTACATGGTGTTTACTCATATGACACCATCATATGGATCATTTAAAGGCTGTATTACTGTAAAAGGAATTATTACAGTGACTTCAACAGGTGAAATTACACCTTGTCCGTATATTGATTTTTCAATAGGCAATTTATATGAAAACTCACTCAAAGAAATTCTTGACCGTGGAATGGGTAACCCTTGGTTAGGGCCACACCGCCCAGATTGTTTAATAGGTGAAGACCCTAAGTTTATTAAAATTCATACTGAGAAAACAGCGGGGGCAAAACATCTTCCGCTCCCTTGGGGCGAAGGGTTTACTGATGATGATTCATTAGTGGGTTAATGGCAAAATTAATAATTTTGGATTTATAAAATTTAGAAGGAAGAAGGTAGTTTATGAAAAATATGGGTGTGGCGCAAAATAGTATTAATTTTGATAAGTACGGTCGGTGTATTCCTGCATCATTAACTGCACCTGCTCATAAAGAGTCACGACGGTATTTCACAATTACTCAGCCTCAAGTTGATTATCAGGAAATTTACCACCGCTTAAATAAAGTATTTGATTTTAGTGCGCAATTATCAGTAGATGACTTCAAGTTGCGTGCAGAAGCAATTTTAAATCAGCTGCGTAATGATGAGTGTAATCAAAATATAACATCCGGAATTGCTGTGCCCTTTGTATTGCCTCAAGCAGAATATGCTGATATAGGTGAGGCATTTCAAAATACTTATTTGCATGGAGTTAAAAAAACATTTCAACAGATGTTTCCTAAGCATTCTTTTGATAACTATTGTCAGGGTAGTTTGTTAGGAAAGCTGTCGGTTACAGAAGGGGCACGCCAAAACTCTCTTATACAAGCAATGCAACAGGGTGTTGTTGTAGGCTATTATTTTCCATGTTTATTAGAGTATTCCGTACCCGCTGCAATAGAACAAATGGCAGCACTGCCTGAATATTTTATTTTAGCCGGCGGCTTTGATACATCATCAGCATTAATAGGCTCACCGAATATGCTGTTGCGTGAGGATGGTTACCCACCTCTTCTCTGGACTTCAGGGTTCTCATCGGAGAAAGCTAGTGAGGGGTATCATTTTGAAGCATATGGTTATGATTTAACTTTTAATCGTAGAACGCATCTTGGGCAGGTAGCTGAATATTGGGCAAGTGGGCTTGTAGTATTAGGTTGAAATAGTTAATAAGTTTTTTGAGTAGTTTTTCGAGCAGTTTTTTATATTTTTTAATAAGGGCAGAGTAGATGTCAGTTTTTGAACCGGTAATTAGCGATAAAGAAAATCCTTTAGTCACAATTTTAGTTTATAACTATAACTATGGACGTTACCTAGAGGAATGTTTAGAAAGCTTAGTGGCTCAGACATATAAAAATATAGAAATTAATTTTTCAGATAATGCTTCTACCGATGACTCTTGGGAAATTGCACTCAAATTTGCCAATAAATACCCAGGTTACATGACATTGACTAAAAATCGTAAGAATTTTGGTTCTGATGCGAATTTTAATAATTGTTTTATTAATAAAAGAGGGAAATATTTTATTAATATGTGCTCAGATGATGTTTTGTTACCTAGTTTTGTTGAGCGTTGTGTCAGTGTTTTAGAGTCAGATTCGGAAATCGGCTATGTTATGACGCATCGAGAGATTATTGATGCGGATAGTAATTGTAAAGAAGAGCCTTCATTTTATAATCAGTCTTGTGTTATATCGGGACATGAGCAAGCCGCTGTTTATATGGTAGCCGCAGTGAACCCCAGTGTTTCTCAAATTATGTACAGCAGTAAACATATCATTGGAAAAACGGCAACAGGAGGTTTTGCTAGTCGTTGGTATGGAACTAGAATGCTTGATTTTAATATCTGTACTGAATATTCTATGGCATATATTAAGGAACCTTTAATGCAGCATCGACTTCACGGGCTAAATGATTCTTTAGTTGCTGCGGATGGTTTGTTAGAAGTTATTGGGGCCTATGTATTACATCTTCAATTTGCTGATATTGCTGAGCCATTAGGAATGGTTAAAGTTGTTGAGCGCCTTCCTGCCTCAATTGAAAAACTATCTAAACTTTGCTTACGCTATTGTATTAGGGGGTTATTGAAAGATAACTTTATTAATGCAAAAAAGTATTTTCATTTATCGTTGGTTTTAAACGAAAATATCGATAAAGAAGACGACTTTCAAAAATTACAGAGTTATTTTTTAGCTGAAGATAGTAAGAAGGGCGAGATTTTGAAAGCACTAAACCAGTCGCATGGCTTAATTACCAGAACAGTTTCATATGACCCTCCCGAAGGCAGTTTACCTTTATGAAATTTTTGACTTCTAAGCAGCTCGATGATCAGGTTGGGGATTCAAGAAAGATTTGTATCTTTGGGGTAGGTACATTATTTCAAAGCTGTTTTGACCAGATTGTATTGCTACTAGGGCGGTGTCCAGATTATTTATGTGATAACTCGCAAGATAAGTGGGGCGGCGTTTTTTTAGAGGTTCCTTGTATTTCTCCCGATGAATTATTTAAAGCCTCAATAGAGGAGGGTGTGCTTGTCATTATTGCGGTAAAAAACTATGAGGCTATTGTTTTACAATTACAAGCAGGTGGTATAAACAATTCAGTGCTGCTCACATTTGACAGGGCGTATAACGTAATTACTAATATAACCCCGATACCTAGAAATAATATTATTGATGATGACGTCTCTGAAGATTTTTCTAGTAGATTTGTACAAGGGAAGTGGGCTCTTATCACGGGATCTTCGCGTGGGGTAGGCTATCAAACAGCTGTTGCTATGGCAAAACTGGGAGCAAATATTGTTATTCATAGTCGATCATTATTTCATAATGAGCAAGCTGTAAGAGATTGCTCGAAATTTGGAGTAGAGGTTATTTCTTTAGCGGCAGAACTCGGTGATCCTAGTGAAATTGATGTTTTTTTAGACGCAGTAGATCGCTCTGTTCCGCAAATTGACTTTTTATTTAATAGTGCGGGAGTTTCTCCTTTATCACCCCCTATATTTTGGAACGTGCAGTCAGATGATTATGTGAAAACATATTTAATTAATGCCGTGGCTCCCATCAAGTTATGTAGTCATTTTTTGCCCTCTATGATAGAAAGAGGGTTTGGTCGAGTTATTAATGTTAGTAGTAGCATTCAACATCGGCCGCATGAAATGGCGTATGCATGTAGTAAGGCTGCTCTAGATAAATATGTTTATGATATTTCACCAACTCTAGAGGGTACGGGAGTACTGATTTCATTATTAGATCCTGGTTGGTTAAAAACAGATATGGGTGGGCAGCTTGCTCCTCACTCTGTTGAAAGTGTTGTCCCTGGTATTTTATTAGGGGCCTTATTGGATGAATATAATAATGGACAATGGTTTAGCGCTCAGGATTATACAAATTATAGTATCGCTTCAGCTCTTCGGAAGTTTCAATTCATTACTAATCAAAATACCTAAATAAGGGTTAAAGTTATGACAGAACAGACATCACCTACTTATAAACCTAATGATATTGTTAAGTCATGCAATAAGCTAGAGGCTGGTTTACGATTTGGGCAGGAAGGCATCTCTGCATGTGCGCTAGGGCCATTTCAATCGCCAATTTACTGGGGAGCTAAAGAGGCAGCGTTATTAGATATTAGTAAAGAAATGCTAATGGAAAAAAGGCGCATGATCTTCGAAATGTTGAATGATGATCATAGTATAACATCTTGTAAAGGTTGTCAGATGGTGTATAGGAAACCCTATAAAGAGGTCGATTTTTCTCAATTAGGACATGTTGATTTTTCAGAAACGAGTTTATGTAATATCCGCTGTGATTATTGTTATTACACCAAAGCAGATGCATTTAATAAATCGAATTTTGATTCTTTAGCTGTATTAAAAGTATTTACTAAAGGTGATGTAGTATGGGACTCGGCAGTTGATTTTGGTGGCGGTGAGCCAACTATATTGCCAAATTTTGATGACTGTATTGATTATTTTAAATCACGGGGTACTCGTGTTTTTCTTTATACCAATGCTGTTAAATATTCACAGTCTGCCTATGATGGACTTGTTAATGGCAATATAAGTTGGCTGTGCGTCTCTTTAGATTGTGGTACGCCATCAACCTACAGTAAAACAAAAGAACGAAATTATTTTGCTCGGGTAATGGAAAACTTATTTAGATATGTTGAGGCGAGTAAAAAAGGGCATGGAAATGTTTCGGTAAAATATATTTTTACTGAGAATAATTGTAGCGATGATGATATACATGGGTTTGCCTATGCAATGCTAGCATTAAAACCAAATAAAGTTTGGTTAACATTTGATTTTGAACCCACAAAAGGCTTGGCCGCAGACTCAGGTGATTTTGGTTCCTTTGATTATACTAAGTTAGTTGAAGCCTATGTAAAATTGTTTTTGTTGATGAAAGGACATGGTTTAGTTGCGGGGCATTTTGAAGAAAACCATTTATCTCAAGTAAGTAGGCAGGGGCAAATTTTATTGGACCGGGTAAGAGACGGAATTGCAAAGGCAGAGACAAAGAATAATACCTTAGTAAATCCTATAGTTACATTACCTAAGGAAGATTTTGTACACTTCAAGTTAAACCCTTTACAAATTGAAGTACCTAATCATTGTTTTGAAAGTTGGTCTTTGAAAGGTAAGCGAGTTTTAATTGCACCTGTATCAAAAACATCTGTGGAGCTTACTCAAGCTGTAGAGTTGAACGAGGCCAATGTTGTGGGCTTTATAGATCGTGACCCAATATTACAAGGAAAGGTAATTAATGATGTGACTGTGTATGGTTATGAAGATATAGATAAGCTTCAAGCAGATGTAATACTACTCGCTGTTCACCATCAATATCAGGTGGATATTATAAAAATGCTTAACGAAAATTCAGCGACACCAATACAGATAGTCGTACAAAGTTAGCCTATAAGGGAGTATAGATAAATGAATAATATTTTACAGAAAATAGTTGATAAAGTTAATTCCTGTGAGGGGAAAAGTGACTTTTTAGATGTCTTGTTTGGAGAGTATAAAGAATCTGCCTTGGCTGGCGAGTCCATAGTTTTATTTGGGGCTGGTGACCTAGGAGTGGAAATGTTATATGCATTACAGTTGCAAGGAGTTACACCGACCTGCTTTTGTGATAATAACACATCTAAACAAGGGAAATGCATCAAAGGAATCCCCGTTATTTCATTTGATGAGTTACAGTCCTCGCATAAAGATAGTTTGATAGTTTTAACATTGTGTAAAAATGTTAGAGCAGTAGCAAGCCAATTAAAAAATGCAGGATTTGATTTAGAAAATATTTTTAGAAAAGAAGACAGTTCAGATTCTTCTCTCCTAGCTATGTATGCAATGGTAGGAACCCAAGTAACTTTTGTTGACTATAATAACTCATCTAAACCACAATCTATTTTAGATAATTTAATTAGCATGGAGACTAAAATAAAAGTAGCTCATGATGCTTATATGGATGATAAGTCAAAAGAGTTGTTTATTGCAAAATTGGCACTTTATGCCTCTAATTTACATTTTTCTTTGTTTAAAGAATTTATGTTGATGTTTAGTGAGCCGGTTCACCAGTTTGGTATGCTTAATTATAATGGGACTCCTGAAGATTATTATTACTTTAATAATGATGTTTTAGAAATTTCAGAAGGTGAGGTTTATGTTGATGTAGGGGCGTTTGATGGTGACACAATAGAATCTTTTAATGATGCTTGTAATAAATTAAATGTAAATTATAAAAAGATATATGGGTTTGAGCCAGATCCAGAGTGTTATAAAAGTCTGGAGAATAATGTAGCGAGCTATGACAATGTATCTTTACATAAATTAGGGTTATGGTCAGAATCAAAAACATTAGAATTTACTTCATCAGGTGAGTCCATACATGATCAGGCAGGTTCAGTTGCTGGTTCTGGTAATGTTAAAATTGAGGCTGTTAGTCTGGATGATTTTCTTGATGGAGATAAAGTGACCTTTATTAAGATGGATCCATCAGGTGATATTGTTAACGAGGTGCTTTTAGGCGCAGAAAAAACAATATCAAAGCATAAGCCTAAACTGGCTCTTGGGATCTATCATTCGCTAGAAGAGTTTATTGATATCCCCATTTATTTAAAAGAAATATGTCCTGAGTATAAACTGGTTCTTAGGCATAATACCTATCACTTATGTGATACAGACTTATATGCATATGTTTAGTGCGGCTTTTGTATAGAGTGTGTAATTGATCATGAGATGAGATGAGATGAGATAATGAATGGATCATTAAAAAATATTAATCAGTTATTGAGTAATACATCGTACCCTGAAGATGCTTTTTTTATTGATAAGGAGTTTTCAAAATCTTCGGTTATCTTATATGGTGCAGGTGAAAGTAGTCATTGGTTTGTTGAAATTGTAATGAAAATCCATGGCTATATTCCATCAGTAGTTTTAGATAGGCAATTTAAGCCAGGGGATCAATATGAAGGCGTCCCTGCTTTTTCACCACTAGATTACCTGCCTACAGACGATGAGAAAGAAAATTCAATTGTTGTTATTTGTAGTGGTAAGCCGGAATATAGCGAGGAAATTTATAATTGTTTAAAAGGCTTAGGCTTTAGAAATATTATTTTATTGAAGGATATTTATGAAGTTCATAATCCTTTTTCTCAGCCAGAACAATTGCAAAAACAAGGCTTTAATTTTTACTTAAATCAAAAAGAACAAATTTTATCTGCATTCGATTTATTTGGTGATGAGGAAAGTGAGGAAGTTTTTCAGTGTTTTCTGCAAACACATATGCAGCGCAAGCCTACTTCAATACCCATGAGACCAAGAGAAGAGCAATACTTCCCTAAAGATATTGATTTAGCTCAAGGGTACTCTAATTTTATTTCTTGTGGTGCTTATGATGGCGATACTGTTCGTTTATTAAATAAAACGCATGGGAAGGTTGGAAATATTGTTTGTTTTGAAGCTGAACTAGCCATTTTCAATCGCTTGTCTGGCTATCTACAAAAAAATAAATCTTCTTTAGCTGATAATATTATTGCTTTACCTTGTGCTGTATATAATCATGACGTAATGATGTCATTTACTAGTGCGACAGGTTTAGGCTCTCGAATATCAGTTGATGGAGATTCAATGGTTCAGTGTGTAGCGTTGGATCATATTTTGCCTGATTTTAAGCCTAGTATTATTTCAATGGATATTGAAGGAGCAGAACCTCAGGCTTTAAAAGGGGCGGAGAAAATGATTCGTAAATATCGACCGGATCTTGCTATTTGCGTTTATCATGCGCCTAATCATTTGTGGGATATTCCACTTTATTTACATGGATTAGGGTTAGGTTATCGTTTTTATTTGCGTAACTACACATCATTTGCGATAGAAACAGTTCTATACGCAACGATAGAAAAAAATACTTAATTATTTCTGAGATAGCTAATGAGACCCTTTAGTTTTTTTAATACAGTACGATTACCTTATTATATTTATGTGTATGGTTTTGATTTTACGGCTAAATCGGCAGGTATAAGGGCGTTACATTATTTGTGTCATGCGCTTAATGAGGTTGGTGCTGAAGCCTATTTGATTGGTTGCACTAAGGAAAGTGAGTTTTTGCGTACCCCTTTGTTAAGAGGGGGTGATGTTTTAAGGCATAAAAAAGCTAATAAGACACCAATAGTTGTTTACCCTGAAGTAACAAGGGGGAATCCTCTTAATGTGCCTTTTGTTGTTAGGTGGTTACTTAATAAGGCAGGAGCTTTGGGTGGAGATGCATTTTTTTCTGATTCGGAAATGTTGTTTGCATATACTCAGGACTATGTTCCAGAGGGGGCATCCATTCCTCTTTTAACAGTTCCCTCTGTGAATGGAGAAATATTTAATAATTTAAATAATCAATATGATACTAATCGGCAGGGGAGTTGTTTTTATGCTCACAAGTATTTATTGAGTGGTGGTAAGCTAACAGAGCATGTTACAGGTGCGGTTAGCCTCTGCCAAGATGTTGACTTGTCACCTAGTGAGATAGCCGCTGTATTGAGGCGATCGGAGGTTTTATATTGTTATGAGCCGTCAGCTATTATTAAGGAGGCTTTGCTATGTGGATGCCCAATTATAGTTATACCATCAACATTTCTTGATGAGAATCTGTCGTACCCTATAGCTGGTCCTGGAATTGCTTCAACACTTGATCCTGATGAAATAAATGTGGCAAAAGAAACTGTTGGACTTGCTACGGAGAGTAATAATCAATTTATTCACCACTGTAAGCAACATGTTAATAATTTCATTCCAAAAACGCAGTTAGTTTTTAATGATAGGCAGAGTGAGTGTCCGAATAATAACTATGCTTGGGCTGATAATATTTTACATTTTCTTTCTATACTTAATGAGCAAGTTGTTAAAGAAGTAACGGTGGATACTGTTACCTCTACACGGTTAGTGGGTGCAAAAGAAGTCTTAAAAATTGATTATTATAATGAGTGGCAAGCGCAGAGGGACTTATATAAATTAAATGACTCGCAGCCTTTCAGTCAAATGCAGCCGATTAGCGATAAGACTGTTCATGCTGACATATTAGTGTTAATTTTTTTTGAGTCAGAAGATTTATCTCTTTTGGCTGATACGATTGATTCATTATCCGCACAAACTGTATCAAATTGGCATTTGATGGTGATTTCCTCTGTAGTATCTCCTGATAAGGTTTTTGATGAGCTGGATTCTTTGACATGGTTAGAAATACATGAGACTCATAATCCATATGAGTCCATTAATAAATGTATTCAAGGTAGCGGGTGTAGTTGGGTTTGTTTAGTAGAGTTAGGGGGGGTATTTGATTCTTATTGTATGGCTTCAATTGAGTTTTATGCTGAGAAAAATGAAGGTTGGTCATTCATTTATACTGATGAAGATCAGCTTGATGGAAATAATCAAAGAATATCCCCTAAATTTAAACCAGACTTCAATTTAGATTTATTACGATCCTCTCCCTATATAGGTGATTTTTGCTTTATCAAAACTCAAGTGTTATCAGAACTGGGTGGTTTTTATGCGATGCCTAATGTTGAGAATTATGATTTAGCTTTACAGGTATTAGAGTATTCTGGTGATCAGGCAATTGGCCATATAGCTGATGTTTTAGGGCATCGACCTTATCAGCCTGTACGAGAGTTTGATACTGAGTTAGGATTGCAAGTGCTTACAAATCATTTGCAGCGAGTAGGTGCTGATGCTGTAGCTACTCGCTCTGGAGTTGAAAATTCTTTTTGCGTTAATTATAAAGTAGATACCGCTTCTAAAATAAGCATCATTATTTCGGTTAAGGATCAATTGCCGGTATTAAAAGCATGTATAACGAGTGTTTTTGATAGTACGAGTTACCCTGATTATGAAGTTATTATTGTTGATAATCAAAGTAAGGAAGAGGGTACTAAAGAATATTTATTAGAAATACAAATATTGTATGCTGATAAGTTAAAGGTCATTGAATATAAAGGTTCTTACAATAAAGCTGCAATAATCAATGCTGCTGTTAAGCAAGCGTCAGGCGAATATTTAGTTTTATTAAATCATGACACGATGGTATTGCAAGCTGAATGGCTACATGGCATGTTAATGCATGCGCAACGCAAAAAGGTCGGTGTTGTTGGGGTTAAGTTGGTTTATCCGAATAAAACACTTCAGCATACTGGGTTAATCTTAGGCTTAGGTGAAGACGGTATTGCTGCTAGTGCATTTTCCGGTAAGTCTATGGATGAGAAAGGGGAAATGAATCGAGCAATGCTTGTGCAAGATTTTTCTGCAGTAAGTGGTGCTTGCTTGATGATTTCTAAAGCACTTTATCAAGACGTGGGTGGTTTGAATGAAAAAGACTTTGCTCTTATCTATAGTGATATTGATTTATGCCTGAAAGTTAAAGCGCTGGACTATAAAGTGCTTTGGACACCTTATGTTACTTTGATTCATCATGGGGATAGCTTGCTTGAAAAATGTAAGCAAGACAAACAATTAGAGCCTCAGTTTGAAAGAAATAAGGCTGCAATGTTGGCTAAGTGGTTACCTCAACTATCAAATGATCCTAGTTACAATAAAAATCTCTCGTTAAAAACGACTGACTTTCAAGTGGATAATTCTTTGAACTGTATTTGGAATGCAGATTTTAAAGATAAGCCAAAAGTTTATGCATTTCCAGGTGATAGTTCTGGCGTAGGACAGTATAGAGTCAGGGGGCCTTTAGCCGCATTAACTAACGCGGGGCAGATAGAAAGTAGTTTAGCAAATAATTTTGATGAGATAGTTTACCCGACAGTGACAGAAATTGAGCGTATAAAACCGGATATTTTAGTCAGTCAAAATTTCTTTTTAGATCATATGCTGACACCATGGAAGCAATATAGGCAGTTTAATAATGCTTTTATGATAAGTGGCTTGGATGATTTAGTTTATATGTTGCCTCAATATCACCCAAAGCAAGGAAAATGGCCTAGCAACACGCGTAGGAAAGTCAAAGAGTTATTTCAGAATTCAGATCGTGTGATTGTTGCTAATGTTGCACTGGCCGAAGAGTTTTCCAAAATGTCAGATGATATCTTGGTTGTACCTAATTATTTAGAAAATTGGCGTTGGGATTCTTTAAACCTACCTGAAAAACGTAATGGAAAGAAGTTGCGCATAGGTTGGGCGGGTGGGCAGGAGCATATTGCTGATTTAGAATTTATTCGCCCCGTAGTAGAGGCTTTGCATAAAGAGGTCGATTGGATTTTTATGGGGCTGTGTTTAGATGGCTTTCAGCCTTATATAAAGGAAAACTATGCGGGTGTAGATTTTGATCGTTATCCACAGTTATTGGCGAATTTAAATTTAGATTTGGCTATTGCACCACTAACCCATAATAAATTTAATGAATGTAAAACAAATTTACGCTTATTAGAATATGGCATGGTAGGTTGGCCTGTGGTGTGTACAGATATACTTCCTTACCAAAATGCACCAGTAACGCGGGTTGCCAATAATACCAATGAGTGGATAAGAGTTATTCGGGAGAAAATTAATGAACCGGAAGAATTATTGAGAGAAGGTGAGTTATTAAAGCAATGGGTGATTGATAATTATATGCTGAATGACCATATAGATGATTGGGCTATTGCTTTATTGCCTAGCTAATGTTCAGAGTGGGGCTTGGGTGGGTATAGAGTAAAGTATTAACTTTTTACTGGAAAATTGAAAAATAAATTAAAGATTACTTTTAGTAGGTCGATACCAAAGTCAGAGAACAATAAATAGTTGTTTCTAAAAAAATTAAAATGAACATAATTTTCGGTACATCTCTAGGAGAACGATCATGGCTTCAGTAATCAATACCAATGTTTTATCGTTGAATTCACAACGTAATTTAAGTAAATCACAAAGTGGATTAGCAACTTCATTACAACGATTATCATCAGGTTTACGTATTAATAGTGCGAAAGATGATGCGGCGGGTCTTGCGATTTCAGATCGTATGACTTCTCAAATTAACGGACTAAATCAAGCGGGTAGAAATGCTAATGATGGTATTTCTTTAGCGCAAACAGCTGAGGGTGCATTAGCACAGACTACTGATTTATTACAACGTATGCGTGAGTTGGCAATTCAGTCATCTAACTCAACTAACTCTGCAGGTGATAGGGCTGCCTTACAATCTGAGGTGAACCAGCTTAAACAAGAAGTGGATCGTATTTCATCAACCACTGAATTTAACGGTTTGAAATTATTGGATGGCTCATTTACTTCGCAAAAATTCCAAGTGGGTGCGAATGCTAACCAAACGATTAATGTGTCTATTGAAGGTTCTTCCACTACAAATTTACAAGATAATCAGGTGGATGGCGTTAATAAGTCTGCAGAAGATGGAACGGGTGCGGTTCAAGCTGCATCTGGAAGTGGTACGGTAGGAGATACAAATGGAGTGGGAGCGCAACAATTAACCATCACTGGTTCATTTGGTGAAATAACAGACCTTTCAATTAAAGCAAATGATTCTGCTTTTGAAATTGCAGCGGAAGTGACTAGTCGAGAAGATGAAACTGGGGTGACCGCCGATGCGCTAACTGAAGCGAAAATGGAAGGTATTGCATCGGGGACAGTATCCTTTGATTTATTTACGGGTGATGGTTCAAGTACAGATGGTACAAAAGCAACTGTTTCAGCGCAAGTAACAGGAGCTCCAGGTTCAGAGGATTATAGTTCATTAGTCGCTGAGATTAATAAAAAATCAGGAACAACGGGCATTACAGCTGAGCTAAATACTGATGGTAAATCATTTAAATTAACACAGGCGGATGGTAAAGATATTGCTATTGACTCTTTAACTCATAGTAAAAATGACTCTACGATTAAGGTGAGTTCGTATGAGGTAGATGATGATGATGGAGACGATGTTGTGAGTAGTACTCAAACAACTGAGTTATCAGGGATTGCGAGTGGGGATACTGGTAGTACACGTATTACAGGTAGGGTAGATTTTCATTCTGCTGGTACTTATACGGTGAAGTCTGATGCAGCGGCGGCTGATGGTAGTATTTTTAATAATACGGCTGCTGATGAAATTCAAGGGTCAGAAGCAAAACAATTATCAACAGTCGATATTACTACTGCAGATAGTGCGCAAAATGCAATTAAAATTCTTGATGCAGCCTTATCACAAGTCAGTGGGTTTAGAGGAGACTTGGGGGCGGTACAAAATCGATTTGATGCAACCATCACTAGTTTGCAGGCAACCTCTGAAAACTTAAGTGCTGCACGAAGCCGTATCTTAGATGCAGATTTTGCTCAAGAAACAGCTAATTTAACTAAGTCTCAAATCATGGTGCAAGCAGGTACTGCTATGTTGGCTCAGGCTAACCAGGTTCCACAAGGTGTATTGAGTTTATTAGGGTAAGATACTAATTGATAATAAGAGCTAGCTTATAAAGAGCTAGCTCCATTTGTTATTATTAAAATAGGAGTAAAGTTATGGACATTAATCCAAATATGACAAATATCACCCCTGTTGACTCAAAGCCGCAGGGTGTTTCTGCATTGCAAGAAGGGCAGGCAGCTAAAGTAGATGGCGTTATTGCTAAGGTAGAGGAAACAAAGCAACAAGAGGTGGTTGAAGAAAAATCGACTATCGCTGAAAAGCCAGTAAGCACTGAAGACTTGAATGCTGCGATTGAAAAAATTAACAAGCAACTTCAGGTTGATCAGACAGGTTTAGCCTTTTCCGTTGATGATGCGAGCGGTCGTGATGTGGTGAGTATATTTGATACCGAAAGCAAGGAAGTGA
>Ga0209184_1000499_pt1 | contig 40864 bp, 23 predicted proteins | sample EN8Hudsemesocosm_2_FD_184627 | JGI IMG/M metagenome (GOLD analysis project Ga0209184, IMG submission 184627) | Methane-oxidizing microbial communities from mesocosms in the Hudson Canyon - EN8C Hudson Canyon (SPAdes) (version 2) | ecosystem: Environmental > Aquatic > Marine > Cold seeps | place... | reverse complement strand
TCAGGCTCAAATAATGGGTAAATTACGCTGTTTTGCTATGAATTTATTACGAGAGTCCACCCCTAAAATTCAAAACTTTCAAGCCAGTATTGAAAAATTTATAGACTCTCCAGATACCTTCATTTCAACACTTAGGCAAGTTAATTTTTTATGAGAAAGCCGTGCCCCCTGTGGCCACTTGAGTTGGGTTTGATAAAGCAGGCACGGTAGTTTGACCATAAGTATTGCTTCCCCAGCATCTCACACCGGTATCACTTAAAGCACAAGCATGCCCAACACTACTAACTGAAAGGGAATAATGATTACTTGCGAGGTAATTCTGTTGTTGGGACTCCAAAGGATAATCATCAATAGAGTCATTAACACCATCGTTATCAGTATCAATAACTAACGGATTGGATCCTGTACGCGTTTCAATTTGGTCAGATAAGCCGTCACCATCAGAATCGCTACTATCGCACATGTCACCAACAGTATCATTATCAACATCTGATTGGCTAGGGTTTCTACTTGTTGGACAATTATCTACATCATTTGCGATACCATCATTATCATCGTCAAGCAGTTCTGCTGAACAATTGGCTGTATTATAAGTATTAACACAGCTCCAAACCCAGGGGCTAATGCCAGTAACATTTGAGGGTGTGCCTGCCAAGCAAAGGTCTATGGTTGGTTTGCTGTTAAAGCTAATACCATTACTTGCTCCACAGGCCGCCATGTTAGAAAATACGAGTGCACGAGGCACATTACTCTGACTAAAATCATCGCTACCCCAACAAATAACGTCACTATCATCTAAAGCACAGGAATGATGTTGACCTAGCGTAATTTGTGAGGGGTTTGATAAGGCAGGCACTGTACTTTGGCCATAACTATCATCTCCCCAGCAAACCACACCATTATCATCAATCGCACAAGTATGATTTTCTCCGACCATCACTTGAAAAGGATTTAATAAAACAGGCACTGTACTTTGACCATACTGATCTGAGCCCCAGCAAACCACACCACCATCATCTAATGCACAGGTATGAACACCACCAGCTTCTATCTGTGTAGGGTTACTCAAATCTGGCACTGCTGTGCTTTGATTTAAATGATCTAAACCCCAACAAATTACACCATTATCATCTATAGCACAGGTATGATAAGAGCCAGCATTAACTTGAATTGGATTGGTCAAACTAGGAACCGTACTTTGACCATACTGATCTGAGCCCCAACAAACAACATTACCATTATCCAAAACACAGGAATGTTTCGTCCCTGCGGTTATAGTGTTAGGACTAATCAAGCTAGGAACTGTACTTTGACCTAAACTATCATCACCCCAGCAAGCGACACCGTTATCATCTATCGCACAGGAATGTCCCCAACCAAGTGCCATCTTGGTTGGATTAGATAAAACAGGAACTGAAGTTTTCCCAAAACTATCCCCTCCCCAACAAGTCACAGTATTGTTTTCAAGAGCACAGGTATGAAAACCACCTGCTTCTACTTGATTAGAAAGGGATAAACTAGGCACTACCGTTTGACCATCATCGTTTCTACCCCAGCAGACCACACCGCTGCCATTTAAGGCACATGCATGCCCCCAACCGGTCGATAGATATGTTGGGTTGGACAGCATGGGAACTGATATTGCACCACTTTGATTAAATCCCCAACAAACTACGCCAGCATCATCTAAAGCACAGGCATAATAACCTCCCACATCTATCTGCCTTGGATTGGATAAATTAGGTACCGTTGTTGCTATATTATGACCATTATCTCCCCAACAAACCACACCAGTGTCATCAATAGCGCAGCTAGTAAATCCATTGGTAGATACTTTAACGGGATTTGATAAGATAGGCACTGAATTTTGCCCATTGGAATTATTACCCCAACAAATTACACTATTATCATCTATAGCACAAGATTGAGAAGAACTAGCATCGATATCAGTTGGTGCGGTTAAGTTTGGAACTGTACTTTGACCTAAACTATCATCACCCCAGCATATTACGCCAGTATCATCCAAGGCACAGGTATGAAACTGACCGGCAGTTACCAGCGTTGGGTTGGATAATATAGGTACAGTGCTTTGACCTTCGTAATCGCGCCCCCAGCACACAATGCCATTATCATCAAGAGCACAGGTATGCCAAGTTCCTGCAGTTATCTGAATGGGGTTTAACAATATTGGCACTGTTGTTTGGCCACCACCATTACTCCCCCAACAAATCACACCTTTATCATCTAGGGTACAAGTATGATCCTGACCTGCAGCAATTTGATAACTTGTTGCACCTACTGCATGTGCTTTGTTAATTGAGAAAGAAAAAAGCATTGAAATTATAAAGAAGGTAGTAAAAATATCAGTGGTCAACAGTCGTTTAATCATTTGCTATCCAAAAAATTGAATGAAACTCCCCGCCGCAAGCGGTCGGGGTATCATCTATGTAAGTCTATTTTATCGTCCCTAAGGACGGGGAATAAACTCTCTTGATTCCACTGCATTTAGCTGGCTGAGTACGGATTTTCGTTGACTCCGAGTTAAGCGTTCCAGATCTTGAAACCACTCCCGATAGGCTTTTGTGTTTATGTCTCTATCCCCTTTATACTTAAATAAGACTATCGGGGAAATCAAAAAGTTCAAATTCAACTATTAACGCAAACATAGCCTATTTAAAGAGTACTGGCTATCTATACTTCACGCCGTCGTGACCGCATGAAGTATATAGTGCTGTTACACAATACGTTCAATACTGTAATTAGTTACCATGTTATATTCTTGTCCGGGTTGAATTTTTACACTATTAGAAGCCGTATTAGCAATTTCAACACACACAAAGTTTTTGTAATCTTCAGAATTTAAATCCTGCATTTTCTCAGCACCTTCTGGGCCTGGGTTCCATACCACTACATTTGCATTTCCAGAAGAGGTAATTTTAATATTCCGGTTTAAAACAGAGTCAGAAATGGTTAAATTACGACCATCCCCGGTATGAATATGATCCATCGCTTGTTCAACAGTAATAGCACCAACCTGACACACTTTTACAAATTCTTCTGCTTTATCTAAATATTCTGTTTTTTCTAAACCCAGAATTTTAACTTGGCTAGAATCACCCACATTAAAATATGTATGCAATGCTTCTGTGATAGATAAGGTTTTTTTTCCCGTATTTTTAGTTCGCAAATTCAAGCTTAGTGACTCTCCAACTATTATTTCCAATACAAGCTTAAAATTATGCGGCCAAAGCTCTCGGGTCATTTCACTGTCAATAAATTCAAGCGATATTTTAGTATCGCCATTTTGCAAAGCATCAACTTCAGAAACATTCCAAATATTATTTCTCACAAATCCATGCGCTGGTAAATCAGCACCTTCTGGAGCATCACCAAACCAAGGCCAACAAATTGGGATGCCGCCTCTCATTGCCTTGCCTTCTATAAAAAAAGCATTATCACTAAAAAATAAAATATCTTCAGATTCAGTTTCAGGTTTAAAAGATAAAACCTGTCCTGCATAAACAGAAATTAAAGCAGATGCTTTTTTATTATTTACTTGAATGAAATGTAAACCACCCTTTACTTCAATAAATTTTACTTGACCAGCAATACCAAACTCAGCATTTAATTGTTGAATATTAATTTTACTTACCATCCCTTAGATTATTTTTCATAATATTTAAACTTGGCTTATAAACATCACGTTTTGGCTGTCTTAATTGGAAAATATCGTTCATATCTCCCATTGCACTAAATCGCATATCTAAATCTTTTAAAATTCCTGTTTCTAAAGTGTAAATACAACCATGAACAGTCAATTCTTTATTGTTACGCCATGCTCTTTGCACAACAGTTGTATGACAAATATTTTTAACTTGTTCAATAACATTAAGTTCACATAATCTATCTAAACGTTCAGTTTCATCAGCTATTCCTAACAATTCTTCTTCATTTTTTTGATGTACACTTTTAATATGACATAACCAATTATCAATTAAACCATGCTCCATTCGTTGCATTGATGCTTTCACACCACCACATCCATAGTGGCCACAAACAATAATATGTTTAACTTTTAAAACCTCAACTGCAAATTGAATAACAGATAAGCAGTTTAAATCTGTAGGTACAACAACATTGGCAATATTACGGTGTACAAACAATTCACCAGGCTGTAATCCTACCAATTGTTCAGCTACAACCCGACTGTCTGAACAGCCAATCCACAAATATTCAGGTGATTGCTGTTTGGATAAGTCAGAGAAAAAATTGGGTTTATCTTTCTTTATCTTTTCAGCCCAAGCTATATTGTTATCGTATATTTTTTGTAATTGATTCATTAATCACTCTTACGTATAAATTCTTATAATTATTTATGAACACTACCTCTGCCCCTCTTAACTAACTTAAAACATTGTTTTAAGTTAGTTTCATTCTAAGCATTATCATTGCTTAAAACCTTTCTATTATACATTGGAAAATATTAAGACAATACTGATGCAGACAGTTAACTTATAAAAATGTAGAGCGGACTTCAGTCCGCTCTACAAACGCCTACCTTTAATTTATTAAGATGGTTACCCAACCCAAACTCGAGCGTTTCTGAACATTCTCATCCAAGCGCCATCGTCATTCCATTGTTCTGGATACCATGAATTTTGAATTGTTCTAAAACAACGCTCTGGATGCGGCATCATAATAGTAAAACGCCCATCTGTTGTTGTTAACCCTGTTATACCTTCAGGTGATCCATTTGGATTAGCAGGAAAATCAGTGCTTATATCACCATAATTATCAACATAACTTAGTGCAACCAAAGCATCTTTAGCATTTGTGTTATTAAATTCTGCTCGACCTTCACCATGCGCGATAACAACAGGTAAAGTCGACCCTTCCATTCCAGTCATTAAAATAGAGGGAGATGGCTGTACTTTAACCATTGACACTCTAGCTTCAAATTGTTCAGAATCATTACGTTTAAACTCTGGCCAATGCTCTGCACCAGGGATAATTTCTTTTAACCCAGACATCATCTGACAGCCATTACAAACACCAAGGCCAAATGTATCTTCACGTTTAAAGAAGGCTGAAAATTCATCTCTAGCTGTGGCATTAAATAAGATAGATTTAGCCCAGCCGCCGCCAGCACCTAATACATCACCATAAGAGAAACCACCACAAGCCACTAAACCAACAAAGTCTTTTAATGTGACTCTGCTGTGAATAATGTCACTCATATGTACATCAATCGCTGTAAAACCAGCACGATCAAATGCTGCGGCCATTTCTACATGACCATTAACGCCCTGCTCTCTTAAAATGGCGACTTTAGGTCGATCTGTCGTTGCAAAATTAGCAATAATATTTTCATCAACATTAAAACTTAATGCTGCCGATAAACCGGGATCACTATCATCAGCTATACGATCAAATTGCTGTTTAGCACAATCAGGATCATCACGTAATGCTTGCATTTTATAACTGACTTCTGACCATGTTTGTTGTAGATCGGCACGGCTTGCAGTGAATATTTCTTCACCTTGGTACGTGATATTAAGTTGTTGCTGCTTATCTAATACCCAGCCAATTAAATGAGTGCATTGCTCTAAGCCTGCATCAGTTAAAAAGTCCAATACATCATCTACATCAGATTGCTTAACCTGAATGACCGCACCTAATTCTTCATTAAATAAAGCGGCTAATAGGTCTTCACTTTCAGCAACTAAACTATCAAGCTCAATTTCAGCACCTTTACGACCAGCAAAGACCATTTCAGCAATGGTAGCTAATAGACCACCATCAGAGCGATCATGGTAAGCCAATAATTTATCTTGGCTATTTAAGCTTTGAATTGAATCAAAGAAAGTTTTAAATAAAGCTGTATCATCTAAATCAGGTGCTTCATTACCCATTTGATTGTAAGTTTGGGCTAAAACAGAACCACCTAATCTATTTTTACCAGCACCTAAATCTAGCAATATCAATACAGTATCTTCACCCTGCAATTGAGGTGTTAATGTTTTACTGATATCTAAAACAGGTGCAAAAGAAGTGATAATTAATGATAACGGTGAAGTCATCATTTTATCTGTACCCTCTTCATTCCATACCGTTTTCATTGATAAAGAGTCTTTCCCTACAGGTATTGCAATACCTAAATCAGGACATACATCCATACCCACTGTTTTAACAGTATCAAATAAAGCAGCATCTTCACCTTCGCTGCCACAAGCAGCCATCCAGTTAGCAGAAATTTTTACTTTATTTAATGATTCAATTCTAGAAGCGGCTAAATTAGTTAATGATTCAGCAATCGCCATACGACCTGAAGCAGGCGCATCAATAATCGCAAGCGGTGTTCTTTCTCCCATTGCCATTGCTTCACCTGTAAGCGCATGAAAACCAGATGCGGTGACAGCCACATCAGCCACAGGTATTTGCCAAGGCCCAACCATTTGATCCCGCGCCACTAAACCCGTAACAGAGCGATCACCAATATTAATTAAGAAGCTTTTATCGGCAACCGCTGGGAATGATAAGACTCGCTTAATTGCTTCTGCTAATTCAACTTTTGTCGTATCTAAAGCCTTTAAATCTTTAGTGATATGCTCAACATCTTTGTGTATTTTTGGTGATTTACCAAATAATACTGACATTGGAATATCAACAGGAGAACCACCTAACCATTCATCACTTAAAGTTAAATGTTCTGCATCAGTTGCTTTACCAATAACAGCAAATAAACAATGTTCACGCTCACAAAACGAGGTGAATAACACTAAAGATTCAGGTGCAATAGCAACCACATAACGTTCTTGTGCTTCGTTACACCAGATTTGCATGGGTGACATGCCTTTATCCGCATTATTGACATCACGTAATTCAAACGATCCACCTTTATCACAATCATGAATAATTTCCGGCACGGCATTAGATAAACCGCCCGCACCAATATCATGAATTGAAATAACTGGGGTATCATGCCCCATAGCATTACAGTGATTAATCACTTCCTGACAACGGCGTTCCATTTCTGGATTTTCACGCTGTACTGAAGCAAAATCTAATTCTGCAGCACTTTCGCCAGAGGTTTGAGACGAAGCCGCACTGCCACCCAAACCGATTAACATCGCAGGGCCACCTAAAATGATAATCAACGAACCTGCTGGGATTTTGTGTTTGTCGACTAACATAGGGCGAATATTCCCCATACCGCCTGCTATCATAATGGGCTTGTGATAGCCTCTGAATTGATTTTCTTTACCTGTTTCTTCAGCTTGCTCAAAACTACGGAAATAACCTGCAATATTTGGACGACCAAATTCATTATTAAATGCCGCGCCACCAATAGGCCCTTCCAGCATAATATCTAAGGCTGAAGAAATACGCTCAGGTTTGCCATTATCTGTTTCCCAAGGTTGTTCAAAACCAGGAATTTTTAAATGTGATACTGAAAAGCCAGTTAATCCAGCTTTTGTTGCAGAGCCTCGCCCTGTTGCACCTTCATCACGAATTTCACCACCTGAGCCAGTTGCCGCGCCTGGATGTGGAGAAATAGCAGTTGGATGATTGTGTGTTTCCACTTTCATCAATAAATGGGCATCTTCTTCCACATAGGTATATTCACCTGTTTGTGGGTTACGAATAAACACATCGGCTTTTGAACCTTCTGCTACAGATGCATTATCACTGTAGGCAGATAAAATACCTTCTGGGTTTTTATCTGCAGTATTTCTAATCATGCCAAATAGTGATTTAGCTTGATCTTCACCATCAATTGTCCAGCTAGCATTAAATATTTTATGGCGGCAATGTTCTGAGTTTGCTTGTGCAAACATCATTAATTCTACATCTGAAGGATTTCTACCTAAGCCCGTAAAGCTTTCGGTTAAATAATCTATTTCATCATTTGATAAAGCTAAACCTAATTCTTTATTCGCCAATACCAATGCTTCACGTCCCTGTTCAATGATAGAGACTGTAAGCAATGGTTTAGGATCATGATGAACAAATAAATCTAAACCTTCGTCACTTTCAAAGATTGACTGAGTCATTCTGTCGTGAATTAAATGCTCTATTGCATTTTTTGATTCTGAACTTAAGCTGTCACTCGCTACAATATATTCAATCGCTCTTTCTAATCGTAAAACTGAAGTTAATCCACAACGTTCAGCAATTTCAGTCGCTTTACTTGACCAAGGAGAAATTGTTCCAGGTCTTGGAACCACAAGAAAGTGCTGTCCTTGTATTTTAGATGAAGATTCAGCATACCCATAAGAAAGCAACCTCTCTAGCATGCTAGTTTCTTCAATAGTTAGCGTTTTCTCAGTTTCAACAAAATGAACAAACTTAGCAGAAACGCCTGTAATACTGCTATCAATTTGTTTAAGTTGAGTTAACAACTGGTTTAAACGGTGTTCTGAAAGAGCAGATGTTCCAAGAATTTTTAACATGAGGTAATTAGATAAATGTGAATTTATGAGTTTTTTTGAGAGCTAAAGTTGTTAGGTACATTACGAATTTTACTTATACCAAAGCAACTCATCCCAATATTATTAAGAAAGTGAAGATTTAGCTATATAGTCCTTATAGCGGACTGAAGTCCGCCCTACAAAGTCTTGTTTTTTAATCAAGCTGTAGTTTTAATATAACCATTTATTATTTTTAAGGATTTTAACAAAAGCTAATTTGTATTATTTAAATCTTCCTTAATTGTCTTATAGAGTAAATGTAATAATTTTAAACCACCACCTTTAGATAAAGGCAGGTCTTGTTTATCTAGCACAATAACTTCTGTTAGCGCGCCATTTTCAGCTAAACGTATTTTATATTCCTGTTCTTTAGCAGGGTCAGAACCAAATATAAATAATACTTCATCCCATAATGAGCCATCTTCAAATTTCTTAAAGTCTGGATCATATTGAACAGAATAATAACTTTCATATTCATTTCTATTTATTATTTCAATAGCATTTCTACTAAGCGCCTTACCTACAACACGCCATGTTCTTTCGATTGAGTCTTCAATCCGTATACGTGTTGTTCCCCCTGAATATTCAACTAATTCAACAAGAATCTCTGTTTTTTCATCTCCATTATCTGCAAGTTCATTTTCAGAAGCATGGGGAATAACGGGAGAAATAACTGCAGGTTGGCTCGGCTTTATTGTGGAACCATACTGAATGTTACTATTACTGAGATCTTCAGGTATCTGGAGCTCAGCGATTTCCGTGGTAAATTGGTAGTCTTTTTCTTTATCAGGAAAATAGCTTTTAATATTGACACAAGCAGGCAAATTAATAGCAACCAATAAATAGAGAGTTATCTTTATTTTTTTCACTTAACTTACTTCAGCCTGTTTCATTGCTTGGCGTACAGTTTCGTAACAATCTTCAGTTAACCAGGTTAGAGGTAAGCGAATACCTTTTCCCATTAATCCCATTTCAGCAACAGCCCATTTAACAGGAATAGGATTAGATTGTATAAACAAATGTTGATGTAAAGCTGTTAGTTTAGTGTCTATTGACTCTGCTAACTCTTTGTTACCTTGCATGGCAGCAGAAATCATTTCATGAACTAATTTTGGAGCAACATTTCCTGAAACAGTAATGGAACCATTACCACCTAATAAACAGAATTCACAACTCGTGGCATCATCACCTGTATAGATTGCAAAATCATCACCACATAAATCACGTATAGTTTTAACTCTGTCTAATTCTCCAGTGGCTTCTTTTACACCAACAATATTGTCTATTGATGAAAGGCGACCGATAGTTTCAGGCAACATATCACAAGCAGTACGACCAGGAACATTGTATAAAATTTGAGGAATATCTACTGCTTCAGCAATGGCTTTATAATGTAAATAAAGCCCTTCCTGTGTCGGTTTATTGTAATAAGGTGTGACTAATAAACAAGCATCGGCTCCTGCATCCTTAGCTGCTTGAGTCAAAGAAATAGCTTCTGTTGTAGAATTTGCGCCTGTTCCAGCAATAACAGGGATTCTTCCTGCAACATACTCAACAATACACTTAACAACATCACAATGCTCTGTTTCATCAAGTGTTGCAGACTCTCCTGTTGTGCCCATGGCAACAATGGAATCTGTACCTTGTTCTATATGAAACTCTACTAGTTTTTTAAGACTAGCCTTATCTACCGCACCTTTGCTATCCATTGGTGTCACTAAAGCTACGATACTACCTTGAATCATGCAGATCTCTCATCCAAAATTAATAAAAATGGAGGCCATTATAACAGTATATTGAGCCAATAGCAGAGTTCAAAAAAATTAACAGTGCATAGCTTTAAAGGTAGCTCTATTAATTTTGGCTGGACAGGTATGCCCCTTAACAGGTTAATTCAACGAGAGTAACATCATCAAATTGTTTCGCCTCACCTCTAAACTGATTAACTGTATCTAATAAATACTCTATTTCTTTATCATCACTTAACATTTCAACAATAGTTTGCTCAAACCTGTCTTGCCCAAACTCTTCTTCTTCAATATTAATTATTTCGGTAATGCCATCAGAATATGCATAGACTTTATCCCCTACTTCCACATCTATTTTTATTGCACAATCAAAATCCTGTTTAATAATCCCAAGAGCCAAGGTACTTGAGCTTATTCTTTGAGCTAATAAATTCTGGCGGTAAATCAAAATATCTGACATTCCACAATTCCACAAAGTCAATGCGCGATTATCAGCACTTAATTCGATAAAAATAGCACCTAAGAACAAGCCTGTTGGCATTTTATCTAACAATTGCTGGTTAATTTCAACGGCAATCTCTGATAATGCTATACCTTTTGATGCCATCGTATAAAAGATATCATAAACAATTGGCCCACCTACTGCCGCCATCAAACCATGCCCAGTGAAATCCCCCATCAAAATATATCTTGTTTTATCAGGCGTAAAAGCTGAAAGAACAATATCACCAGACGTTTTTTCAACTGGTTTATCTAATTGCCTAATTTGCGATGCTTCGAATGGTTTTGAAAAGCGCATTTTCAATATAATATTTTCGATAACTTCTTTTTCATAAGCCATGAGATCTTGCGTTTTCTTTAGCTTATTTTGTAATTCTAAAATACGTTGACCCGCTTGTATTCGAGCTTGCAATTCTTCATTAATAAAGGGTTTAACAATATAGTCATTAGCCCCTGCATCTAATGCCGATACAACATCCTTAGTTTCTGATCGCCCTGTTAACAAAATAATAAAAGGAGGTGTACTGCTATCCATCTCTCTAATACGTCGACATAAATCTAAGCCATTTAATCTAGGCATTTCCCAATCGATCAACAATAAATCAGCTTCAGTTTCCTGAAATAACTCCCAAGCTTGCTCCCCATCCTCAGCAACAACAGGGTCATAACCCCATTTTCGTGTCACATGCTCAAGAACAGTTCTAGCCGTTAAACTATCCTCTGCAATCAATAATTTCATTCGATTGTTTCCTTCATTATTTTTTTAATTTGTAGAAAGCTTTGATCAATTAAATTTGAATTCTGATTAATAACATCCCAGTCACCTTTTTTAGCCGCTTGCTCCATCGTTAAAGCAATCGCACTAAAAGCCATAGCACCTACATTTAATGCCGCCCCTTTTATTTTATGTGCCTGAGTCGCCACCTTATCTATATCGTCATGTTCAACGAAACCTTTAAGTTGTTCAATTTGCGTCGGCATATCATCTAAAAAGGTATTTGCAATAAGAGCAATAAGTTCATCATCATTCATTAATCGCTCACTCATTGCGGGATAATCAAAAACCACCTCTTCATCCTTTTGCTCTTCAACTTCCAGCTTCGTTTGTTCTTTTTCTATAGCAGAGCTTTCTTGTTTTGTTACTTTACTAGGCAACCATTTTTCTAATATTTGTCGTAATTTAACAATAGACACTGGTTTTGCAATAAAATCATCCATTCCACAAGCCAGACATTTTTCTTTGTCACCTCGCATTGTATTTGCCGTCATAGCAACCACAGTAATAGCATGATCAAGCACTGATGATTGCTTATCTCTAATGTTCTTTGTGGCGATATACCCATCCATCACTGGCATTTGACAATCCATAAACACCAAATCAAAAGTTTGCTTTTCCAATAACTCTAGCGCTTCTTTTCCATTATTTGCCAGTACAACCTCAATACCATATTTCGCCAACATACCTTTTGCAACAGCCTGATTGATATTATTATCATCAACAACTAAGATGTTTGCTAAAAACTTAGGTTGCTGTTCTTGTGCAGTGTCACGTGTAATTAAATCATCGGAATCTGACGTCAGTTCAAGATCAGATAGTTGCATTAAAACATTATACAATTCTGATTGATTAATAGGTTTACCCAAATAAGCAGCAAAGCCTTGTTCATGGGGTTTCTTCGCATTACCTCGCTGTCCTTCCGAAGTTAATAAAGCCAATCGGGTACTGGAGAACTTTGTTTCACTCGCTATCATTTCTCCTAATTTAGCTCCATCCATCCCAGACATGTACATATCTATTAGAGCAATGCTATAAGGTTTTTTATCCTGGACAGCATCATACATGGCTTGTAATGCCTCTGGACCACCAGAAACCAACTTATGAGGCAATTTCCATGCAGTTAGAAATTGTCCAAGTATTTGTCTATTAATATCTTTATTATCCACAACCAATATATTCTGATCAGTCAGCCCATGGATTTTTTCGCGGTTTACTTTAACCTCTGCTAAATCTAATTTAAGTGTGAACCAAAAAGTAGCACCCTTCCCTAATTCACTTTCTATTCCAATTTCACCGCCCATCATTTCAACAAGCTGTTTTGAGATGGCAAGCCCTAAGCCAGTTCCTCCAAATTTACGGGTAGTGGAGCCATCAGCTTGGCTAAACTTTTGAAACAATTTACCTTGCTGTTCTTTATTAAGCCCAATTCCTGTATCACTTACTTCAAAGCGTAAGATTGGTTGTTCCTTATCTTTTTGAAGTAACTGATAGTTGATAGCCACTTCACCGCTTGAAGTAAATTTAATAGCATTTCCAATTAAATTGATCAAAATTTGGCGTATGCGGCCAGGGTCTCCTTTATACCACTGAGGAAGCAACGGATTTACAGAACAAATAAATTCTAATTTCTTTTCAGCTGCTCGAACCATTAAAGTCTCGGCAATATCTTCTAAAAGCATTCCTAAATCAAAATCAAGAATCTCTAAATCTAACTTTCCAGCTTCAATTTTAGAAAAATCAAGAATATCGTTAATTATGGTTAATAATGACTCTGCACTACGTTTAATAGTTAAAGCTCTATTTTTTTGTTCAGAATCTAGCTGATGATCCAATAATAATTCTGTCATGCCGATAACACCATTCATTGGTGTACGAATTTCATGACTCATATTAGCCAAAAACTCCCCTTTTGTTTTATTGGCAATTTCGGCAGTTTCTTTGGCTTTAACTAAGTCTAATTGCGCTTGTTTAAAAAAAGTCAGATCTCGTAAAATACAATGAATCACGGTTTGCCCTTTAACCAGCATAGGCGCAAGAGCCAAGGAAACCTCGACAGGAAACACATCACCATTCTTTTTCTGGTGCAACCATTCAAAACGATGAACACCATTATCCAGTGCTAACTGAATCATTTCCCTCGCTTTATCATCTGAGTTTTGACCATCAGACTGCTTATCAGGGGAAAGAACGCCAGGTGGACGCATCAGTAACTCTTCCTCACCTACATAACCAAACATTTCTGCAGCTGCAGCATTGCACTTAACAAAGGCAGAATTACCGATCAATAACATCGCATCATCAGAAGCCTCAAATAAATTAAAAAAGTGCTGTTCGCTTTGTTTTTGTATAGCTTCAGCTTCTTTTCGTTTAGATATATCTAACAAAGTACCAATCATTCTAATGGGATAGCCATTCTGGTCACGCTCAACTAAACGCCCTGAATCTAACACCCAAACCCAATCACCATTCTTATGTTTTAAACGCAATTCACACTCATAACTCTCCGACTCACTATCAAAGTGTCTTTCTAGTAATTGGCTGGAGTGGGTCAAATCATCTGGGTGAACCTTACTGGTCCAGGTTGACATATTTAAAGGCTGCAATTCTTCTAAGGTATGTCCCGTAATAGCAGCCCAACGCTCATTGAACCGCACCTCACCAGTCATCACCAACCAATCCCATACTCCTACCCCAGTACTTTCCATAATTAACTGAAGCCGGTCTTGATTTTCCTTAATAACTAATTCTGCTTGTTTCCGTTTGGTTGTTTCAGTTCTTAGAGCAATATAACTAACGGGTTTACCCTGCTGATTTAAAGTAGGGACAATAGTACTTTCTACCCAATAAAAACGACCATCTTTTGCTTTATTACAAATTTCACCATGCCACACATCACCTTTTGCAATGACGTGGTACATTTCCTTAAAAAAATCAGTATTATGTTGCCCTGAATTAAGTAAACGATGATTTTTTCCTATTAATTCCTCTTCAGAATAGCCACTAATTTCTGAAAATTTATCATTAATTAAAGTAATATCCCCTTTTATATCCGTCACACTGATAATGGCATGTTGATCAAAGGCAAATTTTTGTTCTTTTATTTCAACCAATGCATCCTGTGCAATTTGATTACTTTCCTTTAGAGAATCCCACTGCTGCTCTCTTACTTCAAGCATTTTATTAAATGACTCTCCTAGAACTCCAACTTCATCACTAGAACTCACAACAACTCTTTGCTTTACAACTCCTCGCTCTACTGCCCTGACGGTTTTAAGCAATTCAACAATAGGTTTAGTCATTCTTCTAGACTGATAAAAAGCCAACATTGCAGCTAATAGCCCAGTAACTATAACGAGTAAGATCATAATTTGCTTTAACCATACAGCTTCAAGCAAAGCTTCATCTTTATTGATTTCACTAATGAGCGCCCAATTAACCCCTGGGATATGTATAGTGTTATGCATGCCTATAACGATATTTCCTACGGGGCCAAGGTATTCAAAGGTTTCTTCATGCATGCTTATGCTTTTTTTCCCTAAAAGCCCGTGTTCATCAACCCAAACCTTAACTTGCTCGGTTTTTATTGGTTTCTTTAAAATATCACTTTCATTTTCACCTAATGCAGTTCTTAATAAACCATCATCCCCAACAATATAATTCACCATAGATGTAACTGAAGCCACATCCGTTTCATCTTCGGGATTACGATCCAATATAGTCCATAAGTCCCCAGCCCTATCGACAACATAACGAATCATTGATTGCTCATGACTTAGCATTTTATTTTTAATAACTGCAAAGACTTTATCCATGCGTAATTGAATTGCAAAAATCCCAGCACTCTCACCAATTTCATTAATAATAGGAACAACTATAAAGCCTGCAATAGTGTTATTACTGGGTGAATAAAACTCTAAATCACTAAATAATGATATTCCTCGCATTAAACTAGCTTTAACTACTTTTGCAAAACGTGAATACTGTAATTTTCCAGTAAATAAATTCTCACCAAGGTCTGACTCCTGCTCCACCGTAAAGAGTATATTGCCACTATGATCAATTAAAAAAACATCATAAATATAATCATAATTGTTCGCCATTGAGATTAAATCTTCTTGTCCTAAACTCGCTGTTATATTCCAACTTTCACTTTGAACAAACTCAGCTAATGGCAATCCACTTTGTTTAAATTTTGACTTGAGTTCTTGTAATAATTGAAAAGAATCGGGGTCTTGGGCTTGTTGAAGAGCATCAGTAAACCGATAAGCAAACCAATTATGGATAAATTCACTGTCCGACTTTGCCGAGCGTGTTAATTGATTGACGAATGATTGGTACAGTCCTTTAGATGCCTGTTGATAGCTGATAAAAGCGACTAAACTCATAGGTATCATAGCTAAAAGTAAAAACCATATCATTAAAGTTCTACTTATCGAATGATCAAAAACCACATTTTTTTTCTGACTTTTTGCGTTATTCATTGCCTTCTACTTTATGTCTTCTATTTTCTATCAAACTCACCAAAAATTAAGTATAGTCATTTATTTTCCTTTTATATGTTTTAGGCCACACCTATTTAACTATAAGTGCAAAAACTACATACTTACTTTTCTACTATATTAATAGACAGCAATTTACTATGGCATAATACCTCCATTGCTAATCTACAGAATTACATCACTCCCTATGAGCATATCCATAAAAACTGAATCCGAAATTAACAAAATGCGTATTGCTGGCAAACTAGCTGCTGAAGTTCTGGAAATGATTGCTCCCCATGTTGTCCCTGGAGTGACTACAAATGAACTTGATCAAATTTGTCATGATTATATAGTTAATGATCAACAAGCTATTCCTGCTCCTTTAAATTACCGTGGATTCCCTAAATCAATCTGTACATCTATAAACCAAACAATTTGTCACGGTATTCCCTCTGAAAAGAAATTAAAAAAAGGCGACATCATTAATATCGATATAACGGTTATTAAAGATGATTACCATGGCGATACCAGTAAAATGTTCTGTGTTGGTCCAGCAACTCAACATGCAAAACGTTTAATCGATATCACTAGAGAAAGTCTATTTTTAGGTATAGAGCAAGTAAAACCAGGGACAACACTTGGTGATATAGGTCATGCCATACAAGTACATGCAGAATCTAACCGCTACTCTATAGTGCGTGAATTTTGTGGTCACGGTATAGGCAAGAACTTTCATGAAGACCCTCACGTGATGCACTTTGGTAATCCTGGTGAAGGCGAAGTCTTAGAAGCTGGAATGATATTTACCATTGAACCCATGTTAAATATTGGCAAAAGGCATATGAAAGTACTTAAAGATGGCTGGACCGCCGTCACTAAAGATCGCAGCCTATCAGCTCAATGGGAACACACGATATTAGTAACCCCTGAAGGATATGAAATATTAACCTTACGTCAGGAAGAAATGTGAAAAAAAATTTTAGCTTAAACCCCAACGATATTTTTAATCATGACAAACCTCACACAAAGCTTAAAGAGCTTATTGTTGAAAGAAACAATCAACAAAGTGAGGATTTTAATCCTTTAGATGATGTTGAGGATTTATTGATTGAAAATTCAGCCTTCATGGATGACATTTTAATTCTTTGCTGGAACCATTTTCTCAAACAACATTCATCTCAACTTTGCTTGCTTGCTACAGGTGGTTATGGCCGCAATGAGTTATTTCCAAACTCTGACATTGACATCTTAATCTTGCTTAAAGGCACTGACACCCATGCTTTTCAAGATGGCTTATCCTCCTTCTCTAATTTTTTATGGGATATTGGTTTAAATCCAGGTCAAAGTGTTCGTACCATCCCAGAATGTATCCAAGCAGCCGAAGAAGACCAAACCATTATGACCAATCTACTCGAGATTAGGTTAATTAGTGGTAGCCCAATATTATTCTCCAAGCTTTCTGAAGGCGTATCGCAAGCTCAGCTTTGGTCTTCTGCTGATTACTTTGCTGCAAAAATGCAAGAACAAAAGCAACGACACGCTAAATATCATGAAACAGCTTACAACCTAGAGCCCAATATAAAAGAAGGCCCAGGGGGCTTACGCGACTTACAGAATATTGCCTGGGTATTTAAACACCACTTTAAATCAACCTCTCTAAAAGAGCTGATTAAATTTGGTTTGTTCTCAGCCACTGAATACAAAGACTTAGATGCATGTCGTAATATTTTGTGGCGTATTCGTTATGCCTTACATACCCTAACTAAAAGCAGTAAAGATCAACTTGCTTTTGATTATCAGCGAGCATTAGCTCAACAATTTAATTTTGTTGATGCTGATAACAACCCTGATGTTGAGCAGTTTATGCAATATTACTTTAGAGCGGTCACAGAACTATCGCGTACTAATGAAGTATTATTACAACTTTTCAATGAACAACTGCTTGATGATGACACAATTAAGCAGTTATCTCCTGCTAACGAGCATTTTTTTTCCATCAATGGCTATATTGAAGTTAAAGATAGCGAAACATTTAACAAAAACCCATTAGCCTTACTTGAAGTTTTTACCTTACTTCAACGTCACAAATCTTTACGAGGAATAAGAGCGAATACAATTCGTTTAATACGAAAAAACCTATCTTTAATTGACGATAGTTTTCGTAATGACCCCAAAGCCATAGACCTTTTTCTTTCGATTTTAAAAGCACCAAGAGGTATTACCCACCAATTAAGGCGAATGAATCACTATGGTCTCTTATCCGCTTATATACCAAGCTTTGCTAATATTGTTGGACGTATGCAATATGACTTATTTCATATTTATACCGTTGATGCTCACACCTTATTTGTACTAAGAAACCTTAGAAGACTTTCACTTGAAAAACATCAAGATGAACTTCCTTTTTGTAATAACGTGTTTTTACATATAAAAAAGCCAGAAATTTTATATATCACAGCCTTATTTCATGATATTGCTAAAGGTATGGGGGGGGATCATTCTGTTTTAGGTGAAGACATAGCCCAACAATTTTGCATTCAACATAAACTATCTAAACAGGACAGTAAATTAGTAACATGGCTAGTACGTAATCATCTAGTTATGTCGATGACGGCTCAAAGAAAAGATATAAGTGACCCCGATGTTATTCATAAATTTGCCCTACAAGTTGGCAGTATTGAAAACCTTAATCATCTATATTTATTTACAGTCGCTGATATTAGAGCAACCAGCCCAAAACTATGGAACTCTTGGAAAGATTCCCTGTTATTAGAGCTATACACACATACCCACAGTGCATTACTTCGAGGCTTACAAAACCCTATAGAGCGAACAGAGCGTCTATACGAGAACAAGCAAGAAGCTAGAGAAGATCTTATAAGCAAAGGCATTTCAGAAGCCACCATCCAGAAAACCTGGAATAAAATCAATGATGATTATTTTCTTCGCTATTCTGCAGATGAAATCACATGGCACACCATTGCTATTGCTGCATCAGAAAAAGAAGATCTGCCATTGGTTATACTTCGCCCTCAAAACCAACGGGGTAGTGTAGAGGTTTTTGTTTATACAAAAAATGAGAACAAGATTTTTTCTCTTAGCGCAGAAACACTTGATTCTTTAGGGCTCACTATTCTTGATGCCCGTATCATTACCATTAGTTTAACAACAACCGAACAATATGTACTTAATAGCTTCCAGGTTCTGGAACAGTCGGGCGAACCAATAGCAGACCTTGATAGAGAGCTATATATCTGTAAATCCTTAAGTAGTAATTTAAAAAGCCTATCAGTTTCTGAACATATCAACATTCATAGACAGTCAAGACAAGCAAGACACTTCCCTATTGCTACAAGAATTAAGTTCCATAAAGACCCTCTTAGTAGATACACCATTATTGAACTGATCACAACAGACAGGTCTGGGTTATTAGCAATGATTGGTCAAGCTTTTACTGAGTTAAATATTCAATTGCACGATGCAAAAGTCACCACTATCGGAAGTCGAGCAGAAGATATGTTTTATGTCACTGACTTTGAATTAAAACCAATTACTAACGAGCCTGAGCTTAATAAAATTACTGATAAACTTTTCTCAATTTTAAAATATGATGACAATTTAAATAATTGATACAGGAATCTAAAAAACTAACGCCTTCTAATGAGCGTTTTGATACAACGCTCATTAGATTGGATAAACTATGCCTTTAGTATCAGTAGATAGCATTCCCTCACGCCCCCATTAATGACCTTAAGCAGGCAAGAAAACTATAGAGCTATACTTTCTATATCATTAGAAGCATTTACTGATTCAATATATTTTAACAAGGTATCTTGCATACCCGCTTCAAACTCCATATACCGCATACCAATTTTGCATTGATCTTTAGATAATCGTCTAGAAAAGGCAACATGACAGCGAGCCCTTATCTTTTTAGCCACCTCACCTTCAAAGGGTAAATTTAGCCATACAAAAAGTTCAACAGGCTTGCCATTGCTAACAAAACTTCCACCAGGCGTAATAAGATCCCTTTCAGTGGTATTACATTGAATACAAATGCCCTCACTAGAGGCATCAACAGCAACAACCTCTAGGTGAACTCCATCCAAATTTTCAACAACTGCAGAAAACTGTTTTACAACTCTAGGATAAAATCTTTTTTCCATAACAACCCCTCCAAACTGAAAGTCATTTGTTACCACTTTAGCCTAAATTGTTAATATATCAAGATATTATTTTTTTATTTAACTTTTACTTAAAGATTTTCCACGTGCTAATTTAGGCAAATTGCCATCTAGCCCAATAGCCATACGCGTTACTTTGTTTTTTACAGGAGAAATTCTTTCAGCCAACCCTAAGCCAAAATTTCTTATAAACTTAATGGGTAAAATTTTATTACTAAAAACTCGGTAAAAGGCGTCCATTACTGTCATCATGCGTAAATTTTCATTTCTGCGCATTTTTTCATACCGATGTAATACAGAAACATCACCTATATTTTCACCTTTTTCATTGGCTTCTACTAACACTTCAGCCAATGCTGCTGCATCTAACAAGCCTATATTTACACCTTGTCCTGCTAGAGGGTTTATCATATGCGCAGCATCTCCAACCAAAGCAACACCAGCCTTTACATATTGTTGAGCGTGCTGTCGCTTTAATGGGAAGCTAGCAACACCTAGAACCTGATTAATTTTACCCAAACACTCTGGAAATGTAGCTGTTAGCTCGGCAATCAATGCATCACTTGACAAAGTTTTTAGCCTTCTGACCTCATCAGCTGAGTTATACCAAACAATCGATCCATAATTACCTGTTAGCGGTAAAAAGGCTTGTGGACCACTCGGAACAAAGCGCTGCCAAGTAATATCTTGTTGCTCATAATCTGTTTCAACATAAATAACCATAGCATGCTGTTGATAGTCCCAGCTTGTTACCCCCAAGCCTACTGTCTGCCTTACTCTTGAGTTACCACCATCAGCAGCCACCAGCATATTAGTTTTTAACTTACTGTCATCAGATAATATTAAAGTAGTTTGTCCAGACGCTGAATAATTAATAGTTTTAATCGAAACAGGTGCAATCAACTCAACATTATCAAAATTAGCTAACTGATCGAGTAAAGCCAATTGAGTTACCCGGTTTTCTACAATATAACCCAACTCTGGAAGCTCAATATCATCACTATTAAATTCAGTATCACCTGCGGTTTCCCAAACTCGCATCCGTCGAAATGGACAATACCGGCGATTTAATACACCATCCCAAGCTCCTACAACTTCTATGATTTTCTTTGAAGCTAAACTTAATGCAGAAACACGTAGATCATGCGGTTGCTCAGTGGTAAATTCATCTGGTATTGCCTGTTCAATAACAGCTACTTTAAGGTTACTGCCACCCAAACCACATGCCACTGTAGCACCAACCATTCCACCACCAACAATTACAACATCAAACTCTTTCATATTTACCGTATTTTTAACAACTATAAACAAAAGAAAATAAATTATTTCGAATAAAATATTTTTTATTCCGTCATCTTCTTTACACAGAAACCCTTTACTATCTTAGATCGAATACATTAATTATTTTGAAAAAATTATTGATATACAGTAAAAAACAAAAATACAAAACACCTGAAATGACACAAAAGTCAGCCCATGATATAATTGCAAAGTTACACTAAATCAAAATTTTAGTAGTTGACAGTAGCTTAGGGGTAATTAACCACTGACTCTAACATGCAATTAGCAAAAAAACCAAATCAACTACAAGACATCAATTTACACATAAGGACCGGGATGGCAATGACTATAAACTCCCTTAAAAACCATACAACTCAGATGCTTTACGATGAAGCTTTATCACAAGATAGCTGTGGCGTTGGCTTTATAACTCATAAAGCAAGCAAGCAGTCACATGACTTATTGGTAAAATCTCACGAAGCACTCTGCACTATCCCTCATCGAGGCGGTATGAGTGCAGAAGGGATTGGTGATGGCGCGGGCGTAAACATTGACCTCTCACTTAATTTTTTTCGCAAAGTAACAAAATTAAATGATCTAGCACTTGGTCAATTTGGTGTTGCCAACTTCTTTTTCCCTGAAGATCATATACAGTATGATGCAGCAGCTACTGAATTGGTTGAAAACCACTTAAAAGATTTCGGTTTACCTGTTATTGCCTGGAGAAATATTCCTGTTGATAATAAGGTACTCAATGAAGCCTCAATTAAAGCTCAACTACCTATTAAGCAGCTGATTTTTGGTCGTCCAGACGATCTTAAAGATGCCTCAGATGATGAATTTGAAAAATATATTCAAATTGCGTTATTAACTATTGAAGCAGAAGGCTTTACTCGTCATGAATTAGATGGTTTTTACCCTTTATCAATGAGCTCTCGCACTCAAGTTTATAAAGGCCGCCTTAATTCTTTTGAGGTAATCCCTTATTTCACTGATCTATATGATGTAGAGCATGAAATCAGCACTTTATTTTTCCATACCCGTTTTTCTACTAATACAGCCCCAGCAACGATGATGGCTCAGCCGTTTCGCTATATGGCGCATAATGGTGAATTAAATACTGATAAGAAAAACAGATTAAGTGAAAATGCAATTGCTCGTCAAAATAACAAAGAAGTTATTTTTCCTAATGGACAATCTGATTCAGGCCGTTTAGACCAAACTTTAACACGCCGCATCAATGAAGATAACCTAGACATTGTTACCGCTATTTTAGCAATGATGCCACCTGCATGGGAAAATGACAATTCACTTTCCGATGAAGTGCGAGCCATGCTGGAATATTTCAGCTTATATGAAGAAAAAAATGACGGGCCTGCTGCTATCGTTTTTAATGATGGCATTCGTGTCGGTGCACGTCTTGACCGCTTGGGTCTGAGGCCATTACGCACAGCTGAAACTGAAGAATATTTAGTTGTTATGTCTGAAGCAGGACAAATTGATTTCCCTGCTAAAGATGTTTTAAAACGTGGCCGAATTGAAGCTGGCGGCATGCTATATTTTGATCACAGCACTGGCGAATCCTACGATAGCCATCAAGTAATGGATCGCTTAGCTAAAGAAAAAGACTATAAAGCATTATTAGATAAAAGTGCCGTTCATATTACTGATTTTGACAAAGTTGAATTATCAGAATTATGTAATCAACACACCTTCAATATTGACCAAAGACATACAGCCTACTCACTTAACCAAGAAAGCTTTAAGTTTTTACTTGATCCTATTTTAAGTAGTGGCATGGAAAAAGTATCAGCCATGGGCTATGGCATCACACCTAACGCTTTATCAAAAGCTGAAGGCGGCATGTCTCGTTACTTTAGCCAACGGTTTGCACAGGTTACCAACCCACCACTAGATTCTCTACGTGAAAGTGATGGTATGACTTTGCGCGTTGCATTAGGTGCTAAACCAACTTTCTCAGAGCATGATAGCCGTCAACTGGTTATTGAGTCACCTGTTTTACAACGCACACAATTAGAGCAAATTCGCAGACAACCTGCTGTCAGCCATGTCACCATTGATATGCTATATACGCCTAATTATGACAATGCAGAAAACAATGAAAATGCACTTGAGCTAGCACTTAAAGGTATTTGCCAACAAGTTGAAAAAGCGGCTAAAGAAAATACTGGCATCATTATATTAAGCGATCAAAATATCAGCGAAGAAAAATCAGCTCTTCCTGCTTTATTAATGATTTCAGCGGCTAACCAGCACTTAACATCCCAAGGCTTGCGTTTTAATTCATCTATTATTTTAGAAACAGGTCAAGCAGCTAGCCCTCATGATGTTGCTACTATTTTAGGCTTTGGTGCTTCAGCTATCTGCCCATTAAGTGTACACAATCGGGTAATTACTCATTTTGATGATGAACAGTCACAACAAAAAGCTTTAGATAGCTTTCAAGCTGGTATCAAAAAATCACTAATGAAAACCATGGGTAAATTTGGCCTATGTACCGCCGAAAGTTATATTGGTGGTGAATTTTTTGAGTCAAACTACTTAGATACTGACGAACCCAAATTAAAACCATATTTCCCAAATATCCATTCATCTGTTGGCGGTGTTCAATATGCCGATATTGCTGCAAGTGCGACAGAATGGCATCATAAATCTCTAACAATCAACGAAGAAAAAGACATTCCTTTCTTAGGTTTATTTAAAGAGCGTCAGGAAGGTGCTGGCCATACATTTGGTAATACGGCGGTTAGAGAATATATCAACATGACTGACGAGGATATTTTATATATTCCTCAGCATGAAAAAACCGATACAGTCAGTGATACGGCTTACCTAGACTTTGGTTACGAAAAACGTACACCAGAACAAATAGATCAATTTGGTATAACACCCGCTTACCGTAGTTTTACTAAAGGTTTATACAAAGAGCGTAGCAGTCGACCTGCCGCACTTAGAGATACTGTAAACTTCCCTGCTGATATTCGTGCTGCAAATAGCTGTGAAGATTTTGACTCAATTCTTAACCAGTACAATCTAAAGGGTAACAATAATTATCTGATTGTTGGTTTAAACGTTAAAACAACAAATGCAGAACACTTTGAAATTTCTTTTACAGAAAATTCTTCAGCTCAACGTTTAGAAGCTTTGGCTGCACATTTCAAAAAACGCTTTGTTAGTGATAACTACTCGCTTACTGTAAATACCGACAGCCTGGCTATAAAAACTAAGGTTTGTAATAAATTCTGTTTATTCAATAACTATCTTAATACTATTGAAACAGCACGTGCACCTATCGCTTTAGCAGACGTACAGGCAGCTCATGAGATTACTGCAACATTAGCAACAGGCGCAATGAGTCACGGCGCTTTATTATCAGAAGCGCATGAGGCAGTTGCACAAGGCACCAATATTGCTGGCGCAATCAGTAACTCAGGAGAAGGTGGTGAACATTCAAGCCGCTTTAACACTTTAAGATCCAGCAAAATCAAACAATTTGCTTCGGGGCGTTTTGGGGTATGGGCTGGCTATCTTGCTGATCCCAACATTGAAGAAATTGAAATCAAAATTGCTCAAGGTGCAAAACCAGGCGAAGGTGGACAATTACCAGCAGCAAAAGTATCTGTAGAAATCGCCTCATTACGTGGCGGCACACCAAAAGTTGAATTGGTTAGCCCTCCTCCACATCATGATACCTACTCTATTGAAGATTTAGGCCAGTTAATTCATGATGCAAAAGCAGCTCGCGTAAAAGTAGTTGTTAAACTTGTTTCATCAGAAGGTATAGGAACAATTGCTGTTGGTGTCGCAAAAGCAGGTGCTGATGTCATTAACGTTGCCGGCAACTCTGGCGGTACAGGTGCAGCCGCAGTAACTAGCTTAAAAAATACAGGTCGCTCACCAGAAATTGGTATTGCGGAAGTGCATCAAGCATTAGCGGCAAATGGTTTACGTGACAAAGTGGTTCTACGTTGTAGTGCTGCACACCAAAGTGGGATTGATGTAGTTAAATCAGCTATTTTAGGTGGAGACTCTTTTGAGTTTGGTACCACCGCGTTAATGATGCTTCGTTGTGTTATGGCTAAAAACTGTAATGTTCGCTGTCCTGCTGGCTTAACCACTGTACATGAAGAGTTTAAAGGAGATCCTCGCGTATTAGCTCAATATTTTATGAATCTTGCTCATGAAGTAAGAGAAATATTGGCAAGCTTAGGCTACAGCAGCTTAGCTGAAATTCGTGGACAGGCAAACTTATTACATCTGATTGATCACCCTACTATGGTAGGACAACTTGATTTCACTCGTTTACTAGCACAAGTTGAAGAAGTTAAAATTGCAGAACCTATTTATTTAGAAGCTGACTTTAGCATTGATGATCAATCTATCGATCAAATTAAAGCTGAAATAATCAAAGGCCAGCCAGTTGTTATTGAAGGTTCTGAGTTTAAACTAAACAACCGTCATAAAACAGTTGGTGGTCAGACTGCGATTGATATTGAGCGCATATTAGCCTATGAAATTAATACTCAACAAGCAAATGATTCAAAACTTGTTTATACCAACCAACATGGCCGCCGATATTTAGCTGCAGATAGTGTCACCATCCGTACTACAGGTTCGGCTGGACAAAGCTATGCTGCTTTTAATAATGATGGCATGCGCATGGAACATTACGGCACATGTAATGATGGCGTTGGTAAAACAGCTTGTGGCGGTACTATTATTATCAGCTCTCCAGGCGGTGGCTCAAAAGCATCCGGCGAGAATGTTTTAATTGGTAACTTTGCATTATTTGGTGCTACAGGTGGTAAGGCCTTTATTAATGGTGAAGCTGGCGACCGCTTTGGTGTTCGTAACTCTGGAGCCATGGCTGTTGTTGAAGGTGTTGGTGACTTTGCTTGTGAATACATGATCAACGGTACCGTACTTAATTTAGGTACGTTTGGTAAAGGCTTTTGTACAGGTATGTCAGGCGGTAACGCATATCAATACGACCCTGAAAACCGCTTAGAAAACTTACACGATGCTAGCTCAGTAGAAATTCGTAACTTAACCGAAGAAACTGAAACATCTAAAGCCCATGAACAGTTTATTTTATCTATGCTAGAGCAGCATATTGAATACACTGACTCAATCATCGGTAAAAAAATACTGGCAGACTGGGAAAATCAGCGTAAACACTTTAAGTTTGCTATTCCATTATGGTTATACAAAACACAAACAGCTGAATTCTTAAGTCAATCATTAGACCGTAAAGCAATGATTGAGGAATTATCAGTTGCTTATGCTCAAGAGCAAATTAGCTTAGTAAAATCAGGCTATCAAAATAATGAAGCTTTATTTGATGGAGCAATTCCTGATTATGGAAAAACAGATACAACATTAACTTTTAAATTGCTTAATAGTTTTTCAGTTATTAATAAAGCACAAACTATTGCTAAAGATCAGTTATTAAAATCTGGATTAACAGAAGTTTCTGAACTGCAAATTAGTCAACGAGCTGAAAAATTAATTATTGAACGTCCTCGTAAAGTTCAAGATGCGCTAGTTAAAATCAATAGAGAAGCTTATGCAAACTATACTGATGAACAACTTGCTGCTCTTTTAGCTGACAAACGTTTAACTGACTATAAAACAGCTATGATTCAACGTGATGTACAAAGCATTTACTCTATTGGTTCAACAGCATGGATCATGGAACAACAAAATGTGAATAGAAGTGCATTAGCAGAAGTGACAGGTATTGAAGAATATATTGCCGGCCTAACTAGTCTAGACATTGTTCAAACAATGTTAGATGAAGCATAAACCAACGCATTATATAAATTAAATAATCAAATACAGTTGTATTGACTGGTAAATCTAATTTGGGGGAATCATATTATTGATGATTCTCCCAAAAGAATGCCACACAAACAGTTACAAAAATATGAAAACACCAAACATTCCACAAAATGCTCCATACAGTGATACTCAACGCGCTTGGATAGGTGGTTTTTTTGCAGGTATGCACAGTCATATGTTGCAAAATTCTGGATCAAGCAATCAAGCCGATGCCCGTGTTATTAACATTCTATATGGCACACAAACAGGTAATGCCGAATCTGTTGCATCAGATGCTGCAGCTGCTGCTAAAACGCATGGCTTACACCCTGTTGTGCAAAGCATGGATGAGATAGAAATTGATGCTTTAGTTAAAGTGGAATATCTACTTATTATCACCAGTACTTATGGTGAAGGTGAAATGCCGGATAACGCTCAATTACTTTGGGATGCAATTAGTGCTGATTCTGCACCAAAAATGGAGAATACTCAGTTTTCAATTTTAGCTTTAGGCGATACTAGCTATGATTTATTCTGTAAAGCAGGTATAGACTGGGATGTTCGTCTTGAAGCCTTAGGTGCTAAACGTCTTTTTGATCGTGTAGATTGTGATGTAGAGTTTGATGAAGCAGCTGAAGAATGGATTGGCCAAGTTATTCCCATGATGGCAGATGGTGCTGCTGTATCGCTTGTTGTTGATGACAGTTCTGCATCTAACAAACCAAAATACAATCGTAAAAACCCATTTTCTAGCAAGATCACAGAAAATCGCTTATTAACTTCGGAAAAATCTTCTAAAGAAACGCGTCATTACGAATTTTCACTAGAAGGTTCTGGCTTAACTTATGAAGCCGGCGACGCATTAAATGTTGTACCCCTAAACTGCCCCGAATTAGTTTCTGCTATCGTGGCAGCTATTTCATGCACAGGCACTGAAGATGAACCCGTTAATGGCGAACCTATGTCATTATCAGAAGCGCTTCGCACCCATTTTGAAATAAAGCTACCGACTAAAGAATTACTGCAAGAAATTGCAAACCGTTCAGGTGACCAGGAATTAAATGGTTTACTTGCAAGTGATGATAAAAATGCATTATCTAAATATTTATGGGGTCGCGACACCTTAGATTTATTACTGCAATTTCCTGATATACAGTTTTCTGCAGCCGAGTTTTTAGCCTTATTAAAACCTCTGCAACATCGTGCTTATTCTATTTCTTCAAGTGGAAAAATGCATACTGATACCGTTCACTTAACAGTTGCTAGCGTTCGATATAACGCACATAATCGAGATCATAAAGGTGTTTGTTCAACCTTTATGGCTGATTTAGTTGATGAGAATTCAGAAGTAAAAATATTCTTTTCACCTAACAAAAGCTTTCGAGTTCCTAAAGATGACTCCCTACCAATGATTATGGTCGGCCCTGGTACTGGTATTGCTCCTTTTAGAGCATTTTTGCAAGAACGTGAGTTCAGAAAAGCAAGCGGTCAAAACTGGTTGTTATTTGGTGACCGTAATGCAGCGACAGATTATATCTATCAAGATGAAATCGAAGCCATGCAGGAAAAAGGAGTTCTTACTCGCTTAGACCTTGCTTTTTCTAGAGATCAAGAAGAAAAAATTTACGTTCAAGATCGTATGATTGAAAACGGTGCTGAAATGTTTTCTTGGCTAGATCAAGGCGGATCTTTCTTCGTTTGTGGTGATGCAACTTATATGGCTAAAGATGTTGATAAAGCCCTGCATTCACTCATTGAAACGCATGGCAATAAATCATCAGAACAAGCGATTGATTATGTTAACCAACTGAAGAAAGAAAAGCGTTATGTTCGAGATGTGTATTAATAAATAAAGTATTTTGTAGAGCGGACTTCAGTCCGCTGTCATTAAGCCACTCTATATTGCGGACTGAAGTCCGCTCTACAATATCTGTCTACACAATATTATGAGCCTAAGATTTGTCATTATCCCTGTTACTTCTTATCAACAAAACTGCTCTCTATTAATTTGTAAGAAAACCAATAAAGCAGCAATTGTAGACCCTGGTGGTGATATTGATACTATTTTAGCTGTTATAAAAGAAGAAAACGTAATACCAGAAATTATTCTTGTGACTCATGGCCACCTTGATCATGTAGGTGGTGTTGCAGAATTGGCTAAAAAACTATCGCTACCTATTGAAGGGCCTCAGCAAGAAGATATATTCTGGCTGGATGCTTTTCCCTCTCAAATACAAACATTCGGTTTTCCTCCCTGTGATGCTTTTACCCCAACCCGATGGTTAAATCATGAAGATACCGTTACAGTTGGAGAACAAACCCTAAAAGCAATCCATTGCCCTGGTCATACACCGGGCCATATTGTTTTTTATCACGAACAATCGAAACTAGCCGTTGTTGGTGATGTTCTTTTTAATGGCTCAATTGGTCGTACCGATTTCCCTAAAGGTAATTTTGACACTCTAGTCAGCTCAATTAAAAATAACTTATGGCCTTTAGGGAAAGATGTAAAGTTTATTCCAGGGCATGGACCCATGTCTACGTTTGGCAATGAAATGCAGAACAATCCTTTTGTATCTATTTAATTATCCTTATAAAAATATAAAGTTAATTTTAAAAACCAAACTCAAGATTAAAGATTTTAATTGATAAGCTAACAAATAATATTTTCTTGGTGTTAGTCTTGTTCTTTGTTAAAATCATAATATGCTCTATTTCTTGAGGGGTTAAGGGATAGTTCTTAATTTGAAATTTAATTATGGAACTTACGAATGTTATTGCTTAAAAAGTTTTTTTTGGCTATTACTTTATTAACTATATCGGCTAGCGCTAGCGCTGTTACTGAACATGACACGTCACTGTTACTTGGATCAGACAGCCCCGATAACCTTACCTTTTCTTATATTTTTGCTGCAGATACGACAATAGATGATATTTATTTATTTAAGATTGTCACAGGCACCCCCTCTTCATCATTAGCAGCTAGTGCAACATCACTAGAGCTCAATAATAGTTTTAATATTATTGATTTTCAATTTGCACTTACTAGTTCCGATGGAGCAACTCTTTCAACTTGGGCTACTACTGGTGACTCTATTGAATTAAGCTCTATAACAGGCGGCTCAACTTATGGCATTCACTTTAAAGGATACACCGAAAGTGATTCGAGTGGTTTTATTGCTGGGGCTTTAGCAATCGCCCCTGTACCAGTACCAACTGCAGCATGGTTATTTGGTAGTGCTTTATTTGGCTTACTAGGCATTAGTCGTTCACGTAAAAAAACTATATAATTTGTTATTTAGTATTAGACTCTCCATTAAGGCGGTCTAATACTAATATTTCATTATTTTTTTCTTCTATAAAACCTGGGCTGATACTTAACTCTTTTAATATTTAGCTTTCGTTGTTTAATTTCTACCTCAGCTAATAACTGAAATATATCCGCTGGCATTCCATCGGGTAAATCAACCAAACTATAATAGTTCCTAATATCCAGCCTTCCAATACGATTTTTATCTACACCAGAAACTTCAATTAAAACTGCTCTTATTTCTTCTATTGACGCCAAGTGCTTTCGCCCTACGTCTAAGCGGTATCTTACAACTTTTTGTTTAGCGGTAGTTACTGCGGCGGTTTTTTTATCAGATGTAGATATATTATCTTGCTCAGTTGATATTAAATTTGAGTAGTTTAATAAAGACAGTGCTGCCGCACAATCTAAAGCACTTACTTGAAGCTCATCCGATAAACCCTTTATAAACTCTTTATGTAGAGCAATCTCATCTTTATTCAAAAGAGATTTTAAACTATTTCTTAACTCTTCTTTGCTGTTAATTTTCTGGTCCTTCATCTACTCTACAAACGATCTAAATTAATATCTACGTACGCTTCATCCCGTAACCGGCGTAACCACAATTCAGTTTCTTCTTCAATTTTACGGTTTCGGATTTGTTCTTTTATCTTATTTTTTTTATGCTCTACACTATTATCCTTATCTTCTCTTTCTTGTACTTGAATAAGGTGCCAACCAAATTGTGTCTGAACAGGCTCACTAATACCATTAATTGCCAATTTAGTCATAGCTGCCTCAAAAGGTGCTACTAAATCGCCAGGCCCCACCCAGTTTAGTTCACCACCGTTAATTGCAGAACCTTTATCATCTGAATTTGCTCGCGCCAATGTAGCAAAATCATCTCCATCTACAATCCTTTCTTTAAGTGATAATAATCGCTTTCTCGCCTCATTATCATCAATAAGCTCATTAGTTTTTATCAAGATATGTCTTACTCTTGTTTTGGTAACAATGTGCTTATTTACACCTTTTAGTTCCAACATTTTAATAATGTGGAAGCCACTTGGGCTACGAATTAGATCAGAAACATCACCTTTATTCATTTTGACTACAATATCAACAAAAAGCGTAGGTATTTGACCTAAATCCCTCCAGCCTAAATCACCACCTTTTAATGCATTTCCACCCTCAGAAACAGCGACAGCAGTTTGCTTAAAGTCAGCTCCTTTTTGTAAATCATCAATGGTTTTACTGGCCTTTTCCTTTGCTAGCTGAATGACAGATGAAGACGCAGCCTCAGGTACAGAAATCAATATATGCCCTAAATGGTATTGAACCTGCTCTTTATTGACATCACCTTGAGTTTCTAAATAGTGATTCACTTCTCTATCAGTTACTTTAATTCGTGACCCAACTTCTCTAGCCCTTAATTGATTAACAATAATTTCATTTCGGATACTTTCCTCAAAACCCTGAAACCCCATCCCTTGGCTTTGTAGCTCTTTTCTAAATGCTTCTACAGATAAACCATTACGCCTAGCAATATCTGTAACAGAATTACGCAGCATTTCATCACTTACTCTAATACCTGATCTTTCAGCTAGTTGACGTTGTAATTTGTCTACAATCAGTCGTTCCAGCACTTGCTTTCTAAGTATAAAAGCCGGAGGTATCATCACTTTATTAGCTTTTAACTTTTGTACAATGCTATAAGTTTCAAGTGTTAATTCTCGATCTAGAATGATGTCATCTTCAACAATGGCTACAATACGATCTAAGGTTTCTGCATGAACAATAAAATTAGACAATAGTCCACATATTATTAAAATGCTATTTAGGTATATATTATTTTTCATTTATTCTTCTCTACGATATCCCTTTAGATTTTGCTCAAGAAACTCATCAACTTTATCACCAAAACCTGTTAGACCTTTTAGTTCAAACTGGAAGAAAATACCTTCATCCATTTCATCTGTATCATCACCTGAGGTAGTTTCAGTGTAATAACGCCATATAACCCGAAAACGCCAACAACAACTTTCTTTTTCTAAGCCAAGAAAACTTTCTTTGGTTGAATTATATTTTAAGGAATATTGCCATCGCCCAACACCATGCCAATTATCAAATAAAGGCCATCTAAAAGAGCTGTCCGTTTGTATAATTTCCGCAACAGCATTGGGGTTAAGATCAAGCTCGTCATTTCTGTAACGATAACCAAAATTGATTATTCTATTAGCCTCATCATTATACTTAATATCAAAATTCCCCCTTGTAATATCATTAACATCAGGATTCCACTGTATTCCCGAATTAAAATATACATTATCAGTTAATTGGCCACTTAACTCTGCAACTACATTAGAAAGACTGTTTGTCTCTGGTGCACCTGACAAAGTTACATTTCTATCCTGAAAATAAAAGATTTCACCAACACTTAAATTTAACCGCTCTTGCCCAGTATCTGAATCAACGAGCCTAGTTGTCATTGCTAATGTGATTTGATTTGCATCTTGCACCCTATCAACACTACTAAATCTATTTTCTCTAAATAAACTACTAAATCCAAAATCATACAATGATGAATCAAAAACAGGAATATCACTTTGATCATCTTCTGGAATATATAAATAAAATAACCTAGGTTCTAATGTATGCATATAAGCAGAGTCTGAGAATTTAAAGTTTTTTTCAAAGATCAATCCACTATCTACAGAAGCTATAGGCAAAGTACGACTAAAATGATCTGAAGTATTATCATTTTGCTTAGTTAAATAATATTCAGTGTGTTGCAAAGAAAAACGAGGCTTGATGAAGCTACCAGCTGTCATTATAGGAAAGGTTATTGAAGGTTTGGTATTAAATCGCTGCCCATTCACTAGATCTGCATGATAAAAATTAATGTACTCATTTTCAACTGCAATATCAACTGGCCATTGATCAAACGAATGATTTACATTTAAAGTTACTTGAGGTAATTTTTGGTAAGGTTTATCTGTATCGGCTATATTCTGATCTATCTTTTGATACCCTTCTACATTGGTAGAAAATGAGACCCCTTCTCTATGATAATTTAAACTTGCTATGCTTCTTAAAAACCTGTCATTAGACATACCTAATGTATCATTTAAATCATCAAAATAAGCATCATCCGATACATAATTCACATCAATATTACTGCTTAAGTTATCAAGGATTTGAGACCTATTCTTAAACGAGCCAGCATATCGTTCTTCTTTACTTAACAAATCATAAGGTAAATATTCTAAGGATAATGTACTAGATGATTTTTTAGATAAATGTCTAAATTCCCCACCTAGCATCCCCCCACGTTTAGACATATACCTTGGCCAAACCGTCAAATCATAATTAGGTGCCATATTCCAATAATAGGGAACAGTCATATCGTAACCATTTTCATCACTTCCACCAAAAGTTGGTGGTAAAAGACCAGATAATCTACGATCATCTAATGGAAATGAAATATAAGGCGTGTATAAAACTGGAATTCCGCTAATAGCTAACCAGGCGTGTTTGGCAGATGCTTGGCCTGTTTGTTTGTTCATTTTTAATCTTTTGGCATGAACAACCCAATCTTCATTGCCTGGTCGGCAACTAGTAAAAGAGGTATTATTATATCGAGAGAGGAATTTACTATCCCTGTACACAACATCGGCACGCCCCCTTATAGGTCCAGAGGGGGATATAAATAAAGCCTCTCGAAGTCTCGCTTCATCCGTAGCTAAATTTAATAAAACGGTATCACTATAAAGTGATATTGCATTTTCGTTATAAAAAACATTGCCCTGAGCATCCATAGTTTCAGATTCAGTATTATAACTAGACATGTTTGATGTAATATGTTGATCAGCCCGAATCATTTCGACATTACCAAAAAAACTGGTGACTTCTTTATCAAAAACCTCTGAATAATCGGCTGTTATATCCATAGGAGCAGTATTTCTTAAATCATTATTTGCTAAATATGGATCCTTGGCTCGAAATTGACTTGAGCAGTTTTCCCAAGGATCAAATTTTAGCTGACTATGTAATTTAGAAAATATTTGTTCTTCTTGACCTGTATAAGCTGATGGAAATAAGCCAGAGGAATCAGAGTCGTACCGCATTTTTCTGGCAGAAACAGTAGAAGTAGTGCAACTCCATGTTTGATCCTCCTCACCTTCATTACAAGTAAAACCAGGTTGATCTATTTTTTTTTGTGGTGCGGTAATAGTATGCGTAAGTTGAGGAATAACAGGTGCAGTTTTTTTAATTTCAGTTTTAGCTTGTACTTTATTTTTATCAACTTCTGTAACTGGCGCTTGAGAAGCACATTTCCATTCTCCCCCTACAACTTTTTCACAATCCCATGCGTTGCTATCTGCAATATTTAATTCTGCGTACAATGAAAGAGAAATAAAAACAAAATATCTGCAATGCATATAGATTAGTATCAGTAAAGGTAGCTTAATAACTTAAAAATCGAATAAAATAGCCGTTTATTTTACCTTAGTTTATAAAGCTGATTTAAAATATATTAGCCTTTATTGTTTTTAATAACTCAAGAACCTCATGTCGACAACAGATACACGTGCGCAAGCAATCATTGATTGGTTAACAAGCACACTTAAGCTTTCAATCATAAACTTTGAAATTGCTTCAAGTGATGCGAGTTTCAGACGCTACTTTAGAGTAACCCATACCCAAGGCCAGCACATCATAATGGATGCTCCTCCGGAAAAAGAAAATACAGAAGCTTTTATTCGAATCGCACAACTATTCAAATCAGCTAATATAAATGTCCCAGCAATTTACCAGCAAGATTTAGCTCAAGGTTTTCTATTATTAGATGATTTTGGTTGTCATTGCTTTTTAGATAAGCTGAACCCAGACAATGCGACAGATCTTTATAGCTCCGCTTTTAAAACATTACAGCGCCTGCAAACAACACCGTCTTTATCTAAATCACAACTACCTTGTTATGATGAAGCTTTATTAAATAGAGAGCTGGATATATTTTATGATTGGTTCTTAGCTGAATACCTTAATTTATCTATCCCTGAAAATATCAAAAAAACACTTAATCAAATATTAATTACATCAGCATTAGATCAGTCCCAAGTCTGTGTTCATAGAGATTTTCACTCTAGAAACTTAATGTTCTTACCTGATAACTCACCTGGCATAATAGATTTTCAAGATGCTGTTATTGGTCCGATTACTTACGACCTAGTTTCACTGTTACGTGATTGCTATATAAGCTGGCCAGAAGAAAGTGTTATGACTTGGATGGCAGCATACTTTCAACAAATAAATAAACTAGGTCTAATCAATACTGACCTAACAACATTCACACGTTGGTTTGATTTGATGGGCTTACAGCGTCACTTAAAGGCTATTGGTATTTTTTCTCGTTTATATCTTCGAGATAATAAACCAACTTATTTAGCTGATATTCCTAGAACGCTAGAGTACGTCAGTCATATTTGTAATAAATACCCTGAACTTAGCGAATTTAACCATTTCCTATTACATTCCATTTTACCGGCTTATAACAACAAAAAATGAAAGCAATGATTTTAGCTGCTGGACGCGGAGAAAGAATGCGCCCCCTAACCGACAACACACCAAAACCACTTTTATCCGTTGCTGGTAAACCAATTATTCAATATACCATTGAGCAATTAGTTGAAGCTGGATTTAAAGAAATAGTAATCAATATTGCCTATCTTGGACAACAAATAAAAGATACTTTAGGTACTGGTACTCAATTTGGTGCGTCAATTAGCTATTCAGATGAAGGTGATACAGCTTTAGAAACTGCAGGCGGTATATCAAATGCAATGCACTTATTGGGAGATGATACATTTTTGGTTGTTAATGGCGATATTGCAAACGATTATGATTTTAGCCAGTTATATAATAAAAACATATCCCTAGCGCATTTAGTTCTAATTAAAAACCCGCCACACCATCCAAATGGCGACTTTTATTTATCTAACACTGAACAGGTTTCAGAACGAGGTCAACAAAGCTTAACTTATAGTGGCATTGGCCTGTTCCACCCTAAACTCTTTGTGGGGTTAGAACCTGGTATTAATAAACTAGGTCCATTATTACGAAAAGTTATGTCTAACAATAAAGTAACTGGTGAAAAGTTTAATGGCTACTGGCTAGATATAGGAACACCTGAGAGACTAAATGAAATGGAAAACCACTTTAAAAACTCAGCTGAATTTAATTCATAGCATTATCGTTAGCTCCCATTATAAATCAGCATTAAACTGACTCCTTAGTCACTTTCTATAATTACTGAACCACAAGATGAATAAAAAAATTGAATTATTAGCGCCCGGTGGCGATGTTGAAGCCATTAAAGCAGCCGTTATTGCGGGTGCTAATGCCGTGTATTGTGGTTTAGTTAATTTCAATGCTCGCAACAGAGCATCTAATTTGTCTTTTGACGATTTACCTGGAATTTTACGCTTAGCTCACGCGCATGATTGCAAAGTATTTTTAACCCTAAATGTGGTTATTTTAGAGCAAGAAATTGCAGGGTTAATTAAGGTTCTAAATAAACTTGTTAACACCAAAATCGATGGTATTATCGTGCAAGATTTGGGCATTTTTAATTTAGTCAAAAAACACTTCCCTACCCTAGATATTCACGCATCAACACAATTAACAACACATAACGAAGGGCAAATAAAGTTTCTTGCAAAAATAGGCGCATCACGGCTTAACTTGTCACGCGAACTTAATATCGACGAAATCAAATCATTAAGCTCAGTGGCTCATAAACATGGCCTGCTAAGCGAAGTTTTTGTACATGGTGCCTTGTGTGTTGCTTTTTCTGGTCAGTGCTATTCTAGCTCAGTGAGCGTGGGTAACTCTGGTAACCGTGGCAGTTGCAGCCAAGCCTGTCGCGATGAATATGAAATCACAGAAACCGGCAACCTCTACCCGCTTAACCTAAAAGATAACTCTGCCTATTTTGACCTTCCAGCACTTGTTGATGCAGGGGTTGATTCTCTGAAAATTGAAGGCCGAATCAAAAATGCACATTATGTCTATACCGTTACTGACACTTGGCGAAAACAAATCGACACCTTTGAAAACTCAGGACAATTACAAAATGACGATGCTAACTTACATCGTGTTTTTAATCGTAGCTTTACCAACTCTTTTTTACAAGGTGATCTCACCAAGGATATGTTTATCGACAGCCCGCGTGATTACAGCCTTAAACATGCGGTAAAAGAAAGTCAGGTTGTTTTAGTGGAAGATATTAAGCAAGTTAAGAAAAACCATTATCAGCAAAAAAATATTTTGGGTGATGAACTTGCTGAAAAAATTAAAGATCTTAGCGTAGATAAGCAAAGTATTTCTTTGTCTTTTACGGGTAAACTGAACCAGCCATTAACGTTAACCATAATCATAGGCGATAACGAGAAAACCCATGTTCTAGAAACAGAATCCAAGCTGAGTCCTGCTCAGAAATTGCCTCTTAACCTTTCTGTTTTAGAAAGAAGTTTCAAAAACTTTGCTTTCAATCATTTTGATATTAGCGATTTTAATTGCACGGGCTTGGATGAAAATTTAATCATTCCATTTAAGGAAATAAGCACGCTTAAAAACCAGGCGACTTTATTGCTCACTCATTCTGCCAAAATAATTCCTCACGTCACTGTTCCTGAATTAGTTAAGCATAAAAAACGTTTCGACAAGCCTAGTCTATCAATTTTAATAGCCGACATAAAAGATCTCTATTTATGTGATTTGACTCAGGCAGATGTATATTTCAAATTACCTGAAAGCCTAAAAAAAGGCTGCAATAAACATATCGATATTTTATTGAGTAATCCACGTTTGATTCCGTGGTTTCCAGCGGTTTTAATTAGCAAAGATTATGATGAATCGGTACGAATTTTAGAACAGGTTCGTCCCAAACGTATAGTCAGCAATAACACCGGTATTGCATACAAAGCCTTTGAAATGGGCATTGAATGGATTGCAGGCCCCTTTTTAAATACCACTAATTCATATGCCTTATTAACCCTGCAAGAAGAATTAAATTGTGCTGGCGCTTTTATTTCAAACGAAATTAACCGCGTACAAATCAAAAAAATCGCACGACCTAACAACTTTAAATTGATATACAGCATTTATCACCCTATTTTACTGATGACCAGCAGGCAATGTTTCTTCCAACGTACAGTAGGTTGTAATAAACCCAGTATTGAAGATGGCTGTATGCTGAAGTGTGAAAAATCGACCACTATTACTAATGTTAAGGGCGTTTCTTATGCCGTTGATAAACAAAAAGGGGGATACCCCAGCATCTACAATAATGAGCAATTTTTAAATGTAGACATAGTGAATGATCTTGGTGATTTATTTGATGAATTTTTTATTGATCTCACTGACATTGGTTCAGGGTCTAAAGCTGAGCCAGACAAAGCACAATTAATAACTCAATTTGAAAATAACCTAAACGGTGATAAGAATGCACAGCAAAACCTTCATCAACTGGTGGAACTATCGACTAGAAATCAGTATAGGAAAGGACTGTAAATAGCCCATGGCTTGTACTCACCCCATACTGTATTCCTTGCAAAACTGCCCCTATGCAATGCGGGCTAGATTGGCTATTTTAATGTCTCAACAAAGCGTATTAATTCGCGCTATTGTGATGAAAAACAAACCGGCTGAAATGTTAGCGCTTTCCCCAAAAGGTACAGTGCCTGTTTTAGTGTTAGGCACTGAGTCTAACACTCAGGTTATCGATGAAAGCTTAGATATTATGTTATGGGCGCTTAAGCTTAGTGATCCTGACAATTTACTTTATGCAGAAGATGCAAATGCATTGCCTGAAATGCTGACAATAATTAATGAAAATGACCAACAATTTAAACTCAACTTAGAACGCTACAAACGAGCCAAACGTTTTCATGAAGATGATGAAGAAGCGTGTCGCCTACAATGTGAACCTTTTATCCAGGCACTAGAACAGCGCTTGTCACAACACCCATTTTTAATGGGGTCTACACCCAGCTTGCTTGATTTTGCATTATTACCTTTTGTGCGGCAGTACTCTCGAGTCAATAAACAACACTTTCAACAGGGTGCTTATAGTCATTTAAACAACTGGTTAAAACAACATTTACAAAGCCGGTTATTTTCCAAGGCAATGCTTAAATATCCGTTATGGTTAGAGACACATGAAGAATACATACTGGGTAAGCCAGCTTATCTAAAAACTTAGGTCATCTCAAAAAGAAGCTAATTATATTAACCTTTGAGTATCTTATTAGGTTTGATTATTTTTATAAAAAAATGACTATATTTGGTTGAAACCAACTACTCTGTACTTTGTAGAATTTAATTATGATCCATTTTGAAATTGTCAGATTAAGTGTAAGCGATTAATTATTAGGCGTAATTCTCAGTCACTAAAAACAATGCCACACTACCCTCTGTGATTAACAGTAGGGAATTTTGATGGTATCAACAGCTAAACAACAGGCAAAACATTTCTGGTCAGAACATCTTGAACAATGGCATTCATCGGGTCTGTCCCAGGCTGATTATTGTCGGCAGTATAGTTTATGTCGTAAAAAATTTAGCTATCGAAAGCGGCAATCTGATATGTTTTGTGTAAGCGATTATTGAAGGCTATGTTTGCGTTAATAGTTGAAAATGTCCGTAACGCCCCACAGCCGCTTGCAAAACAATGTTAGGGGTGATTTTTTGACCCCATCGCTCTAATCCTCGTCGCCAGCCCAAATAGTTTTCAAGGTATTTCGTTGCAACCCCATGAAATCGCAACATCCACATTTTGAGATGACTGTCATACGCATTCACATTTTGAATATGGTAACCCCCTGCCAGTACGCGAATTCCTTTAGATAAATTTAAAGCACGGTGGGCAATACCAGCCTGACGCGCAGAATTTCTAAGGCTCGCGCTACCACCAGTGCAAAGCACTGCGTCCGAGGCAATGACTTGACTAAGAATAGGAGCTTCTTCAATTTGAGTCGCTGTTAATAACTTAAAGTCGGTAGTTGCACCTTGTCGGTCACGCAAAACCAATACAGGTACTTTCTCTCCACCTGTTCCTGGCTGGTGAATAGCATGGCCTCGGCGATGAGCTTGTCTTGGTAATTGTCGAGACCCTTTGAAAGATAAAGGAAAATAAGTTTCATCCGCCTCAACAATACCTGTCAAATTAGCTACCTTTATCTCTGCTACATCCGTGAGGAAGCGGTGACGCCAACGAAAGCTGGTGGT
>Ga0209184_1000495_pt1 | contig 40896 bp, 41 predicted proteins | sample EN8Hudsemesocosm_2_FD_184627 | JGI IMG/M metagenome (GOLD analysis project Ga0209184, IMG submission 184627) | Methane-oxidizing microbial communities from mesocosms in the Hudson Canyon - EN8C Hudson Canyon (SPAdes) (version 2) | ecosystem: Environmental > Aquatic > Marine > Cold seeps | place... | reverse complement strand
TTGGCTTAGGTCTTGGTTACTCAATTGCATGGGGTAAATACTAAGGCTTCTTAATGAATTTGTACAATATTCTTGTCTCGATTTGTCAATTATTTTGTATTTTCAGCTAGGGTCTGTGAATATTTACACTCAGGGTAATGAGTATGAAACTTATCAATAATAAAACTTGGTACTTCATAAGTAGAAATAAAGATTATGCGATCACTATCTTTTTTCCACAAAGAATAGAAATATGCTAAACAAACGATAATTATTACCCATAAATAGAGATAAAAATCACTTAAATTATTATCAATTTCATAGGTAGTAATTATAATTATAATAAAAACTACGGAAACAGTAGTATCAGTTATTTCTTTCATACATCCTCCTAATGTTAAATACTCACAACTTTCTGTGAACTTCATAATTCAATGGCATCAAATTCCATTGATTTCTAGATTAATAGATGTTTTAAATTTCAATCGATCCTTATTTCTTTGGTTAAGGAAATTAATAGTGTGATTTTTTAATACGTCTAAACAACTCTTTTATTATCTATAATTATTCTTTCAAAAATATTAACCACCCCCACCGCATCCGCCTCCGCCTCCATCTCCTCCACCGCCTCCATCTCCTCCACCGCCTCCACTATCACCTCCACTAAAATCACTCCACCAACCACCACCATCACCGCTGCTGCTGCTGCTGCTGCCTCCAGTATAATCACTACAATCAGAATCAGAGTTTGGATTAAATCCCCAATCTTCTCCCGCTTTTTGCATATCATAGAGATTTCCATTTTGAATACTCAATTCGCTGTCGATTCCAAATAATAATGGCAGCTTGTAGGGATTAACTGAATCAATTCCCTCTTGTTTACATGTATATCGCCAAATATGTGTTAAACCCGCTTTTTTTTCAGAAAAATCAGTTTGAGGGGTATCTGGAATATGATGTAAAAACTTACCAAAAGCGTGATCGCAAAAAATTTTATATTCCCGTGTATTTAAAACAAACTCATGCCATAACATATCAACAACTTTTGAAGGCATGGCAATATAAGTATTTTTTTCTACCAAACACCTAAAATAATCCTTCAAACCTGAAATGACCTTTTCTATTTCGGCTTCATTTAACTCAGGATAATGAGTATGAAATTTATCGATAATAGGGGCTGGGATTTTATAATCATCAATAAAATTCATGCGCTCTCTATTTCTTTTAGAAGAATGATATAAGTAAGCTATAAAGAAAAAAGCTAATACATATGCATAGGGAGATGACACTCTAAAAAACATCATCATTCCATAAGTGATAATTAAAACTACAGCATAAGAAAACATTATTTTCATACGACCTCCAAAATTATAAAATTTCATAACTGTTCGGAATTGAGTATTAAGGAAAATCCGTGTTATTACTATCAAACTAAGCTAAATACCCGATTTCTCCCTCCCAATCCCGACAATTCATAGCTAAATCTTTGCTAAACTAGAACCAAGTCTTAAATAAGGAATTTTCAGCATGGAACTTTTTCAAAATGAAATCATTGAGCATTGGCTGAGCTACACGATTGAGCTAGCGCAACGCTTTTCTATTATCGTCGTCATTGCGTTCGCCTTGATTCAGCGAGAATGGCTACGCAAAGCTTTAATGGAAGCTAAATTAAAATGGCAGCAGCGATTAATTACGATGTTTGTATTTGGGGGTATTGCAGTGGTTGGCACACTCAGCGGCGTAGTTGTTGATTTACATGACTTAGGGCAAAGTGCACCGCACCTTTCTAATTTAAGCAGTGGTTTACAAGACTCTGAAGCCATTGTTGGTTTTCGCGACACCATGACCATGATGGCAGGGTTGATCGGTGGAACTTGGGTCGGCTTGGGCGCTGGTTTGATTGCCGGCATCCATCGTTACAGCTTAGGTGGTTTTGCTGGACTTGCCAGCGGCTTAGGCACAGTCGTGATAGGACTCTTTGCTGGTAGCGCGCAGCATTTTTTTCCGCGTAAAACAGCTACGACACGCGGGGTACTGCTTGTGGCGCTTATTGGCACAGCATTGCAGCGTATTGTTATTTTACTGATTAATTCATCGAATGATGCCAATGCGTTATCAGTAGAAATTGCTGTACCCGTCGTTATTATCAATTGCACTGGTTGCGTGCTGTTCTATTGGATTATGTCTGATTTGGATCGCGCCCGCGTACAAAACAAGGCTCGCGAGGCAATTTTAATCGCTGACCAGGCGAAAATCGAAAACGAACGCTTAGATTTGTTAGCCCGAGCCGCTCAATACAACGCCAACTTTTACAAACAACAGGCGGAATTACGCGCCTTACATGCTCAAGTCGAGCCACATTTCTTAAATAATACATTGGGCGCTATTCAAGCTTTAATCAGCGTAAACCCTGATAACGCTCGTTCATATATTGCCAAACTAGCCACATTTTTTAATGAAACGCGAGAAAGCTCGGTTTTAACAGCCATTACGTTGGAACAGGAGTTAATGCAAGTGCAGCATTATATGGAGTTTCAGCAGTTACGCTTTTTAAAAAAAGTAGTGTTTGAGATAAACGTGTCAGCCGATATTTTGGACTATCAATTACCACCGCGTAGCTTACAAACGCTGGTGGAAAATGCTTTAACGCATGGCAGGCGGGGAATAAATCACCCTTTATCCATTGTGATTAGTAGCAAAGAGAATTCAAGTTGTGTCATTTTACAGGTTCAGGATAACGGCTGCGGTATTGCACCTGAACGATTAGCCTTATTAGGTAAGCAAAACGTACTTTCCAAAAGTAACGGTACGGCCTTATACCAATTGAATCAAACTCTCGCATTAGGTTTTTCTGATTTGGCAAAGCTGGAAATACACAGTACTCTGGGGCAAGGCACAACGGTGACAGTGAAATTCCCAAAGGAGATAGCGTCATGTTAAACAAATGGCAAGTGGTGATTGTCGAAGATGAGTATTGGGCGCTAGAAAACTTAAAAACGATGCTCACAACCCGTTATGAGGATATTGAAATTGTTGGTGAAGCTGAAACGGCACAAGAAGCCTTACGTTTATTTAAGGAATTAGACAATATTGATGGCGTATTCGTGGACATTGTTTTGGAAACCGAAAGTGAGCGAGCGGGTTTGGATTTGGCAGCGAATTTAAGTAAACGTGAACAGCCACCTTGGCTAATTTTTACAACCGCTTATGAAAAGCACGCCCTAGAGGCTATTAAAGTTCACCCTATTGATTATTTACTGAAACCGCTTGATGCCAATAAATTGGATACAGCCTTAGATTATGTGCGCAAAAACCACCGTAATACACAGCCAATATCCAATCTTTCTGAAAATGAGCCGCGGATTGAAATTAGTCATACATTGGTTGATGAATATGGCAGCAAGGAGCGGTGCAAAAGCTTTATTAAATCATCCGAGATTGTTTATGTGCGCAAAAACTCAAATGTTAATTCTGTACACATCAAATTAGAAAATGGCGATAAATTGGATAATATCGCTGGAACATTAGCCGACTGGCAAAAGAAATTGTCTTTCCGCGGTTTGCAGCAAATTCATCGCAGTTATTTTGTGAATTTAACGCAAGCGCACAGCATCCAGTCGCATCCCTTTCAAAAAGAAACTTACCAATTGACTTTTAAATGCTGCAGCGAACACTTAACCATTGGTGAAACGTTTTATCAGCAATTGCTTGAAAAAATGCAAAGTGGAGATGAATAGAACCACGGGACTAACTTGAAGGTGCTGTTGTCAGCAGCCGCATATTAACCACTTTCTTTGCCATTCATCATTTCTCTTGTTTTATCATTACCGTTGTAACATAGGTAGATAAACAACTTTTAGCCATTAAAATACAACAAGTTGGAATTCAAGGTGGCTTCCTCTCCTGCTCGAGAGGCCTGGGGTGAGGAGAATAGAAACAAGGCTTTGTCTATTTCCCCCCCCATCCAACTTTCTCCCTTTGAAGAAAGCTTTTAGGCTTGTGTAGACATCTATACTTACACACTTAGGCTGTTAGCAAGAATCTATATTTAACGTGGATTCCCGATAAAAAACTTTGGGAATGACGAGTGTTTATATGTATTTGCTCGTGAATAATGAGAAGGTACTAAAAACTACTCCGCCGAAGCCAGCATCACTTCAACATATTTATCTTTGCTGATTAACTTCCAAGCATCTTCATAACTAATCACCTCTTCATGATGTGCGCGCCAATGAGCATCAATACCATCCCAGCCATGCGTGGAAAAAACATGACCACATTCGGGGCAAACCTTATGAGTTAGCGCATTCCAAGTGGCATCGGATACGGCTTGCTGATCTAGACAATGGACTCGGCTCTTCTCCATATGCTTATAATAACTGCTCACATGGATACAAACACAAACCCAGAACCCACCGCCTTCTTGTTCTGTTGCGGGATAAACTTCTACTTTAGTTTTCATCTTATGCTCCGTAATGTTTTGACCATGACATAACTTAAGTTAGCGAACTAAAGCCCGCCCTACCGTTATTTGAAATATTTGTTAGCCTAAAAACACTAACTTTCAGGCCTTACTTCTTTAATCGCCGCTTCCAATTCTAAACGTTTTTTATCTAACTCCAGTAACTCAATTTCTCTACGTAAATAAATATCTGAATTTTTCTTAGCCTCGTAGTTTTGCTCCTGCATTTCTATGCGCCGCTGCTCTTCACGTTTTTTATTAGCGACATCCATATCAAATTTCAATTGTTTCTGCTTTTGCTCATGCTCTAACTGTAACTCATGCTCTTTATTTTTTGCAGCTAACCAACTGGCTTGCTCGCGCTCCTGCTTGGTAATATCAGCTTGTAACTGTTTTTCTTTTAATTCACTTTGATGCGCTAATTGTTCCGTCTGTACTTTCTGCTCACTCGCTCTTATTTGCTCTTCTTGTCTTTTCTGTTCATGTAAAGAGGCCTCAAATTCAATCGCTTTAAGCTCATTATCATGCTCCACTTTCTGAGCATGCATGCGTTTTTCTATCGCGAGTTGCACCTGTAGTTGCTGCTCTTGATCGAGCAATAAACGTCTTTTTTGTTCCGCCTCTTGCGCTTGTTTTAATTGCTCTAGTTCGGCCTGCTCTTTTAGGTGCTCAAGCTGTAGTTGTTTATGCGCTAAGTCTTGCTCTTCGGCTAATTGCTCTTGGCGAAATAACTCTTCGCGCTGCTCTTCATTGACTTCAAAGTTCTTTTTTAAAACGCTGAGATACAAATGCTCTTTGCCCAGTTGTACGTCAGGAAATTCAGCAAAAGACGCCTTTAAATAGCAAGTCGTCTGCGCCTGAATATTATTCAATACCAGCATTTCACTGGTTGCAAAATCAATTGCTCTTTCTATATCGCCTAAACCAGCTTGTATCCAAGTATCATCAGGTAAAGCAGTAAATAACTTATTGTGTATTAAATCTAAAATCACACTCTGATATGTCGTTTTAATGTGCTCATTTATTTCTGACAATATCTCTATTTGGCTTTGCGCATAGACCAAAGTCGCCTGAAAACGCACTTCCAGCTTAATATCTAGCGTGCAAAAGCCCTCGTATAACTGAAGTTGTTCGACAATCTCCCAGTCTTCAACCAGTAAAGGGTAAAGCGTATGGTAAAAACGCTGGACAAATTTCTCAGGGCGTAAGAATAACTTACTGTACGGGCCAAATTTACTATAAACAAGCTGTCGTTCAACATCAAAATTCGCTTCCCAGACTTGCAACTCAAAACTTTGATCATGCTCTTCCGTACCAGCTATCAGCCATTGATCTATTTCTGCCGGTGAATTATTCATGGCTACCCTTTGCCTTTTCGGCTTTGGCTTGCGCACGTAATACATTAATCTTATCACCCATTTTTGCTGCGATAAGAGGGTATAAATTAGGTGCAAACTCAACCGTTCTATGGTCAATTTTCCTTAGAAATCCACGATTTAATAATAAGCCTACCGCAAACATCCTCGACCAATCCGAATAACGCCGCGCCTTTTCCAGCTCCGTTTTTTCAATAATCATTTCCAACTCATCATTACCATTGATGCGGAATTCCGTAAACTGCCTTAAACACTCAAATACCAAATCTTCCTCATCGGCAGTCAATGGCCCAGGCGCGGTAAATTCCAAGCGATAAGAAAGTAATACGGTGAAAAAATCCACCATGGCGGCGCAGGTAAAAGCAAATAAGGAAAAGCCATCCCACATCGCACTACTGGGCTTAACCCCTTCGATAAACTGTTTATAAGTCAGCAATAACGGAGCATCAGGTAATGACTGACTAAATTGGCTAGATAACTGATTAACTTGCAGTTGCATCGTTTGAAAACTAGTCAGCAGCGCATAATATGAATCCTGCACATTATCTGCGACATCTAACTGCGAGAGATTAACTTGTACCTGCTGCACGCTTTTATCCAGCGCAGAAAAGTCTTTTTCCAACTGTGCCTGAGTTTGTTTTTTGGCTACATAAATATCATTGTAGCGCTTCCAAAAAGGCCCCTCACCCACTTGATTACGATAGCCAGCGACAATTTCAGGATGCGTGCCAAAATAAGCTTGTGTGACTTCTTTCGAGGCTTTTTCTAACTCTCCCCGCTGCTGAGTTAAGACGTTACTCTTAATCACTAAAACTTTATCTACATAAGCCTTAATATCTTGTCTAAGATGATTTAAGCGGTCGATATGGATCGTACCCTGTTCAGAAATTTCGTAAAATTTAAAATAGGAAAACGACACCGAAGCCGTCAAAGCAATTAATAATGAACAGAGCACCGAAAAGTAGCGCATCCGATTGGCTTTCCAGTGGATACCCGCAATTTCTAGCGAACAAATCACCACGATAGACTGAATCGCCACGGTAATCACCAAAGCAATCCACGGAATAATGAAATGCGACATTCCATAATAAGTGGTAAAACCAGAAGCCACACTGAGCATTAACACGATAGGAATCGTCCACACGCGCAGCATACCGACGAATAAAGTTTGAATACGGTTAATCAAATAACCGACCCCTGCTGCTTTTATTTTTATTATTTGAGGATCATTCATTGCTGTGTTTTCTATTTGACCATTAGCGAGTGCTATCTAAGAGCTTGTTTTTAACACACTCATTGCTAGCGCGTCAAAATCACGTAGTATTTATCCGCTACGTGAGAGCAAGCAATCAAAAACTAAGCCAACACATACCATGAAAATTAAGCCTTGTGACTACAACTCTTGGTCACTATTAATAACATAAAACTATACTTTGAATGGAATCCGTTTTAAAACGGATTTTTGTTGATTTCCTGATTAAGCGGTCAATATCACTTATCAGAGCAATATGACTGGGCAAATTGGATAACAGGAAAAATAATGAGTAGTGATGCAATTGGAGAACATTATTGTTTATGTGAGCTTTTATTGGCTGAAAAAGAGGCTTATTTAGCAAATGGACTAACACAAAAAGGTTGGGATATTGCCGTACTTGATGGTGAAAAAACTATTCGAGTTCAGGTTAAATGTATCAATTGGAATTCATCGGGACAACCAGCTGTAAAAGGTACTTTTATATCCCAAGAATTTGATTATTTGGTTTTAATTCTTCTTCATTTTAATAATCAAAAGTTCACCTCTTTTGTTATTCCTTATGAAAAATTAAAGGAAAAGGCTGAAAATGATCGAACTACTTTAATCGATGAAAGTGGTTATGTATATTATTCAGCAAGAACAAAAAAGAAGAATGATAAAGGATTTGAAAAACAGGCTATTGCAATATCGACATTAAAAAAGCCAGAAATACAAGAATCCTTTAAACTCTATGAAAATAATTTTAATGCAATAAAAGCCGCGTAGGTTGGGTTGGTGCTTTTCCAACCCAACATTTACCACGCAATGCGTTTTCCGGCATATTGCTTGCCACTGATGTACTGGATTGTTACCGATGGTGGAAAACGCTAACGCTATTCCACCCTACGTGCTAAGCCAGCATATACCATGAAAATTAAGCCTCGAATTAAGCCTCCTGACGACAATTCTTGGTCTATATTAATAAGTAAGACTATACTTTGAATGGAATTCGTTTTAAAAACGGATTTATTTCTGTTGATTGCCTGATTAAGCAGGTAATATCACTTGTCAGGGCAAATATCCCTCTTAAATTCAAGTTATCTGTAAATAGGAACGATTTATGTGTTTTGCGAGCCTTAGTCTCGAACAGTGGTCTAATGTAGCTACGATTGGAACTGTTATCGTCGGCGTGGCCGCACTCGTATATGCTGCATGCCAACTTAAGCATTCTTCGACAACTAGCGAAGGGCAGTTCCTCTTGGATTTAAAAAAAATGTCTTATACTCATAATCAAGTTCATATCAAATTGCGACCTGGCGGTGATTGGACACAAAACGGTAAGGGACCAACAAACCATAAAGAATGGGCAAAGTTAGAAGATTACATGGGTTTTTTTGAACTTTGTGAGTTGCTTATGCAAGATGGCTCACTATGCTCAGATCGATTCAAGCAGCTGTTTGGGTATAGGGTGAATAACATTCTAGCAAACGAAACCATTAGGGACGCTAAATTTACAAAAGAGAAAGACAATTGGGAGCTATTTCTAAAGCTGGTAGCCCGTGACCTTCACAGATAGCAAACAAGGTTAGATTGAACCAATGGGATCACTATTGGTTCATTTGTCGGTGAATACAGTGAAATACCAGGACGAATGTGCCTATTAATAATATAGTTATGCATAAAAAGGATATTAATTAGACATGTCTGACGATTTTTTTACAGAAAATAAGCGTGATATAGAAGCATATGCTAAATGGATTGATGAAACCCTGAGTGATGAAAATGAAAAGACTGATCCTGTAAGAGATCTTATTTTTGTCAGCAAAGGCCATTATATAAAATCAAAGTTAATTGCTAGATCTCTCAATGAGGCAATTACTAATAAATATGGAAACCTAATACCATTTGCAATAAAAAACTTGGGAAATACCTTTATATCTACTGCAAAAGCAGCGCGAGAAAAAGACAAAGATAAAATAGAAGTAGATATTGACACTATAATGAATTTTTTAGGGCAAGCAGCTCAAGAGGTGCAGTTAAGAAAAGATGGCTCTCCTAGTATTACATTATCTGAAATATTAAATTACTTCTTTTATTCAGAATACAGAACTGACGAGGAAAAAGTCTTATCTGTCTATCTTACAGGTAAGTTACCTCTATTAATCTACGCAAGTGTTGTTAACGAAGACAAGAGTAGTATTACAAATCAATTAAAAACTGCTGAAGAAAAAGTAATAGAGTGGAATTCCAAACTTGATAATTTAGATAGCACGGTAACAAAAGTAAAAAACTTAGAACAAAAACTTGAAGAACAAAAAATCAGCTTTAACTTTCTAGGTTTGTCAGCTGCTTTTAACAAGATATATGAATCAAAAAGAACGTCGTTATATATAGCCCTAGCCTCACTTCTATTATTAGGGATACTTATCCTTGCTGTGCCGGCCGTCACCCTTTTTTCAATAAACAGCAACCTCATCAAACAAGTTGATGCTTCAAATAAATCAGGCGTTGATGAAAGAAGTGAAGATAACAGTAAAAGCCAAGCTGAAAATATCAAGTACAACGAAAAACCAAAAACCAATGATGGTTGGCTGAACACAGCATCTGTGACAATGCCTATAATTGCTATCGAAATTATATTGCTATACTTCTTTAGAATATTGCTGCAACACTATAACTCAAGTAGATCTCAAATTATGCAGCTTCAAATGCGTAATGCGATATGTCAATTCATTGAAACCTATATTAAATTTAAAGAAGAGCACAAAGAACATAAAGATAGCTTTGAAAAATTTGAGTCTCAAATATTTAGCGGACTGGCTCCAAATGACGAGGCAATTCCAGGCACATTTGATGGAATAGAACAGCTTGGCAAGCTAGTCAAAACATTAAAAGGATAATACATAACGAACAAAGTTAGATTGTGATTACGAAGCGAGCCACAATCTCCGGCATTAGCGGCGTAGGTTAGGTTAGTTCTTTTCCAACCCAACATTTACCAAGCCAATATGACAGGATAAATTGGATAGCAGGCAAGTGTGCCTGTTAATAATATAGTTGCAAGCACTAGAGTGACAGTATATTACCACTTTATGAAAATTGAATTAGTTACTACATTAAAACGTCAAGCGACCAAAATACTGGCTGAATTACATGATTCTAAAGAGCCTGTACTTATTACTGAACATGGGAAACCGTCAGCATATCTCATTGATGTACAAGATTATGAAATGATGAAAACCGAATGGAAATCTTAGACGGGCTATCAAGAGGTGAAACGGCTATTTTAGAAAATCGTATTTATACTCAGGTAGAAGCAAAAGATAAAATGAGTAAATGGCTCAAATAATATGGACGGAACCTGCGTTATCAGACCTTGACGTAATAGCGGAATATATCGCTCTTGATAAACCAAGCGCTGCAATCAATCTAGTGCAAAGAGTTTTTTCTAGTACAGCCGCGTAGGAAATATCAGGGCGAATATGCCTGTTAATAATATAGATGAATAGCTCATGATAAGACAACAAGTTGGAGATTTCTTAGAAATATACTTTGAAGATAAGTATTACTACATAGTTGTTTTAACAAAAATTGTAATGTTTGGCGGTAATATTGTTTTTGCTTTTCATACTGATGGGGAAAAACAAGATTCAACTAGTCTTCTGCATAGTAAAAATTTAATAGGCTTCAATGTTTGCACAGATTTACTCCTCGCAAAGAAACAGGGTGAAGTTTCAAGAATTACAAAGTTAGATAATGTGTCCAAGTTTTGGATATCAAAGTATGCTAAAGCCCACCACTCTTTAGTGCAAAGAGGTGAAAGGGCTAAGAGTTGGTATATTTATGATGTAAATGATTGGAAAAATTGTATTAAGATCAAAAAATGGATGACGAAAAAATATAAAATGGCAATGGATATGAGTTCATGTAGCTTTGATGTAACTGCAAATTTAATTTTATCTAAATATACGCCAGATCAAAATGAGTTTTTATAGCCCCGTAGGTTGGGTTAGTGCTTTTTCAACCCAACATTTACCACGCAATACGTTGGGTTACGAAAAGATGTAACCCAACCTACATGTCCATTAACCGCGGTACAAAATAAATGCAATACCGACGTGATTACACACATGGAGCAAGCTACTTTTTTACGGTTGTGACGTTTCAACGCGCACCACTGTTTAGCAAGCCCGATGCTGTTGCAATATTACGGGCTGCATTTCATGCTGAAATGGTTCGTCGCCCATTTACCATTGATGCCATTGTTATTATGCCTGATCATATTCATGCCATTTGGACATTGCCACCTAATGACGCTGATTATTCCATTCGGTGGCGTAATATTAAACGCGCTTTTACCGCCTCAATCCCGCAAGAGCAACGTCCTATTGTTTTTGCAAGTAGGCAGCGAAAACAAGAACAAGCAATATGGCAACGTCGATTTTGGGAACATCGTATTCGAGATGAAAAAGATTTTAAGCAGCACATTGATTATACCCATTACAATCCAGTAAAACATGGCGAGGTTACTCGCCCTATTGATTGGCCCTATAGCAGTATTCATCGTTTTATTCGTGAGACAATCATTAGCCCCGATTGGGGGTGTTGCCCAGTTGCTTTACCCGATCAAGTAGGGCATGAATAAAGATGTTTTTTATGTTTCTTTTTATGTTTCAATTATGAGATATAAAATGTTGGGTTACGAAAAAATGTAACCCAACCTACGCGTCTTCTCTTACTCAGCCCGTAAAGCCTCTAAGGGATTTAATCGAGCGGCTTTCATTGCTGGTATGACGCCTGCAAAGTAATCAAGAAAGTAATCTCATTTTAGTCATGTCCCTCACACTATAAAACGTTAGAGGAATAGATTCTTCTAGGCAAAATAGAGGGAACAACATACTATGGTGCATCCCAAGTCATTCTGATTCTGGGCATAAATCTAACTATAGGAATAACATGAAAGAAATTACAGTTGATAGCAATCCAAGCGAAGCACTTTTAAAAAAAATGGGCGTTGCTAACTGGCCAACATGGGAAAAAGAAGTAGCTGTATTCCCATGGGAATTCGTTACGACAGAAACAGCATATATTGTAGAAGGTGAATGTGAAATGACACCTGAAGATGGCAGCCCTTCAACTACTTTCAAAGCGGGTGACTTAGTGGTATTTCCATTAGGCTATAAAGGTACTTGGGAAGTGAAAAAAGCACTTAAAAAACAGTACAAACACAACGGCGGTAAATTCGTCAAATGCTTCTTCAACAACTTAACTATATTTTTAAACTCCATTAAATCAGTTACGAAATAAAGTTTACTTCCATTATTTCCACAATAACGGCTCCTGATATTTTGGCAAGTTAGTACCTACTCAGCCCGTAAAGCCTCTAAGGGATTCAATCGGGCGGCTTTCATTGCTGGTATCACGCCAGCAATAAGGCCAATCAACACTGACACTACAAACGCCGCCATAATATACACCCAAGCCAACTGCACAGGTAATCCAGGTAGCGCATAGCCAATAATCTGCACGATCAACACACCCAACAAAACACCAACCAAGCCTCCTGCAAAACTGAGCACCAAAGCCTCAGCTAAGAAAAGTTTAAAAACCGTCCCTTGCTCTGCCCCTAAAGCGCGTAATAAACCAATCTCAGAAATACGTTCTGAGACGGCAATGGTCATAATCGTTAGAATGCCTACCGAGCCGACCAATAAAGAAATCCCTCCTAATGCGCCAACGGCCAAAGTCAGTATATTTAAAATGGAATCCATACTTTTAAGCATTTGATCTTGGGTAATCAAACTAAAATCTTCACCTCCATGCCGGGTGATTAATAAGCGTTTAATACTTCGCTCTATGCTTGCTGCTGATGCATGACTACTATACAAGACATCAATTTCCATCACGCCTTGACGATCGAATAACTCTAATGCTTTTGCTGTTGGAATATAAATCGTATCATCCATATCAAAGCCCAGCATCTGACCTTTTTTCTCCATTACGCCTAAAACACGAAAGCGATCACTGCCGATACGAATACGTTGTCCGAGTGGATTCGTATGCGCAAATAACTCTTGTGCCAGTTTATGCCCAAGTACGGCAAAAGCACGCGGATTCACTTGCTCACCGGCAGGTAAAAAGCGCCCGTTGGCGATGTTGATTTTCCATACTTCTGGCACTGCCGAACCCACACCTAAAACCGTACTGCGACGCTGCTTTTTACCTGCTTCTATACGCGCATTGCCCTGTACCAGTGGCAATACTGCCATAATATTATCTAACTTAGCTATGCTCACTGCATCAGCCACCGTTAGCGGTCGTACGGTGCTAATCGTCGCGCCAGACAAGCCTAAAGTGGTCGTTTTACCCGGAAATACTGCGACTAAATGGGTGCCAAACTGGGTGAACTCAGCTAATACATAATGATGAATTCCACGTCCGATCGAGGTTAAAATAATCACCGCGGCAATACCGATAACCAAACCTAAAGCGGTTAAACAGGAACGTAATTTATGACTAATGACAGTACGGTAAGAGAGCTTGATTAAATCAGAGTAATGCATAATTATCGCTTGCTCAACGCGGTAACAGGGTCCATTTTAGCGGCTTGCCTAGCGGGCAATACACCAAATATTAAAGCCGTCAATAAGGCGACAGCTAAAGCGGCAGCAACGGCCCAAGGTGGTAAATATAGCGGAAAATCAGGATAAACCGTTTGTAATGCCACTAAAGCAAGCTTACCTAACAACAATCCGGATAAAGCTCCCGCGACTGATAGCATCGCTGCTTCTGTCAAAAACAGCCACAATAACTGCCTCGGCGTGGCTCCTAATGCTTTTAACAAGCCAATTTCAGACGTTCTTTGAGTTACGCTGACCCACATGACATTCATCACTAGAATCCCCGCGACCGCTAAACTAATACTAGCAATACTGGCAACCGTTAAAGTCAATGCGGTTAAAATATCATCAAACGTTTTGACCACGCTATCTTGCGTAATCAGGGTAATATCGTCTTCGCCATCATGCCGAGCTTTGATAATGGCTCGAATTTCATCAACTGCTTTATACATGCCTTCTTTAGATTTCGCTTCTACTAAAATACGGAATAATGATTGGGTATTAAACAATGCTTGTGCCGCGGCCACGGGGATAACCACCATATCATCAAAATCAACGCCGATAGATTGCCCTTCTGAAGCCAGTACACCGATCACTCGAAAACGGCGATCATTAATTCGCAGCCACTGGCCTAGCGCCTGTTGATTGGCAAATAACTCATCTTTTATAGTGCGCCCAATGACGCAGACAGATAGCGTTTCATTGCTATCACTTGCAGGCAAAAAACGCCCCTGAGCTAAACTCAAATGACGCACTTGGCGCAAATCAACCGTTGAACCGATAATAGTTGTTTCTCGCTCTAGGCCTCTAGTCGAAACGGGGGCAGCACCAATATTGATTGGAGCGATGGCAGCAATATGCCGGCTACGTAACAAAGCATTCGCATCTGCCAAGGTTAAATCAGTTGGCGTTTCACCAAAAATGGGCGGCTGGCCACCTGTGGTTTCAGTACGCCCGGGCAAGACAATCACCAAATGTGTGCCCAAAGCTTGAAATTCATTAACAATATACAATCGCGCACTTTCACCCAATGCGGTTAAGACTGTCACCGAAGCAATACCTATGCTCATGGCTAGAACAATCAACAATACTCGAACAGGCTGGGTTTTAATTGCCGTATAGGATTGGTTAAGCGTATCGCTAAAGCGCATGGCTAGCTAACTTGCCCGTCAATAATGCGAATACAGCGCTCAGCCCTTTGACCGATGGATTCATCATGGGTAATCATCAGCAAAGTCATATCTTGCTGATTTAGGTCTTCTAATAACTCAATAATTTCACGCCCTGATTGGCTATCAAGATTACCGGTAGGTTCATCAGCTAATAAAAGCCCCGGACGCATAATCATCGCACGGGCAATGGCAACCCGCTGCATTTGCCCACCCGAAAGCTGATCAGGTCGATGTCCAGCTCGATCCGCCAAACTAACCGCCTTTAATACTTCGGCAACACGCTGTTTGCGTTCTTTAGCCGCTATCCCCGCCAAAACCATGGGCATTTCGATATTTTCTGCGGCTGATAAACGCGGAATAAGATGAAAAAACTGAAACACAAAGCCAATATTTTCCCGCCTAACTCTGGCTAATTGCTCATCATTTAACTGAGTTACATCTTGATCATTTAATAAATAACGCCCCGAGGACGGCTGATCAAGCAAAGCAATCACATTAAGTAAAGTCGATTTTCCAGAGCCTGAAGGCCCCATAATCGAAACATACTCGCCTTGTTTGATAGTTAAATTAATATCATTCAGTGCATGAATACGCTGTTCACCTACCTGAAAATAACGGTGTATATGTTCTAATTTGATCATGGTTTAACACTTACATAAGCACCCGCTTTAATGCCCTCCAATCCGACCGATAACACAATCGTATCGCCTTCGGATAATCCAGAAACGACTTCGACAAAATTCCAATTACTTAAACCGGCTTTAAATTGTCGTTCGACTAATACGCCATCACCAGATACCAATAAGACACTATTATTTTCTAAAACCGCTTCGGTTGGTACACGTAAAGCCTCTGCTTTACGCTCGACTAAGACTTCAATATCCGCGCTATAGCCAGGCAATAAGTTTTGCAAGTCCTTAGCATCACTGAGTTTTACTTCAACTTCTACGGTACGCGCTTGTTTCTCTTTTTCTAATACATAAGGCGCAATACGCGTTACCTTGCCCGAACATCGTTTTTCCTCAAAAGCATCCAAACTAACACAAGCACTCATGCCTACTTTAACTTGTGGCGCATCAACCTCATCGATAGGTGCTGACACATATAGACAACTAACATCTAATAAATCAATAGGCGGTAAAGTTGGAATACCTGGTGGCGAGGGTGTTACAAACTCACCTAATTCCGCATTAATCTCTGCAACCGTGCCATCAAACGGCGCTCGAATAATGGTACGTTCCAGTGTCGCTTTAATTAATTCCACATTAGCTTGTGCCACACCTACGGTAGCACGAGACGCGCTGCAAAAATTTCGCTGCGCCTGTGCTGCAGTGATAGCACGATCCAGTTGCTCTTCAGAAATAATATGGTTATATTTTTTTAATCGACTTAAGCGTTGTGCATCTCGCTCGGCACCAGAAGCTAATGCACAGCTTTGTTCAGCCGTAGCTTTATTTACTTTAATTTGTGCTTGATGCAACTTCATTTGCGCCAGTAAGTCATCATTCCATACTTTGAGTAAAAGCTGGCCTTGCTTTACATTTTCGCCTTCTTTAACAAACAATTTGGCAACATTACCGCCTGTTGCAGGCGCCAAATAAGCTCGGCGACAGGCTTTAATGGTCCCTACTCGAGTATTGGAAACACTGGATTTCACTTCGCCTTTGGTAACTTGATAGAGTTTAGCTTGAATACGCTCAGGGCTTTGATTGAAATAATACGTCGCCACTGCAATAACAATGACGATGCAGAAAAATAATAGTTTTTTTTTCATTACATAGCCTCTTACACTAGTATTTTGTAATCGTTCAGATCCTCGCTAGAAAAGATCAAAATACCTCGTCATTCCTGCATGCTGTTAACAGGAATCTACGCTTAACATGGATCCCCGATAAAAGACTTCGAGGATGACGATATTTTTATATGAAATTTAGGGGGGTATGTGAACGCTTACAATATTTTTTCTACAATACCATAAATTTATATAACGCTTATGCACAGAATAAAATACAATTCTTATTTTGATGACAACTATCAGCTATAAATACCTTAAAGAACGAAAAGTACACAAATAATATCCATTTAAACTTTATTTACATTAAGCGCTGATATGCCTTCTATCAATGAAAATCTGGCTTCAAAACTACTGATACTAACAATATGCCTCTCTATATTTTTTACCAGTATTCCAGTTGACAATACAGCACAAAGTTTACTTTCTATAAGCATTATAGGTATTTTATTTATTTTAAATCGTTATGTATCACACATAGGATTTATCCGTGTTTTTTACCTCTGCTTATGTGTTTTTGTAGTATTACGTTACTTGTTTTGGCGTATTTTCTTCACTTTAGATTTTAGTAATGACCTACCCAGCTTTATCGTAGCGGTTATACTTTTTCTAGCTGAGGCATACGGTATTTATATGTTTTTATTAAGCTGCTTCGTCAGCCTACGTCCACTCGAACGAACCACTCCTCCTTTCCCGTCTGATGAAAATTTACTGCCTAGTGTTGATGTCTTTATTCCCAGTTACGATGAAGATCAAAGCTTATTAACCATTACGTTACTCGCTGCACTTAATATTCGCTACCCTAAAGATAAACTCAAGGTTTATTTATTAGACGATGGCGGTACATTGGCTAAACGTCAACAAAATAATAAAACAGCTTTAGCTGCTCAATTACGGCACAAAAACTTAAAAGAACTCTGTATTAAACTTGGCGTAAATTACCTAACTCGTGCTAAAAATGATCACGCCAAAGCTGGGAATATGAATGCAGCCTTACCTCATACCCAAGGCGAGTTGATTTTAGTTCTGGATGCGGATCATGTACCTAGTGTTGATTTTTTACACAAAACAGTCGGAAATTTTTTAGAGGATGAAAAGTTATTCCTAGTACAAACCCCGCATTTTTTCATCAACCCAGACCCTATTGAAAAAAATCTCGACCTATATCAGAACATGCCCTCTGAAAACCATATGTTTTATGGTGCTGTGCAACTAGGGCTCGATTTCTGGAATGCCTCTTTCTTTTGTGGTTCTGCTGCCTTACTAAGGCGTAAAGCATTGCTGGATAGTAATGGGTTTTCTGGCATGACCATTACCGAAGATGCAGAAACTGCCCTCACTTTGCACAATAAAGGCTGGCGCTCACGTTATTTTAAATACCCGCTAATATCTGGTCTTCAACCTGAAACTTTCTCTAGTTTTATGATTCAGCGTATGCGCTGGGCACAAGGGATGGTACAGATTTTCCTGATGAAAAACCCAGCTCTACAATCCGGATTAAGTATCCCTCAAAAATTAAGCTATTTATCCAGCTCCAGTTTCTGGTTTTTTTCTATTCCTAGAATGATCTTTGCTCTTGCACCTGGGGCCTACCTTGTCTTTGGATTACGTATTTATAATGCAACTTTGCTGGATTTAATGATTTATACTTTGCCTTATTTACTTATTCTAATTATGAGTGCCAACTATCTCTTTGGCAAAGTTCGCTGGAATTTTATCTCTAATGTTTATGAAACCATGCAATCAATGTACTCCTTTGGAGCCATCATTGAAGTTCTAAAAAACCCTAAATCTCCTGCCTTTGGAGTAACACCAAAATCTGAAATTTTGAGTGAAGACTTCATTTCCCCTCTATCCAAACCGTTTTATTGGATGATTGCCTTAACAACCTTGATTTTTATTATTGGCTGTTGGCGTTTTTATACCTTCCCTAGTGAGCGAACCTTAATCCTTCCTGCTCTTTTCTGGACCGCTTTTAATTTTATTTTCTATTCTGCTAGTTTAGGGGCATTATTAGAGCGTAAACAACGTAGATCTAGCCCAAGATTACCGGCTAATTTCTCTGCAATACTTGAAGATAAAAAAAACAATATTCAAACAGAGGTTTTAGTTCGTGACATTTCCGTCGGTGGGGCTAGCCTACAAATTTCAAATCAATTTGCTTGTCCACAAAGCTCGAATACACTATATCTAACCGGTACCAATTCAGTGACCGAAGAAAGCTTTGACCTACCTTTACACATCCGAGAAACATCGAAAAATGCAGACTATCACTTACTAGGCATACAATTTAATTCCTCTGATATTGAAATCCTCCGCTCCATTGTATTACTTGTACATGGGGATAGTCAGCGCTGGTATAATCTTATTTCTCAAACCAACCCAGACCCAGGCTTCACACACGGCATGTTTTTTCTTGCCAAAACAGGGGTTGCCTATATTATTAAATATAGCTTTCTATATTTTAAAAAAGCACCACTATCACGGACGACCTGATATTTACTTTGGATTTCTCATAACTCATGAACTTATTTATACTTATTGGCCTAATAGCCTCCCTATTCTCACAAGTAAGCTACGCGGATAAACCAGAGCAAAAAACCATCAAATTAGCAGATATGATGACTGTTGATGAGCAAATAACCCTTAAAAATACGAGTGACTTTTATAATTTAGATTTCGCCCTTTCAAGCCGGGTCAAGCTACAAAAAGTGACCCTACACTTAGACCTTGTTCATTCACAAGTATTAATAAAAGAGCGCTCGCAATTAGTCGTATCCATCAATGATATCGTTACAGAACAATTTATACTCAACCCGCGCAATCCACATATCATTAGTGATATTACCTTACCTACAGAGTATTTTATTAATGGCTATAATAAAATAACTCTTTCAGTTGCTCAGCACTATACCGAACAGTGTGAAATTCCTGAATCGCCCGAACTATGGACACAAGTAAATTCAATAAAATCTTATCTCAAAATCGACTCAACTTATACTAATGACACCTACACTCTTGCATCTTTAAAAGATGTCATTGATAAAAAGCTAGCGCATTACTCAATCACCCTGTTGCGCCCTAATACCTCTTATAATGATCAAGTCTTACAGTGGGGTAGTTTGATATCACAAGCAGTTGCTTTACGCCTCGACTATAAAACCTTCGACATAAGCTTGCTAGAGGCAAAGGCTATAACTGTACAAAAGGATCAAAATTCATCTAATAAAGATCCCTTACGATTCTTACAGCAATCTAAATTAAACTCTGATGCTGTTTTAATAGGAACGACTACCGAGCTATCCCACTTACTCGGACCCGAGCTAAAAAATAAAATCAACAGTGCTTATTTAGGTATTTACCCAGCGCAAAAAAATAATACTCAAATTATTATTATCTCAGGGACAACAGCTGATGAAGTGACTCTTGCAGCCCAAACCTTTGCTTATGCCCGCAACGCGTTTCCTGACACACAAGATATGTTCATTAAATCATTAACTCCCCCGCCTTACCTCAGATTGACAAAACCTAATGTCATTGTCCCTGGCCTTACTTATAAATTCAAAGACTTAGGTTTCTCCACTCAAACGATACACCCTAAAAGTAAACATATTGATTTACTCTTTAATATGCCTAGCGACTTGTATCATGAACTCAAAAAAAATGTCACCATTAAGTTGGATATAAACTATGGAGCGGCCTTCCGCCCTGATTCAGTCTTAAATATTAAGGTTAATGGTATTTTTGAAAAAGCCGTAAGTCTTGATAACAAATATGGTGACAGCTTTCAAGCATACGCTATCACTATCCCTAGTGGCACTTTCGCTCCAGGTTTCAACAAGGTCAGTTTTGAAGCTATTATGCCTCCGATGGTATCCGGTGACTGCACTTATATGCAACACAAAAATAGCTTATTAACCCTGTTTGAAAATTCAACTATCACCTTCCCTGAGCTTGACCATTTCACTCAATTACCTGATTTATCCTTATTGAAACGAACGGGGTTTCCATACCTAAGCGCTGTTAATGGCTCAGAATTAGGCATCGTACTGCGTGATCAGAATCACGCTACTCTACTCGGTTCATGGCAATTAATAGCAAAGCTAAGTCAAATTAATCACGCCCCTCTACCAGAAGCAAAACTATCTTTTAAATCCCTCAATAATCGACATTTATTTATTATCGGTGCCCGAAGTTCACTATATGATGATGACTTAGCCAATTCACCTTTACAATTAAATGAAAGTATTCAGTTTCCTTACAGCGCGGACTATGTCGCACAAAAAAAACAACTGTCTATACTACAACAACTAAAACAGCTTATTTTTCCTGAATCTAGTTCAAAAAATAATGCCATCATGCAACCACAACATACACAAATTAACTTTAATGCCTCACTTGGATCACAGGCAGTTATGGTCAGCTACCCCTCATCAACAGAACTCGATACAAAACTGAATACACTTATTACTTACGATAACCCTGAGGCATTCTATGAAAATATGCGCCTATTGATGCAACCTGAACTATGGAATAGTCTAAACAATAACATCGTTATCTGGAAAAATAACAAAAAATCGCTGGAAACACTAAGCGCAGGAAATACTTTTTATATAGGAGAGACCTCTCTACGAAATGAGCTCGCTTACCACTTTTCATTACACCGTAACTACTGGTTACTAATGATTATTGGCCTACTACTATTGGTTGCATTTCTAAGCCATCAAGCTTTAAAGCGCTACAAGCTCAAGTATCATGGCGAAATATCCGAATATGATTCGTAGCCTTCTACTATTATTTTTGTTATTAAGCGGTTGCAACCAACAGCCTACACCCGCGCAAAATTCATGGCACACGTTCAAGCAAGAATTTATTAGTATCGAAGGACGTGTTATTGATAATGGCAATGAGGGAATTAGCCACTCTGAAGGTCAAGGTTATGGCCTACTACTTTCAGTTTATTTTAATGACCCAAAAAGCTTTGCTACTTTATGGGCCTGGAGCGTAACTCACCTACAAACACGTAATGACCATTTATTTTCATGGAAATACACTACTAAGCAAGGAGTTACCGACAAAAATAATGCCAGCGATGGCGATATTTTGATTGCTTGGGCGTTACTGCAAGCCTCTCAAAAATGGAATAACCCCGACTACCAACAAGCAGCGAACAATATCCTCCGTGACATTCGTAATAAATTAACCACAAATTGGCATGGCCATAAAATTATTATGCCTGCTGAACAAGGGTTTATTTCAGAATCTAATAAACTCACCGTTAATCTATCTTACTGGGTGTTTCCTGCCTTACAAGAATTTGCACGTGTTGATAAGAGCCCGCTGTGGCAGGAACTAATTAATAGTGGCCTGTATTTACTTAATACAGCTAAATTCGGGCAGTGGCAACTACCTGCCGACTGGTTACAGCTAGGCGATACTATCACCTTAAGCCCAGATAAACCGCCCGTATTTGGTTATGAAGCCATTCGCATTCCACTTTATTTAAGCTGGGCAAAACTACTAACACCTGATAAGCGCGAAATTTTTACCACTTATGCGCATGACAGCAAAACCCAACTAAACTACCTAAGTCCAAAGGTTAACTTGTTGAATAATAGCTTCACTAAATACCCTGCTAGTACTGGGTTTTCATCTACCTACCAATTAATTGCCAACAAGCCAGTCAACCTACCTCCCCCACAGAATAAGGATTATTACTCTCACAGCCTTGCATTACTTTCCTTCATAGCGAAAAAGCAGTCTGCCTCCCAATGACTCAACCCTATTTTATTCCATTCATACTAAAATCACTTAGTATTGGCAGTCTAGTCATTGCTCTTGTGGTCGTATGGCATATTACTCAAGAAGTACCTGAATTAGCTACAATCTCAGAGGAACATCACCCTACTATAAAAACTATAGACTCCCCAGTGCCAAGCAAACCAATTCAAGGACCTGATGAACGTATTCTCTGGCAACTATTTAATGCAGGTAAATTAACCCCGCTTCAAGAGCTTATAACACAATGGCAGAAACAATTTTCAAGCTGGCACCCTCCAGTAAAATTGCTTAGCTTAATGCATGTAAAAAATCAGCCACGCTCAGTCACTAGTCCATCACAAGATCAACACGCACTAAATCAATCCTTACAAAGCAACAATATTGACCAAATCATTTCTCTTATTCTCAGCCAGCCCAATCAACATTGTAGTCAACGACTACAGTTATGGGATAACAACAGTATTTTCCACCACCTTAAATCACAATCAGATAAACTCAAGCTATTAACTGCGACCATTAAGCGATGTAAATCAAGTCAAGATCGTCTTAACTTAATTCAAAATGCGCAGAGCCACTTAGATACACTACATTTTAATCATTTAATTCAAAATATACGGCCACTTTTCCATAACCCTGATGATTTATACCGTATCGAAACAATGCAATACTGGAATAACCGTTACTTCCTTTCACAGTCTATTACTGAAAATAATACATCTAACATTAAGCAAATACTTCCTCTCCTAACCCCCCTTATCAAAAAGCACAAAGACGTTGCTGTCGCCAACCAACTTGGCTGGTACTTTCTCAAGCATAATCGTACAGCGTCAATAAACTGGTTTAGAAATGCACTTAACTGGCAACCTCAGCATATCGAATCAGCAATAGGTTTAGTACAAGCATTACTTGATAATCAACAACATACACAGGCGCTAAACCTTGCACTGCAATATTCCAAACAGCCCAAAATGCAGCCGTTATTAGCCAGCCTTTTATTAGCTCAAGCACAAAAATCATACGACCAACATGATTATCAGAAAAGCCTAAATAGCTTGCAACAGGCACGCCTGTACCTTTCTGACCAACGCTCCGCTAATGAACTTAACGCCTGGCTATTATGGAAAATGAGGGATAGCCAAAAAGCCCTACAAATGGCTGCACAGGATCAACCGCAATCTGAAGGAATGCAGAAATTAATAGGGATTATATATTTAAAGAAAGCCTGGCAACTTCTTGATCAGGAAAATTATACGCAGGCGCAAACCTCCCTCGACCGTGCAATATTATATTCAGGAGTAACACCTGAAAGCGATAAGCTTAGTGCTTGGCTTGATTACAAACAAACCCCTCAAAAATATAGTTACCCTGAGTTATTTGCACACAAAGAATTTCTTGCCGCCAATCAATATGCCCCCGCTCCATTAATTGCTCCCGATATCACACCTAATGTGCAGTTACTGAAAAATATTGATTCTGCCTTTATCGAAGCAGGAACGCTCTATCGTAGTAAAAGTGGCGATACAGGTACGAGCCGATTAGACATTAAAGAAATACCTCTTGTTGGTGGCCGGTATGTGTTTGCTAAGAGCCATGAATTTAGCCTCCACGTTTTTCGTAGTGAATTATATAGCGGCAGAGTCAGCGAGCAAGATTGTCGTTCTCTTGGTAGCATAGGACTTGCCCCTAATAGTAACCAACTAAAACCTTGCTTTAGCCCGTTTACAAATTCATTATCTAATGGCTTATACACGCAGCTAAATTACCATCTATCAGGAAAGCTTAGCCCCTATTTTTCAATTGGTAGTACACCTACTGACGGCGTCCTAAACCCTACCATCACTTGGAATATTGGCTTCAGAAAGCATTCGGAGCGTGGTTTCTGGGAAATCGAAGGTTTTTCAGAACCTGTACGCCAATCAATTTTATCTTATACCGGTATGAAGGACCCTTACAGCGATGAAAAGTGGGGGCGTGTTAGCAGTACAGGCTTAAAGGCAACCGCTTTAGTTGAGTTAAATCAGCACTGGAATATATACAGCCAATCAAAAGCTGCTTTTTTGAGCGGAACTAAGGTTGCTGATAACATGGATATTAGCCAAAGCATCAGTTTTAGCTATAACTTTCACCTAAAACACTTTGATTATTTCACTTTAGGCCCAAGCGCTTCAATTCAACACTACAATAAAAACCTGAGCCACTTTACCTTAGGCCATGGTGGTTATTTCAGTCCACAACTATTCTATAATATAGGGGCATCGCTTAACTTCTTAACTGAAGAAGGAAAGTCTTTTATTATCAAAGGTCAAGCTAGTGCAGGGTTTCAATCATTCACTGAAGCCCAGTCCTCCTACTTCCCAACAAACTCAAGCCTACAAAACTTAGCGGAGAAAAACCTCCAAAATAACGGAATATATTCCAAAAATAGCGAATTAGGTGCAACATTCGACTTAGAGCTAAAAGGTGCTTGGCTATTAAGCTCTAATATTCAAATAGCTGGAGGCGGTGGATTTCGGCAAACTGGAAATTACTCCGATTACTTTTTTGCAGCTAATATACGTTATTATTTTAACAATCGTTCAGCCACATTTAGTACCGACATCCCTGACTTTAGCTTCAAACAGCTTTTCTAAAATAAAACCTATTACTCTAAATTTGAGCATTACTCCACAGTAACCGACTTAGCTAAATTCCGTGGCTGATCCACATCTGTACCTTTCAATATAGCCACATGGTAGGAAAGTAATTGTAACGGTATTATATAAACAATCGGCGCTATCAAGTTATTCACTTTAGGGACGCGTACAATCTGTACATTCTCATCTTCTTCCGTAGTAATTGACTCATCTAGGAAAACAATTAACTGCCCGCCGCGCGCACTTACTTCTTGTATATTAGATTTTAACTTTTCCAATAAACCATTATTAGGTGCAACAGTAACTACCGGCATTTCTGCATCAATTAACGCCAAAGGACCATGTTTCAATTCACCCGCCGGATAAGCTTCTGCATGAATATATGAAATCTCTTTCAACTTTAATGCGCCTTCCATTGCTATTGGGTAATGTGTTCCTCTACCCAAAAACAAAGCATGATTCTTTTCTGAAAATTGCTCTGACAATATTTTTATTTCTGCATCAATCTGCAAAACATCTTCAACAATACGTGGCAACTTAAATAATTCGGTGCTTATCTCTGCTTCTGTTTCTTCATTTAAAGAAAATCGTCTACCCACAGCAATAACCAGCAACATTAAAGCCACTAATTGCGTCGTAAATGCTTTAGTTGATGCCACACCAATTTCTGGACCCGCGCGCGTCATTAGTAGTAGGTCCGACTCTCTAACTAAAGAGCTTTCCGGTACATTACAAATTGATAGTGAATATTTAGCACCTAAGCGTTTTGCTTCTAATAAAGCAGCTAGCGTATCAGCTGTTTCACCCGATTGAGAAATGGTAACAATTAAGGTATCTTCTGATAATACGGGCTCGCGATAACGAAACTCACTCGCCACTTCGATATTACAAGGTACGCGCGCCAATTTCTCGAACCAATATTTAGCCACTAAGCCCGAATGATAACTCGTACCACAAGCTAAAATTTGCACTGACTTAATTTTATCAAAAACCTCTGCCGCATTATGCCCGAAAGCACTATCTTGTAATTTATTGCCAATAAAGCGACCTTCTAGCGTCTCGGCAATAGCATTAGGTTGCTCGTAAATTTCTTTGAGCATGTAATGGCGGTATTCGCCTTTATCTACTGCATCTGCTTTTACAGTACTTTCTTTAATTGGGCGTTCGACAATTTGGTCATCTTTGTCATAAATAACTAAACTATCAATTTTAAGCTCAGCAACATCGCCTTCTTCTAAAAAGATAAAGCGCTGCGTTACAGGTAAAAGTGCAGCTACATCGGAAGCAATAAAATATTCTCCAAAACCAACACCGATAACTAAAGGACTACCCTTACGACAAGTAATTAAGGTATTTTCATCCTCTTTACTAATAACACCTAGAGCATAAGCGCCTTCTAAGTGTTTAATAGTGTTTTTTACTGCTTGCAACAAGCTACCCGCATTTTCAAGTTCATGATAAACCTGATGAGCAATTACCTCAGTATCCGTTTCAGAAGTGAACGTATATCCCTCTGCTTTTTGTGCTTCTCGTAAAGCTTGGTGATTTTCAATAATACCGTTGTGTACGATAGCTATTTTATTATTGCAAATATGTGGGTGTGCATTTTGCCTGCTCGGTTTTCCATGGGTCGCCCAGCGCGTATGTGCAATACCTACATTTCCCGAGAAAGGCTCGGCCGTTAATAAATCCTCAAGCCCTTTGACTTTGCCTATTTCTCTTTGGCGATAAATGTCACCATTAGCAACAACAGCTAACCCGGCTGAGTCATAGCCTCGGTACTCTAGTCGCTTCAGTCCTTCAAGCAAGATAGGAACGACATTTCTTTGCGCAATTCCGCCGACGATACCACACATATTATTGCTCCTTTTTTACTGGACGTTGCCAGCTTTGTATACTGATCTGTTTTGCTCTGGATAAGCTTAACTGTTCGTCAGGTGTATCTTTTGTAATCGTAGAGCCTGCACCAATCGTGGCATTTTTACCTACAGTGACTGGTGCTATCAGTTGAGTATCAGAGCCGATGAAAGCACCATCTTCAATGACAGTACGAAATTTATTAACCCCATCATAATTACAGGTAATCGTACCGGCACCGATATTCACGCCACTGCCAATCGTTGCATCACCAATATAACTGAGGTGGTTAATTTTACTGCCTTTAGCAACAGTTGATTTTTTGATTTCGACAAAATTACCGATATGTACTTGCTCTGCTAATTCAGCTTGTGGCCGTAACCTAGCAAAAGGGCCTACTTTACTACCCGCTCCAACCACGGCATTATCAATAATACAATTCGCTAGAATCTGTACATCATCAGCTATTACCGAATTATTAATAATAGTATTTGCTCCAATACTTACATTATTCCCGATGCGATTATTACCTTCAAAAATAACATTAATATCAACAGAAATATCTTGGCCCAAGGATACAAAGGTACCTCTACAATCTATTCTTGCAGGATCAGACAAAGTCACACCGACTTCCATTAATTTATCGGCTTGAGCTAATTGATAAGCTCTTTCCAGGTAACTTAACTGTTTACGATTGTTAACGCCAAGTACTTCATCGGGATGTTCTGGCTGACTGGTTTTAATCGTTATACCTTCATTCACAGCCATTTCAATAACATCCGTCAAATAAAACTCTTGTTGAGCGTTACTATTATCTAAGCGGGCAATCCAGTTTTTTAATTTTCCACCTTTTACCGCGAGGATTCCAGTATTAACCTCCTTAATCAGCTGCTCTTGTTCCGTTGCATCTTTATGTTCAGTAATTTTTGTGACATTCCCTTCCTTATCTCGGACAATGCGCCCGTATCCAGTTGGGTTATCTAGGTTCACTGTCAATAATGCCAATGATTGATCAGTTACATTACTTAATAAGCGATCAATCGACTGCTTTGTTAACAAAGGCACATCGCCATACAAGATCAACACGGTATTGTCATTATCAATCAAGCTATCTGCCTGCAAGACTGCGTGTCCAGTACCTAACTGCTGTTTTTGCTCTAACCACTGTACGTCTAAGCTAGATAAGGTCTGCTTAACTAACTCTCCGCCATGACCGTAAATAACAATAATCTCATTACCATCTATCAATTTACTTGTATCATAAACATGCTGCAATAGACTACGGTTTGCAATTTCGTGTAAAACTTTTGGATGAGCCGAACGCATGCGCGTGCCTTGCCCAGCCGCTAAAATAAGCGTTTTCAAAGTCATGTAATTATTTCCTAAAATTGTCGGGAGAGAGATTTTGTTTAAATTATAGCAAGCATTATTCTGTAATAAAGCAATACTAGGGAACCTTCAATAAAAAACATTTGCTACTAAAATAGATAGGTTAATTATTATTTAACCTTTTAAACAAAAAAAAGCCCGATAACGAAACCGCTATCGAGCTTTCTTATTGAACACCTACTAAACCTAGTGGCCTCGTTTTTTGAGTCTATCTAAGGTTCTTAATTGCATCATAGCTTGAGCTAACTGAGATTGAGCTGTTGCATAATCAATCTTACCAGACTTATCATTTAACGCTTCTTCTGCTGCTGCTTTTGCTTGTAAAGCTGCTGCTTCATCAATATCTTTTGCTCTAATGGCCGTATCAGCAAGCACCGTCACTAAATGTGGCTGTACCTCTAATAACCCACCGGAAACATAAAACGCCTGAGATTCTTTCTCGCTTATTTTTACGCGAACTTCACCCGGGTTTAGCTTTGATATTAATGGCGCATGACGCGGTGTAATACCTAATTCGCCAAGTTCAGCAGGAGCAAAAACCATTTCAGCCATTCCTGAAAAAATCTCCTGTTCTGCACTTACGATATCTACATGTACTGTCATGGTCATAATATTACCTATAAGTTAACAACTTACATTTTTTTCGCTTTTTCAACCGCTTCATCTATGGAACCAACCATATAGAACGCTTGCTCAGGTAAGTCGTCATATTCACCGTCAATAATACCTTGGAAACCAGCGATAGTATCTTTAAGTGAAACATATTTGCCTGGAGAACCGGTAAATACTTCAGCAACGAAGAAAGGCTGCGATAAGAAACGTTGAATTTTACGTGCTCTTGTTACAGTTTGCTTATCTTCTTCTGATAGCTCATCCATACCAAGAATCGCAATAATATCACGTAACTCTTTATAACGTTGCAAGATACCTTGAACGCCACGAGCCACATCATAATGCGCTTGACCAATCACTAAAGGATCTAACTGACGACTACTTGAATCCAATGGATCAATCGCAGGATAAATACCTAATTCAGCAATTTGACGAGATAATACAACCGTTGCATCTAAATGTGCGAAAGTTGTTGCAGGAGATGGATCTGTTAAATCATCCGCCGGTACGTATACCGCTTGGATTGAAGTAATTGAACCTTTTTTAGTTGAAGTAATACGCTCTTGCAATACACCCATTTCTTCAGCTAACGTAGGCTGATAACCTACCGCTGATGGCATACGACCTAATAGCGCAGATACTTCAGTACCCGCTAATGTATAACGATAAATATTATCAACGAAGAATAAAACATCACGCCCTTCTTCACGGAAATATTCAGCCATAGTCAAACCAGTTAACGCAACGCGTAATCTGTTTCCTGGAGGCTCATTCATCTGACCGTAAACTAACGATACTTTATCAATAACGTTTGAATCTGTCATTTCGTGATAGAAATCGTTACCCTCACGAGTACGCTCACCTACCCCAGCAAATACTGAGAAACCGCTATGCTCAATCGCGATGTTACGGATAAGCTCCATCATGTTGACGGTTTTACCTACACCAGCACCACCGAATAGACCAACTTTACCACCTTTAGCGAACGGACATACTAAGTCAATAACTTTAATACCCGTTTCTAAAAGTTCGCTAGCTGGCGCTTGCTCAGCATAAGAAGGTGCGTCACGATGAATGACCCATTTTTCTTCTTCGCCAATTGGACCTTTTTCATCAATTGGATTTCCTAAGACGTCCATAATACGTCCTAGGGTTTTTTGTCCAACAGGCACTCTAATCGCATCACCGCTGTTGCTTACTTCTAAGCCGCGACGAACACCATCAGTTGTTCCCATTGCAATTGCGCGAACTACGCCATCACCTAATTGCTGCTGAACTTCTAAAGTTAGCCCAACGCTATCTACATTAAGCGCATCATATACATTTGGTAGTGCTTCACGTGGAAATTCCACATCCACAACCGCACCAATAATCTGAACGATTTTACCCGAACTCATTGTGTCGTCCTCTTAATTACTTAAATTGTTTTGCAAGACCTAAACAGCTGCGGCACCGGCAACAATTTCTGAAATTTCCTGCGTAATAGCGGCTTGTCTTGCTTTGTTATAAACAAGTTGCAACTCATCAATAAGGTTACCAGCATTGTCTGAAGCACTTTTCATCGCAACCATTCTAGCTGATTGCTCACAGGCATTATTTTCTACTAAACCTTGATAAACAATTGATTCTATATAGCGAGTTAATAAATTATCTAGAACTTCTTTCGCATCAGGCTCATATAAATAATCCCAATGCTTTTTCAGCCCATCGTTTTCAAGTTCACTTGCTACAACAGGGATTAACTGCTCTATAATAGGTTCTTGAGTCATAGTATTTACAAATTGATTGTACATAACATGTAACTCATCAATCGTGCCTGCATAATATGCATCTAGCATGATTTTAATAATACCCACTACTTCATTAAGATGTGGAGTATCACCTAGCTTAGAAACCTGTCCAACTTTGTTTATCTTTAAACTACCAAAAAAGCTCGCGCCTTTACCACCGATAGTACAAACATCGACAATAATGTTGTCATTATCCCACTGAGTGAGTTGCTTAAGCGTTTTTCTGAATAAATTTGAATTCAGACCACCACACAAACCTCTATCAGAACTAATAACGATAATTCCTACTCGCTTAACTTCACGTTCAACAAGAAAAGGATGTTTATACTCAGGGTTAGCATGAGCCAGATGCTTAATGATCTGGCTAATCTTTTTTGAGTAGGGACGCGTAGCATGCATTCTGTCTTTTGTTTTACGCATTTTACTCGCAGCAACCATTTCCATGGCGCGAGTGATTTTTTGAGTATTTTTAATACTCGCAATCTGGGTGCGTATTTCTTTACCAACAGCCATTAGAAGCCCCTTTTACCAGCTACTTGTTTTAATGAAAGTCTCTATTGCAGACTGAATACCCTGCTTAATTTCATTACTATAATCGCCTGTTTCGTTGATTTTTTTCATTAAATCAGCGTGTTCAGACTTCATATAAGATTGTAAAGCAGCTTCAAAATCAAGTACTTTATTAACTTCTAAATCATCCAGAAAACCTGCGTTCGCTGCATGTAATGAAACACCCATTTCAGCAACTGACATAGGCGAATATTGATCCTGCTTCATCAGTTCAGTAACGCGTTGTCCACGTTCAATTTGCTTACGTGTGCTTTCATCTAAATCAGAAGCAAATTGAGCAAAGGCTGCTAATTCACGATACTGAGCTAAATCAAGACGAGTACCACCACCTAATTTCTTAACGATCTTAGTTTGTGCTGCACCACCCACTCGTGATACTGACAAACCAGCATTAACCGCCGGACGAATACCTGAATTGAATAAATCTGATTCAAGGAAAATCTGTCCATCAGTAATTGAAATTACGTTAGTTGGTACGAATGCCGAAACGTCACCACCTTGAGTTTCAATAATTGGTAATGCAGTTAAAGAACCTGTTTTACCTTTTACTTTACCGCCGGTTAATTTTTCTACTTCATCCACATTAATTCTAGAAGCTCTTTCTAGTAAACGAGAGTGAATATAGAAAACGTCTCCAGGATACGCTTCGCGACCTGGCGGACGACGTAATAGCAATGACATTTGACGATATGCCCAAGCTTGCTTAGTTAAATCATCATAGATAATAAGTGCATCTTCGCCCTTATCTCTAAAATATTCACCCATTGAACACCCTGTGTAAGGGGCAATGAATTGTAGCGCAGCAGATTCAGAAGCAGTAGCACAAACAATAGTAGTATGAGCCATTGCACCGTGCTCTTCTAACTTACGTACTACGTTAGCAACTGATGAACGTTTTTGACCGATCGCTACATAGATACATTTAACACCAGTACCTTTTTGATTGATAATCGCATCAATCGCAATCGCTGTTTTACCTGTTTGACGGTCACCAATAATCAACTCACGCTGACCACGACCCACTGGAATCATGGCATCAATTGACTTCAAACCCAATTGTATAGGCTGATCAACTGATTGTCTTGAAATCACACCAGGTGCAATTTTTTCAACCGGTGACATTTCTTGAGCATCAATTTCGCCTTTGGCGTCAATTGGATTACCTAGCGCATCTACAACACGCCCTAGCAATGCTTCACCAACAGGTACTTCTAGAATTTTACCAGTACATTTAACGGTATCGCCTTCTGTAATATGTTTGTATGCGCCTAGCATAACAACACCCACAGAATCTCTCTCTAAGTTTAGAGCCATACCGAAAGAGTCACCAGGAAATTCAAGCATCTCCCCTTGCATAGCTTGTGACAAACCATGAACCTTTACAATACCGTCAGTTACACTAACAACGGTACCTTCCGTATGTGCTTCGACATTAACGTCAAAATTTTCGATCCGTTTCTTAATCAGATCACTTATTTCAGATGGTTTTAATTGCATATTTTTTCTCAGTCTAAGCTGTTAGATCCTTTTAGCTAGTTGTTGAAGTTGACCACTAATAGATCCGTCAATTACGCTGTCACCAGCTTTCACTAAAAAGCCACCGATTAAAGAATTATCGACACTTGCGTGAATGTTAACGTCTTTATTTAGCTTCTTTTTTAGTGATGATGCAAAACTTTGCTCTTCTGCTTTGGTTAAGGCATAAGCTGTTACAACATCAACATCGACATAACCTTCATCTTCAGCCTTATAGCTTTCAAATAATTCCGCAATTTGTGGAGCCAAATATAGCCTGCTATTTTCGATCAGTAATTTTAGAAAGTTTAAGCCTTCACCTTTTACTTGGTCTTGACAAATCTCCTGCATTAGCTGAACTAATCTTTCTTCGCTAACTTTAGGATTATTGATAATGGCAGATAAATCTGTATCTTGGATTGCGGCCGAAAGAAAAGCCAAAGCATCAGACCATTCTTGCGAATTGCCTGTTTCTTTTGCCCTTTTGAATGCCGCTTCTGCGTATGGCCTTGCCAAAGTTGCTAATTCACTCATTATGCTTGACCTAATTGCTCAGATACTTTGCTGATAAGATCTTTGTGCTTAGCTTTATCGATTTCTTGTTTTAAAATCTGTCCAGCCGCTTTTAGTGCTAACGCAGATACTTCTTTGCGCATAGCTTCTTGCGCTTGTTGCATCTCTTGTTCAATTTGCGCTTTAGCCGCATCAATCATACGCACGCCTTCTACTTTGGCCGTACCTTTTGATTCTTCAACGATTTCATTCGCTCTTTTTTGAGCAAGATTAATAATATCAGCTGATTGTTGTTTCGCTTCTCTAAGAACAGTTGCAGCTTTTTTTGCTGCCAACTCCATATCATTTTGGCCTTTTTCAGCCGCTGCCAATCCTTCGGCAATTTTTGCTTTACGTTCTTCGATAGCGCCAATTAGTGGTGGCCAAATATACTTCATGGTAAACCATACCAGAAGTGTAAATGTTATCATTTGACCGATTAGCGTAGCATTAATACTCACTAGCCTTCCTCATGTTGCTGTTAAAATAACTGACGAGTGTCTTATCCTGCAACCGCTTCAACAGCAGATAGGAATGGGTTAGCGAATGTAAAGAATAACGCCATACCAACACCAATCATAGTTACCGCATCAAGTAGACCAGCAACAACGAACATTTTAACTTGTAGCATAGGTACCATTTCTGGCTGACGAGCTGCGCCTTCTAGGAATTTACCACCTAATAGACCGAAGCCTATCGCGGTTCCTAATGCACCCATACCTAAAACCAGACCTACTGCAATAGCAGTCATACCCTGTACATCTGCAATCAACGCTGCAAGTTCCATAATACCTCCAAAAGTATTGTTATTTAAAGTTTAAAGAAAATCTTAATGATCTTCATGCGCCATGCTTAGGTATACAACCGTCAATACCATAAAGATGAAAGCTTGAAGAGTAATAATCAAAATATGAAACACTGCCCAAGGGAAGCCCAATAAAGGCTGAATATACCAAGGTAATAGTGCAATCAATATAAAGATTAGTTCGCCCGCATATAAGTTACCAAATAGACGTAAAGCAAGTGAAATTGGCTTAGCAATTTCTTCAACCAGCTTTAATAGCAAGTTAAAAGGCATCATCCAAGGACCAAAAGGCGTACAAGTTAGCTCTTTAGCAAAACCGACAACACCTTTAATTTTGATACTATAAAAGATAATTAAACAAAACACGCTGATTGATAATGCAAAGGTTGCATTCAAATCGGTACTAGGTACCACACGCATATATTCCATTCCCATCATACCTGCCACAGCGGGTAATATATCGACTGGAAATAAATCCATAAAGTTCCACAAGAAAACCCAGACAAAAATCGTCAATGCCAACGGTGAAATTAATTCACTTTTACCATGAAAAGTATCTTTAACTTGCTGATCAATAAATTCAATAATCATTTCGACAAAAGCTTGACTCGTGCCTGGTACGCCAATGGTTGCTTTTTCTGCTGCAGCTTTAAAAAACCAAACAAATAAAGCACCTAAGACTGCCGAGAAAAACAAGGTATCTAAATGTAAAGTCCAGAACCCTTCACCTACAGATAGAGGTGTTAAATGGTGAACAATATATCCTGTTGCGCCTTCCGCCGCATGTGCCTCAGTAGCCATCTTTCCTCGCTTTCATCTAATTAATATTTACGTATCAATAACGCAAACCAAAAAACTGTTAATGCTGACATATAAACTGTCAACACCGCAATAACATCTAGTTTTGGGTCTTGAAAAATCGCAGCAAATAGCATTGCTGTCATAATTAATTTCCCAGACTCCCCAGCATAAAACGACTGGACAACTTTTTTTGCTTCCTGTCCTTTCTGCTGACTAACTTTTCGAGCAAAATATAAATTTGGAATTAACGCCGCAATTCCACCATAAAAGGCAGATTTAGCACTTAATTCGTTACCCAGAAAATAAAAAGCCACAATTGCAAACAATATAATGCATATTTGCCAAACTATAACCTTACTAAAAACCGAGAATTTAATTTTTTCTTCCACAAAAGCCAATCAAATAGTGGCCGAATTATATCTTTCAGCACATATTTAAGCAAGAATGATTTTGTTTTCCTTGCCCTCGCCTCTTAGCCCAAGCTATTTTCTAATCGATTTAAAAGTCGTGTTTTAAATTAAATCGACTGACAATACCATCTAATTCATCTAAATTACTATAATCAATAACCACGGAACCCTGACCATTTCTTTTATGCTTAATAGTCGTCTTAGCCCCTAGAAAATCGGTTATCGCTTCCTGTAAACGTAACGCATCCCGATCAAATACCTTTTCCTTTACTTGACCTGTAGCACCAACATCTTCAATTGTTTTTTGTGCTTTCCTTACTAAGGCTTCGGTGACGCGCACCGACAAACCTTCCTCAGCAACCTTAGTAGCAAGTAATATTTGTTTTTCTGCCGATAAACTTAATATCGCTCGCGCATGCCCCATACCCATTTGACGATTGATCAAAAATACTTTTACCGCACTCTCCAGCTCATTTAGGCGCAATAAATTAGTCACCGTTGTTCTTGAACGGCCAACAGCCTCGGCTACTTGTTGATGGGTTAATTCAAATTCAGCCACCAACCTTAACAACGCTTCAGCTTCTTCTAGCGGATTCAGATCCTCACGCTGAATATTCTCAATCAAAGCAATCGCCATCGCCGCACGATCTTCAATATCCTTAATAACTACTGGAACTTCGGCTAGCCCTGCTAACTGCCCGGCACGCCAACGACGTTCACCGGCAATAATTTCATAGCGATTGTAACCAATCTCGCGCACAATAATTGGCTGAATTATGCCTTGCGCTCGTATTGAATCAGCCAACTCCTGCAAGCGCTCAGGGTCCATATCTTTTCTAGGTTGATACTTTCCGCGCTGCAAATACTCGACAGGCAGGTCTTGCACACTATCTTTTGCATGCTCTTTAACGGCCATATCACCCATTAATGCGCCTAAGCCTTTCCCTAATCCCCGTTTTTTTGCTGACATATACTTATTTCTTTTCTTTTCTAATTAATTCGCCCGCCAAAGCAATATACGCAAGCGCGCCACGCGAGCTCTTATCATATTGCAGTATGGGCATACCATGGCTTGGTGCTTCCGCTAACCGGATATTACGCGGCACACAAGTTCGAAATACTTTATCTGCAAAATATTCAACCAATTGCTCGGAGACATCCTTAGTCAACCGGCTACGATTATCAAACATAGTCCGCAGAATACCTTCTAAATATAAATCTGGATTTGCAGTTTCACGAATATTTCGTAAGGTCTCCATTAAAGCTGACAAACCTTCCAGCGCATAATACTCACACTGCATTGGCACGAGCACGCTAGTTGCAGCAACCATAGCATTCAAGGTCAACATATTTAGCGAAGGCGGGCAGTCGATTACGATATAATCATAATCATTTTGCACTTGCTTCAGCGCATTAGCTAATCGACGCTCACGCTGAGTCATCTTCATTAACTGTACCTCTGCCACAGTTAAATCTGAGTTTCCGGCGATTACTGAAAAACCAATATCAGGAACCTCCACAATCATTTCTGAGACAGGTATATCTTCCAATAACAAATCACAACTGGAATACTGCACGGTCGCCTTATTAACTCCACAACCCATCGCCGCATTACCCTGCGGATCTAAATCAATAAGCAATACTTTACGCTTGGCTGCCGCCAAACAAGCAGCCAAATTAACACTCGTCGTAGTTTTACCGACGCCGCCCTTTTGATTGGTTACTGCAATTATTTTCGTCATGATTTACTTATCCGCACCACACAGCGCTCTGCATCAATACCAGGCACCACAATCGACTCTACCGAATAAACCCGCTCTAACTGCTCAAGCTCTGCCACAGGCTTCTGCCCTTTCATTGCGATCAACACCCCTTCTGCTTGCAATAAATAATCCGTCCATTGCATTATGTCATGCAAATTAGCAAAAGCACGACTGAGAACAGCATCAAATTCACCCTCTCTTTTCAATTGCTCGACTCGACTATGGACAACTTCGACATTCTCTAGTTTTAACTCCAAAACTGCCTGCTGTACAAAACGAGTTTTCTTGGCATTACTATCTAGCAAAGTAAATTGCACATCAGGCATAAAAATAGCCAAAGGAATACCAGGCAACCCAGCCCCAGTACCAACATCTATAATATTTTCACCAGAGATAAAAGGCAACACAGCCAAACTATCCAAGATATGCAAGCGCAGCATTTCTTCTCTATTTCTTATCGCTGTTAAATTATAGGTCTTATTCCATTTCTCTATTAAACGCACAAACGCCAATAATAAATCAATTTGCAGCTCTGTAGCACTAACCCCTAAATCTGCTAGACCAGTCACTAGCACGTCCCGACTATTATCCATGTTGCTTTTTCATATAAATTAGTAATAAAGAAACTGCCGCTGGTGTTACACCTGGGATTCTTGATGCCAAACCCAAGGTTTCAGGACGTTGCTTAGTTAGCTTTTCTCGAACCTCATTAGATAAACCTGGCACCAAGCTATAATCAAAATCCGCCACTATCTCTAAATGATTGTAGCGCTTCGCCTTATCAATATCTTGTTGCTGTCGTTCGATATAACCCGCGTACTTTGCCTGAACTTCAACTTGCTGTAAAACCGAACCGTCAAGCCCCTGCGTATCCGCAAATTCCATTAATTGTACAATATCAACTTCAGGACGACGCAATAACTCCATTAAGCTAGCCTCTTTAATTAGCGGCTTACCCCAAACTTCAGCAACACGCACAGCCTCCGAACTATCTCTTCTGACCCATTTAGCACTTAACTCAGTTTGCAGTTTTGCTATCGACTCACGCTTATCAATAAAACTCTGCCACCGCTCATCACTGACAAGATTTAACTCACGACCTTTTTCAGTTAAACGTAAATCTGCATTATCCTCGCGCAATAATAATCTATATTCAGCACGACTAGTAAACATTCGGTAAGGCTCTTTCGTTCCCAGTGAAATCAAGTCATCAATCATAACACCGATATAAGCCTCATCTCTTGCCGGACACCAACTATCCTTGCCCTGAGCCTTACGTGCCGCATTCAATCCAGCGATCAAACCCTGCGCCGCTGCCTCCTCATAACCTGTAGTACCATTTATTTGCCCAGCAAAAAATAAGCCCTGCATATACTTAGTTTCTAATGAAGTCTTTAAATCTCTAGGGTCAAAGAAATCATACTCAATTGCATAGCCTGGACGAACAATTTCAGCTTGCTCAAAACCTAACATAGATCGCACAAAGGCATACTGCACATCAAATGGCAGACTGGTGGAAATTCCGTTAGGATAATATTCATTGGTATTCAAGCCTTCAGGCTCAATGAAAATCTGATGCGATGTCCGACCGGCAAAACGCACGACTTTATCTTCTATTGAAGGACAGTAACGCGGCCCAACACCTTCAATCTCACCGGCATACATAGGCGAACGATCTAAGCCGCTACGAATAATATCATGCGTCTGCTCATTGGTACGCGTTATATAGCAAGGCACTTGCCGTGGGTGCTGACTTGCTAGCCCCATAAATGAAAACACAGGTACAGGTGTATCGCCATGCTGTTGCTCCAAACGCGAAAAATCAATAGTTCGCCCATCAATTCGTGGCGGCGTGCCCGTCTTTAATCTATCTATATTAAAAGGTAGCTCACGCAACCTATCAGCCAAAGCAATGGATGCCGCATCTCCTGCGCGCCCACCTGCATAATTCTCCAAACCTATATGAATTTTACCGCCCAAAAAGGTACCTGTCGTTAAGACTACAGATTTCGCCTTAAACTGTAAGCCCATTTGAGTTTTAACCCCAACAACCACCTCACCTTCAACGATCAAATCAGATACCATCTGCTGAAATAGCATTAAATCTTGCTGGTTCTCCAAGGCATTTCTAATAAATTTCTTATACAGCTCTCTATCTGCCTGCCCACGCGTTGCACGCACAGCAGGCCCTTTACTCGCATTTAAGGTTCGAAAATGAATCCCCGCATGATCAATAGCTCGCGCCATTACCCCGCCTAGCGCATCCACTTCTTTAACCAAATGACCTTTACCAATACCCCCAACAGCAGGGTTACAGCTCATTTGCCCCAAAGTATCAATACTTTGAGTTAACAACAAGGTTTTCGCACCTGTCCGTGCGGCGGCTAAAGCGGCTTCAGTACCTGAATGCCCCCCACCGATAACAATAACATCAAATTCTTTTGGAAATTTCACTGGCATATCTTAAAATGAAACAAAGAACCATTTTAGTTTGTTCACAGGAATTTTGCACAAAAGAAATACTGACCTACTATTTTATCAAGGAGTAACTACAATGAAGAAAAACAAAAAACGCGATAAAAACAAGACAATAGAGGCTAAAAACCTTGTCGCCAAGCACGCACATTATTTTAACAAGGCGCTTATTTTTCAAGATAAAAGCAAATATCAACGCAAAGCTAAACACAAAAACCTCGATTCATTTTTTATGCAATGCATGCATTACATAAAAAATGAATCGAGGTTTTCTCAAAATCATCACACATTTTCTTAAGCTTCGCTTCACCCCAAACAATTTTAGGATAATTAATTAATTAAACCTACCTATCCTAACCGGCATAAACTCATCAATTGTTACCCCCCAAATGCCTAGACTAAAGACTCTAAAGTCGACACCAATCTCACCTATAAAATCATTGAGCCTATCAACTGAATACCTTGCTCAATAAGCATTCAAGCATTCACAGCCAACAGTAAAAGCCCCATAACGATTCACTATAAATACAATTTTTCTGTTACCAATAATTTTTCTTGTGACACTACAAGATAGATATGGATCTCCTAAACTTTCATTACATAGTTAATTTCTATTGCTTACGAAAAGAAGCCATGCTATAAATAAACCGTACTTATTTTAAGTATATATAATTATAAGATTTGGAGGCAATAATGAAAAAAATATTATCAGCTTTAGCTATTACATTGATGCTTATTGGTGGAACTGGATGCATGGATGACCCTGATGGTAGCCAGCAACACACAACACAAAATAATTAAATCTCAACGAGATTAATTATTTTTAATATTTTCGCGCGGTTGCGGTTGCATAGCGTGCTGATTTTTGTCTAGAGCAAAGTCTTAGCAAAGCATCTACTGAAAAAAAACCAACCGATGGAAATTTGTACCCGTGACCACGCGAAACATAACAACTAAGATCCACTGAGCTGACCGTCAAAACTCAGGCTTATGTGAGATTACTCAAAATAACGATACCCCACATACTGCTTGCAGCCAATTTATTGGCTAGCCACCTGCAGTGAAAAACGCTACCGCTACTCCACCCCTGTATCATAGGTATCTACACAAGTTACATCGGGAAAAAATCCTGCGCAGTTTCTCGTAAATCCGCCAACTCCTCAGAAGAATAGCAATCTAACACCTCTTGCATTGAAAGGAATACCCATAACCCAGACAGTAAGGCAGGGTTAGTAAATGATTTACCCCATTTCATTTGTTTTCCACTTAATTTGATGAGGAAAATACGGAAAGCCTCTGCTTTTTTTC
>Ga0209184_1000494_pt1 | contig 40930 bp, 35 predicted proteins | sample EN8Hudsemesocosm_2_FD_184627 | JGI IMG/M metagenome (GOLD analysis project Ga0209184, IMG submission 184627) | Methane-oxidizing microbial communities from mesocosms in the Hudson Canyon - EN8C Hudson Canyon (SPAdes) (version 2) | ecosystem: Environmental > Aquatic > Marine > Cold seeps | place... | reverse complement strand
TAAAGTTGAAGAGCCAGCAACACGCTCAGCCGGCATTAAAGTTGCCGACGTAGCTGAACTAGTTGACAAACTTAAGAACGAAGCGAAGGTGATCTAATATGAGTATTCTAGTAATTGCAGATCATGATAACGCAAGCATTAAGCCAGTTACCTTAAACGTTCTTGCTGCAGCAAAAGCAATCGGTGGCGACATCGATGTATTAGTTGCCGGCGAAGGTTGTGGCGCAGCAGCAGAAGCCGCTGCAAAAGCAGAAGGCGTTGCAAAAGTTTTAGTTGCAGACAATGCAGCATACGGTCACTCACTAGCAGAGAACCTTTCTCTTTTAGTTGCAGACTTAGGCAAAGGTTATTCTCACGTTATAACTTCAGCTGGCACAACCGGTAAGGATTTCCTACCTCGCGTTGCGGCACTACTTGATGTTGCTCAGATTTCTGACATTATTCGCGTAGAATCAGCTGATACTTTTGTTCGCCCAATTTATGCAGGCAACGCAATCGCAACGGTACAGTCTTCAGATAGCATTAAAGTTATCACTGTTCGTGGTACTGGATTCGATCCTGTTTCTGCGGAAGGCGGCGCTGCATCAGTTGAAGCAATTGATAATGTTCAAGACGCTGGCATTTCTTCTTTTGTTGGCGAAGAGATGGCGAAGTCTGACCGTCCTGAGTTAACTGCTGCAAAAATCATCATCTCTGGTGGTCGTGGCATGCAGAATGGCGACAACTTCAAGATTCTTGAATCAGTTGCTGACAAGCTTGGCGCTGGTGTTGGTGCATCTCGTGCAGCGGTTGATGCAGGTTTTGTTCCTAACGATATGCAAGTTGGTCAAACAGGTAAAATTGTTGCTCCAGACCTTTATATTGCTGTGGGTATCTCTGGTGCGATTCAGCACTTAGCGGGTATGTCAGGCAGTAAAGTAATTGTAGCAATCAACAAAGACGAAGACGCTCCGATCTTTTCGGTAGCGGATTACGGCCTTGTTGCTGACTTATTTGAAGCCGTTCCTGAATTGGATGCTGCGCTTTAATTAGTTACAAGCTTTAAAAGAAAAGGCATTGTGAAAGCAATGCCTTTTTTTTGTCTAAAATGAGTTAACAATAAAACCATGGGTTTCGACCAAAAAAACTCACCGGAATGACGAAATCATTTAATCAAACAGCTACCATGCAAAGCTTTCTATAAACTAAAAAAGACACCATCACTCCAAACACCAAATTTCTCAACATTCGGTTCATCACTGACATCAACGACAAGCTCAGCTAGCTCATAATAAACCTGACGACTAATCAACGCATTCAACTTATCGCGCACTCTTACATAAGGTGAAGGTTCGTTTCTCCGATTAAAATCAACCGTCAATGAATGCTTGCTAGATAGCAAAAATGCATCACCAACATTCGTCGAAAAGTAAATCTTCTGATCTTCACCCTCTCCTTCTACATCCATCATACAGACAACAAATGGCGCATCATCAACAGAGATCTTCATCTTTTCAACAGGCGTGACTAAAAAATAGTCTTGGTCATCTTTTCTTAAAATACCGGAAAACAGCTTAACGATAGACTGCCGCGCCATTTCATCACCCTGATAAAACCAAACTCCATCCTTTGCAATACGGATATCAATTTCGCCTACTCGCTCAGGGTGCCATTCATTTACGGGCGGTAGCTTTTTCCCTTCACCTACCAGCACCCTAATCTCAGCTGCAAAATCAGGTAAACGATTCCCTGCCGACGCCAACGTTTCTGTCATTTCAAAGTCCTCGTTGCCATTCCTGCCTTAATGGGATAGCGCCATTTAAGGCAAGATCAATTTGATCCAACATCGCTTGCTTATCCGCCCCTAAATTACCTTTTAACACAAGATAATTCGAGGCATGATCTGAGCGAAATACCGTGTCATTTAATTCTAAATTGCTAATAAAAGTTCGAATTTCATGAAACAAATCATTTTGTTCAAGTTGCTCATAATCACCATCAAAACCTGCACGAAAACGCTCCTCACCCACTGGAAACGATACCACTAAGGTAGACACAAATTCAGGTTGAGTCTCATTCATTAATTTAGCGGTATTAATTGCGTGCTGTTCAGAAAACTTACGACCACCTAAACCATTCAGGATCATCACCGATGATTTTATGCCTGCAGCCTTTAGCTTAAGAAGCGCATTTTTAGATGTTTCGAATGTTTCTCCTTTCTGAACACACTCAAGCACCTTATCATCACCAGACTCACATCCCACATAAACCATGCTAAGGCCAAGCGCTTGTAGCTCTGCCAACTCTTCTACGGTTTTTTTCTTGATATTCCTGGGTAAACAATAAGCGGTCACCCGCTCACGCTGTGGAAAGTATCGATTAATACATTCTAAAATTTCTTTCAAACGTCTAAATGATAAAGTCATTGCATCGCCGTCTGCTAAAAAGAAACGCTTCATATCTGGCATTTTAGAGGCCACAGCTTTCACCTCTTCCTCTAGTTCAGCGATTGCTTTCGGTTTGAACTTCTTCTGAGTGGCTGTATACATTTCACAAAATGTACACTTATTGTATGAACAACCATTGGACACTTGGAGAATCAACGACCGCGCTTCTGAAGGTGGTCGAAATACAGGTTCAATATAATCAATAGGTAAATAATTCATAGAGGTCTAAATCAAATAGTTTAAGTTTAGTGGTTATTGGTAAGGATCATTATACGCCCAAGTAATCGTGTTCGGAAACTAGCAAAAGTATATTCACTCCGCTCGTATTCAACACCATTTATATTATAAGAGTCATTGATTTATAACCATCTATAGACTATTAATTTATAGGTAGCTACGCTTTCAGTAGATAGATATCACACCCGCTTAAGCCTTAACTTATTATTTCCACTCACCTAACATTGATACACATAGGGAAAATATCTATGCTTAGCGTTATCATCAAACGTTTATCAAGACTTCTGTTTGTTGCTTCTTTACTTACATTATCACTTCACGCTAACTCAGAGACCTTATACTTAGGAAGTATAGGCGATGATGCGGATGAAGAAATCAAGGAATTTCAGAGCTTAGCAAACTACCTTAAAAAACACCTCAAACAAGACGGCATTGACGATGTCAAAACAGTTGTCGCAAGTAATAAAGCCTCGATGGCTAACCTCATTTCAAGCGACAAGGTTCACATTTACATAGATAGCCCTTTTCCAAGCATGATCATCGCTGAAGAAACAGGTAGCACTATTTTTTTGAGACGCTGGAAAAAAGGTGTCGCGGAATACCACAGCGTGATTTTTTCACGAAAAGACAGCGGTATTAATTCTTTAGAGGCAATAAACGGCAACATCATTGCCTTTGAAGACCCTTTCTCTACCTCATCTTATTTTTTACCTAAAACTTCCTTATTGGAAAAAGGCTTCAAATTAAAGGAAGTATCACTAGGCAGCCGAGTTGACACCGATAAAATTGGTTACTTATTCAGTGATGATGACCGAAATACCATGCTGTGGGTATTAAGGAAAAAAGTCTCTGTCGGCGCCATGAACAAAGCCGGCTTCGAAAAATACGCAAAGAAAAGAATCAAAGATTTGCAAATTATCGGGACTAGCCTATCCGTACCGCGCCATGTTGTCAGTTATAGCCCTAAAATATCTCTTAAGCATGCGAATAAAATTAAGGAAATCCTGATCAACATGCACCTTTCAGAAGAAGGGAAAGCCGCGTTAGCCAGCTTCTCTAAAACCAAAAAATTTGATGAGCTCCCAGGTGGAGTTGAGTCATATCTAAACCCCTTACAAAAACTTCTTAAATACAAGTAACCTACAAAAATGCGATTTGGCCTTCGTTCAAAACAAGCACTGCATATCTTTCTGGTCTCGATATTGATCAGCTCGATGATTACCATGTTTGCTGCGATATTCCAAAAACAAACCATTCAGCATGAGTTTTTAGCAAAAGGCCACAGTCTTTCTCATTTACTCTCAGCAACATTGGTGTCACCGCTTTATGAACTTAAAGTCGATCAAATTGATCGATTACTTGCGCATGTATTAGGTGAGGCGGATATAAAACGCACCTTTGTTTTAGATCAGGAAGGCTATATTCTAGCCGACGGTACGAACGATAACCTATTTAGCGATGAGCTCATCCATGACGTCATTTCACGTATTCCTACAGGTAAAATCGCTTTAAACGATATCTATTTGGAAAGCGATCTTACTCACATAGTTACGTCACCGGTTTTGGCTGCCTCAGGTGAGTATTTAGGCGCACTGATCATTGAATTATCACTGGAACGAACGAACCAGGCAGTTCAAGCATCAGTCTATAAAATGGCGGCCATTTCACTGGCTGCGACGCTATTTGCTATAGGACTTGCTTTTGTTGCGGCCAGCCTGATAGTAAAACCTATTATTGAAATAAAACATGCAGCAAAAAAAATCGCGAAAGGAAATTTCAGTACCCAACTTAATAGCCAGCGGAATGACGAGCTTGGTGACCTAGCTCGCACAATTAATAAAATGGCACTAGACCTCAAGACGACGACTGTATCCAAAGATTATGTCGACCAGGTTATTCACACGATGCCAGACGGTCTAATCATATTAGATCAACAGGGGAAAATTAAACGGGTGAATCCTTATATCACTCAATTGTTTGGCTACTCGTCAGAAGCATTAAAAGGACAAATATTCAAAGATATATGCCTCTCACCAAGTAAAAACAAAGAAAGCACCAACAAGATCAACCCAACATTTCATGGTGAGCATGAAATCAACTTAAATGGCCAGCGCTTTCCTGTTAATATCGCGATGAAAGAACTTAGAAGTTCCAGCAACCTCGTTGAATCATTGATTGTTTTACATGATATTCGACAGCAAAAGGCACTCGAATCAGAACGACAGTCAGCCTTAGAAAAAGCAGAAGAATCAGCCCAGTTAAAGTCTGATTTTCTTGCGAGCATGAGTCATGAAATTCGCACCCCAATGAATGGCGTTCTCGGTCTATTACGTTTATTGTTAAATCAGCCTCTTTCAGAACAACAGAGTCGCTACGTCACACTTGCCTTATCGAGTGCAGATACCTTACTAACATTGCTGAATGATATATTAGATTTCTCCAAAATTGATGCTGATAAGCTGAGCCTAGAAGAGGTTGATTTTAATATCGGAGAATTATTAGGTGAATTCTCAGAAACAATGGCCCATCTTGCACAGCAAAAAGATTTGGAATTAATTTTGGATCAAAGCGGTACCCACCTAACACATGTTAGAGGCGACCCTAATCGCTTCAAACAAATTCTGACAAACCTAGTTGGTAATGCGATTAAATTTACCAACTCAGGCTCAATCGTTATCCAGGTTTCTATCGAAGAACTTGATAATGAAATATTACGCTGTTCAGGGAAAATTTCTGATACAGGTATTGGTATCCCTCATGAAAAAATTGATAGTCTATTCGAAGCATTTACTCAAGCAGATGCCTCAACTACACGACAGTATGGGGGTACGGGTTTAGGGCTCGCCATTGCAAATCGACTCTGTCTGAAGATGGGCAACAAGCCCATACAAGTAGATAGTATTGTAGGTGAAGGTAGCTGCTTTAAATTTGAATTGGACTTTTCCAGCAGTACCCAGTCAAAAGCGGTGAAACCTAAAACGTCATTGGAAGCCAAAGCTATTTTGATTGTCGATAACAATCAGCGCAGCTCACAAGCTATTTGTAATCAACTTCAACAATGGGGAGCAATAGTCACACAGATAGGTAACGCAAAGGACGCACTTGATCTTATTAATTCAAATACGGTTCAATCAAATAAACCCCACTCGAATTCAACGCAGCCGAAAGCGAATCAACACCATGAGAACGATGAATTCCACATGATATTCATCGACCGAGACATGCCTAGCATGGATGGTTGCGAACTTGCCAAAGCGATACGCAAAAACCCCCACTTAAGCACTCCGCCCTTAATTATCATGACATCTATAGAGCCTTATAAAGGAGAAAGTAAAACTTTTTTCAAGGACCTAGGTTTTATTACCAACTTCCCAAAACCGGCAACGCTTTCAGACCTGTCAAATACGACGGCATTAGCTCTTGAAACTTCACCCAATAACGCATCAAGCCATAATGAACCGGCATCATCCAAAGTAAAAGAAATACACAACCTAACGAAAGCCCGTGTTCTTTTAGTAGATGATGTGATGATCAATCAACTTATTGGCGTCAGTATGTTAGAGGAGCTCGAATGCGAAGTCGATGTAGCAGAAGATGGCATAAAAGCTCTCGAAGCACTAAACAACACAGCATACAACGAACCCTACCAACTCATCTTTATGGATTGCCAGATGCCTAATATGGATGGTTATGAAGCCTCCCGTCAAATACGTGCCAGCGCGGGAGGTGCACATCATGCACAAACACCTATCATCGCAATGACAGCGAACGCGATGAAAGGCGATAAAGAGCGCTGCCTTGACGTGGGTATGAGTGACTACATTAGTAAACCCATTGACCCTGAAATATTAAAGGAAAAGCTAACATTCTGGTTAGACAAATTAAATACCACTAACACTGACACCCTATAAACTTTCACAAGAGATTTGTTTAGAATAGATCTACACAAAAATTTGAACAGCAAACCAAGGCATGATTATGCAAAGTTTTAATGAGCACTTCCCTCTAGACCCGTCAATTTGCTATTTAAACCATGCCGCGGTCAGCCCCTGGCCTTTATGCACCACAAATGCACTCGCTGATTTCGCTAAAGAAAACTCAACATTTGGCGCAACAAACTACCTTAAATGGCTTGAGACAGAACAACAGCTCAGGGCACGCTTAGCTAAACTCATTAACACCCATGATACAGATGAAATCACTCTCGCTAAAAGCACCTCTGAAGCGCTATCCATGATTGCTTATGGAATCGACTGGCAAGCGGGTGATGAAGTTATCATTAGTAGCCATGAGTTCCCATCGAACCGTATTGTTTGGGAATCATTAGCTCAATTTGGGGTAAAAACGGTCATTGCTGATTTTCCAACGTCATCAGCATCAACAATAGCCGACCCAATTAATAGCATACAGAGCTGCATCACCAAGAATACACGACTTGTTTCAATTAGCTCTGTTCAGTATGCATCCGGCTTACGCATAAACTTAGATGCACTAAGCCTGCTCTGCCAAAAACATCAGATATTATTATGTGTTGATGCGATTCAAAGCTTAGGCGCCATCCCTTTTGACCAGAACAAGGTTCAAGCCGACTTCATTGTGGCTGACGGCCATAAATGGATGATGGCAGCAGAAGGGCTCGCTTTACTTTACATAAAAAAAGAGCGCCAAAACCAGCTTAAGTTAACTCAATTTGGCTGGCATATGATTAAAGATAAAGGAAACTATGGCACAAGTGAATGGGAGCCTGCAGTTGATGGAACTCGCTTTGAGTGTGGTAGCCCAAATATGCTTGGCATACACACATTAAATGCCAGCCTCAGCCTCATTCATGAGATAGGGATACAAACTATTGCCTCCGAACTAGATAAACGTATGACTTATCTAACAGAGCAATTAAATGACATCAAGGGATTAACAATATTATCGCCCGTTGAGACAGCTCTACGAGGTGGTATCATTACATTTAAAATTGATAGTACAGATTCGAACAAACTATATATGGCACTGATGAAAAAAGGGGTTATCTGTGCCTGCCGGGGTGGTGGCGTACGATTTTCGCCGCACTTTTATACACCTCAAACCGTAATGGATTCTGCGATCACAACACTTAAATCCCTTTTATAAATAGTCTACTTATGAAAACTTCGTGTAAAAAGTTAAACGTCGCGACACTCAGCCTCTAGCAGGCTGAAAATTTCCGCTAACGCTCCCCATTCCAGGCCCTGCTATTTCACAATCTATCACCACGATTTCACTGGTGACATAAGGATGTGCAAGGTAAATATTTCCTTCACAAAGCAAGCTCACCAATTCACCTACAAGTGGCTGGTGGGAAACAATCAACACACATGCATCTGGGTCAAGACTTTGCAGCTTCTTAAGCACTCTGTCAGCTTCGCAGTCTGGTGATAAAAAATTTTTGGTTTCAATTTTAAGGTCCAATTTTTCAGCATAAATACATGCAGTTTCATTTGCCCGTTTTAAATCACTCGCCCAAATAATCTGTGCTTGTTTTAATTCTGAAATATAATGGTCTCGAAGTTTTTCTGTTTCAGAAGTTCCTGCTGCCGTTAGTGGCCGCGCACGGTCACTCTCAGCATCAAAAGAAGCTTGTCCATGTCGCCCGATAAATAACTTCATTCCGTCCCCTGTTCAAAACGCAAATTCAACTTACAAATATAACACTAGCAATAAATCAAAAAAGAACACGATTAAGAATTAGGCCAATCTGAAAATGGGAACGGTTTTTCTTCGCTCACATAACCCACATATTCAGTTATCTGCTTCACATAAATACCCAAACTCGTCGAAAATTGCTGCAAGCTTTGGTTTGGGCCATCATAAAATAGATTTAGAAATGTTTGTGAAACCGCTATTAAAAGAAGTAAAAAATGGCATAAACCAAAAATGAAATAATAAAATATGACGTAAAGTATTCTAATTAATTTATGCTCTTCAAAACTAGCCATATCTATACATCATCCTTTGATAAAGTAAATTCCACGTCTGAATTTTGCTCACCCGCCATAAGATGTTTAATCACATCAGATAAAGGTACTTGTTTATAAATCATTTGATATAAACCTTGAACTAGTGGCATATATATATCGTTCTCATCAGCAAACCGCTTAACTTGTACCAGCGTATTCACGCCCTCAGCCACTTCACCTAATTCTTCTACCGCCTCATCAAGAGTTTTACCCGAACCAAAAGCATAGCCAACCCTGTAATTTCGACTTAGCGGAGAACTACACGTTGCAATCAGGTCACCTACGCCAGACAAGCCTAAAAAAGTCATCGGGTTTGCGCCTTGTTTTTCTGCGAAGCGCCCCATCTCTGCAAGGCTACGGGTCAATAACATTGCGGTTGTGTTTTCTCCCAGTTTTTTTGCTGAAACAATACCTGCCATAATGGCATAAATATTTTTTAACGCGCCGCCCAATTCAACACCGTAAATATCAGCACTTGCATAAACACGAAAGTAAGAACAGCCCAATGCATTTTGAACCGCCTGCCTTAAAGATGAGTCTTCACTGGCGATAACGGTTGCTGTTAACTCATGTCGCGCTATTTCTTTCGCTAAGTTTGGCCCCCCCATTACTCCGCGTGAACATTCAGGTAGTTCATGCTTGAGAATATCACTCATTAAATTCAGGGTACCCGGTTCAATACCTTTAGTCGTACTAATAACGCATTGATCAGGCTTAATGATCCCCTTAACACTCTTAACAACTTCGCGAAAGGATTTACTAGGAACAGCAAAAAAGACTAATGAGGCACCTTCTAATGCTTTAGATAGATCGGTCGTGGGTATTAGGTTTTTATGTAAAATTAGATCTGGAAGATATTTTTGATTTTTTCGGCCCACACGTATTTCTTCAACGGCCTGCTCATTACGCATCCATAAATGCGTTGTTACACCATATTCAGCCGCGATATTGGCGATAGCAGTACCAAAACTCCCACCCCCTAAAACAGCAAGACGTTTGCTATCAGACATTTATATTCTCTTATTTAGTCTTTGTTTTTCAACTCATCTAAACGCTAACCAACACTTGAAGACGCATGCTCTTCAGCATCACACTCCAAAGCACCAACCAGGTCTTTAAATTGCTCTCTATTATGCTCATTCAAATTCATCAGTATTTTATGCGCACATAATACATTAGTACGCAAAACTTCTTCGCTCATTTCTTGTGGCGCCAATTCAATCAAGGTCTGATCCGTTAAAGCAGGCTCATCTAAAATAAGGTAAACACTATCAAACCCCATGGTTTCAATAATCCGGGTTATATCTGGATTAGTTGAAATAACAGATGGCAAAAAGTGACTTTTGGCCTTTGCTCGTAATGCCAGCTTCACTAGTAACCCCAGCGTTGTGCTATCTATCAGCGTTGTTTCACTGAGATCAACGACAACCGTTGCGAACTGAGGGTCCAACGTCATTGCTTCAATCGAAGCATCAATCGTCGAACATAAGTTTAGCCGCACTTCACCGACTAACTTCAGCACATAAACACCACTACACTCAGCTTGTAATATTTTACATCTGGACATCATAATTCAACTCTTCAATTATGCTATACACCTATTGATTCACTTCTCGTCGATTCTGGGGTGTCACCAATCGTTAACACCGCAATATCATCCGGTAAGTCATCAATGCCATCTAAGCCTAACGAGGAAAAAAGCGATTCTATCCCTCGTTGCTCCTGGGAAACAACATCTAATAATAATTTTTCTTTATCTTTTAATGATGGACCACTAATTACTTCAAGAATACCGTCAGAAAAGACGGTTATTTTGAAGCCATAAGGTAGATCTTTTTTATAAACATTAAAAGTTGGAGCGGGGAACAAGCCCACCGCCATACCTTTTCCCTCTAAATATTCCGACTTCCCTTCACTCGTTAAAATGGGTAATGGAAAATGCCCACCTATCGAGTAAATTAGCTCTCTTTTTTGCTTATCAATAATGCCAACAAATATGGTGACATGTTTACCTAGGTCAGTTGTTAATAGTTCTTGATTAACACGTCTTAAGAATTGATCTGGACAACTTAATTCATCACTAGAGTTACGCTTAAGATTACGCTTTAACCTCATGGTTAAGTTTTTTAATAATACCGTCACAAAAGCAGAAGAAGCGCCATGACCAGAAACATCGGCAAAGTAAAATAAACTACGATGCTGATCTAAATTAAAATAATCTAGAAAGTCACCACTTAAATACAACGAAGGTTTGATTCGGTGATCAAAACAAAAACCATGAATTTCTTTACTTACCTCTGGCAACATTTTCAGTTGAACCTGTAAGCCTGCTTTTTGATCTGCACGCAGCTCCTGAATCCCCGAACTCAGTTTTTTATTGCCTTCTTCGAGCTCTTTGTGAAGTCGTCTATTGAGCTTTGCCAGTCGTATTTTATCGAGAATCCGATGAATAACATGATCCACACTCGAATAATCTTGCACAGGCTTTAAGATAAAGTCTGCTGCACCCGCTCTTAAGCAAGCAACAACATCACCCGCTGATTTGGTTTCTGAAACAATTACCAGGGAGGCAGGAAAAGTATCACGTTCAATAAAAGGAATTTTTTTTATCTCATCATTAGAGATATCTGCAAAAATAAGATCTGGAGACGAATCTTCCATTAAAAGAACAGCTTGTTGAATGGTTGATACAGTTTGTACCAAATAACCTTTAGCAATCAAGTAGTCAGACAAGCGAAGTCGATCTTCTTTTTGATGGTCAATGACCAAAATACGATCCGCGAGGTTAGACATAGTCAAACCTTTTCAATACAGCAAACTCCAATTGAAACATATATACGAGAGTATAGAGCATGCTTATATAAGATCTAATTAAAAGCGAATTTATTTGTGTAATATGTTCTGTTATTTTTTTCTTAAAATACATTTTCCACAACATACTCTTTATACTCCTAATCTCTATGAGGTAGGTCTAGACTTATAAGCAGCTAAAACCTTGGATTATGACAGGCTAGAGCAAGTATGAGTAAAGCACAGTTCTTCTGCTGAAGCTTTATTGCCTGTAACAAAAAGAGTACTCTTATTTAATTAACTTACGTTGAGACTAATCTCATTTATTAGAGTGTTCACACTAATTAACAATCTTGGATAAAGTTCTTTGAATTTAAACATTGAAGACTTGCTTGGCGCACACCACAAATTGATCATGGACCCTATCCATGGTGGCATCCCACTTTTAACGCATGAAGTGTTAATTGTTGATCATCCCTTATTTCAAAGGCTTCGCTTCATTTGCCAGAATGATATTTTGTCTCTGGTATTTCCTGGAGCGACGCACTCCCGGTTCCTACATAGCATTGGAACAATGCATGTCGGTGGTCGAATTTTTAATGCCATGATTGAAAACAGCCTAAAACACAGATCCCGCCAAGGAGTTTCTGGTGTTTCAAGCGATATGTTAGAAGCCATTAGTTTTTTTAAACGGCTTGTTCGGTGTGCTTGCTTACTTCACGACAGTGGTCATAGTAGTTTTTCACACCAATTTAACAGAACACCTACGATCAAAAAAATACTTGCTCAATCAGGGCGCTTTGAGAAGCTTTGGCAAGGTATAGATTTCAGTAAAATTTACACTGACATCCCAATAACGCTAGAGCATGAGCACTTTTCTGTTAGAGCTGCGTATCAAATACTGTCAGATATTCCACAGCTAACACTTAACATACCGATCACCGATATTTTATCACTAATGGATACCACTCAGGTCAATCCTAGCAATACATTTTCTCATCATGCAGCGGCCTTATGGCCTCTAGTTCATTCTGACTATGTATCACAGCAACCCACCCCTTTTCACTTTGCAAAAAAACTACAACAACTGTTAGCAAGCCTTGTGTCTGGGGAGTTAGATGCTGATCGAGCAGACTATATGCTAAGGGATGGTTTTCATTCTTCTGTCACGATCGGTGGGTTTAATCTTGACCACCTTTTAAGCAACCTCCATTTTGGCTGGTGCCAACAAACAGAATGGTTTGGCCTCGCTATTTCACATAAAGGACTAGGTTCACTTGAAGACTTTGTGTATAGCCGCCACCAAATGTACCGCCAAGTATATGCGCACAAAACCGCTCAGGGTTTTGATTGGTTACTACGAGCAGCCATTGACGAAGTCATGACTCAAGACAACATTCTGAGTTTTGTCACTAAAGGCTTAAGCGATATTCAAAATTTTAGACATTTAACTGATAGCTATTTCTGGGAAGCGTTCAGACAATATGCCGAAACACATAAAGAATCTTATTCTCAATGTATTTTAGAGAGAATTAAAATGCCCCACATCGCTAGTCGAGACAATTTATCAAAGGAAGAGGAACAACATTACCTGACATTCCTCGCAAAAGAGCACAACTGCCCTAAAGAGTCGCTAGTTTCATCAAGCATTACAGCGCGCTTTACCAAAATAAGAGATAGTTATAGCGGTATAAAAGTATTATTCACTGATCATCAATCAAAAACGCCTACTTTAAGGTTAATTTCCAACACCAGCCAGTTTTTTGGTAAGTTTACAGATGAAAGAATTACACATTTTTATATTAATCCCGTACCGTGTACAGACTAAAACAAAAGTGAATACGTCAAAAAGGATATGACACGCATAGCATGAAAACGCGCGATAGAATTTTACATAAAAGCCTAGAGTTATTTAACGAACTCGGTGAACCTAATGTCACCACGCTTCTTATTTCAGATGAGCTCGATATAAGTCCAGGAAACCTGTACTACCATTTTAAAAGTAAAACAGATATTTTAACGGAGATCTTTGGTTGGTATGAGCGAGAAATCAATCAGCTTTTGGAGGCTCCCAGCACCGTATCAGACATTGAAGATCAGTGGTTTTTCTTACATTTAATATTTGAAAACATTGCAAAATATCGTTTCATTTATAAAGATGTCGTCAACGTCTTAGAGCGGTATGATGAAATAAAACAACGCTTCCAAAAAATTATTTTAAAAAAGCGTGAAGCATCCCTAAAAATCCTCTCTAATCTGCAACAACAAGGCAGTCTAAAAGCAAACGATAGCGAGCTAGAAGCGCTCTGCGAACATATCGTTCTCACTGCGACCTTTTGGCTCAATTACAAATTGATCAGCCGGGGCGAATTAACCGAAAATGTATTAGCCCACGGCGTTTATCAAGTTATATCGCTTGTTGCCCCGTTTTTAGATGATGATCAAAGAGATCAACTCAACGAACTGAAAGCAGAATATTTGTAAATATACGTCTAACTATAATTTCGCCTCTAATTTTTCAATTCTAGCTTCAAGCTCTTTAATACGCTTATTCGTAGGAATGCCTAACTTGATGAGCGTTTTTGAAACACGCTGGTCAAAAACATTTTCTAGTTTTCCAAAAGTGTCTGTTGCTTTTTCTTTTACGCCTTCAACTTTATCTTTAACGCCCTCAACGGTGTCTTCAACAGCTTTAAACTGTTTTTCAACGACACCACGCGTCATACTTTCAATCTCTTCGCCTTCTTTCACGAGTTTTTCAAAGATTTTCCCGGTATCTTCTTCAGCTTTCGTGTAAGCACCCAAGCCTGCAAGCCAAATTTGTCTGGCAGATTCTTTAATTTTTTCTGACAACTGGGAGCTGCTTTCAACTAGTACCTGCTCTTCTTTCTTTTCCGCTTTTTTATCCATCATAAACACCAAACACCTGTATTTTTTGCCAATTCTAACGTAATTACAAACGAACGGTAATAAGATTTTACAAAATAGCCTTTGTTGAAGTTCGTTTTATTGTCTATACCCATACTATATAAACAAAAAGGTTTAAATAATGGGTTTCAAAAGCAAATCTAAACTAATTGATGCTATTGTTGGTTGGCTAGCTTATGAGCGCCCGCCAAGCAGCATACCAATGAGCGACTACGAACGAACACGCTTTGAAATAAAACCTGGCGACGTGATTTTAATTGAGGGCAGAAGCCGAGTAAGTGAAGTCATTAAGAACATCACCCAAAGTCGATGGTCCCACGCTGCATTATATATTGGCAGACTTCACGAAATTGAAGACCCTATGAGCCGCCTTCGAGTAAAAGACTATTTCGACGGTCAGCCTGATGTGCAGCTAATTATTGAAAGCGAACTCGGCATGGGCACCGTTATTCGACCACTTTCTACCTACGACCGAGATCATTTAAGAATATGCCGACCACGAGATCTGACATTTTCAGATTCCCAAAAAGTAATCTCGTACGCGATTGGTCGCTTAGGAACAGACTATGATATTCGGCAAATATTTGACCTACTTAGATTTTTAGTTCCTTGGTTGATTATGCCTAGACGATGGCGTTCCAGTTTATTTTCTTCCCATGTAGGAAAAACAACTAAAACCGTTTGCTCCACTATGATTGCAGAAGCATTTGCATCAATACAATACCCTATTTTACCTCTCGTTAAACGTAGTGAAAAACATGAGGTGAAAATATTCAGACGCAACCCAAAGCTCTGCACTCCCAGCGACTTTGATTATTCACCCTATTTTGACATCATCAAATATCCATTTATGAACTTTGCTCAATCTCAACCTCACTATCGTTTACTGCCTTGGGATAAAGATAAGAACAAAGTACATTCTGAAAACCAGCCACATTTCTGAGTCGGCTACCACCGACTGTTCAAACATTACTTTAGTGCTTACTTAGTAACCCCAACGGTCAACAAAGGAAGTTCAATATTTTCTCCTATAAGCGACATAATAACCTCTGCATTAACAGGCCGGCTAAAGTAGTAACCTTGATAATTTTTACACCCTAGCTCTAATAAAGCCAGTCGCTCCTCATCCGTTTCAACCCCTTCAGCTATCAGCCCTAAACCTAAGTGGTTTGCCATCGCGATGATCGTATGAACAATTGCACGACTATTTGTATCCCAAATAATATCTCGCACAAAAGACTGGTCTACCTTTAGCTGGTCTAGGGGTAAATGCTTTAGATAACGCAATGATGAGTAGCCCGTTCCAAAATCATCAATTGAAAAACTAAACCCCAGGCTCTTCAATGCCTTCATTTTCAAAATAACCGCGTCTATATTTTTTACCAGCATCCCCTCTGTCAGCTCTAACTCTAAAAATGATGCATCAGCGCCTGTTAATCGTAAAATATCACTGACTTCATCAACAAAACCATCATCAGCAAACTGTCGAGGACTAATATTTATCGCCAGCCTTTTAAAGGTTTTAGGCAATCCTTTTGCCTGTAACGCTAATAGCTGATGAAATGCTTCAACCATAATCCAGCGACCTATCGATAATATCAAGCCTGTTTCTTCTGCAATATAAATAAACCGATCAGGAGGCACTCTACCTAGCGTGGGGTGATTCCAGCGAATCAAAGCTTCAAAACCAGATAATTGGCCCTGTTCATTCACTTGAGGTTGATACTGCAAACTAAGCTCTTCATTTTCAATCGCTTGATGTAAGGCCTTCTCTAATATAAGACGCTCATTCGCATGCTCTTGCATTTCTGTTTGGTAAAAATAATAGCCATTACGCCCTTCCGCTTTTGTTCGATACATTGCCGTATCAGCCTGCTGAAGTAATTGTGAGCTTGTGGCATCATCAAAAGGAAATAAAGTAATACCAATACTAACAGTCATATAGACGTCTTGATCTCTGACACTAAATGGCAAACTGAATTCGACTAAAAGTCGCTGCGCTAATTGCCTCACCAAACTTTGCGCAATAGAAGATTCATCAGATAACTCAGGAACCAAAATAACGAATTCATCCCCCCCTATACGCGCCGCCGTATCTTCTTCTCGCAAGCAGCCCTTAATACGCATAGCCACCAAACCAAGCAACTCATCTCCTGCAGTGTGACCAAGCGAGTCATTGACCATTTTAAAACGATCCAAGTCTAAAAAGAGTAAAGCTCCAACATGCTGATGGCGTCGAGCAACAGATAACGTTAACTCTAGTCGGTTCTGCAAAAGCCTTCGATTTGGAAGCTTGGTTAGGTCATCGTAATAAGCTAGGTAATGAACTTTTTCCTCAGCTTTCTTTCGCTCACTCACATCACGAATTGATGCAAGCAAGCGCTTTTGTCCGTTTAAAACCACTAAATTGCATCGAATCTCAACGGGATAAACTAAATGATCTTTTCGTCGAAAATGGCTATCAATACTTACAGGCACACCTTCTTCTAACGCCTGTATCCATGTCACAACCGAGCTTTGTGAAGAATTGGCGTCAATATCTGAAATTGTAAAATTAATAAGTTCCTGACTTTCATAAGCCAGCGAGCGGCATGCTTCGGCATTCACATCAAGAATATTCCCCGCCAAGTCAGCCAATATCAGCGCCTCACCAGACTGCTCCATCACCGCACGAAAATACGCTTCTTTCTCGGCTAATAGCGCCTCAGTTTGATCACGTGAAGTCCAAACATGATTAAAGGTCTCAACTAAAACACCGAGTTCATCTTCTCGGTGACCATCAAGGTAGGATAGCGCTTTAGACCTTCTAGCATGATGATCAAGCCCTTTAAGCTGACTGGTAATTTGAGCAAGTGGGCGAGAAGTTAGTGTATAAAATAAACCTAACAAAGCGATACCCAAAACCAGATTTCGGGCAATACCAAAAAGCAGAACACGAATACTTCGTGATACAAAACCAGAGGTAATTATCGAACCATCCACCCAAACATTAATTTGGCCAACGCGAAGATCTGGTTCTACAAATAAAGGCGTCGAGAAAGGAATAATTCGACCGACCAACAACTCCGTTAACCAGTTTAAATAGTCATTCGAAGGCTCCACTCGCTGTCGAGCAATAATTCCGCCTAAGTCGTCAAGTAGCTCCGCTTCAAAAATTGCATCATCTATCATTAGGCCAGAAATAACTTGAGCAGCTAATTGCCGATCCAGCGAATAAGCAGCCTGTATCGCTGGATCCTTAAGGATATTCATTATTTTTTCAACACGAGCATCAACACTTTTCTGCTCATGCTGCCAATCTATCGCAATTTGAGCCACACTCACGATGACCCCGATAAACAATACAAGCACCAAGGCCCACTTTGCTTGCTGATAAGAAAGGCGTTTTCGAAGTGGCAACATTAGTTTTTATATCCTGTCATATAACTCATTCAATCATTTTTATTATTTGATGCCATATTTTTGCTTAATTGTACCCATAAGCCCTTGCTCTTTAATTTTTATCAAGCCTTCATTTAATAGCAAGCGCCACTTGTCTGAATCAGCATATTTTTTACTAAAACATACATAAAACTCCTTAACATCCCCGGTATTAGAGTCTGTAAACACAAGCTCTTCTAAGTATCCAAGACGCTTCGCTTCATAGGCGGCGCCCTCCCAACCAGAAAAGAATACATCTTGATCGCGGCGTTGTACCAAATTCAACCCTTGGATTAATGAAGAGGCCGCTGTATATTTTATTCCATTAGATTCAAGTACGCTTTGCTGGGAATAGCCGCTAACAATTACGACGTTCACAGACTTCAAACCTTCAATACTCTGAATTACTTTACCGTTTATATTTGCACGGGAAATAAACGCTTGGCGAGACCGGCTAACAGGCTCTGAAAAATTAATAAAAACTTCTCGAGGTTCCGTTCTTCTACATGAGATACCCCCCAAAATATAACCCTGTTCAACATCTCGCATTACCCTTTTCCAGGGTCGAAATTCAAATTTAGCTTCCACACCCATGGAAAAATATGCTTGTCGAATTAGCTCAACATCCATACCTACAAAGGTCGTGTCATGGTCAGTTTTAATCGAATGAGAAGTTATAAACTTGTTCGCTTTGACATCAATTGCATAAGGAGGGTAGTGCTCCGCATAGAGCGTTAATGTTTGCCCCACAGTAAACTGAGACATAAGCATCAATATAGAGGCATACAATAAAATGAAACATTTAAGCTTTGATACACTTTTTGAAAACACCATAACTACACAATCCCTGTAGAGGCGAACCATGTTTTAAATACTAAGGTATCAACACAACTGCCTGTCATTTTATGATTCGATTTTTAATTACTTATTATTTCAGCACACATATTAGTGCACTCACTTGCTTAAAAATAGCGATTACATTGTAGTTTATTGAACAATAGGTGATCGTGATGCAACATTTTCAGCATAAACCTCAAACTTAACCCAAAAGCTCCTAGGCATCTAAGGCATCTAAGGCATCTAAGGCAATTAAATCTGCGGCTTTTTCAGCGATAGCGATTACAGGTGCATTAGTATTACCACTGACTAAATCAGGCATAATCGATGCATCGACGACCCTTAAACCATCAACACCATGCACTTTAAGCTCACTATCAACCACCGCCATTGAATCGTGCCCCATTTTACAGGTGCCAACTGGATGAAAGACAAGGCCTAGACGATCCTTACATTTTTGAAGTAATTCTGCATCGGTCTCAACGTCTTTACCTGGGTGAATTTCTTCACCACGATATTCATCAAATGCTGGACTTTTCAAGATATTCCGAGCAACACGAATACCGTCAACTAACACTTTCACATCACGCTCATCGGATAGAAAATTAAACTCAATCTTAATCGGCTCTCTCGGGTCAGCAGATTTCAAACTTAACTTTCCTCGACTTTTAGGCCGTAATACACAAACATGCAAGGTATAACCATGCCCAGCTAGAAGCTTCACATCTCGGCCACAATCATCAAACAACAGCGGTACAAAATGTAACTGTATATCAGGTATTTCTACCTCAGGGCTCGACTTTAAAAAACCGCCCGCCTGGGTAATTGAATTCGCTAATTTGCCTGTTTTGGATTTATAGTACTGAACGATATCAGGCAGCATTTTCATTAAGCCACCAGGGCCCACTGAAAAGCCATCTTTCTTTAGGCTTTTAACCAGTACGCAAGCATCCACATGCTCTTGCAAATTCTTACCTACACCAGGTAAGTCATGAACGAGCGATATCTTGAATTTAGCAAGTTCTTTCTTCGCCCCCACCCCCGAAAGCATTAAAAGCTGAGGTGAATTAAACGCACCACCACAAAGAATAATTTCCTTTCGAGCATTTATCGTAAATAGTTTATTGTTTTGTCTATACTCGACCGCTACAGCCTTTTTATCTTTGAAAATAACCCGGTTTACAAACGCCTCACATTCAACCTGTAAATTACTTCTTCCCATTACAGGCTTTAAATATGCTTTAGAAACACCACACCGCTCTCCTTTTTTTATAGTAAATTGAAAATAGCCTGCACCTTCAAAGTTCTGGCCATTAAAGTCACTATTTAAAGGAAAACCTGCCTGATAACTAGCTTCTAGAAAAAGGTCATTTAAAGGATAATCATTTTTAACATCAGAAACATATAATGGCCCTAAGCCACCATGAAAAGCATCTGCCCCCCGTTCATTTGTTTCTGATTTTTTAAAATAAGGTAGCATACTGTCATAACCCCAACCTGGATTACCTTGCCGCTCCCACCGGTCATAGTCTGTTTTATGGCCACGCACATAGACCATGGCATTAATCGCACTACTGCCACCTAATGTTTTCCCTCTGGGGCAGAACATTGGCATACCATGTCGAATGTCATCAACTTTTTCCGCCTCATAAGCCCAGTTATATCTTTTACTGTACATAAAAAAGGCAAATGCGCCGGGAATTTTTATCAAAGACAATTTATCTACCGGCCCCGCCTCAAGCATCAAAACACTATGTTGGCTCTCATTTGACAAGCGATTTGCAATGACGCTTCCTGCAGACCCTGCTCCAACAACAATATAGTCAAATATAGTAGGCATACTTACGACCTTAACCTTTAAAAGTATTCAAAAGATGAGATTATTATTTTTATTCATACAAGTAACTAGCATCGTAAGACTATGCTCCACCATAATCAAACGCCAGCTTAATATGGATCAGTCAAGGCGATAATTCAGGGGGATATTTTATTTCGGCTTTTTTCTTTTACGCTATAAAGCGCTTTATCTGCGGACTTGATCATATCTTCAAGCGAAGCATGATTAGCCATTTCTGAAATGCCACCACTGACAGTAACATAGTCAGCAACCGATGAATATTCATGGGTGTAAGCGAGTTTTTCAAGTGCACTTACGATTCGCTCTCCTACCAATGCAGCATTTTCGGCATTAGTATTGGGTAAAATAATAGCAAACTCTTCCCCACCATACCGAGCCACAATATCATTTGGCCGACACATAGCCTCTTTTAATGTTTTACTTACAATGGCGAGGCAGTCATCACCTGCTTGATGGCCATAATGGTCATTAAAGGGTTTAAAGTGGTCGATATCAACCATTATCAAGGCTAGGGGGGATTTGTCTTGCTGAGCATGCTTAAACTCGAGCGACATAGCATTATCAAAACCACGACGATTGACCAGCCCGGTTAACTTATCTTGATGCGCAAGTAACTCCATTTTTACTTTCGTACTGTGAAGCTCATCCTGAATAGCAGCAATGCGTTGCATTGCTTTGATCATGGATTCTAAAACTTCTGGGATAATAGGCTTAAAAAGGTAAATATCACCGCCAGATTGAATGCCTTCAGCAAAAAATTTTGGGTCCGTTTTGGCACTAACAAATATAATCGGAAACCAAGTAGTAGATTGTTCTCTTATCTTTTTAGTTGTCTCAAAACCATTAAAGCCTGGCATTTCGACATCCATCAAAATCAAATCCACTTTCTCGCTGCCGCAGATGTCTATTGCGTCTTGCCCACAAGCGGCTTCAATCGCTTCATGCCCAAGCGATTCAGCGACGGACATAGAAATCATTCGCATCGACCGCTGATCATCCACAACCAAAACTTTCATACTTCACCAAGGTTTTATTATTTTGAAATAAGTATAGTCTAAAATTCAGGTATGAAAATATTGCGTCGACTAACACAATCCTTATCTCATGAGTTCAAAAACCACAAGCCAAAACATTAATGCAATACGCGTTCTTCTGCTTGTTTTTCATCTGCTTCCATGACTGCTTTTGTAACCGCGCCAGCGGCCTGAACGCCGGCACCAATCATTGCTTTCGCCACTGCTGCATGGTGTTCACCTAAAAATTCAATCACTTCAGCTGAAAAATCAATGACCACTAATGGTTCGCCATCATCATCGATTCGTTTCAGAGCAAATCCACCATCTTCTAACTCAATTATTTCTAAAAATGAACTATTCATATCGTCTCCAACAATCATTAAATTTTCAATTCTGGCCAATGCTTTTATCGCGTGGTTTCGCTTTACCACTCAACCTGTCTAACACGAACCGATTCAATGTACTTTTTAAATTCAGACAAAACGTGCCCTATCAGCAGTTCTTCATTCAGCTCATCCGTAGGCACTAAAGAAATAAGTTCCAAGGAGGAATCACTTATTTTAACGGTAGGCTTAAGCCTTTCTACTGGTTTCAATATTCTCTCAAGCATAATCGCTAACCAGCTTTCAGAATCCTCAATCAAGCCGAGTAATAATTGCCCCTCAGGTAAGCCTGATTTCAGCAAAAGCTCTAACTCATTAAACTGATAACTTTCAGCACGTTCCAGATTCATATAGGCAGACAATTCATTTAGCCAACAAACCCACGACTCTTTTAAACACAACCAAGCGCCTGTCAGTAGTGCATGTTGATCTTGCTGTATGGAAGCCTCAGGATTTTGTGCATAAATTGACAGCAAACGCTGGGCATAAAATAACGGCGCATTTGTTTGAGATTGCCGCAGACCCATAGAACCGCTCCTTAAATTCTAAAAACAAAATAATGACAAAAAAGTATACCGGATATAGCGCTCAATTTCCCTTACTTATTACCGATTCCACTTGCCGAATGAGACGGCATAGACTTTACTATAAGCAATCAAACGATACTTATACCTCGCTATAACAATTAGGTTAATATTTACCCATGACAATACCCGTCTTAATTTGTGATGACTCTAGTGTCGCCCGAAAACAAATGGCACGAACACTTCCTGATGATTGGGATATTGAGATTTCCTTTGCAAAACATGGTGAAGAAGCTTTAACTGCAATTAAAGAAGGCTTAGGCGACATTCTATTTCTCGACCTCAATATGCCGGTAATGGATGGTTACGAAACGCTTGAGAATATTTCAAAGCAAGACTTACCCACAATGGTTATTGTGGTATCAGGCGATATTCAACCGGAAGCACATAAACGAGTCAAAGACTTAGGCGCCATTGACTTCATTAAGAAACCAACGTCTAAAGAAGCTTTATCCGAGTTATTAGAGAAGTTTGGTTTATATCGTCCAACTGAAGGCACGCCTGCCAACACTCTCCCCGTTGAAAAATCTATCGTTAAAGGCGAAATCGGTAAAATTGAGTACCGAGACTGCATTCAGGAAATCGCCAATGTAGCGATGGGCCAAGCTGCAGACTTACTCGCTCGACTGTTGAATGTATTTGTTAAACTCCCGATACCTAATGTAAATTTATTAGAAGTAAGCGAGCTGGAAATGGCGCTTTCACAGACTGAAGGTAGCACTACCTACTCAGCAGTTTGCCAAGGCTTTATCGGCTCTGGTATTTGTGGTGAAGCACTACTAATTTTTAGTGACTCCAGCTTTGAAGATATCGCCAAACTACTTAATTATAAGGGCGATCTAAACCGTATGGTCGAGCTAGAGCTATTAATGGAAGTAGCAAGTATTTTAGTGGGCGCCTGTACCAATGGTATTGCGCAACAACTCGATACCAACTTCAGCCAGGGCCACCCAGTTGTACTCGGACAGCATGTTCAAGTCGGTAACTTAATTAAAGCCAACTCAAAGCGCTGGAAAAAAACACTCGCAATTGAAATCACTTACGAAATTGAAAATTATAATATTAGCTGTGATTTATTACTGCTTTTCACTGAAGACTCTTTAGACAACTTAAATAAGCGCCTATCCTACTTGATGGATTGATCTTATCACTTGAAGGATTATTAGAAATATATGTCAGAACCCAATATTGATATAAAAGAATTTCACTGGTTAATGGATATGCTTCAAACCATTGATGTTGGATTAGTGGTGCTTGATAAGGAACACAATATAAAAGTTTGGAATAGCTTTATGGAGAGCCATAGCGGCCTCACGCCATTACAAACAAAAGACAAGAATCTATTCGACTTATTCGAAGAACTTCCAAAAGATTGGCTAATGCATAAAACCGGTTCAGTGTTTATGCTTAAAAATCGGTCATTTATGACCTGGGAACAACGCCCTTTTTTATTCAAGTTTAAAAATAACAGGCCTATTACTGGCACAGAACCATTCATGTATCAGAATATTACAATTTCTCCTCTCGCCTCTACCGACGGGAATGTGAATCATGTGGCTATAATTATTTATGATGTCACGGATATCGCGGCAAACAGAAATGCATTGGAAAAAGCTAACCTTGAATTGGAAACACTCAGCCGTACTGATCGACTTACACAGTTAAATAATCGTGGTTTCTGGGAAGAATGTTTATCAAAAGAATTTAGTCGTTACCAACGTTATAAAACGACATGTTCAGTTATCATGTTTGATATAGACCACTTCAAGAAAGTTAATGACACCTACGGGCATCAAGCAGGCGATGAAGTTATTCGCCTTGTCTCGAAAATACTCACCAATAACTTACGCGCCACCGATATTGCAGGCCGCTATGGTGGTGAAGAATTTGGTGTAATTTTAGGCAATACGGATGCAGATTCTGCCATGATATTTTGTGAACGTGTACGTGAAGAAATTGCTGCTTTAGACGTCAACTATGAAGGCCAGTTAATTAAATTCACCGTGAGCTTAGGCATCAGTCAAGCAGTAGACAGTATTCCTGATTACGTTACGTGGCTAAATCAAGCCGACCAAGCGCTATACGCCTCGAAAGAAGGCGGCCGAAACCAGACGAATATTTTTAAGCACTAAAAATATAACACGGAGATAAAGAAACTAGCCTAAACACTAAGATCTAGCTTCTTTATCTGCATAAATTTTAATATATTTAAAAAACACTTCATTCGCTTTTGACCACGCGACTACTAAGCCACGCCAGCCTGATAAGAAACCTGCACGTAAAATATAACTTTCAAAAAATCGCCAAGTCGCTTTACTAAAAATAAGAATTGGAGAGTAAGTTTTATTTGACGTTTCTCGGCGAATTTCAGTATATAGGTTCACTTTTTCTAAAAACTGACCAATACGCTGAACCGCATTGTGATGTATGGCAAAAGGAATATTAACGACCATAGTGCTTTGATCAATCACGATAGATTCATGCACATCATTATCATTAAAGTTATGTACTGTCCGGTTAAATAATCGAACTAAGCGATCATTCCCCCAACCTCCATACTTTACCTGCCGCCCCATTAAGTAATTATGGCGAGGAATAATTCCCACAACAGCTGCAGCCTGCGCGACATCCCAGCTTCGCAGGTAATCAATTAACTCAGGTGACGCACATTCATCGGCATCCACTGACAAGACCCAATCATTCGAAGCAAGTTGAACCGCTACTTGCTTCGTTTTACCAAAGCCTTTAAACACACCTTGGTGCACAACGACGTTTGAGAAACGCTCTGCAATATTAAGCGTATCATCCGTAGAGCCGTTATCGTATAAAACGACTTCTTTAAAGCAAACCAGTGAGCTAAGCGTTTCACTCAAGGTTGCTTCACCATTTTTAACGATGATAACAGCACTAATATGCACAACCATTTCTGTCTTCACAAACTCTACCCTCACCAGCGACTTATACCTTGATTAACCACCTCGAAGAGTCCTTAGCGTTCGCAAAAAATCCAATACTAGCAGTAGAGTATTAGGCTACCGCAGATATGCTTTCTTGGCTTGCGAGATACTCTTCATAGGTACCTTGAAAGTCTACAACCTCTTTATCTTTAATCTCAACAATACGTGTCGCCAACGATGAGACAAACTCACGGTCATGGCTCACAAAGATCAAGGTACCATCAAATTTATCCAAGGCTTGGTTTAAAGCTTCGATCGCTTCCATATCCATGTGGTTGGTTGGCTCATCCATAACCAAGACATTGATGTCCATCATCATCAGTTTACCAAACAACAACCGGTTCTTTTCACCACCTGAGCAAACCCGCGCTTTCTTGTTTATATCATCCTCAGTGAATAATAACCGACCAAGCATACCTCGTACCATCAAATCATCATGTTTAGCCGTGCGCCACTGAGACATCCAATCAAACAGATTCAAATCGCTATCAAAATCAGCACTACTGTCTTGAGGGCAATAACCAAATGTCGCATTTTCAGCCCATTTTACTTCGCCAGCATTTGCCTTTAGCTCGTTCACTAAACAGCGTAGGAACGTCGTTTTACCTACACCGTTTTCGCCAATAACGGCTAATTTGGCCCCGGCTTCTAAAATAAGATCCCCTTTGTTAAACAGGACTCCATCTTCAAATCCGTGAGATAACTCTTCAAGCACTAAAGCTTGTCTATGTAGTTTTTTATCTTGTTTAAAGCTAATAGAAGGCGAAATTCTACTCGATGATTTCACCTCATCCAGCTTAATTTTATCTAGCTTTTTAGCACGAGAACTTGCCTGTTTCGCTTTTGAAGCATTTGCCGAGAAACGATTCACAAACGCTTGTAACTCGTCTATTTCAGCGCTCTTTTTGGTATTCCCCGCTAATAGTTGCTCACGAATCAATGACGACGCTTCAACGAAAGCTTCATAGTTACCCGGATAGATGCGTAGTTCGCCATAGTCAATATCAGCCATATGGGTACAAACTGAATTTAAAAAGTGTCGATCGTGAGAAATAATGATCATGGTGCACTTACGCTGATTAAGTACCTCACCTAACCATTCAATTGTATGAATATCCAAGTTGTTAGTCGGTTCATCTAATAGCAAAATATCGGGGTTAGAAAATAATGCCTGAGCAAGTAGCACCCGTAACTTCCAACCAGGCGCAACCTGACTCATTAAACCAAAATGTAAGTCTTCATCAATTCCAGCTTGTAAAAGAATTTCACCCGCACGGCTTTCTGCGCTATAGCCATCCATTTCAGCAAATTCAGTTTCTAAATCCGCAACCTTCATACCTTCTTCTTCCGACATTTCAGGTAATGAATAAATTCGTTCTCGCTCTTGCTTCACTTTCCATAAAGCAGTGTCGCCCATGATAACCGCATCAACCACACTATATTCTTCAAACGCAAATTGATCCTGACTTAGCGTTCCAACCTTGAGCCCTGGTGTAATAGAGACATTCCCTGATGTTGGCACCAGCTCCCCGCTCAAAATTTTCATGAAGGTAGATTTTCCACAACCATTCGCACCGATTAAACCGTAGCGGTTGCCGTTACCAAATTTAGCTGAAATGTTTTCAAACAAAGGCTCAGCGCCAAACTGCATGGTGATGTTCGCGGTAGATATCAAAGAAGTATTCCTAAGAGCTTACAAATTAGAATGTATACCAAACAAGGCAGACACAAGGGGGGCGCACTATAAAGAGTTGATGCCGAAATGTCGAGCATAACTGTATATTATTTAAACAGTTTTACATTTGAAATATTGATAAAAAGGCTAAATTAATCTAAAGGGGGGCGGCTATCGGCCATCAATTTATCTAAAGTAATTTGAGCTTTTTTAGGGTTTTTCAAATCCTGCACCTCAATCATCTCACATTCATCATTCACCATTTCTTCAATCGAAGTCGGATAATGTCGACAATCTTCAGGGCGATCAAAATAGATATCACAGGTGTATATGTCCTTATTTGGCTCTTTGCGTAACCACGGACATAATGTGATTTGTTCACCGGTAGCAGGGTCCATCCAAAGTTTACCATCACGAACATATTCAGAGATATGGGGCCTAAATATTTCCCATAACTCCATTTCACTTTCCGAAGCCGTCAGACCGCCATTACTGTATTTAATACAACACTTTCCGCATTGGTTACAGTCTTTCATCACGCCCTCCCACTTTCGATCAATATATAAACAATTTGGAGTATTCTAGACACATCAAAAAACATTCTCTACACAACGCAACGTATTCGTCACATTTTCACACAGCACTTAACGCGAACGCTGTAGTTATTATGCACCTCACCACATACAATTATTTTCGTGGATTTGAGTAGTATCCCCTTAAGCAGAGGGTTATGTTGTACCTCTGCTGTTTTTTTGGGTGAGTCGAATCCACCCAATTTTATTCCTTGTTAGACGCTAGTTTTATGGCCGCTACGAACTTAGACTCGCAGCGGCTTTTTTTTGCCTAAAATATAATATCAGCCCCAAGTGATGTTGGGGTTCTCTTCGATCACCCCAACCTACGGCACGCTCAATTTCCTTTAATTTTTTCTAAATACGTTTGGCCTAGATGATTACGAATACTCACATCAGCACCTTGCTTAATATAGAATTCAATTAAGTCTTTATTTCCAAAATAATGGGCCATATGAAGCGCCGTATCGCCTTTTTTATTTTGCTCATTTATATTAATTCCTCGCTTTAACAAGAGCTGCGCTATTTGTTTATTAGGCCGTCTTCCACTCACTTTTCCAAGCATAAAAAAGCCTTCCAGTCCTGCTCCGTATTCAATCAAATCAGTGATCATTCTTTTATTTCGTTGTGTTACTGCAGACATTAATGGTGATATTCCCTCTTCGCTTAACCTATTTGGGTCCCCCCCTTGCTCTAATAATATTTTCACCAAATCTGTTTCGTTTGCGAGAATTAAAGATATAATTAGTAGTTGTGATTTAGTACTCACTGAAACGTTCACATTAGGGGAGGCTCCTTTTTCCAGTAAATACTTAAACACTTCTTTATTTTTACTGGACGCCAAACTCAATAAGCTGTAACCCCTTCCATCAAAATCAGTAATCTGCGCACCATTTTCAACCAATAATTTCACCACATCTAATGAAATATTCCGTAGTAAAGCTAAGTCCAATGGTGCGTATTTACCTAGCCCTGTTTCTCTTAAATTCGGGTCAGCCCCTAAAGCCAATAAGGCTTGTAAGTTCTTTAAGTTCTCCGGTGATCCTGGGCCCGGTTTGCCTAACTCCCTTGTTAAAGGCGTATAACCTTTTTTATCAAAGTCATTAACATTTTCTTTTGTAATGCCTTCTAGACCACCACTCAACACAATTGCTGAATAGAGCAACAATACAAAAACCAAACCTAGGTTTAGTGTTATTTTCTTCACCATTTCCGTTTTCCTAAACTCTCTTTTGATATTCATAGCACCGTAGGTTGGGATGAGTGCAACGAATCCCAACAAATAATTCAATGCTACCATACACGCTCGCCCCACCCTTTTAGCTCGGCCGCTTCAACTTTTCCTGCCCAATCTGGCATTAAGAGCCCTTTACGCACATATCGATGAAAACTGGAGTATGGCCAATCTTGGCACTGACTCACATACCCGTGTTTTACAGGATTGATATGAATATAATCAACATGTCGATTGAAGTCATTTTCATCACGTATCAAATGTTCCCAAAATCGGCGCTGCCAAATGCCACGCTCACCTTTTTTGCTTCGGCTTGCGGAGATATTATCATTAACAGATAAGTTTCTTGAGAAATTTGCTTTAATTCGCGACCAGCGATTTGAATAGTCGGAATCACATTCAGGTAGTGTCCATATTGCATGCAGGTGGTCAGGTAATATCACCATCGCGTCAATCGTAAAAGGGTGGGTTTGTTTTACTTTTCTTACGGACTGCCGCAACTGCCCAATATAATCAACCAAAAAACGCTGTTTTCGATCTGCAAGGTTCACTGTAAAGAAATAGCTAGCACCAGGAGTGAGCGCTCTTCGGTATTGCATAAAATCCTTTTCCTTATCGGGCTTCCTAGCCCTGAGAACAATTATATTTAACTGAGTTGAGTGTAATAAATTTCAACTTAGCTTATCTAAGAGGTATTTGTTGGGGTTCTCTTCGATCACCCCAACCTACGGTATGGTATTCATTATTTAGTGTAAGTATCAAAAACGAAAGTTACCGTAGGTTGGGATGAGTACAGCGAATCCCAACATGATTAATCACCACCAAAGTTTGAGCTAGTCGTTGAATTCCGAAAAAACGTAGGTTGAGATGAGCACAACGAATCCCAACATGATTAATCACCATCAACGTTTAGGCTAGTCGTTGAATTCCGAAAAACGTAGGTTGGGATGAGTACAACGAATCCCAACATGATTGGTCACCACCAAAGCTTGGGGTCATCATTGAAATCCGAAAAAACGTAGGTTGGGATGGGCACAACGAATCCCAACATGGTTCGTATAAGTTATTCAGGGTACCCCGTAATGTCTCGAATACTTTTGTAGAGCGGTTGTAACTGCTGATACATTTTTACATAGACTTCATTATATAAACGGTCATAGAGTTTGACGTTTTCAGGATTTGGCTTGAATACTTTACCAATCCGAGTCATGTTATCGACAGCTTCTTCGAAGTTTGAGTAAATACCAATGCCGACCGCAACATCAATAGCGGCACCCAAGCCTGATGTTTCAAAGGTATGTGGTCGTTCTGCTTCCATGCCAAAAATATCAGCCGTCAACTGCATCGCGGCATCACTTTGAGAGCCGCCACCGGACACTCTAAGTTTGGTAATTTTTACGCCGTTTTTCTTTTCCAGGCTTTCTTTACCTGCTTTTAAACCATACGCCAAGCCCTCTAGAATAGAACGATAAATATGCGCGCGGGTATGAACATCGCCAAAACCAATAATTCCGCCTTTTGCTTCGGGCCCAGGATCTCGAACACCCGGCGACCAATAAGGCTGAAGCATTAACCCCATTGAACCTGCGGGCACACTATTGACCAGCTCATCAAACAATTCTTCGGGCTCAATGCCCCGTTCTGCTGCAACTTTTCGTTCCCGATCGCCGAACTCTTCTTTAAACCAGCTGACCATCCAAAAACCACGATAAATCATGATCTCTGATGAAAACGCGCCCGAAATAGCCGAAGGATAAGCGGGTAAGTACTTTATCGGTTCGATATGCTTGCTATTAGTCGTGTTAATTGTTGCGGTGGTGCCATAACTCATACACGCGACTTCAGGGTTTGTGCCGCCTGAACCTAAAATTTCGCAGGCTTTATCTGATGCCGATGCAATCACCGGCAAGCCTTCTGGTAGACCGGTATGCTTTGCAGCTTCGGCGGTAATTTTACCCAAGGACTCGCCTGGCATTACTAAGTCGGGCAGCATCGACCTCTTTAGGGAGGGTAAAATTTTAAAACGCCAATCGGACTCTTTAGCCCACTTGAGCTTTTTGTAATCGAAAGGAATATAACCCACTTGAGCACCAACCGAGTCTTTAAAACACCCCGTTAGCTTATAGGTCATAAAACCTGAAAGAAGTAGATACTTATGTGTTTTTTGCCATACTTCAGGCTGATGCTGGTCGATCCAGATTGCTTGAGATTTTTCACGAAAGCGATGGATAACATCTTCAACACCCGCTAGTTTGAATAGCCACTTCCATAAACCTGGTACATCGCCCTTCACCTCCGCTCGACGCTGATCGAGCCACGTAATTGCAGGTCGCAATGGCTGGCCGCTTTTATCGACATTGACGACGGTACCGCGTTGCGTGGTGAGTGATGCTGCAATAATCTTTGACCGATCGATATCAACCACAGACCATAGTTTTTCGCAGGCTTTGGCTAATGACGCCCAGTAGTACTCTGGATGCTGCTCAGCCCATCCAGGTTGCTCAGAGAAATAAGCTTCCAACTCTTGCTTGCCTTTACCGATTAAGTTTCCTTTAGTATCAAACAACAGTGCACGAATGCTTTGCGTGCCATTATCGATGGTAAAAATATACTGCTCAGCCATGACGCTATCTCTCGTTACTCGCCAGCCCGTTAAAAATCTCTTTTAGTATTTAACAGGGAGTCGATTCTACACATTCTTCTTAAAATGAATTTCTTGATTTATGAAAACACCTACTCACGTTCTGGCAGCGAGTAATGTTTTTTAATAATGCTTTGATAACGCTTTAATTCAGACGCCCACGCCGCATCATCCCAAGCTAGATACTTTTGACAAATATCTTTAATGCGATGGAACTCCGCTTCGGCACCATTTTCTAATAACAAGCCAATACGGGTTCGCCGTAACAATAAATCATCTAAATGCTGAATCGATTCATATTGGCAACTCCAAGATAGCTCCGCCCAAAGCGTGTCAGTTGAGCCGATTTTCTTGTAGTCGTTTTCTAATGATTGAGCATGCGACAATAATGTTTGGGTATGATGACCATAACGACCAAGCAGACGTTTTTTGAGTTCAGAACTTAATTCAATAAAGTTTGAAACAAGATAAGAAGGCTTAAAATGACTGGTTCTCTGCCCTCCTTGTGCGCTCTGCTTCAACGCTGATGAAAGACTAGACACGTAAGGCGCTGCTGTTTGAAGCACATCTAACGCAATCAAGCGGTAGGTTGTTAACTTACCACCAGCAACGCTAATCAAACCTTGATCATCCCATACAGCGTGTTCACGTTTTTCATCGGATGGTTTATTAGGCTTACTTGCATCAGCGGCTTTGTCTTGATTCTTACTAACAACCGGACGGACGCCTGACCATGTGGCCCGCACATCTTTGATCGATAAATTTACTTCGGGAAACTGTGAGTTCGCCGCTTCCAATAAATACTCGACTTCCACTTGCGTAATCGATGATTCCTCACTGGGATTTTGCTTATGGTCCAGATCGGTGGTACCAATCACCGTCACACCTTCCCAGGGAAAAACAAATACAGGTCGCTTATCTTTAGAATGAAAAAAACTCACCGTAAAAGCGCTCGGCAAACGCCAAAATGGCACAACCAAATGACTCCCTCTTAGCGGTCGAATTACATTTTTTTGGCCAAGCGTTCGACGCAATTCATCCGTCCATGTACCCGTCGCGTTAATCACGACTTTTGCCGTCACTTCAAATTGTTCACCCGAAATTTGGTCTTCAATTTTTAAGCCACTTACTTTTTCAGTGCCACTTCCTTTTTCAAAAGCAGAGGTTTTAAGGGTATCAACCGCTTTTACGTAATTAACCGCCGTGCCGCCATCTGCAATACCGTCATGTAAAACACGCATCACTAAACGTGCATCATCCGTGACCGCATCTGAAAACTGTGTTGCGCCTTTTAAGTCATGGGTATTCATGCCAGGTACTAAAAAGTCACGAATACCTTTATTAAAGTATTTTCGATAACGCTGACCCGCCATGAAATCATAAATGGCTAACAGTTTGTTGAATATCCATGGTCCTGGGAATACGCCCTTATAGTGCCCCATCATAAAAGGTAAGGGGTTCACTAAACCTGGCAGTTCATTCATCAAGCTTTGACGTTCTTTCACCGAATCATTAGCCAGGCCGAATTGGCCACTGCCTAAATAACGTAAGCCTCCATGCACCATTTTTGAGGAACGAGATGACGTTCCCCAAGCGAAGTCTCTCTGCTCAAGCAATAAAACATTTAAACCTAAACGAGCAGCTTCACGATAAATTCCAGCACCGGTTATGCCACCCCCTACAACAATCATGTCCCATTGAGTCGTGCCATTTTTTAGTTGGTCAAGCACTTGAGCCCGTCCTTCTGGGCTCCAAGCGGCCTCTTGACTAAGCATCAGGTTTGCCTTGAGTTTGCGCTTTATCCATTAACAGAGTCCCAGGGTTCAAAATGCCTTTTTCATCCATTGAATTGCACAAGGTACGAATCAAGTGCATACCTAACTCGCCTTTTTCGGTAGGAAGATAAGGGGCATGGTCTTTCCCAACACCATGCTGATGACTAATGGTACCGCGATTATTTACGATAACTTCAGATGTCGGATATTTCAGTTTACGCCAGCGCTCTAACGCGGTTTTACAACTAGACCCAGCGCGATATACATATGTGGTGTAAATACTGCAACCTTGGCCATAAAAGTGCGACAAATGTGTAAATACATGTACATTTTCATCCTCGGAACTTAGAGCGTTACGGAGACTCCCTTCCATTTTACCTAATAAATTATCGACATTATCCCAGTCTGTCGCAGTTTCGAGCGTATCAACCACATAACCTTTATCCCAAAGCGCTTCACGTAAATAAGGCATGGTGAAACGTTTTTCAGCCCACTTTTTGCCTAGGTATGTGCCAGTGTAAATACCTTTATAGGGACTGATCGTACGTTTCATTAAACTATGCGCGGCACTGCATTGTGCTTTGTTACCTGTTACACCTAAGGTCATCATGCACTTACCTTCAGCGGCACCACGAACACTCAGGTATTTTTCTAATAAAGCGATCTGACCGGGGTGTCCAGCCAAGGCAAGTTGGGTCACTGTTTCAATCGCATTACTTAAACGCAGCATCGATAGCTGAACTTTAGATTGGACTAGCTCTTTCGCTGCATTTTTTGCTTGTTCCCATGACGGGAAAAATATGACATAAAAGTCTTCTTTATCTGCAATTTTAGTGACGCGTACTTTTACCTCTGAAATGATGCCCAAACGGCCTTCTGAACCCAAGAACATTTCGCGAACATCAGGACCACCCGCAGAGGCAGGGAACGTCGAAATTTCTAATCGGCCCTTGGTCGTTTCAACACTGCCACCCGCAAACATTTGTTCAATTCGACCATAACGCAGTGATTGCTGACCACTGGAGCGACTGGCAACCCAGCCTCCAACCGTAGCAAGTTCAAAGCTTTGAGGGTAATGACCCAAGGTATAACCTTTAGCGCGCAATTGAGACTCCACTAATGGCCCGGGAGTTCCTGCACCAAATGTTGCAACCTGACTTTCAGTTTCCAGCTCAAGTAAACGATTCATTCGTGCCATTGAAACCGTTAAAATAGGACGATCCGATTCAAATGGGTTGATGTGCCCAGCTACGCTTGTTCCACCGCCATAAGGGATTAATACAATATTTTGTTCATGGCAAAAATTAACTAATTCTGCCACCTGATCCTTCGTTTCAGGAAATGCGACACCATCAGGAAAAAACTCAAAGTCACCACTTCGCATCGCAAGCCAATCCGGTAAGCTTTGCCCGCGAGCATGGCGAACACGCTGCTCAACATCTTTTGTTATTAAAGCATGATCAGGCAGTCTACTTTCAGGTACTTGCGCCATCACATCGTTTAAAGATGTATCACCCAAGGGTGTCGAATCGCCTACTAGACCTTTTAAAAACTCACCTCCTGACGGTGGTAAATCCATTTTATTTGACTCATCTCCCCAACCATTCCAACGACGCATATCAACACCTACCTTTAGTAAATTCGTAACTAAGAAAATTATCTACCCATAAATTGCCACCAAAACATGACAATTACTTTCTTTGATTAGGGAACATCATATAGAATAAATTCAATTTTTCACTGACGTTTCCAGACATTTCTTTAGGCAAATTGAGTCATTATAGACAATGAAACACTTGGGCTTTACTTCAATACCAGCTGTACAGCAGTACTTGCGCTATGCTGAAAACCAAAACATTGATATCTCCACTGCTATCAGTAAAGCGGGCATCGCACCGAATGTTCTTAATAATGAAAATGGACGCATTAAAGGTGAACAATTTCAAGCACTCATCAAAGCATTAATACATCAGTCTAACGACCCATTAATGGGACTTAATAGCAGCCAACATGTTCAACCAGGTTCTTATAGTGTGCTGGGATATATTTTGATGAGCTGCGCTACTATTGGAGAAGCACTGCTACGCATTTCACGCTTTGAACGCTTAGTGGGTGACATGGGTGTGACCACCACAAGCACTCAGGGTGAATTCATTCATATTCAATGGCATTGCGCCTACCCAGACACCGAAGTCAGGCAGCAAATGATTGATAATGTACTCGCCTCATGGACAAACTATGCCCGCTGGTTAGCAAATCAAAAAACATCCCCCCACAAAGTACAGTTAGAACACCCCTTACCCAAACCTGAAGATGTTCAAAAGTATGAAATTTTCTTCAACTGCCCAATCGAATTTGAAGCAAAACAAAACGCGATTATTCTTCATCAAGATCTTTTAAAAGAGCCTTTGCGTCAGCCCGACAAACTGCTACTTAAAACCCTAGAGAGTCATGCAGAGAGTCAAATTTCTTCACTAAATGAGAAGGATTTATCGTTTTCTATTCGAGTCAGTAACACAATAAGAACACAATTAAATTTAGGCGTTGCTCGAAAAGAGTTTGTGGCAGAAGAGCTAAATATGACCGCTCGTACACTTCAACGAAAACTTGCAAACGACGGCAGTTCATATCAAACATTGCTTGACCACATTCGCTTAGAACGCGCTTCAGACATGCTATGCAATAGCCTCTTAACAATTCAGGACATTGCTTTTAACTTGGGGTTTTCTGATGGACGTTCTTTCCACCGTAGTTTCAAAAACTGGACGGGGAAAACACCGGGAGATTACCGGTCTGAAAAGAAGAGCTGACAAGAAGACCTAAAGGCACGAACGAAGGTGTGTAATTTCTCAACAGACGTACGTAACTTAAAACTTACCACATGAAACTATAACGGGCGCAATTTAAGCTGTTTATTTGCAAGGTACACCAAAACTAAAATTGGTAGTCCAATACACGATGCAATGATGAAAAATGGCACATAGCCTAAGCTATCAACAATACTGCCAGAATAGCCCGCCAATGCTTTTGGGATAAGTGTCATTAAAGATGAAAATATAGCGTATTGCATGGCTGTAAACTGCACATTCACCAAGCTTGATAAAAATGCAATAAAGGCTGCACTGGAAATACCAGCAACTATATTATCCATTGAGACCACCATGTATAAAACCGGTAAATTATGGTCTGTATAAAACAGTAAAATAAACATTAAATTTGTGACTACAACCAGTAAAGCCCCAATAAACAAAATCCGCATAACACCATATCTCATTGCGAGAATTCCACCCAAAAACCCTCCTAGCAAGGTCATTATTAAACCGAACAATTTAACTGCACCTGCTATTTCATCTAAACTAAACCCCATATCCTGGTAAAAAACGTTCGCAATCACACCCAGCACAATATCACTGATTCGATACAAGCCAATTAGCGCTAACAAGAGTAACGCAGTGGAATTCCCATAATCTTCAAAAAACTGTCTAATAGGAGAAACATAACTATTTTCAATTAATTCAGAACTTACCAAACGTGTTTGAATCAAAAGCTTAGCAATTAATACGGCGACTAAAGTGGCTGAAGCCAATCTAAATAATTCAATTAAAAAGCCGGCCAAGTTTTTATTGTTTATTAGATCCGACAGATGGCTTTTAATTGAACTACTAATATCCGAAGTAAAAGCAAAACAGGCAATGAAGGCACAAACAGCAATAGAAAAAGCTAATAGCAGACCTAGATATGCTTTTGGCTCATAAGAAAATTCTTTTTCTCGTTTAATTGGCTCAGAGATTAAAAATGTTGCGCATATACCTACCAGCATAAAAAGAGACATTATTTGATAGGTATGCCTCCATGATTCATATACATAGTCTTCCTTTGTGGTGCCAAAATAACTGGCTAAGTATAAGGCGCCCGCTCCAGCTACAATCATACCTAGACGGTAACCTGCCATGTAACCAGAACTGACAATGGCTTGCATATCTGCTGTTACTGATTCAATGCGATAAGCATCTATTGAAATGTCTTGTGTAGCCGAACTAAACCCTAATAAAACAGCACCCAATGCCATATAAACCAGCTGATCTTCAACTTCAGGATTTGTGCATGCCATGATTGAAATAGCCACCACAATCGATAACTGAGAAACCAATAACCATGAACGGCGTAACCCCAAAAAACGAGTTAAAAAAGGGATTGGTAAGCTATCCACTAAGGGCGCCCATACAAACTTGAATGAATAACCTAATGCCGCCCAACTAAAATATGTGACGGCCGATTTTTCTATGCCTGCTTGAACTAACCATAAAGATAAAGAAGAGAATATTAATAATAATGGCAGCCCAGCAGAAAAGCCCAGCAACAGCATATACATCACGTCTTTTTGCAATAAAGCAAAAAGACTCTCTTTCCAACTATGCTGAGTGTCAATTTTTTTTAACATTGTATCTCTAATTCAGGGCATTTAACTTAGTTAAGCAAAAAGTACGATCAACCTTAAATTTTTTAAACTGTAAAGGCAGTTTAATCGCAGAGCGAATCATGACCCAAGGAAAGCCACGGGCTAAACCAAGGCCAAATATCAGCCACAAACGTTTATCCAGATAAAGCTTGAGCGCCTGCCCACAAGTAGAAACAGACGAGAAACTACTCTGATAACTGTTATTATTTTTATTACACTGGTTCAGAATTAATCCCTAAAGTTATCAAACTGTAGCGGCACTTCAAGATCCGACTCTTTAAAGAATTTCATCACCTGTTGTAAATCATCGCGTTTTTTAGCTGTTACTCGAACTTTATCGCCCTGAATCGCAACCTGTACTTTCATTTTTGCTTCTTTGACCATTTTGACCATTTTTTTAGCCGTATCTTGATCAATACCCTGTTTTATATCATAAATACGCTTGACTAACTTACCTGATTTACCATCATCAGATCGAGATAATGAACGCACATCCAAACCTCTTTTAGCAAACGCCATACGCAACATATCAATCAATTGATCTAGCTGAAAGTCAGCTTCAGCCGAAAAAATAACCCGTTCTTTCTCAAGGACGATATCAGTTTCGACGTTTTTCATATCCCAACGGTTACCTAGTTCACGTTTTGCTTGATCAATTGCATTTGTGACCTCATGCATGTCAAGTTCCGAGACCGTATCAAATGATGGCATGCTATACTCCTTCCAGACTAATAATTAAGTTAGCGCATTATATAACTAAGGAAGAGCTAAACAAGCCTTCCACCTGAATCTTACTTTATAAAAGTCATATCATTGCTTTATATAGCAAATATAAAATAAGATCAGGCCCAATAAAAAATGCTCAGTGATTGATTTTCTCGATGTATGGTCGGCTGTCGTATAGTAAAACGTAGGGTTTTTCGCAACGCTAATCTGAAGGGATAAGACACTAAGATAAGGATGATTTAACATTATGAATTTAGACCTTTCTATCATTGTTGTTGATGATACAAAATTCAGCAGTACAATTATTGGAAAAACACTTTCAAAAGCCGGATACCGTGACATACGTATTGCCAATGATGCATTGACTGCTTTAAATATGATGGACAAGCGTAAAGCAAGCGTTCTAATTGCTGACTGGCTAATGCCTGAAATAGATGGCCTTGAGTTAACTGTTCGCGTTCGTCAAATGGACGAGCTACGCAACCATTTTACTTACATCATATTACTCACAGCGAGAGAAGGCTCAGGCGCACTTACGAAAGCTTTCGACCAAGGAATTGACGACTTTATTTTCAAAGCTGAAATGTCTAAGCAATTACTTCCCAGAGTGTTTGCTGCTGACCGTATGGCCGATCGCCAAAACTCAATGCTGTCGGCCAACCAACTATTGCTTGAAAACAATCGCCACCTGCAGAATCAAAACGTGATCGATATTGAAACAGGCATCGGTAATACTCGTCATGCAAGAGAATCTTTAAAAAGTATGCTTAAGCATACTGAATCAAGAGGTGGTGCCACCAGCTATATGCTTATTAGTATCAAAGACTGGGCAAAAATCAAAAAGCAGCATAATCACATGACCTGTGACGAGCTTGCTTTAGGCATTTCTCGCCGTTTGAGAAGCCTGATCCGTCCTCTGGATTCACTTTGTCGCGTAGCTGAACACCAGTATGCGGTGATTGCGCATTTCGCTCATATCGACCATTGCACACTAGGCTCGTACCGTAGAATTCATGATGGCTTAAACCACAAATCCTTTAGAACATCATCAGGCTATATTTCGGTTAAAACAGCGACCAGTGTTTGTACCATTGATGATCAACTACCCTCCCCACCTATTGATGAAATAGAAAATGGCTGCCAACAGCAACTACTTAATGCGATTGAAACCGATACAATTTCAATTTCTCGCTGGAAGGATGATAAAGCTGTGCGTGCTTCTTAAATAATCACTATTTAGTGTCATCCGCAAAACAGTCTGAAGAGGCATGATTCAATCAGCCTCTTCAGACAACTCACTCGTTTAACCTAAACATCATTTCTGCTTTAGAAGCCACCTAAAATTCAGTACACTTCGCGCCTAGATAGATTCAATATTATTAACATTGCCACAATGGTGCCTCATGAGCTTTTCATCTTTAGGACTCTCACAACAACTTATTAGTACAATTAATGAGTTAGATTACATCGAGCCAACACCTATTCAATCTGAAGCCATTCCACACATTTTGGCAGGGCATGACATCATGGCCCGTGCGCAAACAGGCACAGGAAAAACAGCCGCCTTTGCTTTACCGCTATTACATCTAATAAGTAAGCACCAAATAAAAGAGCATCCGATTAAACAAAAGCAAACACAAGAACAACCGACCTCAGATCAGCTTGGAATAAGCAATCAACTAATTTCCGATAAGCCTCAAACAAGTACATTAACCACTCTGGTATTAACCCCAACCAGAGAACTCGCCCAACAAGTACATGGAAGTTTTATTAAATACGGTAAGCACACAGAACTATCAACCGCACTTGCTTATGGCGGGGTCAGTATTAACCCTCAAATTAACGCATTAAAAAATGGCACCAATATCCTCGTTGCAACCCCCGGTCGATTATTAGATTTACTCTATAAAAAAGTCATTAATCTCAGCCAAGTAAAACATATCGTTTTTGATGAAGCCGACCGCATGCTCGATATGGGCTTTATCCCTGATATTAATAGAATCCTAAAAGCACTACCCCTTGAGCGGCAAACCCTACTTTTTTCAGCAACATTCGATGACGCGATATTCAAATTAAGTAAAACTTTATTAAGCAAACCAAAGCTCATCGAAATTGATGAAAAAAATACAGCTGCTACACAAGTAGAACAGATGGTCTACGCCGTTGATGAAGATAGAAAACGCGAGCTAACCTCCTATCTAATTGGCTCAAAAAATTGGCAGCAAGTATTAATTTTTACACGCACCAAGCAAGGCGCAGATGCGCTCGCGAAAGAAATGTGCAAAGACGGCATAAAAACCCAAACTATTCATGGTGATAAGTCTCAAGGCGCAAGAGAAAGAGCCCTCGCAGATTTTAAAGACAATAAAGTACGCGCCTTAGTCGCAACAGATGTTGCGGCTAGAGGCTTAGATATCGAACA
>Ga0209184_1000492_pt1 | contig 41164 bp, 27 predicted proteins | sample EN8Hudsemesocosm_2_FD_184627 | JGI IMG/M metagenome (GOLD analysis project Ga0209184, IMG submission 184627) | Methane-oxidizing microbial communities from mesocosms in the Hudson Canyon - EN8C Hudson Canyon (SPAdes) (version 2) | ecosystem: Environmental > Aquatic > Marine > Cold seeps | place... | reverse complement strand
CTTTCTAAGCTCATGATTTACATCATATTAAGAAGCTTAAAACCCCTCTCTAGTAGTGCTTGTTTTAAGCCCTGTCCGTTGAGGAGGTGCGCATTATATAGAGACCAATCTTCCGGTCAACAGCTAATACGACTTTATTTTAATTATTACCAGAGTTGCCTTATAACCAATCGAAGCAAGCCGCACAGATAAATAGATATCAGTTCGTCTCTCGCCACAAGAACAAGGAGAAGCTAGCTATCAAGAGCTAACCCTGAAGCAGCCCCTTGCGCTAGTTACCCCACTCCACGACAAAGCCGAGTTTCACCATTGTTTTCAGAATCAAGCACCGCCCCCACTTGTTTTGAGTACCAGTTAGCAGCACATTAAAGGACGATAACTTAAACTCCCGTGCGATTCGTTATTTTGGGCCAAGCAAGGATGCCCAGCGATCAACAAGCGTCATATTTTTTGACTACGAATATTATTATCAGGTACCCATCATGCTGAAAAGGATAGTCTCTTTATTCCTTTGGTTAAGTCTCTCTATTTCATTCACTATGAACAGCGCGGTTGCGGCTCCTGGGGACATCCTTTCTACCCTCACGATAAATAATGTTAGTGGCGACGGTCGGGCGCCCTCCTCGCTTCAAGGTATTACCATTCACGATGGCTATATTTGGGTGCTGGATTTTGGCACTGACCGGATTTACCGAGTTTACGCTGAAGATGTTTACGACGTTGACGGCATTACACTTTTGTTTAGCGCTGGCGATAGCGACTTCAATATTCCAGTTTCTGATCCTGCCGGTGCAACAGCACCCGTATGTAACGTAGACTTTGTAGGCCAAATATGCGGTGGGGGTGGCCTGACCTTTGCCGAGAACTTCATTTGGAACGCGACGCCAATTGCAGACGACATCTATAAACTCGATCCTGTAGACGGAGACAACCTTGAAACCGAAAACGCTCTAGCAGGATTAGCATTTCCCTCTCCAACAGATATGACATTCGATGGTACGCATTTTTGGATAGCAGACTGGCAAACCAACACGATTAGCAAAGTCCTTCCTGAAGACGGGACTGTGCTTGCAGCTATTCCGGGTCCCTCCACTTTACCTGCTTGGGTTGATGTAGGCAGCGGCCAAACTACTGCAAATATTTTCGGACTAACATGGGATGGCCAAGCTCTTTGGGCGTCGGACACCGAAGAAGACAAGATATATCGCATTAACCCAAATGATGGCGCCTTACTCAATGTCTTTGACGCTCCTGGCACAAATCCGAAAGGGCTAGCGTGGGATGGCGAGTCACTTTGGCACGTAGATCAGTCCACCTCTACTATTTATAGAATAGAAAGTGGCGTTATTCCGTTCGGCATTGTTGGGTGTGTTGAAAAAAATGGGGTTGCCGTAAACGGTGACGTTTTGCTATCCCAGAATGCCATTGGAGATCAAGCAACAGCGACAGACGTTGATGGCTGCTTTTCATTTTCAAGCTTTACATCCGGCGTACCACTGCAAGTAAGAGTTAGCGAAACGGGCGTGGATGAAAAGCCTGTGCTAGCGCTAATCGGCGGAGACGTGACACTAATAGTAGGCGACACATATAGTGAGCCCGGCGTCACTGCTGCCGACACAGAAGATGGCGATATAAGCCTCAGCGTTGTCGCCACTCCGGATGTCATCAACACGCCGTCTTTAATAAACACATCGGTCCCAAACCCGACCGGCCAGATTGTCACTTACAACGTAATTGATTCAGCCGGCAATGCGGCAGACCCTATTACGCGAACCGTTTATGTTTTAGAGGTGGACACTACCCCGCCAGTCATTACGCTAAACGGTGACAATCCTACTTTTGTAGAGCAAGCAGGCCTCTATGTCGAACCCGGAGCGCTCGCCATTGACGATAGGGATGGCGACATCTCCGCTAATCTAGTTATTTCCAGTAATGTAAATGCCGCCATTGCTGGTAGCTATTCAGTCACTTACGACGTCACTGATTCAACCGGCAACGTTGCAGCAACAGTTACAAGGTCAGTGATTGTTCAGGACACAACCATACCTACTATTTCAATTAATGGCTTATCGCCAGCAAGTCACGAGCGCGGAGATGCTTATACCGACGCAGGTGCCACAGCGACCGATAATATAGATGGCGATATCAGTAGCGACATCGTTACGACCGGCTCAGTTTCACAAAATACGAGCGGCAGCTACGTTCTCACTTATGATGTAACAGATTTCGCCGGCAATGCAGCGACAACAATGTCTCGTATCGTCAATGTTACGGATACCACGGCCCCCACTATCACAATAATTGGCGCTGCATCTTACAATCAAGAACTGAATACGGCATTTGTAGACCCTGGCGTCACCGCAAATGACTACCCCGGCGATGACCTAACAGGATCAGTCACCGTATCAGGATCTGTCAATACTGCTCTTGCTGGAAATTATGTCCTTACCTATGACGTATCTGACGTTGCTGGCAATGCAGCAACAAGCGTCACACGCACAGTTATTGTTGCCGACACGGGCGTACCAGAGATATCGCTGCTCGGTGACAATCCGATTAATCACGAGCTTAACACGCCATTTACTGACCCCGGCGCGACTGCATCAGATACGATTGATGGAGACATTACCGCGAATATCATCGCAACCGGAACCGTTAATACAGCCCTTGCTGGCACATACACGCTAACTTATAACGTCAGCGATTCAACGGGGAATAACGCAATAACAGTAACCCGGGATGTTATTGTTTCTGACACAATGCCCCCCCTTATCACACTTAATGGGCTGGCCACGGTCAGTCATGAGCAAGGTGTTACCTACACCGATGGCGGAGCCACTGCCTCGGATATCATTGATGGAGACCTTACCGCCAACATTTTAGTAGGCGGCGACGCCGTCAACATCAATCTACCCGGCACCTATATCATTACTTACAACGTTAGTGACGCGGTCGGCAATGCCGCAGCGCCTGTTACTCGAGCAGTTGAAGTGGCAGATCGCACCATACCGGTCATCACTCTAATAGGAGCCAACCCTCTTGAACACGAAGTTAGTACAATATTCAACGACCCTGGGGCAACGGCCGTCGACAACATTGACGGCAGCATTACCGGTAACATTGGGGTCACCGGTGCAGTGGATGCCAGTACCATTGGTAGTTATACCCTAACCTATAGCGTCCAAGACTCATCGGGTAACGCTGCAGCAGCCTTGACTCGCACAGTGAATGTCGTTGACACTGGCGCGCCAAGCATCGCACTCATTGGTGCCAATCCAATCTTGCATGAGCTTGCCACACCGTTTACCGACCCAGGTGCGACCGCCTCCGATGCGGCAGACGGCGACGTCACCGCCAGCATTATTACCACCGGCGCTGTAAACACTGCATTAGCAGGTACCTATACCCTGACGTATAACGTCAACGATTCACAAAGCAACCCCGCACCAACCGTCACGCGTGATGTTATCGTCGCTGACCGCACCGCACCGGTCATTACCTTAGCGGGCGCAGCAACTCTCAATCACGAACAAGGCACCCCCTACACAGATGCGGGTGCAACCGCGGCGGATATTATTGATGGCGACGTTTCGATAAATATCACCGTTGGAGGAACTGTTAACTCTGCGCTTGCCGGCACTTATGTTCTCAACTACAACGTTAGCGATGCAGCTGGCAACGCTGCCACGCAAGTAACTCGCACCGTAACCGTGGTAGACACCACTATTCCGGTCATCACCCTGAATGGCGCCAGCCCGCTCAACCATGAAGTCAACACGCTATTCACAGATCCGGGCGCGACCGCCAATGACAATATTGACGGTATCATCACAGCCAATATCGGTGTCTCCGGTACAGTCGATGCAAGTGTTCAGGGTAGTTATTCGCTCACCTACAATGTGCAGGATTCCTCAGGTAATCCGGCTACGACAGTGACTCGTACCGTGAATGTTGTTGATACTGGCGCGCCGAGCATTGCGCTCATCGGTGCCAACCCTATCTTGCATGAGCTTGCCACGCCTTTTAGCGATCCAGGCGCGACCGCCTCCGATGCCGCAGATGGAAACATTACAGGAAGCATCACCACCACTGGCAGCGTGAATACAGCCTTGGCCGGGACCTACACCTTGACGTACAACGTCAACGATTCGCAAAGCAACCCAGCCCCGACTGTGACACGTGACGTCATCGTCGCTGACCGCACTGCACCCGTCATTACCCTGACTGGCGCAGCGACACTAAACATCGAACAAGGTTCGGTTTATACCGAATCAGGGGCCACCGCTTCCGATACAATTGATGGCAATGTAAGTGCCTCCATCATTATTGGTGGCGCCGTTAATACCAGCGTTGCGGGAACTTATGTGTTGACCTATAACGTTAGTGATGCAGCCGGCAACGCCGCGAACCAACTAACCAGAACCGTGACCGTCGCCGATCAAACGGCACCAGTGATCGCGCTCAATGGCACAAGTCCTATTGCTCATGAAGTGAACACAATATTCACCGACCCAGGGGCAACCGCTACAGATAACATCGATGGTAATATCTCTAGTAATATTGGCGTATCGGGCACTGTCAACGCCGGAGCAGTTGGCGCTTATGTATTGACCTACAATGTTTCTGACTCATCAGGCAACGCTGCGACAGCGGTAACTCGAACTGTTAACGTTACTGACACCGGCGCTCCCGTTATCAGCATACTTGGAGCGAACCCGCTAAACCATGAACTTAACACTGCCTACACAGATCCTGGCGCGACGGCTTCAGATGCAGTCGATGGCAACCTAACTGGCAGTATCGTCACGGTTAATAATGTTAACGCCAACCTCGCGGGTAGCTACACAGTTACATACGACGTTAGCGACTCAAACAGCAATGCCGCGGCAACACAAACCCGTACGGTGAATGTCGGTGACTTCACCGCTCCCGTGATTACACTCACGGGAAGCCCCAATATCAATGTGGAACTAGGAAGTAGTTATACCGACGCCGGCGCAACGGCTAGCGATAACATTGATGGAGTGCTTACCGGTAGCATTGTTGTCGCTGGGAGCGTCAACCCGTTAGCAGCTGGCACCTACGTCATCAGTTATGATGTTTCAGATGCGGCGGGAAATACTGCCTCACAAGTCACTCGTACAGTGGTTGTTTCAGACACTACTGCGCCAGTACTGACGCTTATCGGCAGTGCCGCAATTAACCACGAACAAGGCACCGCCTATAGCGATGCCGGTGCAAGCGCGACTGACAACACCGATGGCGACATATCTGGCACAATCACGGTCTCTGGATTCGTCGACGCTACTGCCGCAGGAACCTACGTACTTAGCTATAACGCCAGCGATGCCGCTGGAAACAATGCGACTACCGTAACTCGCTCAGTGACCGTCCAAGATACAATCATTCCGACACTAAGCTTGATTGGCGCAACGCCACTAAATCATGAACAAGGTACGGTATACGTTGATCCAGGCGCCTCAGCTAACGACAGCGTTGACGGCGATATATCTCCGAGCGTGATTACATCAGGGGCAGTCGACAGCGCTATTGCCGCTACTTACACACTGACCTATAACGTCAGCGATGTAGCCGGTAACAACGCCGTAGCGATCACTCGGGATGTCATTGTCTCCGATACAACCGCCCCTACAATTACATTGACAGGGCTAGCAACCGTTAACCTTGAAAAAGGTGCCGTTTACACAGATTCCGGTGCAACCGGTTTTGACTCTGTTGATGGCGACATAACGCCGTCAATCGTCGTCAATAATACTGTCAACGCAAACGTATCCGGCTCTTATACCGTCTTCTATGATCTGAACGACGCAGCTGGCAATACTGCAGCAACCGTCACTAGAACAGTGGTCGTAGCAGACACCATCGCGCCAGTCATTGCTTTGACAGGCCCATCAATTGTTAATCAAGATCAAGGTGCCACCTACTCAGATCAAGGTGCTACCGCGAGTGATAACTTCGATGGCGATATTACATCAAACATTGTGGTTACGGGCTCGGTCGACATAAACACTCCGGCGACGTATACACTTAGCTACAATGTCAATGATGCGGATGGCAATCCAGCAGTCACTGTAACAAGAGACGTTGTCGTTGCTGACGTTACCGCTCCTGTGATCACCTTAACGGGCAGCCCGACAGTGAATGTTGAACAAGGCTCCTCCTACATTGATGCAGGCGCTACTGCTAGCGACGATGTTGACGGCAACGTCTCAGGCTCCATTGCAATATCGGGTGATAGCGTCAACGCAGCGGTCTCCGGCACTTACATTATTCGTTATGACGTTAGCGACGTTGCCGGCAATGCCGCAGCGCAAATAACACGAACCGTGGTCGTTTCCGACACGACGATACCCGTTATAGCGCTTATCGGCACCACACCGACCAATCATCAGCAAGGCACTACCTATGTCGATGCTGGCGCGTCGGCTAGTGATAACATCGATGGCAATATTACAGGGAGCATTTCTGTAACTGGCTCTGTTAATGAAAACTTGGCGGGCTCATACGTTCTCACTTACAACGTGAGTGATGCGGCCGGAAACGGTGCGGTAACGGTTTCACGAACGGTCATTGTTGCTGATACCCAAGCGCCAACCATTACCTTAGTCGGAGCGTCATCAATCAATCATGAGCAAGGCGACGTTTACACGGATGCAGGAGCAACAGCGAATGATTCCGTCGACGGCATTCTAACGGGTAGCATCGCCACGGTTAACAGCGTAAATACAGCACTCGCGGGAGCCTATTCTGTCACCTATGATGTCAGTGATGCTGCAGGCAACGCCGCCACCCAAGTTGTGCGAGCAGTCAATGTTTCAGACACGACTATCCCAACGATTACACTACTAGGAGATAGCAGTATTGATTTGACGAATGGGACAATATTCGTTGACCCCAGCTATACGGCGAATGACAACATCGACGGTGATATAACGGCGGATGTCGTCAGAACAGGGTCCATCAATATTAATGTCGACGGTGCCTACGTACTGAGCTACAACGTCTTCGACGCGGGTGGAAACGCGGCAATAACAGTCACACGGACTGTGAATGTGATTACGCCAACTCCGATTACAATTGAAGCAGAAACAGCGACAATTGGTGGCTTACATTCGGTCTCTACCACCAACACAGGTTACTTAGGGTCTGGCTATATAGAGCATTCAGGAGAAGGCTATATCGAGTACACCTTTGATGCCTTCGGCGTGCCGTATAATTTGCAAGTACGTTACGCATGGGACACAGGCGATAGGCCTTTAGAAGTCATTTTAAACAGCACTCCGCTGACCCCTAACCTTTCGTTCCCCGCAACGGGTGGATTAGAAACTTGGTTGAATACCGCCACATTTGCGATCACGCCTCAGTCTGGGACGAATACAATCAGGCTATCTACGACAGGACTCAGTGGTGCCAATATCGACCAACTTATTATTACTCCGCAATAAGGTAGCCACATGAAACACGTTTATAAGTTGGCCGCCTTTACAATATCTACCGCCTTACTCAGCGCATGCGGCGGTGGGGGCGGAGGCGGAGGCGAGTCTTCAAGTAGTAGCCCTGTCAATAACGTACGCACTGGCTCATTTATTGATTCAGCCGTTGAGGGACTTAGGTACTCAACCCCTACTCGGTCTGGACTGACCAATACACTCGGTGAGTTTAAATATCTCGACGGTGAGCAAGTGACCTTTGAGATAGGAGGTACCGTGCTTGGCGTGACAGAAGGGCAAGAAACCATTACGCCCTTCACCCTATTTGGAATTGCTCCACTAGAACAAGAAAGCCGAATCTCGGCAAGTCTTAATCAGGATACGGTTTCAAGCTTCGAGCGCGCTTTGAATGTAGCCATGCTGCTGCAAAATCTCGATGAAGACGGCGACCCAGAAAATGGGATTGATCTGGCGCAAGCAAATCAACTTCTCAAAAGTGACTCGGTTAACCTAATCGTCAAGTCCAAGCAGTTCCTTTCTCAACCTGACCTCCGTACCCTTCTAACAAAGGCTGACCTGACAGCAAGCCGCGATATGCTTTTATCTGTTAAGCATATCTATGAAAGCCTTGATGTCGAAATTGAATCGAGCCAAGTGTCTCGCTTTAATTCAGAAATCGGTTTAGGTCAGGTTCAAAGTATTAGTTATCAATATGATCAAAATGGCAGGGTCACTCAAGAGCGCGCCGACAATAACGGCGATGGAAACGATGACGTACTAAAACAAACTTCATACGACGCTCAGGGAAACATTGAGCGGGTTCAAGACACTATTAATAACATCACTGAAGTGATGACCTATGATGCCAATAATAATCTTACCTCGCGTTTAACAGAGACTTCCGAGTCCACCAACATGGAACGGTATAGCTACAACATAAGTAACAAAGTTCGTCGTTTTGAGCTAGATAGAGGGAATGATGGAACCATTGATTCGACAACCCTATACGAGTACGAGGGTTTCAACCTCTCTTCCTATACGATTGACAAGGACGGTGACGGTGAACCCGATGCGCGAGCCGACTATGTCTATGAAAGTGGCCGTGTCGCCACCTTCGTCGAAGACACCGATAACAACGGCATACCTGAGCTAATCATCGCCTATTCCTATGATGAAAACGGTAATCGTCAATCTTATAACATCAGTGTCAGCTCTGACGGCTTTCCTACTGCGCCGGGAAAATTTACCTATGATCAATACAACAACGTTACACGTTATGAGCTGGATATCGATTTAGACGACAGCCCAGACTATATCGAAACCTATACCTATAATAGTGACCGCCAAAGAACCGCTTACTATCGCGACGCTAACGGTGATGGTAGCTGGAACAGCATTATCCAATACATCTATGATGAGAACGGAAAGCGAACCCAGATGGCCGAAGATAACAATGGCGACGGGATTGCCGATAAAGTTTGGAAAGGAAACTATCAACCTGAAATATTGGAAAATGCTTGGGATGTTATTTTAGCCGATAGCTAGCTAACACCCCGTTCATTGTTGACCAACCTAATTCGACTCAGCTGGGTATTTCTCATCAACATACCCAGGCGGCATAACGAATACTTTCAGGTCGCGATAGCGCCAAACATCTTTAAACATCTGAATAAGTTCGTCGAGATTCAGTCTGATTGGATTCAAAGTCGTTGGCTGGCGATTGGTCAGTCCATACTTAAGCTCACCTACTCTGCTTTCATCAACAAATGTCCCGAATAATCGATCCCAAATAATCAGCACTCCTCCGAAATTGCGATCAATCTGATCAGGTTTACAGCCATGATGAACTCGGTGGTGAGACGGTGTATTAAACACCCACTCCAGCGGACCAAGTCGCTTAACAACCTCTGTATGCAAAAAGAACTGGTAAGCTAGACTTGCCTCAATAGCGAACAGAGCCCAGTTCTTGTCAAAGCCAATAATCGCCAACGGCAACCACCAAATCACCCAACTGAAATTCAAGTCCATTAAGAAATTTTGACGAAGCGCTGTTGAAAAGTTCAAATTCCTAGAAGAGTGATGAGTAACATGGTTAGCCCAAAACCAGCGCACCTTGTGCATTGTAAAGTGATAGCAGTAGTAGAAAAAATCTTGCGCCACAAACAACATTAAAATACCAACAACACCTACGTCTGGTTGGTATTGAAAGCCATAGCCTTGCACAGTTTCGTAGAACACCTGAATAAACAAGGCAACCGCAATACCGTCTACGATTTTATACATCGCTCCGGTACATATGTTTGAAACAGATTCGCGCCATTCATACTCTTTCATCCCTTTGCGCTTTAAATATATAGCCTCTATGACGATTATGGTCATGAAAATCATGCCAAAAATAGCAATAAACATCAGCGCGTGTACCAAGTCATTCATCGTTTTATTCCACTAAAATTATCATATGGCTAGAGTAAACAGCTGAGTCAGTCTAGTATTGACCATTACTAGTAAAATTTTGACAATCTGCGCCACAACATTGATTTATGCTAAATAACTTCTTTATTACCCGCGATGCGCCCTCTTTTCTTGGCCACTTTCTAAAGTCGCTCGATGTTGAGTTGCCTGATCTGCAAGCAAAAATCCAACAGTACTCTAATGGAAGAGCGATTCTCTATGAACAGTGGTGGGACCTGTTGGATGAGCTTGATACTGAATTGGGCCAAGACGCTTTAGGCGTAAAAATTGGAAGTACGATAGGTACAGAGCAATGTGGCGTTTTAGGTTATCTCTTTAGAACAAGCCCGTCGCTAATCGAAGCGCTCGCATGCTACCAACGCTATGAGTCCCTGCTCTACGCAGGAAGCAAAGTAGCGGCAATTCGCACCAATGATACATTGACTCTCACTTGGCCAAGCGAGCTTGGCCTATCAAGGCAATTATCCGACTCGTTGCTGCTGTCATCTCTGGTCAACATCATACGAGAGGTACTCAATGACCCCGCCATCTCACCAGTAAATGTTGCATTCGCCCATTCGATACCTCCAGATGATACACACATCTATAAAGAGTTTTTTGGCTGTACACCATTGGAACAACAAACCAACCTCAGTATTGCGTTAGATATCAAAGATCTTGAGAGATCGATTCCGTTTCATGATAGAACCCTGCACTCACTGCTAGGTCAACAAGCGGATGCTCTGGTTGAACAACTACCTAGCACAAATAGCGCAATAGAAGACGTAAAAAAAGCGATAGGGCAAGGCCTGCATCAGCAACGCTCTAACGCGGAGACAGTTGCAACAACAATGAATATTTCTGTACGAACGCTGCATCGAAAAATAAAAACGGCGGGCACGACCTTCAGAAATATACTCAAGGAAGTGAGAATGACACTCACCATACGCTACCTGTCGGATGAAAGCCTTTCCATTACCGAAGTTGCATTATTGTTGGGATATAGCGAGCAAAGCGCCTTCAATAGAGCACACCAAACATGGTTTGGTATGACGCCTAAACAGCATAGGTCTAAGCTAACCAAAATCCACTAGCCTATACATGTTCAACATTGGACTCAGCCCGCCGGTACTGGTTTCCAGGGCTGCGAATGTTTGAGCTGTGGGTGCCCTACTATATGCAAGTAAGGCCGGTTGTTTCGCTGAGCCCAAGGCGACAATTCATATTCTGAACAGCGGCACCCGAGGCGCCTTTGCCAAGATTATCCAAGCGCGCTACCAAATAAATGCGACCTTCCGATTCGTAAACAAACAGCTCAATGGAGTTGGTAGCGTTGCATGCAGTTGGCTTCAAAAAACCTTCATCTAGCTGGCTCTCATCATTGAGCGGCAAAACCTTAACAAAAGCTTCGCTCGCATAGGCACGGGTTAACATGCCATGAATATCTTGCGCACTACCCTTTAAAAGGTGTGCATGCAGAGCGACCGACACCAACATTCCTTGCGAAAAGCTACCAACAGTCGGAACAAATACGGGCGCATAATCCAAACCAGTCAGCTGCTGCATTTCAGGCAAATGCTTGTGATTCAAATCTAAATTTTTCAATCTCGCAGCAGCATCACTCAAGTCATCTCCGACTTTCGACTCATAGTCGCTAATCATGGCCGTGCCACCACCGCTGTATCCCGTAATCGCGCTCACCACCAGCGGGTAGCTTGTTGGCAACAATCCTGACTCGACAAGTGGACGAACCAACAAAATCATTCCCGTTGGGTAACAGCCAGGGTTCGCGATACGGTTACTTTTTTTGATTTTATCTCTGTTACCCGCGAGTTCAGGGATACCATATACCCAGTCTGGGTTGATTCGAAAGGCGGTCGACGCATCAATAATGACCGTTTTTGGGTTATCAATTAGCGCAACCGCTTGACGGCTAGCATCGTCCGGTAAACACAAAAACACAACGTCAGCTTTGTTCAAAAACTCTTTACGTAGCTCAGGGTCTTTCTTTCGCTCCTGATCAATACTCAACACTTCTATATCAGGGTGAGCCCCGAGTCGCTCGTGAATTTGTAAGCCTGTTGTGCCGTACTGACCATCGATATACGCTGTAAAACTCATCGTGCTTTTTCGCCTCCTGAACTGGCGCTATGTAATCAAGGCTGCGTACTATAGGCGCTTCGCACCTCTTCAGCAATAATTGCCAAGCCTTTTTCAACCTTCGAAGGTTCTTGTGAATACGTTATTCGAATGCACTCGTTCCGGTGCGGCCACTCGCGATCATTAGGTGCATCTAAACCAAGAAAAAAATGATGCCCAGGAACCACAAGCACGCCTTTTCGCTTCAGTCGCTCATACAGCTCCTGGCTATTTATCGGGCAACCTTCTAGCCATAGCCATAAGAACATTGCTCCCTCAACCTTATGCAAACGAAATGGCAAGCCAGCTAATTTTTCGCGTAGGCTCTCCTCAGCACGTTTTGCTTTTTCCAAATAAAACGGCCTAATTACCTCATTACTTAGGCGAATAATATCGCCACTTTTAACAAGGTCATAAGCCATCATGCTACCGAAGCTACCCGTAGCCAAATTGAGGATAGCATTCACTCCTGACAAGGCCTGAACAATGTCTTCTCGCGCTATTACGATTCCCGTTCTAGCTGCAGGCAAGCCAAACTTAGAAAGACTCAAACACATTATCGTGTTGTCATTCCAAAAAGGAGTCGCTTCGCTGAAAATCAAATTAGGGAACGGTGTTCCATAAGCACCATCAACGATCAAAGGTACATCATTCTCAATCGCAAGCCGATTTAAGCGCTCCATCTCAGAGTCAGTCAACACATTACCCGTCGGGTTTGTCGGTCTAGATACACAAATAGCACCGGTGCGATCGGTAATGTCGAGCGTTGAAAAATCAACGTGATACTTGAATGTCGTGCTATCAATCAACTCAATATCTGGCCGATTCGCTTTGAAGAAATCGTGCCCCAATCCCGCGTCTGCATAACCGATATATTCTGGCGCTAGTGGAAGCTGAATCTGTTTCGTCGAGCCGTCGGAAAACGCACCACCAAACAAATTGAATAACATAAAGAACGCCGCCTGACTGCCATTCGTCAGCGCAATATTTTCGGACTTCAAGCTCCAACCATACTCTCGGTTTAGCAAATCCCTTATTGCAATAACGAAACTTTGCTCACCCTGCGGCGGGTCATAAATGCCAATCAGGCGCCTAAAGTCGGCCTCCGATGAAAGGATCGCCTGCATCCGAGCTTTCAGCTGCCTCTCAACTTCGGGTATATGCGCTGGATTGCCGCCACCCATCATAATCATGTCTGAGCCACTCGCGAAAGCGTGGCCTAGGTCATCCATTAAGGTCGTAATACCGGATTCGTTGGCAAACTTCTCACCAAACGCAGAAAGCTTCATTCGGTCTTATCTCCTAAAATAAATCGTTTAATCCAATGTGCGACAAGATCATTGTCAATCGTACGTGTAAGGCTATCCATCGCATGTTCATATTGACCAGGTAAATAACGCTCTTGCCGACTGTGCATCAGGCGTGCGCTGTAATCCAAAGTGAACTCTGGATGCCCTTGGAAAGCTAATACTCGACCTGGAATATGAAATGCGCCATTCGGACAGAAGTGACTGCCATATAAGGCATGGGCGCCTTCTGGCAAGCGAACCACTTGATCTTGATGACTATAAAGCAAGCAAAGCTGATCTGGCGCATTTTCCATCCAAGCCGGTGTTGTTTCAGTCGTAACCAAACGGTGAGACAAGGCACCAATCCCCCACCCTAGTTCAGATTTCTGCGCTAGACCTCCTAAAGAGTGCGCAATCATTTGATGACCAAAACAAATACCAACAAGCGGGACATGAGACTCATAAGCTCTGTTGACGAAGTCCCTCAAACTCACGAGCCATGGTTGCGAGTCATAAACGCCCACTTTACTTCCAGTCAGCAAGTAAGCATCGCACTCGTTAATCGAAGAGGGGTAGTCGTTTTCAAGGACAGAGTAAACTCTCAGCTCAAGGTCATCCATTTCACCGACAAGTAAACGTTTAAACATTTCACCGTAGCTTTTATAGTCCGCACGCAGCAAAGGAGAGAGTTCATCACAATCGAGTATTCCCAAAATCATTTCTTTACCCATCATCCGTATTAGTTTCTTTTAACAAAAACGATCGTTTATTATCGACGATCGCACATATCAACACCCACTATTGCCTCCGCCAAGCAATCCTACTATGTTTGAGATAACTCAAGCACACAACGTAAAGTTTCTTACGTCTTATGGAGCTCAGCTATGCCAATATCAACAACCCACCATTCATTCATCGCCACCGTTAAGTACATATTTCTAGCGCTCGTTCTTACGGCTTCCGGTCAAGCGTTTGCTCAAGAAAGCACTCCACTCATTAGTGTTAACGGGCAAGGTAAGGTCAGTGCTCAGCCCGATCAAGCTAACGTTGCCTTGCAGTTCTCAGAGTCCAGTATGGACGCAAGTAAAGCGCGCCAAGTGGTCGACAAAGAAGTAGAAAAACTACTGCGCAAACTAAAAAACTACACGATCAAAGAAAACTCCCTAGATAGCAGTCAAACTCAGATTCACCCTCAGTATGATTACCATCAAAACCGATCAGAGCTAAAGGGCTATCAAGTCCAACGATCAGTCAGTTTTATACTGTCAGATCTAAGCGAAATTGAAGCCCTCGTCGAGACGATATCTGAATCAAAAGACGCCCGCCTTCAGCCTCTTCAATTCGGTGTATCTAAGCCTGCACAACTCCAAAACAAAGCATTGAACAAAGCGATCAAACAGTCAAAAGCTACCGCGCAAAAAATAGCGGAGAGTTATGGCGTCACGCTAGGAAAAATCCATAGCGTTAACTATCAATCAAGCCGCTCAAACCGCCCGGTCCTTAGGGCGATGAGTATGGACATGGCGAGCGCCGAAAGCGCCCCAACCTATAAACAGAAAGATCTCGATTTTACAGCAAACATACAGGTTTCCTTTACCTTCGAATAGCTGAAAAAACTCGAGTTAATCGGTTCGATTGATAGTAAACAAACAAACCCGCTAGCACACCAGCCGAACCCATTACCATCTGATTGGTAATGGGTTCCTCATTCAGCACGTTACCCAAAAATAGCGCCATGACAGGAGTGACCAAGGTCACCATCGCGACTGCCGTCGCACCACGCTCTTTGACAATATAAAAGTAGGCCATAAACCCAATCAATGAACCACCTATAGCCAAATAGAGTATCGACCAAGGAGAGCGGCTATCCATGTCGAAATTTGGAACAACGCCGTCAAGAACCCACCAGGTCAACAGAAAAAGAGGTGCCGACAACAACAACGAGCCTACGGACATACCCAAAGGATGTCCTCGATAGTTTTCACGCTGCAATAAGACGCCACTTAAGCTGTATAAAGTCACTGCCAACATAAGTAGTAATAAACCTTTCCAGCCTTCACCATGTATCGCCCATTCATCCAAACAAATCACAGATAAACCAATAAAGCTAAGCCCAAGTGCTATCCATCGAACCGGCGTAAATACACCCTGCCCAAGCAAACGTACGCTGAACAAGTTAGAAAAAACGGGCGCCAAGGCGAACATTACCGATATCAAGCCAGAGGGCACATAATTCGCAGCGACATAGGTAGAAAGCAAGGCGCCATACACCCCAAGTAAAGAAGTTAGGTATACACGAACGGCGGCACGACTCCAGCTTAATTCTATACGCAAACATTTAAGTAAAACGAAACCTAGCACCGCCGCAATGTTCATCCGCAGCGCAATCGCCGCAAAGGGTGAAACAGTTTCATTGCTCCAGGCAATACCTAGCGGTGTCGTAGACCAAACAACTAAAATGGTGGCATATGCCACTGGCACAGACATGACTTTTCTCCTAGTGTCGTAAATGACCTAGAAGCAACAGAGAAAAGAAAGGTAGTTCAAAAGAGTGAAGCCACCGCACTATTCGCTGTGGCTTCGAGGGGACTATAAACCTATCTAACGGTTCCCACTCCAATCCACAGCACGCTGGCAAAACGCACGCGCCAAACAGCCGGTACGAGGCGAACCATACGGGCAACAAAGCCCGCCAGGCACTCGATGGCAGTTTGTTTTGAGATTTGGGGTGATGTGTTATTTTTCATAGCGCTCAACTATGGGGCGTGGCCGAATTCTTGTCAACGAGCAGATGAATTTATTTTCTATCCGCCGCTAACTGGGTTGGTCGATGTTTGAAAGCTCTAGTGTAGCCTTGCTGACACCGAGTATTGCTTCCCAGCGCGGCGTTGATTCAGCAATGTAACTACCCGTGAGTTGGTTCGCTAAATGCTCACTGGAGTCATACCAACGAATACACTGATAGCTAGGTTTTGGACCCATATCTAACCAATGCTTTACGCCCTTTGGGATAATCAAAAAATCGCCAGGAATGCAGTGTAACGCATGCACCTGATTGTTAATGTTTAGAAATACAAGAACTGAGCCCGAAGTAAAAAACCGAACCTCGTGCTCTAGATGATAATGCTCTGAAAGATGCTTGTCTCTTAAAGAAACAGCGCTATTCTGCTCACAATCGACGGTAACGAAGTCAGCAAAGCGATACCCTAAGGCTTCCTTAATTTCATCTACTTTTTGCTGATATACGCTAAGGATACTGCGTGCGGAAATCCACGAAACATTGTCCATTTCTTTTAGCGACCAAGTCTCTAGCCGAACGCCTTCACAGGCCAACTGCTCAACAAAGAGCTTCGTCCTGTCAGGATTAGAGGCATGATAAAGAATCAACCGACCCATGGCTTCCCGTTAAACGTTGACTAAGAAACAGCGCAGTACTCTGGTGACACTTACAAAAGCATTTCGCACCGCTTATTTGATTGAAGCAGAAACTTTGTAAAGTACCACCCAGATCTACAATGGTTTACAAAGCCAGAACACAAGGTAATTTTCAGCAGTCACTTATCTTCGCGCTTAGCACGAGCAGCAACGAGTTGAGCAGCAATAGAAATAGCAATTTCAGGCGGTGTTTTGCTCGCGATATCAACACCGATTGGCGCATGAAGCGCGCTCAAACGAGATTTGCTCACGCCTAAGCTCTCCAATCTTTCGAGCCGTTTATCAGATGTTCTCACGGAGCCTAGCGCGCCCACATAAAAAGCATCTGTTTCTAGGGCGGCAATCAATCCTAAGTCATCAACACGTGGGTCATGCGCCAGCGCGACGATCGCGCAACTGCGGTCATTAAACTGACGCTGAATAAGATCATCGGGCAATATATCGGTATACAACGTGACGCCACTGGGGAGGTCTGTTCGGTCGACAACCTCTTTGCGCGGTTCACATAAAGAGACTTCAAATTCAAGCGTTTCCGCAATGGGGATCAAATATCGAGCCGGCTCACCTAAACCTAAAATCAAGAGGCGCTCTACAGGCCCCAACATATGAGATAAGCCCCTCTTCTGGGACAGGGATATCGTTGTCGATAGCAAGCCGCCTTCACGAACAGAAAGGACGCCCGTTTCAAAGTCATTGCGGCGACATACCGACTTACGTTGATTTAAACTGGACAAAAGCTGCTCGAAATGATCAAACGACGCAAACGTATGCCACTCCAGAAGCACATCTAGAGAGCCGCCACAGGGAAGCTCTATCTTGGCCTGTTCACTAGAATCATGTCCAAATGTTCGTAAGAAAGGAGCATTAGAAGTGCCAAGCTCACGTAACTCTTCAAGCAGTACATCTTCGATACAACCACTCGAAAGTGAACCCACAACAAGATTACGCTTGGCATTGAAAGCAAACAAACTGCCGGCGGGGCGTGGTGATGCTCCCCACGTCGACACAACGGTCGCCAACCAGCACCCTTCCTTGCACGAGAGCCATTCGACAACGCTCTCAACTACCTCATGATTGACTGCATGCATGTCTAACTAGCCATCGACCACAATGGATAGAAGTACTCAAACAAGCTACCCACTAAGACACATCGAACGGCAAACGGCGATGACGCTTACCCGTCGCTGAAAACAACGCCCCCGCCATCGCCGGAGCCAAAGGCGGCAAGCCTGGCTCTCCCACCCCTGAGGGCGCTTCAACGCTTTCAATGAAAACCGTTTCTATTGAAGGTGTCTGATTCATTCTGAGCATTTGATAATCATGAAAGTTACTTTGTTCAACACGTCCGTCTGCAATCGTGATCTCGCCATAAAGCGCAGCCGTCAAACCAAAAATCACGCAACTTTCCATCTGCATGTTAACAACATCAGGGTTCACAACGGTGCCGCAATCAATCGCACTCACCACTCGTAACACCTCGATCTCATTGCCGTCTAACTTCAGTTCAACCACTTGCGCGACATAACTGCCAAACGACTCATGTGCGGCGATCCCTTGATAGACTCCGTCTTTTGTTTGAGTGCCCCAACCCGCTTTTTCAGCAGCCGCATCTAATACAGCCAACATTCGCGGCGAATTGCTGAGTAGCTCTCGCCGATAAAGATACCCATCTTTGCCCAGCTCCGTCGCAAGCTCATCAATAAAACACTCGGTCACAAATGCATTGTGCGAGTGCCCCACAGAGCGCCAATAACTAACCGGAACACCTGCATCAGACTTCGTATGGCGCACGCGAACTGAAGGAATGTTATAGGGAAGCCCCTGAGCGCCTTCGTAAGGAGAGGTGTCCGCGGGTGTCATGGGAGAACCTTCCGTCAGCAAGCCAGCGTGACCTAGCATGCTATACATAAATTTTGGTGCCCAAGGAAACGTTGCAGGAGCTGCATCCCAGACATACCAGTCCATAATTTTTGGGCACACAATCTGATGGTCCCATGCCTTAGCTTTACCCGTTTTCGAATCTACCACCGCCCGCATTTTATGATAGCTAGCGGGACGATAGAGATCATTGCGAGTATCATCTTCACGTGACCAAACCAACTTGATTACTTGACCTGTCTGGTACGAAATCTCTGCCGCTTCACCAACAAAATCTTGGCTCAAACGTCGACCGAAGCCACCACCAATAAATTGGTTATGGATAAAGACTTCGTTCAATGAAAGGTCGGTCACTTTGGCAACGGCAACCTGCGCCAAATCTGGGCCTTGCGTAGAAGTCCAAATATCTGCTCGGTCACTTTGAACGTGCGCAACGCAGTTCATTGGCTCCATCGTTGCGTGCGCTAAGAAGGGTAATTCATATTCGACTTCGAGCACCGAAGACGAGCCCTCAAACACCTCATCTACGTCACCGTCATCACGCACAACATTGCCCGAATCTTCTATGGCATGCTGCTTGTACTGCTCAAATATTTGAGAAGTACTGATTGGAGCCTCTTCATTGCGCAGCCACGTGACAATTAGTTTTTCTTGCGCCTTTCGCGCTTTCCAGTAACTCTGCGCAACAATGGCAATGCCATGGCTAACTTCTAGCACATGCGTCACGCCCGCTAGCGCGCTAACCTCGTCACCATTATAAGAGCTAACCGAAGCGCCAATATAAGGGGCACGAACAATAATGGCGTAGAGCATGTCTTTTTGTTGGCTATCAATACCAAAGTTAGCTTTTCCGCTCACTTTTAAATGGCTATCAAGGCGCTGATTCTGCTTACCAATGTATTTAAAGTCTGACGGTTTTTTTAGTCCGACCTCATTCGGGACATCCTGCTTAGCGGCAATGCTCGCTAATCCACCATAGCGTAGAGACTTGCCAGAACCTTGATGAACAACACGTCCTTCACTCGCGACGAATTGATCTAAAGGTAACTGAAAGACCTCAGAAGCCGCCATCAGTAACATTTGCTTAGCCGCCGCCCCTATCTCTCTTAACGGAACCCAGCTAGACGACAAACTATTGCTGCCCCCTGTTATTTGAATACCGTAATCAGGATTGCGATACTGCTTATTGGCAGGTGCGAACACCACCGAAATATCGCTTGGCGCGATATCCAGCTCCTCAGCGATCAAGGTTGTTAAACCCGTGTAAGTTCCTTGACCCATCTCAACTCTGTCTAGCGTAAAAACGACTTGATCATCCGAACCAATCGTTAGCCAGCCATTCGCCTCCCAACTCCCATCATCACGAATGGTGTTACCAATCAACGTACTGCAACCGGGCAAAGCGACGCCTAACGTTAGCGCCCCGGTACCCAGCGACATATTTTTAATCAATTCGCGACGAGTCGTCGAAATATTAGCGACGGTAGAAATTGCTAGAGCACTTTTTGTTGTCATTCTCGAGCGCTCCTATACTTTGATTTCGTAGGCGAGATCACTCGCTTGCGCGATTTGAGAAGCCGCCTGCTTGATGGCCTTTCTAATTCTCGGATAGGTCCCGCAACGACAGATATTTCCAGACATCGCCATGTCGATATCTTCATCCGACGGTTGTGCGTTTTTCGCCAACAACGCGCTTGCACTCATTAACTGCCCCGACTGGCAATAACCACACTGAGGAACGTTGTTCTCTATCCAGCTAGTTTGCACGGGATGCAAAACGTCACCATCAGCAAGCCCTTCTATCGTGGTAATTGACTGTCCTGCAATCACTGAAACCGGCGTAATACATGAACGAATTGCTTGGCCATTGAGATGAACAGTACACGCGCCACATAGCCCCTTACCGCAACCGAACTTGGTACCAGTGAGTCCAATTTCGTCTCGGATAACCCATAGAAGCGGAGTATCTTCGTCAACATCAAGAGTAACGGGCGCGCCGTTAAGTCGGAATTCCATGTAATATCCTCTGCCAAACAGTGGTTGTTCAATGAAGTTTAGGTGCTTACCGTAGTCGCGATTAGTCACGAATAGTCGCGAGACCGACACGCTTGTCACTGTAAATGAGCGTACAGGCTCAACTATTCAAGTTAGAAATCGCTTCTAATACATTAAATGACCCGCAGTCATATAAGCGATATTAGGGCGGCAGTTACTGGAAAGCAAGTGCTTATCGCAGACCAAATGTCTCTCTATTTTTTTGCTTTGTTTTATCGCCTTTTTTCAGCATCACATATACAGCGCCGGTGCCGCCGTGCTGCTTCTGTGCGGAATGAAACGCGAGAACTTCGTCTATCTGGGGCAACCATACCGCTAAATGGCTTTTCAGCTGAGCAACTTTATCCGCATTTCTATCCCCTTTTCCATGCAGGATAATCACTGTGCGTAGCTCGTAGTAAAAACACTCCCTCAAAAATTGAAATACCTCACGACGAGCCTCATCGACGGTCATTCTATGCAGGTCCAGGCGCGCATCAATTTCGTACTGCCCCATGCGTAGCTTCTTATAAACGCCGTGCTGCACACCGTTGGAGCGATACTCCAGAATATCCATCGAACCTAGCTTTGTGACCTCGGCCGACACCAGCGGATCGAAACTCTGGCGATTCGCCACGGCTAAACTACGCCTAACGGCTTGACCCGGCGTCGCCTCTGCTTTTTTGTGAAGCTTCGCTCGGGTCTGCTTTATCGGTTTAACGTCTGCCATTTCATTGGCAAATGAATCATCTTCAGACATGTCGGTACAACTCATTGAAACTTATCAAGACTCTCTGATTTTCAATACTATTCTAAGTCACAACATAAACACTAGGACATCGCTTCAGCTTTAGCACTTGCCTTTTTTAGGCTTGGGTTAACATTAAAAACACCCTCCAATGCTTCCCATGGCGGGATAGGCTGACAACTTGAGAACATAAACTCAGTGAAGGCCACCACCTTTGAAGGCGGCTCACGCCGGCTAGGGTAAACCAAGTAGAAGGTACGTTCGGCAAATGGCGTATCTGGCAATAGGTGCACCAGTTTGCCGTTGCGTACATCTTCGCTGAGAAGAATTTGCGGCACTGCACCAATTCCCATTCCCTCCATCGCCATGTTTTTAATCATTTCCATATCGTTGGCGATCATCCTCGAACGAGGTTCAACCTGTAAATCCTGACCACTGCGCACAAAGGTCCAAGGCGCGCCCGGGTGGGAAATACAAGCATGCTGATCTAAGTCTTCAATTCGCTCTGGCGCCCCATGCTTGGCTAGATATGCCGGCGATGCGCACAATGAAAGACGAGCAGTGCCCAAGTTTCTTGTCACCAAGCTGGAATCTGCTAGCGGGCCGATCCGAAATGCAATATCTATCTCTTGCTCCAACATGTCCAAAGACTTGTTGTCTGCGATCAACTCGATATTTACTTTTGGATACTGATCAAGAAATGCCTTTATCGTTGAAACGAAAAATGGTGTACCGAATGCTAGCGGCGTACTAATTCGCAACAAACCACTTGGCTCCGACTGCATATTGTTAACGACACGATCGGCCTCTTCTGCCTGCTCAAGCATCTTCAAACAATGTTGATAATAGACTTTGCCTGTTTCGGTTGGCTTCAAATTACGTGTCGTGCGATTTATCAAACGAACACCGATTCTGCGCTCAAGCTGGCTTACCTTTCGGCTCACGGTAGACTTAGGTAATTTCAATTTATCAGCCGCTTTGGTAAAGCTTCCTGCACTCACGACTACGGCAAAAATTGCCATTTCATTTAAATCTTGCATACGCTATCGCGCCTCCCGTCTATGCCATTATTGGAACAGTAATTCCAAACTTAGCGTATTAACAACAAAATAGGAACAAATTTAGAATAGATGACCAGTGGTCACGATGCGCTTTTGTGAGGAACGTCTCACTTTTATTCGCCTCGTGACATACGGGAGTTAGATCGTTTAAGGTTCTACGTCGCTAAATTTTGTTGCGTGCGTCGCACGCCACACTTTGCGCGATAACAAAAACACAAAAAAGGGAGAGATAGTTTTGATTGATAAATTTGCAGCCAATGTCATACGGTGGCGTTGGGCTATCATCATCCTCACGCTAGTAATTGTCGCTCTCATCGCTAGAGGCGCTGAAAACATTGGCTTTAGCTCAAATTACCGGGTCTTCTTTTCAGCCGACAACGAACAATTGGTCGCGTTTGAAACCCTGCAAAATACATACTCCAAGTCAGACAACATTCTCTTCGTCGTCGAACCGACAGATGAAATCGTTTTTAGCCATAAAACTTTAGCCGCGATCCAAGACTTGACCGAGCGCTCGTGGCAAATCCCTTTCTCGACCCGAGTCGACTCTATCACCAACTACCAGCACACGGTTGCGGAAGAAGATGACTTGCTCGTCAATGATCTAGTCGAGTTTCCAGAAGATGCAGAATTGGAAAATGTAAAGCATATTGCCCTAGGTGAGCCGCTACTTTTACGCAGATTGATTTCAGAAGATGCACGCATCACGGCGGTCAATGCGACCGTCCAGCTTCCTCAACTTACCGAAGAAGAAATGCCAGAGGTGGTCGCCTTTGCTCGCGACATGATTACGAAATTCGAAGCCGACTACCCCGCTATTAATGTCTATATGACGGGCAGCGTTATGCTTGGCAATGCGTTTTCTGAATCCGCAAAAAAGGACATGATGAGTCTATTGCCGATTATGTTTTTAGTCATCATTGTAACGCTGTGGCTTTTGCTGCGATCCATCGCAGGGACCTTTGCGACGGTAACCGTCATCTTGCTATCGATTCTAACGGCAATGGGGATGTTCGGTTGGCTTGGCTGGACACTCACGGGACCGTCTACCAGCGCCCCAACGGTGATAACAACAATGGCCGTCGCAGACTGCGTGCATATATTGGTTACGTTTCTATTTAATATGCGTCAAGGAATGCCCAAAGCAGATGCTATGCAAGAGAGCATCCGAATCAACTTTCAGCCTGTTTTTATTACCAGTGTGACGACAGTACTGGGTTTTATGACCATGAATTTCAGTGAAGTACCTCCGTTTCGAGATCTGGGAAACACTGTCGCAATGGGTGTCATCGCTGCATTTTTCTTTTCTGTCTTGTTTTTACCGGCATTAGTCATGGTATTGCCAGTTCGCATGAAAGACAAAAAACAAAGCAGCCACCAAGCGATCGACTCACTGGCAAAGTTCATCATTAACCACCGCAATGGCGTGCTAACCGGCTCTATCCTTGTCTCCGCCCTTTTGCTGGCGATGATTCCACTCAACCAAGTAAACGATGAATTCGTTAAGTACTTCAAATCGTCAGTGGAGTTTAGGCAAGACACTGATTTCACGGCTGAAAACCTTTCAGGAATATACTCGATTCAATACTCATTGATATCAGGTGAGTCTAATGGCATCAGTGACCCTGCATTCCTTGAGCAAGTAGAAAGGTTCTCGGCTTGGCTACAAGAAAAATCAATCGTCACCAACGTAGAAACTATCACTGAGGTATTCAAACGACTAAATAAAAACATGCATGGCGACGATGAAAATTATTTTAAGCTTCCCGAAAGCAAAGAGCTCGCATCGCAATATCTCTTGCTATATGAAATGTCACTGCCCTACGGCTTAGATTTAAACAACCAGCTAAATGTCGATAAATCGTCGGTTAGAATATTGGTATCACTCGAAAATATATCCAGTCGTGAGACCTTAATTCTCGAAAAAGAAATCGCACAATGGATACGCGACAATACCGATATCAAAGAGTTCTACGGCGCTAGCCCAAACATTATGTTTTCCCATATTGGCGAGCGTAATGTCGATAGCATGATTTCGGGTGTCGGCTATGCTCTCATAATCATCTGCATCATCATGATTATGGCACTGAGGTCACTGAAACTTGGAGTGCTGAGCATCATTCCGAATGTCGTCCCTATTGGCGCTGCATTTGGAATTTGGGGGCTACTGAACGGTAACGTTGGTATCTCAATCGGCTCGGCCGTCGGTATGATTCTGGGCATCGTTATTGACGACACCGTGCACTTCCTAAGTAAATATCAACGCGCCAAACGAGAAAAAGGTTACTCAGCAGAACAAGCGGTGGAATACGCTTTCTCAACGGTCGGGACCGCTCTTTGGGTCACTACCTTTGTCTTGTGTGCCGGTTTCATGGTGCTCGCTATGTCGGAGTTCAATATGAACGCACACATGGGAATCTTTACCGCTTGCGCCATCGCTCTCGCTCTCATCTTCGACTTTTTCGCTCTTCCTGCCCTGCTTCTCAAAATCGACGGAAAGCCAAATCAAGGGGCCCCTGCGGCTGCAGGCAATAACAGTGAGGACACTGTTGCCACAACAAGTTCGTAGAATAAAATCCAAAAACAAAAAAGCCGACGGTGAAGGCTCATCGTCGGCTTTTTTGTTTTATTCGCTCGTTATAGGCTTGCCAGAATCATTATAAGAGAAAGGCTATTTTAAAGCGTATTAATGCCCTAACACCTGACAATTTTAAGCAAGTTTAGTGAATCAACTTACGCATCACTATTTCGATAGTGTTTTTCCATTCCATCAAGCACATTACGCAATAGTTGGTCCAGACACTCTCGGTAGTTCTTATGACCGGGGCGACGGAATAACGCACTCAGCTCATGCTTACTCAAGGTAAAGTCACTCAATTCAAGTATCTCGAGTAGCTCATCTGCTTGGAGGTCTAATGCAATCTTCAGCTTCCGCAATACAATATTGTTATTAAGCACCTTTTCAGGCTCTGGTATTTCGTCGCCATTAGGACCCCTGCTTTCAACAATAAAGCCATTCAAAAACCGAGCAAGATACTGATCTTCGCATGCGACAAACGCGGGATCTTCCTCACGCGCAAGCCAAGATAAAACCTCGGCCTTACTACTTTCATGACCACCCAGCTTGAGTATCGAGACCATAAGCGAATCGCTAATATCAAAAATATAACGAACGCGGCGTAAGATATCGTTGTTGTTGATAACTAGTCCTCCCATGCTTGAGGCTTAGCATCCGCCTCAATCGGTTTAGCAGCAATCTCTACATAAATCGTCGTAATGTTGTTGGCCACCAAGTCATCAATACTCTGAGTTAATGACGATACAGGCACGGCAACGGCCGTCTCTTCAGATTGACCAAACTTGCAGTCAAAGCCCCAATACTTCGCACCGGCAGGGATCGGCTTTTTACGCTCTTTTTTAAGGAACTTTCTGATGTCGTGCTTTACCGAGTCTACGACGCGAGGCAATTTAATTTTGGGGTGAACGAGATTATAGCTTTGTTTCATTTGAATCCTACTAAGATGAGCCGTCGTTGCTAGCGTACGTGTCGCTCTGGCGTAAACAATCCTTCGCCAGCAAAACCTGCGATACAATGAAAAACCACGTTAAAACGACTGAGGCACTAATTGCGCGCAGTGTAATGTTTATACAGTCATTCTGCCAATACTTTGAGATTTACCGCCACTAAATTGTCGTGCCACCAGCGCGACCATTTAGCAAAAACACTAAGCCAAGGCGACTAACAGTCGGTCGAAACAACCGTGACAAGGCAGTTGGGGTCACCAAATGAGTCATATGAAATGTAGCAACCGTTTGCAGTCGGTGCGCCCGTGCCTCGAATGTCGTAACCAATTCTCGTATAACGGTTATCAACGATAGAGGTTAAGCCACCTGATTCTGTCAAACTAATATGGTCTAACATACTCAATCTATCGCCAAGCTCCGCCCTACTTTCAGGACATAAGTTGCGCCAATCAACTTCCGATGTACCCGCTTCAGTTTCAACCAAATAGATAGACTGATTCCCCGGATTAGCAGCCGAAACCGACAAGCCATTCACGTATGCTCGGCTTCTAATAACGCTAATAGTAGACAACATTGCACCTTCAATACCCTCAAGCGTTACGACGCGCGCGGAGCTTGAAAGCGCGGCATACTTAGGAAGGGCAAATGCGGCAAGAGCACCCAAAACCAGCAGCACCACAACAAGCTCTATCAAAGTAAACCCTGTTTTCTTGGATAACTCCGACGAACAAAAACTATCCAAAGGCACTCGCTTTGAGATACATCTTTTCAGCATAACAATCGATAACTCTTCTCGAAAACAACAAATAATGCAGCTGCCCAAAGGTGACGCCACACTTTAATGATAGATGAAATTTTGAATTAGCAGAATAACAGAAAGGATAGAACAGAACGCGGCACGACTAATACCTACTCAAATAGACAGGCATAGCATGAGAACAGAATAAGTTGACTCTCGCGGCAACGTCTACTCGGGACGAGCGCACTCTCCGCGAGAGCGGTCTAAACGACAGCGAATCTTCCAGAGTAGCTTAAGCGCGGTTGGGTGGTTTACTTTGTCTTCTTTAAGCGCAAGGCGAACACGCTTACTAAAGTGATCAATATCATCCTGCGTAAACTGGCCTATTTCAATCCAGTATTTAGACGGGATTTCTTCCTCAGCGTCCTTAACAAGCTTATTAATAGCGGCCAGGCGACCTAAAATATAACGTCGCATGTTGTAACCAAAATCATCAGGAAACTCATCCTTACGCGCAACAGTTTGAAGCATCCCGTAGTACATTCTGTAATTAATAATGCCGCCTTTTTCGCCTAGGCCGTGATACAGCTCAAAAGTGTTATAGGCCAGCGCAGGCATCAAAAGAATGTCCACATTGCCATTATTAAACTGAGCAGCGAACGTAGAGAGCGTAGTACCAACCGGTGTGGCCCCAGCTAAGCGCGCAAACTTCATTGCTTGCGGATCATTATTCAAAACAGACAAGCGGCGACCCGCAAATCCGTCGATACTATCTATGGAGCGGTCATTAACAAACGCATACATCGAGCCGACAGGAAACGTCGCGATAACTTCATATTTCCCTTGAGTCATGAGCTTTCCCGCTCTTGGTCGAGCCAAGGTCGCTAAGGCCAACTCCAAGCCCTTTTCTGAATTGATGGCACCAATCGCATCCATTGTGCCGCCAAATTTCACAAACTGACGAGACAAAATAGCGCTTAATAAAACCGCCTCACATTTCTTCGCTTTAAAATCAGCCGCCGCAATTTTTTCATCCGTATACGATACGAATTTTATGCTAACGCCCCAGGACTGGGCTTTTGGAATGACGTCCGAATAAAAGGACATGATGGGACCGTTTCGACCTACAGGGTCCCAAACGCAGAAGGTCTTGCGCTCTAGCGCGAATGCGGACATGCAAACAAGCGTGCCTATCAAAATATAAACACTCTGGTACAGCCTGACCCTAAACTCACTCCTTGTGCTCAAAGAACCCACCTTCATAATGCGTTTATTTTTATCAGTGCAACTATTTTTAATACCTTCGCTGTGCCGCGAGATAGTCAACCACGTTCTTTCGCGATGCGAACCAGTTTGCTGTAATCGTTTATTCAAAACTTGTCTTAAGCGAATAAGCCCTTATGATTGGGGACTTTCTGGCGCCTTGAGTTGATTTTTGTTGTCTACTTGCTCAATTGCAGCCCACGCACACTATAACGAAGGCATGGTCGGTTCAAGCCCTATCACAAAAAAACATGAAGCCTATCAAGCAAAGCTCAGATTCTGACACAATGATTTGCATACTCGGCGCAACGGCTACCGGCAAAACTCGCTTAGCTGTCGCGCTAGCCGAGCATTTTAACGGTGAAATCATATCGGCTGATTCTCGACAAGTTTATCGAGGCTTAGACATCGGCAGCGGCAAAGATCTAGATGAGTATGGCTCTACGCCCTACCATCTGATAGACATTGTGGACCCCGGGCACGAATTCAATGTGTTTGAATTTGTGCTCAGCTATAACGAAGCACTGCAGAAAATCCGAGCCAATAAAAAGCTACCTTTCTTAGTAGGAGGCACAGGCATGTACCTTGATGCCATCCTGAGCGCCTACCAACTTACCGTTCGCAATACTAATCATTCTGAGTCACTGTCCAAGCTCAGTGACACCGAGCTTAGCGCCAAACTGAATGCCTTGCTTCCGCAACAACACAACACAAGCGATAGCGCGAGCAGAGCACGAATGATTAGCGCTATTGAAATCGCTCTAGCGGAACAAGCTGGAGAGCCCATCGTTCAGGCGACTCCGTCCCAAACACTTATTCTGGGTATCGCAATGCCACGCGAGACGATCCGCGAGCGAATCACCCTCAGACTCAAACAACGTCTAGCGCATGGATTAATAGAAGAGGTCGAACGCCTTAACAAAGAAGGGGTTAGCTGGGAGCAATTACACTTTTATGGGCTGGAATATCGTTTTATCTCACAACACCTGCAAGGGCAGCTTAGTTATAACGACATGTACCAAAAGCTAAACTCCGCCATTCATCAATTTGCCAAACAACAAGAAAAGTGGTTTCGAAACTTAGAAAAGAAAGGTCATAATATTCAATGGATTGACCGAAAGAATGACATCGAGTCAGTAGCAAAAAATATGTTAGCCGACTACCTCTCTCATCACGAGTAAATGTTGCCGGCGCGCTTGCTCGCCTACCTAACTATCCCTATGCCTTTCCTCCTTATTCAGAAGGAGAAATTCAAACCCTCTCTGAACGCTACCTCAATATATGTCGCTTGAATAAGTGGCGACTCACGCTGCGCACCAAAACACAACGTTATCTGGTCTTTGCTCTACAAAACGAGCACCAAATTGGATCATTCATCAAATGACAATCAAATAGAATGCTCAGAAAACCACCTATCACGATCAACAACCTACCTTTAAATACTTATTTATCAATCACTTAATAGATCCTCGATTAATAGTGGCATGGCCTGTGCTGAAGGAGAGTCACCCATGCACACAAAAGGTCCGCGTAAGACGAACCAAAAGCAATGTGTGCGGTTTTGGACTGAGCAGACAAAAGGCATACGAGGCAAGCATGAAAGCATTGAATATAGTCGTAGTAGGAAATGGAATGGTGGGCCATCACTTTGTTGATCAACTCGCCCTATCTGACGTTAACGCGTGTATTACGGTATTGGGCTCTGAAACACGACCCGCTTACGACAGAGTCCACTTATCAGAAGTCTTCTCAGGCAAAGAGCCAAGCGATCTTGCTCTCACAACACGCGAATATTATGAAGAGAAAGGGGTAAACGCCCACTTTGGCGACGCTGTTGTTAACATTGACCGCGAGAAAAAAGAAGCCATCACTGAAAGCGGTCGTAGGTTCGCTTATGACAAACTAATATTAGCCACTGGGTCATATCCTTTTGTGCCACCTATCAAGGGCTCAGAACGCAAGCAATGCTTAACCTACCGTACCATTGATGACCTGGGCGAAATCAAATCTAATGCCAAGGACTCCAAAATTGGCGTCGTTGTTGGGGGGGGGCTTCTTGGACTCGAATGTGCCAATGCCCTTCAGAACCTCGGACTCGAAACGCACGTTGTCGAATTTGCACCCGGCCTAATGGGTGTTCAACTCGATGACGGCGGCAGCAAGATGTTACGCCGCAAAATAGAAGCCCTTGGTGTAACGGTACACACGCAAAAAGCCACCTCACTGATTGACGATCAAAGTGATGATACCAAGCTGCGCATGCACTTTGCTGACGACACCCATCTCGATACCGATATGATCGTGTTCTCAGCGGGCATTCGCCCCTATGACCAATTGGCTCGCAAAACAGGTTTAGACGTTGGCGAGCGAGGCGGTATCGTTATTGATTACCACTGCCGTACCAGCGATTCAGACATCTATGCCATTGGCGAATGTGCACTCTATGGCAACATGATCTATGGCCTAGTCGCGCCTGGCTATCGCATGGCTGAAGTTGCCGTACAACAATTTAGCGATCTAGAAGAAAAGCCCTCATTCAAAGGCGCCGACATGAGTACCAAGCTCAAGCTGCTTGGCGTCGATGTTGGTTCTATCGGCGACGCGCATGGCCGAACGCCGGGCTCCGTTACCTATGTATTCAGTGATGAAAAAATTGAAGAGTACAAGCGTCTCGTGGTTAGCGAAGACGGCAAGCGTTTGCTTGGAGCAGTACTCGTAGGTGACTGCTCAGACTACGACACCTTGCTCCAATATTTCCTCAACGAAATAGACTTACCTGAATCACCAGAAAGTATGATCCTGCCCTCAGTAGACGGTGCGGCGCCAGCGTTGGGGGCTTCGGCTCTTCCCATGACGGCAACAATCTGTTCCTGCCACAATGTTAGTAAAGGCGATATTTTTTCTGCCATTGACGGTGGCTGCTGCAGTGTTGGCGATGTAAAGGGCTCAACGAAAGCTGCAACCGGTTGCGGCGGCTGTGCAGCCCTACTTAAGAACGTCGTCGACGACGAAATGGAAGCGCGCGGTTTAAGCGTCGACAAAAGCATCTGTGAACACTTTCCACATACTCGCGAAGAACTTTATCACCTGATTCGAGTCGGCGAATTAAAGTCCTTTGATGCCCTAATCGAAAAACACGGCACGGGAATTGGCTGTGACATCTGTAAGCCCGCGGCCGCGAACATGCTGGCCTCTGCTTGGAACGACTACGTGCTAGGTGCAAGCCATGTTGGCCTGCAAGACACCAACGATACTTTCCTTGCAAACATGCAAAAAGATGGCACCTATTCAGTTGTTCCGCGCGTCCCCGGTGGCGAAATCAAACCCAGCCAATTGATTGTGATCGGGCAAGTCGCGGAGAAATACAAACTCTACACAAAAATAACGGGCGGCCAGCGCATCGACTTATTCGGCGCACGCCTGAACGAACTTCCCGATATTTGGAAAGAACTAATCGACGCGGGACTAGAAACAGGACATGCCTACGGGAAATCCCTACGTACCGTTAAATCATGCGTTGGGTCCACTTGGTGTCGCTATGGTGTGCAAGACAGTGTTGGCCAAGCCATCGACCTTGAGAACCGCTACAAGGGCCTTCGTGCGCCACACAAAATTAAGTTTGCAGTATCAGGCTGTACCCGCGAATGCGCAGAGGCGCAAAGCAAGGATATTGGCATCATCGCGACCGAAAATGGCTGGAACCTATACGTGTGCGGAAATGGCGGTATGAAACCGCGTCACGGAGACTTATTTGCAACCGACTTAAGCACAGAAACGCTGGTTAAATATATCGACAGAATACTTATGTTCTACATCAAAACCGGAGACCGCTTACAACGCACCTCCGTTTGGATGGACAATCTAGAGGGTGGTCTGGACTACCTGAAAGAAGTCATTATCGAGGACAGCTTGGGCATCGCAGAAGAGCTTGAACAACAAATGGAGCATGTGGTTTCGACCTATCAATGTGAGTGGAAAACGACCATTGAAGACGACGACAAACTTAAGCGCTTCCGCCAGTTCGTTAACTCCAAAGAAGAAGACAGCAATGTTGTTTTTGTCGAGGAACGCGGCCAAATGCGGCCCGCTAACGAAACAGAGAAAAGTAAACTAATCGCCAAATCAGCTTAAAAAATCAAGGAGAACGAAACATGTCAATTGAAACGATTATCTGCGACAAGTCCGACTTGATCGAAAACTCTGGCGTCTGCGCTCTACTCAATGACGAGCAGGTCGCAATCTTTTACTTACCTGCCACGGAGCAAAAAGTATTCGCCATCTCCAACTGGGACCCCATCGGGCAGGCTAACGTCCTTTCGCGCGGAATCATAGGCGACATTGGCGGTGAAATTGTCGTCGCCTCGCCGCTCTATAAACAGCACTTTAGCCTCACCAGCGGGCAATGCTTAGAAGACGAAACAGCACCCGTTAAGACCTACCCTATCGCGCTTAAGAGTGACAAAGTAGTCATTGGTTAACTAAGACAGAGACTGAAAAAAACTAATTGAATTTCTGATGTAGGAAAACGACTTTCCCTTGTATGTCGCAAGGCTTCACCCGCCCTTTACTGAATAAGTTTAGGACGGGTTTTTTTATATCTATTCGTCCGTGTATTTATCGGCGATCGCCAAGAATATCTGATCATTATCGAGAAACACCTGCAGCATTATCGGATCGAAATGCTTGCCTTTTCCCTCGCGCATAATGTCCAACGCTTGCTCATGTGTCATTGGGTCTTTGTAGCATCGACGTGAGATCAGGGCATCGTATACGTCCGCAACCGCCATTAACCGCGCCGAGATAGGAATTGAGTCGCCAGACAAGCCTTGAGGGTAGCCAGACCCATCCCACTTTTCATGATGGCCATAGGCAATTTCTTGCGCGTATTTGAGAAACAGGGCGCCGCGCCCTTTAACAGACTCGCAGGCTTTTTTAAGGGCATTCGCTCCCAATGTCGGGTGAGTGCGCATTATCTCCCACTCGTCTTCCGTCAGTTTACCCGGCTTAAGCAGCACATTGTCAGGGATACCTACTTTACCCACATCGTGCAGAGGCGCCGTTTTAAACATCGCCTCTATCGTGTCGTCATTATCAAGCTCTGATGCATATTCAGGAAATTCCCGAATCATTTCAGCTAAGGTTTTTACGTAATATTGGGTTCGAATAATATGACTGCCCGTCTCATTATCACGCGCTTCCGCTAGCGAGGTAAGCGCGTTGATAATCACATCTTGAGTATGTGAGATTTCTTCCGTTCTTTCTCGAACCTTTTGCTCCAGCACTCGATTCTGCGCCTCCAGCTCTTTCTTCGCGTCCTGAAGCATCATCTGGGTACTTATACGCGCCCTGACTATCGGCGCACAAACGGGCTTCGTGATGTAATCGACCGCGCCCTGCTGCAGACCAAGCGCCTCATCGCCCTCTTCGTTTCGAGCCGTCACGAAAATAACGGGAATCTGTCGCCACGCCGTATTTAGATTTATTTGCGCCAAAACGTCGATCCCGGACATCTCTGGCATATTCACATCCAGAAGAATCAGATCAATTTCATCATGATGGTCTTTCACTTGTTCCAGCGCTTGCTCGCCGCTGGTGGCAATTAACAAGTCATAGTCGACCCTAAGTACTTCAACCAGAATTTTGATATTGGTTGGTTCATCATCGACCAAAAGAATTGAAGGCTTCCGCATGCTGTGTCGTCCCCTGAACTATGTTGTTTCACCGTCGGAATACGGGTTTTTCTGTCTACTTTATATTCAATACCAAAAAGTATAGAAGACCTTCTCGCACAGACCATCTTAAGTTTGTAATAAATCAAAGACTCGTGTAACCGTTTGCTTTGCGAGTTCGATGAGCATGCAAACCTACATTCTCTTTCTATACTTAAACGTCAGAATGCGCATTTGTCTTCTGCGCGCCGTTCCACATTGCTAGGTAGATGGACCTCAAGCCATGACAAGTTCTTTAAACATAGTTCTGAAAACACTACTCACCTTTCTTTTTCTGTCCGTATTCAGCGTCCAAAGTCATGCGACACCACCTGCTCTGGTGACAGAGAGCAACATGGCCATACCATTGGGGCCTCATATGGACGTGTTGATTGATGAAAGCGGTGAACTCAACTTTGATACTGTTCAACGAACAGAAAACCATACCCCGGCAACCTCAGCAAAGGACGACAAGGCACGCTGGAAGCCCGTCGACGCGGCCAATATTATCGGTGGTTTTACGGACTCCATTTACTGGGTTCGTTTTACAGTAGAAAACCAATTAGCCGAGCGATTGGAATGGCTATTGGAGGTCAACTATTCACTAATTGACCATATCGAGCTGTATGCTCCTGACGGTACAGGTGATTATCAGAAAACAATTGCCGGCGATAAACTGCCCTATCACGACCGCCCCATCGACTATCGCAACTTCCTCTTCCCATTAGAAATATCGAGCCAAAGTCGCACTACCTATTACCTGAAATTCGATACCGAAAGTTCGATGTTTATCGACCTAACACTTTGGACCGGTGCGCGCTTTGCGCAAAGTATCGACGGCAGCATGCTCGTGCACGGTATTCTCTATGGCATTGTATTGCTCGCCAGCATCTACTGCTTTATGAATGCCGTATTTTTACGCAAGCGCATGTACCTATATATCGCGATTAGTATTCTAGGCTCGGTCGGCTACCTGTTAGGCATCAACGGTTTTGGGTTTCAATATATCTGGCCAAATAATCTTTGGCTGCAAGAAATCGGCGTGCCGTTTTTCATGTCTGGCTGCTTTAGTTTCGCGCTGCTCTATAGTCGCGACTTCCTTGATCTCCCCAAAACGTCGCCGCGAACAGATCAGGTCATTCGATATTTTGCATGCGCTTGTATTGCATTAAGCTTGGCATCTCTTGTCGTGAGTTATGCGATCGTTATTAGAATCAGCACCGTATTCGCCATCTTATCCGCCGTCGCGACGTTTTGGGCTGGTTTGATCAGCTACATTCGCGGTAATCAATTTGCTCGCTTTTATTTAGTCGGTTGGATGGCAGTAATCATTGGCGCGACTACCTTTGCCCTCAAATCTCTGGGACTCGCCCCAGCGAATATATTCACGATCTGGGCTCAGGAGTTTGGCTTCGCTTGCGTCTCACTATTCTTAACATTAGCGATTTCCGATCACTTCTTTCAGACGCAGCGCGAGCACTCGCAGCTGCAAGAAAAATCACTCAAGGCCATCGTCACGGCTGAAAAAAAATATCGCTCGCTATTTGAGAATGCGATTGAGGGCATTTTTCAAATGGACATGAGTGGGCGCTTAAAGAACATCAACCGAGCGTTTGCCAGCATACTCGGTTATCAAGAGGTCTCCGACCTACTAGACCAGAAACAACACGCCACTTTTTCCCTAAACTGCCTTGATAAGAGTGACAGGGACCGTTTCTTGGCGCTGCTTGAGCAGAACCAACCGACGACTTCCTTTGAAACCAGCATTACCCTCGCTAACGGCGAAGAGCGCTGGATTGCGATCTCGGTTCAAAAGGTCAAGATTCAAGACGAGGTCGACTCGCATTACGAAGGAGCTATGGCCGACATCACCGAAACCAAAAAGCGCGAACAGGCAGAAAAACAACAACGCATGGCAGAAGCATCTACTGAAGCCAAGAGCCTATTTCTAGCCAATATGAGTCATGAAATACGGACGCCGATGAACGCCATCATCGGTTTTACAGATCTTGCGCTGGGACGAAACGTCGACAATAAAATTTCCGAATATCTGCAGAAAACACGTTTGGCCTCCTCGAACCTGCTGGGCATCATCAACGACATACTCGATTTCTCTAAAATAGAAGCTGGCAAGCTGGAAATTGAGCATACACCGTTCAATGTAAAGGAAGTGTTCAATAACTTATCAAATATTGTCGCCGCCAATGTTGAGTCAAAAAAACTCAAACTCACGCTCAACATCGACGAGGACATTCCAGACAAGCTAGTCGGCGACCCACTGCGTATCGGGCAAGTGCTGCTAAATCTCACGAATAATGCCATCAAGTTCACCATTGAAGGCGAAGTCACAGTCGAGCTTGAACTCGTATCGCTAGATAAAAAAGATATGGCCATTCAACTAAAAGGCCGCATTTCGGATACGGGCATCGGTATTCCTGAGCAAAAACTCAAAACACTCTTCTCTTCATTCACGCAGGCCGATGACAGCACCACTCGCCGTTTTGGGGGCACAGGTTTAGGCCTAAGTATCTCCAAGCAACTCGTGGAGATGATGGGGGGAGAGCTTTCCGTCACGAGCATTGTCGGCGAAGGCAGTACCTTCCACTTCTCGTTCAACTGTAAGCTTTTGGACCGACGCCAACGCAGCAACCCGCACTTCAGTGAAACGGCTATGCCGCTCAATGTCTTAGTGGTAGATGATCAAGAAGAAGCGCGCGCATTGATTGAGAGCGCCCTTGTCTCTCTGGCCCACAATGCCACGTGCGTAAAAAGCAGTGCCGAAGCGATTCTTGAATTGAAGAAGCAACAAGAACAAGGCCTTGTCTACGACGTACTGATCGCTGACTGGCTGATGCCCGACGTCGACGGTATCTCATGCTGTCAGCTTATTCAGAGTGACCCAAACATTGAGACTCCACGAACCATTTTGATTACCGGGTACGACCAAGATGAGGCTAGAATCAAAGCAAAAGAGGCTGAAATTGACGCCTACATGCTTAAACCCATTCGTGTCGATGAACTCTCAAGAATACTCACCAATATCTTTCAAGAACGACGGGCCCCTCTTCCATCAAATACCCGATCAGGTCGCTCCGTCAAGCTCGAAGGCACGCAGATACTGCTTGTAGAAGATGTCAGCATGAACCAAGAACTTGCTATCGAAATTCTTTCTAAAAGGGACATTCAAGTAACGATCGCCAACAACGGCCTAGAGGGAGTAGATGCGGTGAAAGCAGGCACCTTTGATTTAGTGCTGATGGATATGCAAATGCCTGTCATGGACGGCTGCCAAGCAACGCTTAACATTCGTGAGTTTGACCAAAAGTTACCCATTATCGCGATGACAGCCAATGCCATGGCTGGCGACAAGCAAAAATGCCTCGCCGCGGGAATGAACGACTATATCGCCAAACCCATTAACCCAGAAGAACTGTTTTCTGTTATCGGTAAATGGTTAGGTTTGCCTGGAACCGCCGCACAACAAGCCGCCGAGGTAACAGCCCCCCCCCGCGATTCAGCGCAAACAAAAGACAATATTGCGGACTGGACTGCTGACTGGCAATACCCTGGGCTCGACGCCAAAGACGGGCTAACGCGCTGCCAAGAAAATATAAAACTGTACCTTCGCTTTTTGCGAGAGTTCCAAGAAAACTATGGTGATAGCACGGCACAATTGAGGCAGCTATCCCAGACCGATCAGCTAACAGAACTGCAAGCACTCGCTCACAAAATAAAAGGGGTCGCTGCGAATCTAGGCGCCAAATCCGTCGCCGAGCAAGCCGCTCAACTAGAGCGTATCGACTCTCTAGACAATGCTGAGCATGACTCTGCCATTAATAATTATGAACGGGAACTTAAAGACTTAGTCGGCAGTATTGACCAATTATTATTGGCCCAAGATCAGCCCGATAACAAAGAGATAAAGCCGATTCAGGACACCTTGTCTTTTCTTGAAATGAAATCTCGCTTTGACACCTTATTGCCCATGATCAAACGACAAAAGCTAGATGCCCATGATCTTGCGCTTAGCTGTTTAAACCAGTGGCCAAATGAAGACCGGAACACGACTCACCTGGAAGCCTTGGAAGGAATCGTGCAGGCACTAGACTCATTCGATTTCAAAAAAGCAGAAACTTTAGCACTTGAACTGCATGATGTGTTGGCATCTAAAGGAGACAGCTAGCAAGTCGGCTATCCGGCGCGAATAACCGAAACCGAGAGCAAAGTACTAGCACTCAGTCCAGCTTTGCGCCAATCCGCCGAGCGCCGTTTCTTTGTATTTATGCGACATCTCGCGACCTGTTTCGCGCATCGCTTCAATACAACTATCCAGCGACATAAAGTGCGTACCAGAGCCTTTTAATGCCAAAGATGCGGCGGTGTACGCTTTGATCGCACCAAACCCATTGCGTTCAATACAGGGCACCTGAACCAAACCTTTGACGGGGTCGCAGGTCATTCCTAGGTGATGCTCTAAAGCAATCTCCGCTGCATTTTCGATTTGCTCAGGGGTACCGCCTTTGACAGCACATAACCCTGCTGCGGCCATCGCTGCGGCGGAGCCTACCTCGCCTTGGCAACCGACCTCAGCGCCGGAAATAGAGCTTCTGTGCTTGATCAAGCCACCAATAGCGCCAGCCGTGAGCAAGAAGTTATAGACGTCTTGATCGCGGCCGTTTTCATGCTGCATGTAGTAATACAACACTGCAGGAATAACACCCGCCGCGCCATTGGTTGGAGCTGTTACGACCATGTGCCCAGCGGCATTTTCTTCGTTTACCGCCATGGCGTAGGCGCAAAGCCATTCATTTTTATCCTCATTGACAGACTGGCCTTGGTCTTTCAACTGCTGAAAAAGATGAGCAGCGCGGCGCTTAACATTCAAGCCACCCGGCAACAAACCTTCACAGTCTAAGCCGCGCTCTAGGCACGTTCTCATAGCCTCCCAAATACACGCTAAGGACTGATTTAATATGTCTTCAGGCGCTTCGTTGCTAGCAGGATATTGAATCAAGCACGCTTCATTAGCGGCTTTCATATTGGCAATACTCAAACCGGAGTCTGCTGCCATTTTCATCATGCTCTTTGCGCTTTCAAAAGGAAACGGATACGGCTCTTCTGCCGCGAAATGAATAGGCGCCGTCAAGGATGAGATATCTTCGAGCGTTGAGATAAAGCCCCCACCAATCGAAAAATACACTTGCTGATCTAGCTGAGCGCCTGTTGCATCCAACAACGAAAACTCCATGCCATTCGGATGCTCCTCAAAGCTATTTTCTAAGTCAAAAATAAGATCATGCTGGGCGTCAAAGCGAGGCTCGTTTGGCAGATCAATAGAGCTTTGCCAGAGCAATCGTTGGTATAGATGGTCCACGTCTTCCGACACCAGTTGATGCGGCAAATAATCATGCAGCCCTAAGATCACGGCTTTGTCCGTCCCATGCCCCTTACCGGTATGCGCCAACGAGCCCTTCAGAACACAGACCACTCGTGTCGGTGAAGCATCATTCGCTACGATTTCGGCAATTCTTGCACGATACCGTTGCGCCGCAATCATCGGCCCAAACGTATGCGAACTCGACGGACCAATACCGACCTTAAACAAATCCAAAACACTAATAAACATGGCCATCGCGCCTTGTGGCTCACCGTGCACTTACTATAGTCAAAATGCCACGAGTAGCGAATTCATGGCTAACGACTTCAACTGCATGAACGAACGGCATCACCTTAGTTCTAAGCAAACTTAACGCAAAAAAAAGACCCTTCTCAGGATCTTTTCACGTATGCGTATTCATCCACGTGCGATTACCACATCAGGTCATCGGGTATTTTATAGTCTGCATATGGGTCGTCATCACCCAACTCTTCTTGATCAACCTTGAGAGGAACCACGTAAGATTCGTCACGCTGCGAAATTTTATCCGCAACCAAATTCGGGACAAGATGATAACTGCCATCAAGACGAGCAATAGACACCTGACCTTTCGAAAGTTGATTTAACAACACTGGCGAAACATAAATTTTCTGAATCTTAGTGCCATCCGCAAACTGATACCCTAGCTCATCACTCTCGGGCTTGATGCGATTGCTCTGAATCAATTGCTTGATCTGCGCGGCGATCGCTTTTTCATCAGCTTGCGCCTTGCGCTGGCGATTAAGCTCTCGGTCTTTGTCAACTTTGGCGCGACGCTCTTCTTCTAAGCGTTGCTGCGTTTCATCGACCTCAACCTTTCCTTTTGCTTGCTTGTTTTTCTGTTTGTTCTGCTTGCGCTGCTCTTGTTTAAGCGACTTAGCTTTTTTTGTGTCCACTAAGCCTGCGCCTAACAGCTGGTCCTGCAATGATTTCATAATCTACTCTACACTTTGAATTTAGCCACTAACGATACCAAGGCATTGTTCTCTTCTAACACGCGCTGACTCGCTTGCGCCGTCGTGCCCATTCCGGTGGTCGTTGCTTCCGCAATCTTAACAATATCTTGCACATTATCCCGCATTTCATCAGCGATATGCGTCTGCTCTTCTGAAGAAGAGACCACCAGACGGTTAATTTCATCAATACTGGCGATCGAACGGGATATTTGATCCAGAACTTCTTTTACTTGCTCGCTTTGCGTTACCGTGCTCTGGCTTTGGGCGTCACTGCGCTCCATCACTTGCACAGCACTGTTTGAACTGCCCTTGAGTCGATCAATAATGACTTGAATCTGTTCTGCGCTTTCTTGAGTCCGACCCGCTAAGCTTCTCACTTCGTCGGCAACCACCGCAAACCCTCGCCCCTGCTCTCCAGCGCGCGCCGCCTCAATGGCCGCATTTAATGCCAATAAATTAGTTTGCTCTGCAATGCCGACAATAACGTCTAGGGCATCAACAATATCAACCACGTCTGTTTCTAGCCCACCAATTACCGAGGCGGCTTCTGTTATCTCTGTCGACAACTGGCGAATCGTCTGTATCGCACTCGTCACTATCGTCTGTGCATGTTCGCTATTACTACTCGCCTCACCCGCAGCGGTGGCAGCAACCGTCGTGTTAGACGCAATATCATGACCGGCGCTAAAGACTTGCTGAATTGCATCGGCTATTTGGTCTGTTCGGTCTTTCTGCTGACTTACCTGTGCCGCGGTGTCACTTGATGTCACTTTCATCGCTTCAACAGAGCCACCCATTGTCTGGCAACGTTCTTTAACTTGCTTCACGAGGGAATGAACACTGTCCAACAGTCGGTCAAACTCATTCGCTAGCTCAGAAAACTCATCACCCGTTTGTAAATTCAGACGTCGGGTTAAATCGCCCTCGCCAGACACAACGTCGCGAACCCTGCGGGTAATCTCCCCCAATGGCCCAAGAATAGAACGCAATATCAAATAACAAAGCACAACTCCGGCTAGCAAGCCAATAACAATGGTGTACTGCATGCGGCGCTCGCTCGACGCCTGACTA
>Ga0209184_1000491_pt1 | contig 41278 bp, 32 predicted proteins | sample EN8Hudsemesocosm_2_FD_184627 | JGI IMG/M metagenome (GOLD analysis project Ga0209184, IMG submission 184627) | Methane-oxidizing microbial communities from mesocosms in the Hudson Canyon - EN8C Hudson Canyon (SPAdes) (version 2) | ecosystem: Environmental > Aquatic > Marine > Cold seeps | place... | reverse complement strand
AGTTAACCGAAACAAAATCTCATTCGCTTTGCTTCGTTGCTGCAGGCCTTGCCTGAAGCGAGATGCGCATTCTACGCGTCTCAGTTTCGATGTCAACGTTTTATTTTAAGTTTTTTGAACTTTCTTTTTAGAAGATTCAAAATTCATTTTAAAACGTTAAGTTAACTTTTTTGAATACTATTCGAAGAGTTAACTTATCAAAACGTTCGTTTGGTGATTCGTTTTAACTGAACCCCTTGGAACTGGAGCGCATTCTAGACATATTTTGAAAAGGATCAAGCACTATTTTGATCTTTTTGTTTGTTTGCTCAAAATAAAAACAAAATGGGTGTTTTAGATTCTGATCGATTAAAAATCACCTACAGAATTGTTCTACCTATATAGAAACGTGTTACTTCTCTGTGCAATTATTTCGTAAATCAGTCTTATCAACTTGCTTCGTTTAATGAGTGTAGTCAATATTTTAACTTTTGCTAAATATAAACTGTCCTATTTGTTGCATATAAATTAAACTTATCTCGTTACAAGTGTTGCACAATGTTCAAAGCTGGGTAACATAGAAATCGCAATTTTGAATTTAAAATAATAATTAGGTATTCATATATGAAGTCTCCTCAAGGGTTAACATTTATCGTCGCGGTTATACTTGCTGTAATTGCATACTTTTTATCAACTGTTATCGGCAACTCATCAGCCATTACTGCTGTATTTGTTTTAGTTAGTGCTTTTATTGCTCCTCTTATTGGTTCGTCGAACTCAACTGAGAGTGCAGCTGCTGACGAAGAAGTAAAAACATTATATGTGGGTAATTTACCATATAGAGCAAATGAGTCAGCGATTAGAGAATTATTCTCTGAACACGGACAAGTTCATTCAGTTCGTTTAATGAAAGATAAGCATACGGGTAAACGTCGTGGTTTTGGTTTTGTTGAAATGTCAGCGAATGCCGCAGATGCCGCAGTTTTATCGCTTAATGATACAGAGTTTCAGCAAAGAACTTTAAAAGTTCGTGAAGCGAAGGAACGTCCAGAAATAAACAACGAAGAATCATAATCTTTATTATTTATACTCTGCAATAAAAAACCCGCTTCATGAGCGGGTTTCTTTTATCTACTGATTTACAAAATTTAAAATTAGTTATTCCCTTCTTCAGGCTTAACCGTTTCTATTACCTTATCTAGTTTTTCTTTATTTTCAGTATCCTCACCGAATTCTGCTTTAAATACGGCATTAAGAAGTTGACCAAATGCATCATCATTTTTAGATAAAATACTATCGGCTTTTTCTTGTAGTTGTTTAAATTGCTCTAAGAAATCAATTAATGGTCTGAGTTCTTTATTTGCACTAGGTAGTGCCTTTTCATCATACTCAGCAACTTCTGTATATGTTTGACTTACGTAACTTGTTTTAGTTTGTTGTAAATCCATACTAAAATTGGAAATTTGTTCGTTATCAAAACCAAGTTCGAACGCTTTTTCAAAAGCTTGATCAACATTACCGCTGAAGAAATCTTTTTGAAGTGAATTTACATCTTTAATTAATGCTTCAATGGCTGCTTTTTCTTCATCATCAAGTTCACCTTCAACACTATAGGAAAAATTAACTTCATGATATTGGCTACTTGCCATATTGTAATTCTCGCTAACTCCATTACTACCTTCTACATACTGAGAACTTTCTTTACTCGCATATTGTTGGAGTTCACTAAATGAAATAGAAACAATATCACCATCGGTGGTTGTAATAGATAAATCACTATTTTTAGAGTTACTTGTATATAATTCAGTATCTAGTGAAGCTTTTCTAATATTCTGATTGTCTAATGCAACATCGCTATTTAATGGTTCCTCATCAGGAAATATCTTTGTGTAAAGATCATCAATATTTTGGTTTATAAGATCTCTACTTTTTTCTATACCTTGGCTTAATTCATCATCTAACATAGCCAAATCTTTTAACTCACCAATCGCTTGATCAATGCCTAAGTTAGCTCCAGCACGCCCTTGTTCAAACATATCTTTTAGTTCATCGTCACTGGCACCATTTGCTTGAGCAGCTAGAATACTTCCTCCAACAAAATCCATAACCGTACGTGCGACTTCTTCAAAGTCAAAGAAACTTGCTAAAGCATTGCTTTCACCTAATGAATCTTTCGGTGTGATGTTAGGCGGAGATATATATTTTTCAGGTAATACACGATTAAAGTTTTCTGATATTTTGCTAGAAACAGATTGAAATACAATCTTCATACTAATAGATGAACGATTGCTTAATGCCAACTTATCAAATGAATCAGCGGGCATATGCTGCTTAACTGCTTCATTTTTCATTTGTTCTGCTTGTCGATTATTACCTAAATAATTAGGCATAGCTGTCTGATTATCAATTTTATTCATTTCAACTCTCCAGTATCTAATTAATTAATAATTAAACACAATCAAAGATCTAAGGATCCTTAAATTCAATATGGCTATTATATCGGCATTTATCAACAAACCTTTAACCTTGAGTTTAGCACGTTGAAGAAAATTATAGACAAATTACTAGACAAAGTAATCACAGTCGCTAAACTCTGCGCCTCAGTAAAAACTCATTAACTTGAGTATAATACCGTTAACCTACTTCTATATTTAAGGCTTATATATGTTTAGTCACATAGCACCTCAATTTTATGATAAACAACTTGAAGATAAACAGGATGATATCTCGAAATTGTTTAGTGAGTTTGACTTACCAAGCTTTGATGTCTTTCGTTCAGAGACCTTAAATTATAGATTACGAGCTGAATTTAGGCTTTGGCATGATGGCGATGATTTGTTCTACATTATGTTTAATAGTAAAACAAAAGAAAAATATAGAGTAGATGATTTCCCAGTAGCAAGCACGTTGATAAATAGGGCAATGAAAGCACTACTTGACGAAATTAAAGATAAGCCATCACTTAGACATCGATTATTTCAAGTAGATTTTTTATCAACGCTTAGTGGCGAGTTATTAATCAGCTTGTTATACCACAGACAATTAGAAGAAGAATGGCTAACTGATGCCGCACTATTAAAGACAGCACTTTCAACAATAGCCCCAGTAGATATAATTGGTCGAGCTAAAAAGCAAAAATTTATCCTTGATAAAGATTTTGTTACTGAAAAACTAACTGTTGGTGATAAAACGTATACTTACCAACAAGTAGAAAATAGTTTTACTCAACCTAATGGTCATGTTAACGAACAGATGTTGCTTTGGGCCAAGCAAGGCACTGAAAATATTGGTGGTGATTTAATAGAGCTTTACTGTGGGAATGGTAACTTTAGCATCGCACTCGCAGAAAATTTTGATCGCGTTTTAGGTACTGAAATTTCGAAAACATCTGTAAAGTCAGCGCAAACTAATATCACTGCAAACCAGTTAACAAATGTTGATATCATTAGAATGTCGAGTGAAGACTTTAGCCAGGCGATGAATGGAGAAAGAGTATTCCGTCGTTTAGAAGGCTTTGATCTAAAAAGCTATAATTACGATACAGTTTTGGTTGACCCACCAAGAGCTGGACTGGACTCTGAAAGTGTTGAATTAGTTAGTCGATTTGAACGTATCGTTTATATTTCATGTAACCCTGATACGTTAAAAGAAAATCTCGTTGAATTAGTGAAAACACATAATATCGAAAAGTTTGCACTATTTGATCAGTTCCCTTATACCCATCACGTAGAGACTGGTGTAATTCTTTCACGTAAAAAATAAAGCATTAGTCTTTAACTTTTACGACTCTATGACTAAATTCTGCAGCACCGCGAGCAATAAAGCGTAATTGCTGTATTGTTCGTATGGAAATTTGTTGTCGATCGTCTTTATCAACATCTAAAGCATCCGAGCCCGCACTAAATACAATGGTAACCGCAGCGTCAGCTTGTAAAAATGCCACTTCAGCATTTAATTTATTCGCTTGCTGCAAATAATCACATAACTCTAAAGTAAAATAACGAACTTCTCTATTTACTGCCGCACGAAAAGCTGCCGATGTGCCTGAACGTTCTCGTAATAATAAACGAAATATATTACCGTTACTCTCAATAAATTCCATAAAAGTAACCACTGATATTTGAATAACAGAGCCACCTTTTTCAATACGTTGTCGAGCTTGTCGCATTAACTGGCGTAAAGTTAAACCCGCCTCATCAACAAGGGTCAAACCTAATTCGTCCATATCTGAAAAATGTCGATAAAATGATGTTGGTGCTAAACCAGCTTCTTTAGCGACTTCGCGTAAGCTCAAACTTGAAAAGCTACGTTCACTACTCAACTGCCCTAAAGCAGCATCAATTAATTGACGACGTGTTTTTTCTTTTTGTTGTGCTCTAATACCGCTCATTACTTCATAAACCTGTTCTTCAGCTTCTTCATATCATACTGAATTTTCATCTATTTACTAGAACCTTAATAGCTAACATTCATTTATAGATTTTGTATCATGGTTTTTTTATTAAAATTTTAATTAAATATACCTTGACTGAAAAGTGATCAAAGCTAAAATAGAGTACACGTGTACACTGAAATTATTTATAAGCTGTACGTCTTTTTAAAAGTGGAATTCTTATTACATGAACAAACCTAAAATCGTTTGGTTAAATCTTGGCGTATTTTTAATTACCTTTTTGGTAGCCGCTATAGCTGTTCCATATCGAGCATTAACACATGGTTTTGACACCACTGAGATTATTGTTGCTCTCTGCTGTTTTATTTATTGTGGTATGTCAATTACTGCAGGTTATCACCGTTTATGGTCGCACAAAACATATCAAGCACATTGGTCTTTGCGTTTTATTTTTGCATTAGGTGGTGCATTTGCATTGCAAAATAGTATTTTGCATTGGTCATCAGATCATAGAATTCATCATAAGCATGTTGATAGTAATGAAAAAGATCCGTATTCAGCAAAAAGAGGGTTTTGGTATTCACATATAGGATGGATGTTACGAGAGTATCAAGCACATCGCTATGCTAATTATGACAATACTCGAGATTTACAAAAAGACCCTATTGTTATGTGGCAACACAGAAACTATTTATTACTGACCATATTAATGAACTTTGGCGTGCCAATTATATTTGGTTTGTGGCATGGGGATATTGTCAGTAGTTTACTTTTAGTTGGTTTTCTCCGGTTAGTTTTGAACCATCACACGACTTTTTTTATTAATTCATTAGCCCATATTTGGGGCAAACAGACTTACACTGATAGAAATACCGCACGAGACAATGGCTTTCTCGCTTTTCTAACTTTTGGCGAGGGTTACCATAACTATCATCATATTTTTGAGAATGATTATCGAAATGGTATTCGTTGGTGGCAATTTGATCCTACTAAATGGTTAATTAAAGGTTGTGAGTATTTAAAGTTAACAACAAAGCTTCGCACCTATTCGGATGATAAAATTGAAAAAGCACGATTAGCGATGGTGCTAAAACGCAGTCAGCAAAAATTATTGTCTCACCCAAATGCAGAGAAAATGCGTGAAAAACTTCAGCAAGAATACGACTTACTCATTAGTAGAATTAATGACTATTACGGTGTCCGTAAAAAGTTACTTGCCTGTAGACGAGATAAATTAATTGCAGATGTTGAAAGTTCTGAGTTAGCCGCACAGTACCAAGAATTTAAGCAACATCTTGCAGACCAACAGCTACATTGGCAACGTTTCTTAACCCAGCTTGCATAAAGCCTTCATCAATTTAAGTATTATGGGTATAGATCAGCTTTTACATGGTCAGACGTCTAAATTCCTGCTAGAATTTTTTTATCTTAGTAGGAATTTAAGGCAAGACTTTGGCAACTAAAAATAAAGCTAAAACAACGACAAAAATCATCGAAAATTATGATTACGATGCAATCATTATTGGTACAGGTCCTGGCGGTGAAGGTACGGCCATGGAGCTGTCTAAAAAAGAAAAAAGTGTTGCCATTGTAGAGCGCTATAAAGATGTAGGTGGCGGTTGTACGCATTGGGGAACTATCCCTTCAAAAGCGCTTCGACAAAGTGTTAGCCGACTCATTGAATATAACGCCAGCCCTCTATTTAGAGGTCATGAAAAAGCAAAACATTTAACATTTCCTGATATTCTCAAACATGCATCATCGGTAATTCGTAAACAAGTACAATTGCGTAGTGGGTTTTATAATCGTAATCGTGTTCAACTTGTTGCAGGTGAAGCCTCATTTATTGATGCCAATACACTAAAAATAGTTAAAGACGATGGCTCTGTTGAGCAAATTACCGCAAAACAAATTGTAATTGCAACAGGTTCGCATCCATACAGACCAGATGATATTGATTTCAATCATCCGCGCGTTTATGACTCAGATACTATTTTATCGCTTAAGCATGATCCCCGCTCTATTATTATTTACGGTGCAGGTGTTATTGGCTCAGAATACGCATCTATCTTTCGAGGGCTTGGCGTAAAAGTAGATTTAATTAACACCCGAGATAGATTGTTGTCATTTTTAGATGCAGAGATGTCTGACTCACTTAGTTATCATTTATGGAACAACGGTGTAGTGATCCGCCATGGCGAAGCTATTGAGCGTGTTGAAGCATCTGATGATGCTGTTGTTGTGCATCTTGAATCTGGGAAAAAAATGCGCGCCGATTGTTTATTATTTGCAAATGGACGAACAGGTAATACAGCAGATTTAAAAGTTGAAAATGCAGGATTAACATCAGATGGTCGTGGGCAGTTAAAAGTAAACGATCAATATCAAACAGCTGTAGATAATATCTATGCTGTGGGCGATGTTATCGGTTACCCTAGTTTAGCAAGTGCTGCTTATGATCAAGGTAGACTAGCCGCTTCTGCGATGATAGATCATCACAGTACCGCCAAACTTATTGCTGATATTCCTACCGGCATTTATACCATCCCTGAAATAAGTTCAGTCGGTAAAACAGAACAAGAACTTACCGCCGCTAAAATCCCTTATGAAGTGGGTCGAGCACAGTTCAAGCATTTAGCAAGAGCGCAAATATCAAATAGCTTGGTCGGCTCATTAAAAATACTTTTTCACCGAGATACTAAAGAAATTTTAGGTATCCATTGTTTTGGCGAAAATGCGGCTGAAATCATTCACATTGGTCAAGCTATTATGCAGCAAACCAATGGTGGTAATACCATTGAGTACTTTGTTAACACTACGTTCAACTACCCTACGATGGCTGAAGCATTTCGTGTTGCAGCTTTAAATGGATTGAACCGTTTATTTTAATAAGCAGTAAGCTTTAATCAAAAGAATTAAAAATGTATGTTATGAAAAAATTTAGAGTATTAATAATGGCTTTCATTAGCATGCCTTTTTTATTGGTTCAGGCAAATGAAAGCAAAACTCAAGATACGGATAGCAATAGCTACAGTATTTACCTAGTTCGGCATGCTGAAAAGCAAATGGATAAGGATGATCCTGATTTAACGCAATGTGGAGAATTCAGAGCCAAGCAACTTGCGAGTATCTTAGAAAACGCGAATATTAAAAACATTTACAGTACACGTTATAAACGTACTATGGCAACAGCCTCACCTTTGGCAGCTCAGCAAAAACTCGCGATAAAAAATTATGCTCCAAACAAGTTAGAGCAATTTGCTTGGCAATTAATAAAAGAAAAACAAAATGCTGTGATATTTGGTCATAGTAATACTACACCTCAGCTGGCCGAATTATTAAGCCAAACCAAGGTAGAGTCTATTTCAGAAAAACAATATCGAGGAATATATCAAGTGGTAATTTCAGGCGAAGAACGTCACCTAACGTTATTAATGCAACCTTTAATCTGTAAATGAAAGCAGCCTACATAAGGTCGTTTCCAGCTCCTGGTTGACCTGCTTTAATTAATTCGATGTGGGTAATTGAAAATGGAGTTCCCCATTGCTGAATAGTCATTACGTCGTTTAGAGCACTACCCGTTACTTTAATAATAGCTCCGTGTTGTTGAAATTCTTTCTTTAAGTTCATCGGCAACCAATGCTTTCCCTCTTTTGAAACCAATCCAAAAAAACCGCCTTCAAGGTTCATGTATTTTACCGTCGCTGTAAATGATGACTGCTTCAGATCTACTTTACCTAAAGAAGGTTTAATTGACATTTTAGCGACCTCTGATTTAGAAACTTCTTCAACTTTAACTGGAGCTTTTTCTACTTCGTCAGTTGGCTTTTCTACTGAAGAAGTCGAACTTTGTTGACATGACATCAAGGTGCTACCTAACAAAACGATATAAGCTATTTTTCTAAACATATAAATGCTCTTTAATTTGTTGTTATTACTTAAATCATAGATCCTAAAAATAAAACATAAGATCCGCTTTACATCAAAAGATTATAATTGAATTAAACTTTATTGTTGAGACTCTTCTTTTGCAGTTTGAATAATTTCATCAATTTTATGCTTGTTTCCACATATTGCTTTTTGCTTATCATCACGATAATAGCGAATATCAATACAATCAACTTGATAGCGACGTTCTAATTCTGTACGTTTTATTGGCTGATCTTTAGAATTAGTTATTTGTCGTTGTAAAGACTGACATTCTTGAATTTGTTCACTTGCCAGCGTTATATCTTCACACGCATTTTCAATGGTTGCACAACCGGCTAATGTTAAAAACGTTAGCGTAGTAAAAAAATAAATAGGTTTCATTATGCTGAGTTACTTCAATATTTTATTAAGAGTTATCGGCATTATAGCCACCTCCTCTTTGAAACGATAGTTTTTCTTTTCCGTCAGTTATTCTAAATCAATTAATTTTCGAGTAAAAAAAAGCCATTACAGAGTAATGGCTTTTAGAGGGATAAACAGTGAAATTAACTAATGGTTAAATCAGCACTACTTTCTGTTAGTGAAGGTTTTTTCTTACGTTTAAATACACTTTTCATATCTTCAATAATAAGATACAAACTTGGTATCAAAACTAAAGTCACAATAGTCGCAAACAATACACCAAAAGCTAACGATATTGCCATTGGAATTACTATTTGTGCTTGTGCGCTGACTTCAAAGAAAATGATAGGTACTAAACCAATAAAGGTAGTAATTGACGTTAACATAATCGCCCTAAAACGTTTAGTACCAGCATGTACTACTGCATCTTTTAGTTTAACCCCTGATTTTCTCGCATTATTTACATAGTCAACCATGACCAGCGAGTCATTCACCACAACACCAGACGCAGCTAATATTCCCATAACCGATAACGCACTTAAGTCCATACCTAAAAGAAAGTGACCAAATACTGAACCTATGATACCGAAAGGAATAACCACCATAATCATCGCAGCTTGTGAATAAGACTTCAGCGGTATAGCAAGTAATGAGAAGACAATTAATAATGAAATAGCAAAGTCACGTTTTTGACTATCTGCACTTTCCATTTCTTCTTGAATACTACCCGACACTTCACTTTGCACTTTTGGAAATTTTCTTAATAGTTCAGGAATGAAGTTATCACGAATATCATTAGCTACTTTGAATGGCTCAACCTGCTCAGCATCAACACTTGCCCAAACATTAATAGTACGGTTGCCATTTTCACGACGAATACGTGTAACACCCTCTTGTAAAGAGATGACCGCTAATTCAGATAACGGTAATTCTGCACCATTTGGTGCTTTAATCATTACATCATCGACATGACCAACAGAGCTTCGTTGATCAAGAGGGTAACGAACCATAACTTTCACTTCTTCGCTATCACGTAAAATTCGTTGTGCTTCAAGACCATAAAAACTGTAACTTACTTGCGAAGCAATTTCAGCTAATGTTAAATCTAGACTGTATGCTAACGGTTTCAATTCAAACTGAACTTCTTTCGCACTGGTTTGGCGGCTATCATTAACGTCGCCAATACCTTTTAGAGAATTAAGCTTAGCTTTTAAATCTCTTGAAGCTGCGAGCAATTGTGCGTCATCTTTACTCTCTAATCTAAAGGCGATATCTCCGTCATCTCGACCACCGCCAAATAAGTTATCACCTATGGTGAATGATTTTACACCCGGATAATTAGGTATGGCTGCACGCCATAAATCAGCAAGTTCAAAAGTATTCATCGGTCGTAATTCAGGTATCACTAATTTCACCATCAATTGACCACTTGTTCTACTGCGTAAGTCAACTTGCATATCAGAGATCATTGACTGGCCGTATTCAGCTTCAATGTCTTTATCTATATTATGAATAATACCTTGGATATTTAGTAAAGTTTGTAACGTTGCTTTTTCTGAAGCATCGACATTCATTTCAACGTTAACACGAGGAAAATCATGTGGGATCTTAGGTTGGCCAATAAAACGAACAAAACCACCGCTGAACAAACCTGCACTAATTAACATTAAACTAATAAAGAACATTAATACGCCATAACGATATCTAAGAAAAAGCCCTAAAGCTGGGCGATAAGAATTTTCAATAAATGCTCTTAAACTGTCATCAATGAATCCCCGAAGCTTGTCTACTACTTTCGTAATTCTATCTAATGGGTATTGAATGAACCATAAATAACCATACTCGTTTAATTTCTTTAGTTTTATTATGTTAACTTTAGGCTTCATTCTAACCAAATGCGCAGGTAAAATGAGTTTAGACTCTATTAATGAAAATATTAAACATAGAATAACGACAGAGCCGATAGCTTTACCAAACGCAGCTGATGGTCCTTCGCCAAAGAGAAATGGAAGGAATACGGCAATAGTTGTTAATACGCCGAAAGTCGCGGGCATAGCAACACGTTGAACACCTCGGATAACATTCTCAGTACTGTGTCCATGCTGTTCTATTTCTTCATGAGCACTTTCCCCCATGACAATAGCATCATCTACAACGATACCTAGCACCAAAATAAAAGCGAATAAGCTAATGACGTTAATAGTGACATTAATGAATTCTAGTGGCATAAGAAATAAAGTACCAAGGAAACAAACTGGTAAGCCCATCATTACCCAAAAAGCTAAACGAACACGGAGAAATAGCGCTAACATTAAAAAGACCAATATTGCTCCACTTTTCATGTTATCTACCATCATATTTAAACGACCTTCGAGGTAGTAGGTCATATCAACCCAAGTTTCTAACTTAACGCCTTCAGGTAGTATTTTAGATTTTTCATCAACATAGGTATTAATTATTTCAGCAACATCAGTAATGCTCTGATTATTAGCGGCACCAATAAATATACTTACCGAGTTTTCGCCATTAAACTTTGAATACTGCAAGCCTTCTTTAAAACCGTCAATGACAGTAGCAATTTCACCTAATGTAATTTTAGAACCATCTTCTAATGTAACAACAGGAATTTGCTCATATTCATGACCTCGGTAGGCCTGATTCTCAACTCTTAAATTAATATAACCATTTTCGGCGCGTATTTGTCCTGCTGACATATTGCGAGAATAACCACGAACCGCTTGAGCAACATCACGAAAACTTAGACCATATTCACGTAACTTATCTTTACTTACTTCTATAGAAATCTCGTAATCTAAACCGCTATACAATTCTGAAATATTTACAAAGGGTAATTGCTGAATTTCATTGTGAATTTTTCGCCCTAATTCTTTGAGTTCGCCATTAGATAGCTCACCATATAAACTGATATACATAACTTCTTGACGAAACTTTTCACGTTCAACTTTAATGCGCTCCATGCCATCAGGAAAGCTAGATATTGAATCAATCGCTGACTTTACTTCTTCTAAGACCACTTGCGGATCATAATCTAAATCAACTTCGAACCAACCATTTGAGAATCCCCTGTTTGAATAGGTTATTACTCGTTTTAAGCCCTGAACAGTTTCCAAAGCTTCTTCAACTTTAATCGTAATTCCTTCCTCAACCTCTTGAGGTGCAGCTCCTGGGTATGGTGCAGTATAAGAGATCCAATTAATATTGAGTTGTGGGAACATCTGTTTGTTGATTGTACTAATCGTAAAATATCCACCCACTAAAATAAATATCATCAATAGGTTTGCAGCAACACTATTACGAGCAAACCAAGCGATTAAGCCTTTATTGGTATCATTCATCATCTAGTCCTTTGTGCTTGCTATTTGTGTTTCAGAAGCTTCTTTAATAGTTTCTTCGCTTTCAATGCTAATTTCATCACTTAGTAAAGCTAACTTCATACCATCAACTGGGTAATCTAATGCAGAGACAATAAGTTGGTCACCTTCATGCAAACCGCCTGTTACAATAACATTTGAACCTTCTTGACGAATAATAGTGATTTCAGCATAGTGCAATTTAGAATCAGTATCTAAAATTGCAACTCTATTGTCATCCACAAGGTAACGGGGTAGTAAGGCTGCACTTTCAAGGCTAACACCAAAGATTTCAGCCGTTACATAAGAACCAAAACGAATTGGGTTGTGCTTAGGAGCATCTTGTTTAACCTGTAAACCATAAGGGTCATCAATTTCAGCAACTAAATAACTCATACGACTTTTGTTATCAACAACGCCTTCATTACGCGCAATTTTTGCCGCCCAAATTACATTTTTACCTGCATAAGTACCAACCAAATTAACCTTAGCATCTTCACCTTCTTGCACAAGAAATTGTAGTTGATTATCAGCAACAGGTAAGCGAATTTCAGCAATATCAGTGCCTAATAATTTACCTACTTTGCTACCTGTTCCAACAAAAGAGCCTAAGCCAATAGTACGACTTTCAACCATTGCATCATACGGGGCTCTAATTTCAGTACGTTCTAAATTACGTTTTGCGCGAAGTACAGAAGCTTGCGCTGATTTAACACGAGCAAGTTCTTGCGCTAATTGAGGTTTACGCAAACTTAATTCAGTTGGAGAAGTATCAGTAATGCGCTTCCATTCTTGTTCAGCAACTTGACCTTGTGCACGCTCGGTTTCAAGAGCTGCACGAGCAGATGCCATTGTTGCTTCAGCTTCAATAAGTGCTGCTTGATAATCATTTGGATCTATTCGCGCAAGCAATTGATTTTTAGCCACAAAACCGCCGCGTACAAATACTTCAGAAAGCTCAACAACTTCACCACTGACTTGTGCGACAAGTTCAGTTTCATACTTAGGTTGCACCACTCCGTATGAATTAACTTTCAAGCTTATTGGTGTAACATGAATTTTTTCCACTGCAACGATTGGAGTATTATCAACTTCTGCTTTTTCTTCTGGTGGTTTTTTCATACTTGAAAAGCCAATGAGTGCTAATATTCCTATAGCAAGAATAACGATTGGTACGATAATTTGTTTTCTATTTTTCACTGTTATGTCCTCATAAAAGTGTGATCAATTGTAACGATTTATTAAATTATGCATATAATAGCTAATAATTAGCTTACACAATTAATTAAGTTGTAAATGCTTATTACAAGATACGCGCCGAGATTGTTCAACATGTTAAAAAGTATAAAAAAAAATGAAAATTAGCCTTAATTAACAACGGACTACACTGACAATATAAAATCAACAGACACAAAAAAAGGCTGTTAAAAAAAGCAGCCTTTTTAAAAGTTAGTTTTTTTAACCAATATTTATACTTTTATAAAAATATTTCTTCGATATAGCCAATATAGTACTAGCCACTGTAAAAATACCATTCCTGTAAAAAGAATAAAGTCTTGCCAACCCACAGGTACTACCTTTATGAAACCACCAAAAATACTTTGGGATGTATATCTCCAATCGATTATGCTGGTTCCTAAATATACAATGATAGAATTTGTACCAATTACCGCGAAGAATTTAGCCCATTTGGTAAAATCTAATACGTCAATTAACCAATAAAACAGTGCAAGTAAGAGTGTGCTGTATCCAATGGTTACAAGAGCAAATGAACTCGTCCATAATGTTTTATTAATGGGAAAATGCATTCCCCATAAATAACCAAGTAGTAAAATAGAAACTCCAATGATTGATAATCCAGTCAATAGAATTTTAGGCGTGGAAATATTTTTTATCATGTAACGTCCAATGAACACACCTGCTAGTGCATTGACTATTGATGAAACATTTGAAAGTAAACCTTCAGGGTCAATGGCTAATTGCTGGTAAGTGATACCGGGTAATAGATTTATATCGAACCAAGCATTTAATGCGCTATTCGCGGAGTAATCTCCGCCACCGTACTCACCTATTGAAACAAAAGTTAATAATAGCCAATATCCAATTAAAATAACACCAGCAACAAGCCATTGCGTTCTTTCGCTAACGTACCAAACTAACATAGCGGCAACAAACCAAGCAATACCAATACGCCCAAGCACGCTAACATAACGAATACCATCAAATGAAGCTGGAATGCCGCCGCCCCAACCATGGTTGTATAAAACACCAAAACTAATTAAAAGCACTAAACGTTTAATACCACTGTATAAGATTGATTTTGCTTTTTCTGGTTCATAATTGGATAACGGTTTAGCCGCTATTCCTAGACTGACACCAGACAGAAAAATAAATAAGGGAAAAATCAGATCATAAGCCCGAAAGCCATGCCAAGCGGTATGCTGCATTTGCTCTGCGAATAACGCTAAAATGGGCCAACCTGTAACAACAAATAATGCCGCAAATAAACTTTCGGCTCCTAAAATCCAAAACATATCAAAGCCGCGTAACGCATCAATAGACAGTAATCGCTTTTTCTTAGGTATAATTTTTTTAACTTCTAAATGTGGTTCACTCGACATAGTTTGACCTTAAGTAAGCATATTTTCATAACACCGCCCAAGACAGCGCTGTCATTTGTAGCATTATCATAATATCCAAAAAGTAAAATAGCAATTAGACACACTTTGTTATCAAATATAATTAGTATCTGCTTGTGTTCTAAATGCTATGACGTAACAATCTTAAGTTACCTATATTATTAAGGAAGACATATGCTTGCTAAAATCAGCACTTTTTTCAAAAATTTGGCGGATGATTTAACAGATAATTCTGTTAATCAAAATTCTGATGACGTAACAATAGAATTAGCCTGTGCAGTACTTTTGTGTGAAGTAATGCGTGCTGACGGGCATTTCGATCAGCAAGAACAAGCCAAACTGGCTTTATTATTGGTTGAACAATTTAATTTAAATGAAGAAGAAGTGAAGGAAGTCATTGATCAAGCACTCATTCAAAGTGAGCAAGCCACTGATTTTTATCGGTACACTTCGAAGATTAATCAACACTTCACTATTGAACAAAGAATAACAATCGTAAAGCATTTATGGAATATGGCTTATGCTGACGGTGAACTAGCGAGTATTGAAGAACATATTATTCGTAAAATTGCAGATTTACTTCACTTACGCCATGCAGAATATATTCAAACCAAACCAAGAAAATAACATCATTCATTTTTGATATGCGTTATTATATTCATTAGATCTTCAAATTAATTTTCTTGGTAAATTCAAATGGCCGATATTGGTAAATATAATACGCTTTCTGTTGTTGCAGTCACCGAAAAAGGTGCTTATTTGGCGGGTGGTGAACTAGGTGAAATTCTACTACCTAACCGTTTTGTTCCTGAAAACTGTAAAGCAGAAGATAAAATCACTGTATTTATTTATGTTGATTCAGCTGAACGCGTTATTGCTACAACCGACAAACCTTATGGTCAAGTCGATGAATTTGTTTCATTAAAAGTAGTGCAGTTGAACAAAATGGGTGCTTTCCTTGATTGGGGTTTACCTAAAGATTTATTAGTGCCTTTCAATCAACAGCACTCAGCAATGGAAGAAGGGAAGTATTATTTAGTACGTATTTTCCTTGATACCACTACAGACCGCATTGCAGCTTCAAGTAAGCTTGATAAATATATTGATATTTGGCCTGCTGATTATCAGAAGTGGGATAAAGTAAAATTAATGATTGGTGGAAAAACTGATCTTGGTTTTAAAGCCATTATCAATGATAAGCATTGGGGCTTACTTTACGATAATGAAATTTTTCAACCTTTGCGTGTTGGGAAAATCGTTGACGGATATATTAAAAACATACGTGAAGATGGCCGTATTGATTTATCACTTTCACGCTCTGGTGAAGGTAAAGTAAATGACTTTGCTGATAAATTATTAGCCCATATTGCAGAAAACGACGGTTTTAGTCCCTTACATGACAAAAGCTCGCCTGAGCTCATTCAGCGTATTTTAGGTGTAAGCAAAAAAACCTTTAAAGCTACTGTTGGAAACTTGCTGAAGAAAGATAAAATCACTATTGAGAAAAATGGTCTTCGTCTTAAATAAACCTTCCCATATTATTTATAAATTGTAGATGAGGCTTCTGCCTCATCTACAAAATTATTCTTTTACTTTTTAGAAGCTACCTCGAATACCAACCGTAAATCCACGTGCCGGTAACGGTGAAACATTTTTAAGAAATGATGTATGGACGCGTGCTTCTTCATCCGTAATATTATTCACTTTCAAAAAAGCCACCATATCGTCGCCAACATTATTAATAAAGTAATTAAAGTTAGCATCAAGCATAGTATAACCATCGGTTTCCGTTTCTAGTTCAGCAGTGTCCGACTGTTTAAAATAATGCGTTGCACTTAACTCAGCTGAATACTCATCAGTAATATAGTTGAACTGACCACCAATACGCATTGGAGGAATTCTTGGTAAGTTATCACCGTCAGTCAATTTTGCATGAATGTAATCTGTAAACAGAGTAGCTTTAAGTGATGGTGTTACCTGATAGAATAATTCCGCTTCTATCCCGTACATAACCACATTATTTTGTTGAAATACATATACAGGTAAACCTTCACCCTCATCTGTATGATCTTCTTCTAAAGCTTCATCGTGTTCTTCATGTCCATCTTCTGCAAATAGGCCTGTATTTGCTTGATAATAATAATCATCAATATGGTTATAAAAAGCACTGGCAACAAAACCAAAATCACCTTCAAACTTTCTCCATGTAATATCAAGATTATATGCTGTTTCTAATTCAACGTTTTGGTCCGACAATTCGACATGTAATTCATGGTCTTCTTCATGAACTTCAAATAACGCACCTACTTCATAGGTACTCGTACCAATATGTGCGCCGTTTGAAAACAACTCGCTCGCTGATGGTGCTCGCTGAGAAAACGCAGCAGAAAATCCTACATTATAACCGGCTGAATATTCCCATACAGCGCCTAAAGAAGCACTAATAGGCGTAAAACTCTGCTTATTGAAATGTAATTCTTCTTCGTCATGACCGTCTAATTCATCGCCATGCTCATCATGCGATTCTACTTCACCACTTGCACTCAGCTCTACATGTTCAATACGTGCACCCAATTGCCATAAAACATTATCTACGTGTTTTTCTTCAAGCCAAGCAACTGCGATTGATTCTTTAGTTGAAGGAGGTGTAAATGCTTCTTCGCCAATGGCTTTAAAATCATTTTCTTTATAATGAAGCGTCCAAGCCCCTTTCCAACCGTCAACGGCTTGATGATAAAGATCAAAACGAGTCTCTAACATTTCATTATTAAATTGTGTACCGACTTCTCCGCCTTCAATCTCTTGATGTTGGTAATCTGTGTAGGCAACTTTACTCATTAAACGATTAATAAAACTGTCTTCAAAACTAATTTCACTGAGTAGTTGGTATCGGTCTTGTACTAAATCACCAAAAACAGCGCCTTCTTCATTATGCTCCATTTCTGTTTCTTCATGTTCGTCGTGCTCGTCTTCTTCGTGTTCTGAGTGAGCATGGCCTGGAATACCGTAAGTTCTTTCCATTCGACCATACGACAAACCTACATAGCCAGCGTCAAACAAATAACTTGAACCTATCGTAAAACCTGATGACTTAGACGCGCTGTTTTCTAATAACCCTTTAATTTCTTCTTCAGCATGTTCATCTTCATGACCTTCTTCTTCATGACCTTCTTCATCATGTTCTTCATCATGATCATCATGACTGTCTTCTGCCGTAGCATAACCCGGAATTTTATAGTCATTTGATTCACGCCAAAACGCATCAAGATGCACAGCTAAACTTTTGTAACCTGTATTTATGTTAAGTGTTGCTTCATTTTCATCAGCAACATCATTATGTTTTAGTAAATAGTCGATTTGATTTTCAATCGTTGTCGGTACGCGATTATCAACAACATTCACCACACCACCAATCGCACCACTACCATAAAAAAGCGTTGATGGTCCGCGAAGTACTTCTACTTGCTGAGCCGTGCCGGCTTCAGCTGAAACCGCATGGTCTGGTCCAACACGAGATGCATCACCTACATCTAAACCATTTTGAGTAATTAACACTCTGGGTCCGTCCATACCACGAATAATAGGACTACTTGAAACAGGTCCGAAATAACTTGAATGTACACCGACTTCATTTTTCAGTGTTTCGCCTAAAGTAGAGGCTTGCTTTAAACGTAGTTCATCACCTGAAATTACATTCACGGGTAATGCAGACTCAATACTAGATGAATGAAGTGGAGTCGCGTAAACATCGATTACTTCCATAACGGTAGAGCGCATTGAAATAGTTACGTTATTAACATCTTGTTCTGTAATAGTGAAATGCTCATTGATATGGCTAAAATTTTTGGCACTTACGTGGAGTTCTACTTTTCCAGCACTGATCCCATTAAAACTAAATTGTCCCTTTTCATCGGTTACTGCTTTGTATTTTGTATTCACCAAAGAAACTTTTGCTTTAGTAACCGCATTGCCATCAGCATCGAGCACAATACCTGAAAACTTTTGGGCATAACTAGCCCCTACAAAAAATAGTGATAATACGCACACAGGTGCAATTTTATTGATATAAACTGATTTCATTTTTTTTCCAATAGATAGTGCTATAGAAGAGCGCAATTAATCGCACTTCCAAATAATTTTTTTATGTGTTTTTTAGCGTGAATGTCTATTTATTGAAAGGTGGAGCTCGTAACTGTGGTATCAAATAAAGGGAAAGGTGACGACTTGGTATGATTAATTTTTGAACCGGTTCTTCATAGCTAGTAACGTTAACTAATTTTAACGTGATATTATTCTTTGGCGTATCAATATTATGCTGACACAACTTACATTGCTGTAGTTCAACATTATCAGGAATAACCTGGCTATGCGCACTATGACTTAGTGTTGTACACAGGAAAGCAGACAAGATCAATAAGCTTATTATTGATTGCCGACTCTGTGAAAATAATTGTGATATTAAAAAATAGTTACTACGCATCACTTGTTACAATATAACAATTTATGACGCTTTACAATCCCTGAAATACAGAAAGTAAAAAGTCAGCGACAATATGCTTTACATATTATCGCTGCCTTTATGTTAAACAATTACTGTAGCGAGTAAAACTACTGCGTGCCACCAATCGTCATTTCATCAATTTTCAACGTAGGTTGACCCACACCAACAGGAACACTTTGTCCGTCTTTACCACAAACACCAACACCAGCGTCAAGTTGTAAGTCATTACCTACCATACTGACATTTTTCATCGCTTCTGGGCCACTACCAATTAGGGTTGCACCTTTTATCGGCGAAGTGATTTCACCATTCTCAATAAGATAAGCTTCTGAACTTGTGAAAACAAATTTACCTGAAGTGATATCAACTTGACCGCCTGCAAAATGAGGTGCGTAGATACCTTTTTTCACTGACTTAATAATATCTTTTGGATCATGTTCACCCGCTAACATATAAGTATTAGTCATTCTAGGCATTGGCAAATGTGCATAAGATTCACGACGACCATTACCTGTTGGTGCAACGCCCATCAGCTTAGCGTTGTGCTTATCTTGCATATATCCTTTCAAAATACCTTTTTCAATTAGCACATTGTACTGTCCCGGTGTGCCTTCGTCATCAATTGAGATTGAACCACGGCGATTAGCCATAGTACCATCATCAACAATAGTGCATAAGTCAGAAGTAACCTGCTGTCCAATTTTACCTGAGAATGCCGATGAACCTTTACGGTTAAAATCGCCTTCTAAACCATGGCCAACCGCTTCATGTAATAACACACCAGGCCAACCAGAACCAAGAACAACCGGTAACATACCTGCAGGAGATTCTATTGCGACAACATTTACTAAGGCTTGACGAACAGCTTCTTCTGCATAAGCTAAATAACGCGCTTTGCCATTCTCAAGTTCAAAGAAGTAACTATAATCTGTACGTGCTCCACCACCAGCACTGCCACGTTCACGTTTACCATTGTCTTCAACTAAAACAGAACAATTTAAACGAACAAGCGGGCGTATATCTGTTGCAAAAGTACCGTCACTTGCTGCAACGAGTATTTTCTCGTAAACACCAGACAAACTTACAATGACTTGCTGAACACGTTTATCAACTGAACGGGCATGCGCTTCAATTTCATGCATCAACGTAATTTTTTGCTCTTGGGTTAAACTGCCTAAAGGATCAGTTGCTTCATAAACTGATTTGACTGTTTGATTTTTAAAGGCAAGTACTCGACCATTCTGTTTCGCATTGGCAATGCCTTTAGCGGCATCCGCTGCTTTTTGTAAAGCAATGGGGGAAATATCGTCAGAGTAAGCAAAACCTGTTTTTTCACCCGAAATAGCACGAACGCCAACACCACGTTCTATATTATATGAACCTTCTTTGACGATACCGTCTTCTAACATCCATGATTCATGGCAACTTGACTGAAAATACAAGTCGGCTAAATCAATTTTACGTTGATATATATTGTTTAACGTTTGATCTAAAAGATCGCGGTCAATCTGACTATCTGCTAAAAGTTCGCGCTCAACACTATTCATATTTTTCACTTATCGTATTATTTTATTTTAATTTTGAAGTTTTAATGTGCTTTCAAATTGATTATGTTCTGCAACTGGAATTGCTTTTCTTACTTTATCTAATGCTTGTTGGGAAAATTCGACGCTAATACTGCCCTCACCTTCCTCTAAACAAGCTAATATTTCTCCCCAAGGACTAATGATCATACTATGTCCCCAAGTTTCTCTGCCATTTTCGTGTTCGCCCTGCTGTCCTGCAGCAATTATATATACTTGATTCTCTATAGCGCGCGCCTGCAACAATGCTTGCCAGTGCGCTTTTCCTGTAACCGCAGTAAAAGCACTAGGTACGGTAATAATATCTGCACCCAATGCCGTTAAGCTTCTGTACAATTCAGGAAAACGTAAATCATAACAAATGGATAAACCGACATTTAAGCCCGCAGCGGTTGCTGACACTATTTCATTTCCACTTTGAGTATATCGCGACTCTCTATACTGTTTTTCACTGTCTTGTACATCGACATCAAATAGGTGAATTTTATCGTATTGTGTTAATAACTCACCTTCAGGTGAAAATACGCAGCAAGTATTAGTAAACTTATCAGCAATAGTAGATAACAAAGGGATACTACCGGCAACTAAGTAAACATGATAACGCTTAGCCAAACGGGAAAGCTGTTCTTGTAAGGTAGACACAAATAAATTTTGATAAGCTAATTGATCACTTTCTTTAGCTAGCCCTAATTGTTGCTGATCTTTTCCACCAAAAAATAAACAGCATTCAGGTAATACGACAATATGTTCATCATCTTGCGATGAGTCGGTCACCAACGTTTCAAGGTAACGATCAATTGTGCGAAAATTTTCTCCAACATCAGGAACTGAGCATAATTGTATCGCGGTTAGTTTAACCATCTTCTTTAATTTCCTCTTGCTCTTTAATACCGCTGCTTTCTATAGTTTCAGCCGGAACAATTGTTTCTTCAGGTAAAGTGTCAATAATCTCAGGTGGTGTTGAAATGCCTACTTTAATATTTTGGGTTTTCTTATCAACAATTTTAACAATTGGTTCATCTATAGGGCCTGTAACTTCAATTTTGTATTCTGAAACCACCTTAGAGAAGATAATATCATCAAGTGCAAGAGCACCAATAAGTACTAACGGGTTCCACGACATCGTAATCCATGCAATGGCCGGTAAACTGGATGTTATATTAGGCTTGTAAGACATTTTATAATCTAATACTTCCTCAACTAAGTTGGTATTTCCTTTAATAGTCAAATCACCCGCAGCACCTTTTAGAAAAGTATTTTCGGTATAAATAAGGCCATGTTTTATTTCAAAGTCGCCTTTAATTGATTCGTAAAACATACCATCACTAAAAATATCTCTAAAATCAAATTTCAATTTACGTACTAATGACTGCAAACTTAATAGTGAAAATGCTCTTGCTTGATCAGGAACTTCGGCTAAATAACCATCTGAAAGTTCAACTCTACTTGTACCGTCGAAATTTTCTAACTTAAAATCTAAAGGGCTACCGATCCAATTCAAGCTATAATTTAAGTCCAACTCACTATCTTTAATGGTAGAAGGGTAACCTAACTTTTCAATTTCATCATCGAAGTGTTTTGCTTTTAATTTACCCGTTAATGTTGTCTGTGAGACTTCTTCATTATGTTGCCATTTCCCGTTAAAGTTTAATGTTGTACTCCCACGTTTCGCGCTAAACCTCTCTATTTCTAAGGTGTCTATTGCGGTCTTTTCGAGTGAAAATTCAACCTCACCTAAATCAAACTTACCTAAAGTACAGCTTGCACATTTGGCTCGAATAGGAGGGATATTAGCAAAAAGAACGTCGTTATCTAAAGTAGAAGGCTCTTCCACAATATTACCGACTTCATCAGGTTTTTCTTCAGTTGTTACTTCATCATCACGATTTTTATCATTGGTTTCATCATGAGTTAAATGGATAAAGTCGGCATCAATATCTATACCTTGCTGATGCCAATCCGAATGAATTTTAACTGTAGTAACCGCTTCTTTAGCTTTTAAATCAAGCAACCACCATTGATCTTGATCTAACAAGTCAAAAGATACGTCTGTAAACGTTTGACCAAGAGCATTAAGCTCTCCAATCTCGCCTTGAATCTTTTTAGGCGCACTCAGAATCGCAATACTATCTTCTTCTGAACTATCTGCTGCGTTCTCGATTCCATCAAGAATATCAAAAACTAAAGATTGCCACTCAGTAACAGACGCAGTAGCCAAATTCGTGGTGATATGAAACCCTTCTGCGGGCGTTAGCATATTTTCTATACCTAGAATCAAATGCGCTTTGGTAAACTGTACTTGCTCATGATTTAGCTCCCCATAAAAATTCACTTCATCCCCAACTTGTACATTAAGTATTGATGAGGCTTCTTGACCAGAAACATTTACAGTAGCTTTAAGTACTTCTTCCGCTTTTTTGTTGAAGGGCGCAGGTAATTCAAAAGCTAATTTTTCAAAAGTTGAATCAATAAGTAATTTATAGGAAACACCACCTTGGTGATGCATTTTAAGTGTTAAATCACCTAACCAATCTAACTGCCCACTGCCATATTTTTCAAGCGACTTAGGCAGTTCTTTTTCCCATAGCGCTTCGGACCACTGAGCTTGTAAGTTAATTAAAGTTTGGTAATATTCCGTATTGTTATTATTAGCAACCACCTTGAGTGACAACGGCATCTCTCGCCAATTTAACGTTAAGCCTTCAGTATTTATTTCATCATTTTTATAAGTAAGCTCACCATTTACATTGGTAAAATTCATACCCGGTGTTTGCAAGGCGACCTGATTATCATTAAATTCAACATTGCCACTTGCAACGACACTATCTAGATCATTCAAAGGTAAATTTAACGCAAAACTCCCTGAAATATTTTTACTCACTCGTAACTGGTTTAGCGTTTCTCCAACGGTATCTTGCATTGGACTATTATTCATTAAGTTACTGATCGCAATGGGCTGGGTATCCTTAAAATTCCCCTCTACGGTTAAGACTTGTTCGTATGCTAAGTCATCAATAGCGACTTTAACGTCAGTAACATCTATTCCGCTTAAATCACCATCTCGAGCCGAAATTAGCATACTATTACTAGTAAAATTTAAATTTGCAGCAAAGTTATTGATCACAGGCCATTGTGAATCAAACTGAAACTTACTGTCAGTCAATTCTGCATCGACAACAAATACGCCGCTATTATCCTTAAAAGGAAACTGGTCTAATGGACCATTAAAAAGCACTTGTGCTTGCTCAACGTTTCCTTCAATAATTGCCGAATTTAGATAATCAACAAGGTCTTGTCCCATCAATAAATGTGGATAATAATAATGAATAAATTTAGCGTCACCACGATGGACATTAGCAAGTAATGCCATACTTAAAGGCTCATTTTCAAATGCTTTAATTTCTAATTCTGCAGTGGCGTGAAGTTGATCTGATATTATTTCGAGTTGGTTCACATTGACCGATAAATCAGCTGTTGTAAAATCAACATCAACTTGAGTGGCCATAGATTGATATGGGATTGGATAAAGAAAATTTTTGTCGAAGTCTAAATGTCCATTTTCGGCTAAAAGCTTAATGTTCATGTTTTTATTGGCGAAACTTAGTTCGCCACTAACATTTTCAATACCAGGAATACCTTGACTGTAAAATGAAGTTACCTCTGAAAATTGCGCATGCGCTTTGATATCGTCATCTTTAACCAGTAGATACACATCACTAATTTGACCAACAGGTGCTAGGTTTTTCAATAATTCTTGGCTTTCAGGATGTCCGGAAAATAATGGATAAAGCTCTGCCAATCCAAAGAGTTCAAGTGACGAAATGTGCGTTAGCAAACCAGCTGTAGTGTTCTTAACACCAACAGTTAATGGCTCCCATGCTTTATTATTAGTGTAAAATGTAAGAGGTGACGTCGTGATAATTCTATTGGTCGCATTGTCAAAATTCTCAACAAGTATATTGCCAGTATCTAAACGTAAACTTTGTAATTCATCTTTGAAAATCCAGCTAACTTCATTATCACCTAATGCTATTTGCAACTTATTGGCTTTACCTTTATTTAAGGTGTACCAAGCACTAAAATTAACCGAGGAATAAGTCTTCTCATTTTCTATCGCAAAAATTGAATCGAGCCAAGGGGTTACATTCAGTTTATTTGCTTCAAAATATAACTGACCACTTAAATCACGGAGATCTGTTCCTGATGCATCAAGGTTAAATTTAATATTATTAGACGTTAGACCATCAATCAGCATACTACCAGTGGCTCTGTGATGATTGTTACTATTAACCCAAGAAAGTTGGTCTACGACAAAGGTCCGTGTTTTCGAGTCGTCTTGCAGTGTAATTTTACTCTTCGTTAATGAAAAGCGATTAATTTGTGTAAAAAATACATTACTAATACTATCAATAAGCGAGTTATCTCTTTGAGTTTTGCTTTGTTGTGCGAGCAATGTTTTGTCAAAAATCACTTGCGCTCCAGACAACGCGATATCTTGAGTGATCAATTTTTGATGCTCTAAACTCCCCCAGAAATCAATGGTGATCTCCATTCTTGCAACAAATAAGTTCGCGGTTTCAGTGTCGAGAACATTAACCTGTTTAACAATTATTGTTGGACCACCTGTCGCCCATTCCATGCTTAATGAACCTATATTTACATCACTGTCGTAGGTTTCATTTAGGTAATATTGAAAGTTTTGCTGAAAATGATGAACATAGGGAAGGGATAATCGAAACGCACTGATCAACACCGCAAAAAGCACTAACAAAATTGCTAATACTTTATACAGTCTATTTAACCAACGATTCAAAACAGCTGAAATACTCATTAAACGAATTTACTACACACTCTTATTTGGATTAAATATTTGTTTTGGTTCAAAGTAATTTATTTTTATCATTAAAATAGCAAATTACATAAGTGAACAAAAGTACAAATAATTAAACATAAACTACATCATAATCACATCAAACTGCTCTTGATTATACATGGATTCTGTCTGAACTTTGATTTGCTTACCGATAAAAACCTCTAATTCAGCAAGATGATGATATTCATCATTAATTAGCGATTCACTTACCGAAGATGAAGCATAAACAATGAATTTATCTGAATCGTATGCTCTATTTACTCGTACTATTTCTCGTAGTATCTCAAAGCAAACAGTTTCTACTGTTTTTAAATGACCTCGACCTGAACACACAGAACATTCACCACAAAGTATATGCTCTAAACTCTCACGTGTTCGTTTACGGGTCATTTCAACTAAACCAAGTTTAGAGAAATTACTGATACTGTATTTAACATTATCTTTCGCCATCGCCACATCTAAACTATGTAGCACACGCTTTTGATGTTCAGTCGTATTCATATCGATAAAATCGACGATAATGATTCCGCCTAAATTGCGAAGCCTTAACTGTCGAGCAATAGCTTGCGTAGCTTCTGAATTGGTATTAAATATTGTTTCTTCTAGGTTACGGTGACCAACAAAACCGCCGGTATTAATATCAATAGTCGTCATGGCTTCAGTTTGATCTATGATTAAATAGCCGCCTGATTTCAATTCAATTCTTCGGTGTAAACTTCTTTGAATTTCATTTTCAACATCGAATAAATCAAAGATAGGCCTTTCGCCTGGGTAACATTCTAAAACGGGTGATAAATTAGGGACAAATTCTTCAGTAAACTCTAATAACTGCTCATAAGTCAGTTTTGAATCAATGCGAATGCGTTCTAGCTCTATTCCAACGAAATCACGCAACACACGAAATGCTAGCGATAAGTCTTGATAAATAGGTGTTTTCATTTGCTTTCGCTGCTTACGCTCTTGTACTTTTTTCCAAACACGACGCAAAAATTCAGCATCGTGTTTTAATTCTTTCTCGTCAGCCCCTTCTGCTGCGGTGCGAACAATGAACCCATGTTCCTCACTGCAGTATGGTGTAATAATATCTTTAAGACGATTACGTTCTTTCTGGCTTTCAATACGCTGTGAAATACCGGCATGTTCAGCATTTGGCATTAAGACTAAATAACGAGCGGCTACGGTAATATCTGTAGTTAAACGTGCGCCTTTTGTGCCAAGAGGATCTTTAATAACCTGTACAACTATTTGTTGCCCTTCATGAACTAAGGCTCTTATGTCAGGTACATGATCGGCTGGCATATCGCCTTTATTGAGAATAAGTTTGGTATTGATATCTGAAGCATGTAAGAACGCAGCCTTTTCTAAGTTAATATCAATAAATGCTGCTTGCATACCTGGCAAGACTCTAATGACTTTACCGAGGTAAATATTTCCAACTAAACCACGACGCGATTCACGTTCTACATGTACTTCTTGTAATACGCCGTTTTCTATTAAAGCAACACGGGTTTCACTTGGTGTTACATTAATCAGTAATTCACCGCTCATCAAATATCTCCGTTGCTTATGATTGTTATTGGGTCTTGAATAGGCGTAGGATAATCAAGTTCAGCCAATAGTTTTGCTGTTTCATATAAAGGTAAACCGACTACAGCAGAATAACTACCTTTAATTTGTTTCACAAATTGTCCACCAATACCTTGAATGCCATAAGACCCTGCTTTGTCTTGTGGTTCACCGGTATGCCAATAACGATGAATTTCTTCAATAGATAACGCTTTAAAGGTAACGTCTGTTGAAATGATTTCGGAATATATATTATTATTTTTAATCACCGCAATTGCGGTAAGCACTTGATGTGTATTGTTTGACAGCATAAGTAACTGTTTACAGCAATCTTCTAAACTTTCCGGTTTACCCAAAATATGTTGTTCAAAAATAACGCTGGTATCAGAGCCAAGCACAACAGAGTCAGTCGCTTGATTTTGTGCAACAACGCTTGCTTTTTCAATCGCTAAACGTAATACATAATCGCGAGGTAATTCGTTGTCGATGATACTTTCATCAATATCAGCAGAAATGGTTTCGAACTGATAGCCTAATTGGCTGAGTAATTCTTTTCTTCGCGGTGATTGCGACGCTAATATTAAAACAGGCTTCATACAAAAATTACTCAGTTAACAGTGCGGAATAGAAATTACGTAATACGAAAATGACGGCGTACTTTTCTTAACAATAAAAAGGCCCAAGGCCAAAGAATTATTGTAGTAATTACGGGATATAGGTAACTCGGCAAAAATACGGCATCGGTTAAAAACCGCTGCATCCAAAATACAATTAAATGATATAGGGCGGATAAAACACCAACAATAAGCGCTTGTTGCCAAACAGAGAAGTTACGAATTTTTTGAAAGTTACCTGCAATAATGTAAACAGCAATAGCCATCGCTAACGTATGAACACCTAAAATAGACCCAAGTAAAACATCAAGTAACAATCCTACAAAGCCAGCAGTAATAACATTTACTCGCGCGGGTAAGGCTAAACACCAATAAACCAAAACCACTAAAACCCAATCTGGGCGAAATACATCAACACTAAGTGGTAAGGGCATAATAGTGGCTATTAGAGCAATTAATGTAGTAAAAATAATAATCAAAAAATTACGAATCGACATTGATTACTCCTTTCTTATTTTCACTTTCATTATTTTTTGCTTTACTAGGTGATGCTATTTTTTGCGATGGTGCAAAAATCCCTGGTGATTTTTCTGGCCATAATAAAAGTAAATAACGTAAACGTTCTATTTTAGCAACAGGTTCACTTCTCACTAATGCGAACGCATTAGCGTCGTTATGTACCACTGTAGTTACACGCGCAACAGGATACCCTTCAGGATATTTATCGCCAAGACCCGAAGTTACTAATAAATCACCACTGCGAATATCATAACTATGCGGTACGAAATTATGAGTAAGTCGATCTATTTGACCTGTACCGGATGCGACCAAACGTACGCCATTACGACTGACTCTAACAGGTACGGCATGCGTAACATCTGTAATTAATATAACTCGACTGCTATTAATACCAACATGTAAGACTTGACCAACAATACCTTCGTCGTCTAATACGGGTTGGCCTTCAAAAACACCATCATCACTGCCACGATTAATGACGACTTGATGGCTATATGGGTCAGAATTTACAGATAAGATTTCAGCAACCATCTTTTTGACTTCTCCACGTAGCGGCGAAGCAAGTAATAAACGTAAACGTTCATTTTCTTTTTTGATAATCTCTAATTCTAACAATTGTTGATGAAAGCCCAATTCCGCAATTTTATATTGTTGGTTTTCATTGATGAGTTGTCGGCGGGTAACAATATTTTCTGCCGCCCAATTCATCATCTGTTTTGGCGTGGTCGCTAAATACTGCAAAGGACTCACCATAGACTGTAAAAAACCACGAACATTGTCGAAGCTATTCATTTTATGGTCGAAAAAAATTAAAGATACAGAACAAAACAGCACCAACAAAAGTCGGTGCTGTGGGGAAGGGCCATGTTTAAATATTGGGTTCATAAATTAAACTTGTTTAAATGCTAAATATTCGCAGCCATTTTGTTTAAATACAAGAAGAATGCGCGTAATTGATGTTAGTCAATGAGGGTTTTCAACGCTGTAGTTAGGCAACGTGGCAATGAATAATCAGTATTTTATTCGTAAGATAACTTACTCATAAGAAAAAAGATCGCCACCATGCATATCAATCATCTCAAGCGCTTTACCGCCACCGAGAGCTACACACGTTAACGGATCGTCAGCAACCACTACAGGAATACCCGTTTCTTCCATTAATAATCTGTCTAAATCTCTTAACAACGCACCGCCGCCAGTAAGTACCATGCCGCGTTCTGAAATATCAGATGCTAATTCTGGTGGAGCTTGTTCTAAAGCAACCATAATGGCACTAACAATACCCGTTAACGGCTCTTGTAAGGCTTCTAGTATTTCATTACTGTTTAAGGTAAAGCTACGTGGAACTCCTTCGGCTAAATTACGGCCACGTACTTCAATTTCTAAGACTTCTTCACCTGGATAGGCAGAACCAATTTCATGCTTGATACGTTCAGCGGTTGCTTCACCAATTAAACTACCAAAATTACGACGTACGTAGTTGATAATTGCATCATCAAACTTATCACCACCGATTCGAACAGAAGAAGAATAAACCACACCGTTCAATGAAATAATACCTACTTCAGTTGTACCACCACCAATATCTACAACCATTGAACCGGTTGCTTCTGAAACTGGCATACCTGCGCCAATAGCTGCAGCCATTGGTTCATCAATAAGGTAAACTTCTCTAGCACCAGCACCTAGCGCAGATTCACGAATAGCACGGCGTTCAACTTGCGTAGAACCACAAGGAACACAAACAAGCACACGAGGGCTTGGACGTAAAAAGTTATTACTATGAACTTGCTTAATAAAGTATTGAAGCATTTTTTCAGTCACGAAGAAGTTGGCAATAACACCATCTTTCATTGGACGAATGGCTTCAATATTACCCGGTGTTCTTCCCAGCATTTGCTTAGCTGCAGAACCTACAGCCGCAACACTCTTTGAACCACCAGATCGATCTTGACGAATGGCAACTACAGAAGGCTCATTCAATACAATACCTTGGTCTTTTACGTAAATCAGGGTATTTGCGGTGCCTAAATCGATTGATAAATCATTAGAAAACATGCCGCGTAATTTTTTAAACATAAGATCAAAATATCCTAAAATGTTATGACGGGGCGATAATCCCCTTTGCTCTCAACAAAGTATTGAATTAATCAAATAGCGTTTGGTTGAGTTTATTAATAATATATGGGGCTAATCATACCTGAGTGTTTCAATTTTGTGTTGTTTGAATCATAAAAAATATCAAAAATAGTGCTTTTTTTTCAATTTTTTATTAAGCAGGTCTTAATCAAGACGTATGTTCAGTAAAAAAACACTAATTGCCGACTTCTCGCCATGAAATAATTCGATCATTGCCCCGATAAACACCAAAGGTAGCTGTTGCATTTGCATCTTCGTCATGCAAATTACTCACTTTACCAGACCAGTTATATTGCAACCATGTTGGAGTAGTGTACTCAATATCAATAGCACCTTGATTACCACCACTACTCAGTTCAATGTTTTTAAGTTGGCCGCCAGAGAAACTAGCATCATCCCCACTAAGTAAAAGATCACCAATGACGATGTCATCTGTGGAATTAGAAAATGACCAGCTAGCATCATCGCTGATGATTACTGAAAAGTAATCATCAGAATTACGTTGATAATCACCAGAAGTATTAAGAAATTCAACTTCAAAAGATTGCGCTAATGATGAAGTTTCAGAACCAAAACTGTTATCAAGTACTAACCGACCAAAGCGCTGAACTCCTTCCGTTGGTTGTACGGTTAGAGGGAGTTCTGTAACGCTAACAAGTATATTCGTACTAGAATTAATGCCCACTTGATCAGAATCAGTAATACTATCAATTAATATATCGTAGCTAACTGTAAATTCTGACACTTCTGAATTAGCATCTTTCGAATAAGTATATGTATCAGCGTTAGAAAACGTATAATCCATTACGCCATTTGAATGTTTACTCAAATCAGCGGGTAATGGTGTTTCAGCTTCAACAACCATTTTAGTTTCAGTATCAAAGCCATCTTTAGTAGTATCTGCTGATGGAAATGTTTGGGTGACATTAGCTGCTGTTAATTTCTGAAATGATGTTTCTGTATAATTTTGGGTTATCTCCCTATCATAATTTTTTGCTGTAATGGTTATTATTGGTTGGTATGCATAACCAAAAGGCATTCCTATGTAGGTAAAAGGCGTTGAATCTAAGCCAGATGCGTTTTGAAATGAGCCATGATCAATTGAAACTTCAAAGTAACTGGGATAAAAACGACCAACATCTATAAAGCTCAAAGTATTAAGCTCATTACCTAAGTAATCTGTATCTTTTAAACTAATACTTATTACCCCTACTTCGCTGTAACTGGCAACGAGTTCTTTTTCCGTTGTGTTAATAGATTGCCAAACAGTATTCGCTGATTCCGTTGCATTAATGAGAGTGCCTTCTACGGTTAAATCACCTAAAACGGAAGTGACTGATGAAGGTAAAATATGCCTAACCGCTAACTCTAAAGCGGTCGATGACTGAGGTTGGTAGTTAAGTGTTTCAGTGTTGTCACTGCACTGACCACTAAAGCTCAAATTAAAATCACCTCCAGCAACCTGTTTTGGATCATCAGAAGAAGTTGCATTATTTAAAAGTACGCCATCTTCCTTTTTAGCGGTAACAACAATTTTTGATGGATAAAAGTCTTTACTGATTGTGGAACTAGTGACCCCCGATGAAATATTTTCACTGAGCGTAAAGCTTAGGGTGCCCGCATCATCGTATTCAATAGGTAGAGTAGCTTCGCCGTTTGCATCAAAAGTAATAGTCCGTGTTTCGATCTGGCCTGCAGTAGCCATACTTGTAGCGTTAAGTAAGGGTAATTTTGTGCCTACTGTTGGATTTGAATAATTAAAACTAAAATCTAAAGCTTGTCCTCCCGTAAAAGCAGGAGCGCAGCTAACGCCTGAATCGCTTAACTTAACCGCTTTAATTTCAAAATTCACACTTTCACAAGATGAAATATCAGATCCCGAATTCACGTCAAGCACAAAACCTGCATTAGCAAAGCTGATGTCGCAACTTGTATCACTCCCATTATTACAGGTATAAGTTTGGTCTGAACTTAGCGTAATGGGTTCTTCAACTAAATGGTTAAATTCGGTCTCGGTTTCACCTGTCACAGTAACGGTTGTTTTCAAAACGCCGTTTGCAAATATTTGAACATCGGTCGGTGTAGCAATAGTGTTGGTACACGCCGCATCACTGCATGCTTTTATGGTTAAGGGTTCAGCGATACAAGTTAAACCTTCAGCATCATGATTTATTTCGAAATGATGAATAGTTTCACAAGGGTGAGTTTCAGCAAAAACGGCAACAATTTCACTCTCAGATAAAGCGCCTTCATAAACGCGTACTTCATCTATACTACCCGTAAAACGATTATTTGATTCACCATCATCAGTTTCACCGCCAATGGTGGCAACTCCGGTATCCGTGCCCCAACTTCCAGAATAAGTATTGCTCGTTCCTCCACCTGTGATTATTTGTGGCACGCCATTAATATAAATTTGACGCGTTTTATTATTGCTATCATGAACAGCGGTAACAAAAGTCCAAGTATTTGCAGTAATAGATGTCGTGGTATCAACACTTACAGGGCTCACACCGCGTGAATAAAAACGTAACTCACCATTACCTGCGTCACCTAAGCTTAATGCATACCCCGTTTGATTAAACTCATCGTCAGCAAATATTCTGGAACCGCTATCAAGATTGCTAGGGTTGATCCAAGCGGTAATGGTGAAACTACCTTGAAGGTTTTCAAACGAACCAGGTAGCGCTACATAATTATCATTAAATGAGCCATAACGACAAGTACCGGGATTACTTGATAATGCAGGTGAAGCGCCATCAGTGGTTGCTCCATTAACCGCTATTGCATTAAAGTTACCTGTTTCATCGACCACTTCGGCCAAACTACCGTCCCAATTAACTTTGTCCATTTGAAAATTAGCTAATAAGCTAATACTAGGACATGTTCTTACAGAGCCGTCATAACCTAAACCACCAATTTGATTATCATAAATCTCTTCAATTTGAGACTCTGGAATAACAGCATCGAAAATTAACAATTCGTCAAGAAGACCATCCCAAGCCTGATCAGAATCAAAACTTCCTCCAAGACTGTCCTGCTCTTGCCCTAAAATTAAGCTATCGATAGAAAGTGTTGACGATGAGAGCGTTTTACACCCTTGAGAAACTTTATCAATATATAAACAATTTTGAGTACCGTCTCGAGTCCATACTAAATGATGCCAATCATCATCAGAGATAGCACTAATAGTTACACTACCAACATTGGTGTTTTTTAAAAAAGGCGTAAACTGAGTACCAGAACTAAACCACATAATGAGCTCATTAATACTGCCAGATTCTGCTCCTGATAGAATACCTTGATTACTTGTTTTTCCTGTTTTCCCCCACACAGAAATTGTAAAATCATCTTTGCCACTCAACACTGCGCTATCTAACGTTATAAAATCAGATGTCCCAGTTGCAGACAAGTCAGCTGCATTGCATAACAAACCTTCATCAGGCTGAACCTGAGAAGTTATCCCATGAAAGTCACCAATACTGTCAACAACCTCATCGGCACTTTCACTATAACTGCGTTCATCAAAGCGAAATTCCGCAATAGGTATTTGAGGTTCAAGAGGAGGAATTACCTCACAAGTACGCGTACTACCATCATATCCTAACCCAGCATTTTGATTATTGTATATATCGCTAATTTCATCATCGCTGATTGCAGAATCATAAACGAGGAGCTCATCAATTAAGCCTTCCCAGTCTTGGGAAGAAGAAAATCCAGCTCCCACACTGTCTTGCTCTTGCCCCAAAATTAAGCTTTCAATATTAAGTGACGATGAAGACAGCGTTTTACAGCCTTGAAATACATTATCACGATATAAACAGTTTTCCGTACCAGACCGTGTCCACACTAAATGATGCCAATCACTGTCATTAATAGACGTTATTGCTACATCGCCGTTATGACTGCCTTTTAAATAAGGACGAAAACTGGAACCATTACTTAACCACATGATCAATTCGTTATCAGTACTAGAATTAGCTCCAGATAAAAGGCTCTGATTAGAATTATTTGACGTTTGCGCCCAAAGTGATACGGTAAAATCTGTTTTTGACGACAAGATACTTTCATCGAGTATGACATAATCAGACGTGCCATCAGCAGAAAAATCTATGGCGTTACAAACTTTGCCTTCAATAGGCTGTGCAGAGATAGACTGGCCATTAAAACCACCTATACTGTCAACAACTTCATCAACAGAGCCGTCATAACTTGTTTTATCAAAACGATATTCTGCGAGAGGTACTGCAGTTATTATATTACTTTCACAAAAACCCTCAGAGTCTAATTCATCAACATCGCTAGGGCTAAAAGTAAAGGTGTTGTCTTTGTCTGAGACTAAAGCCCCTCCAGCAGAAATAGCCCCGTTATAATTAGAATCTTTAGCTAAACTAATACTTCCACTCGCGTATATAAATGCATTAATGTCGGCATCTTTAGCGATTGAAAGCGCACCATTGACAATAATCATGACATTGGCTGCAGAACCTCCACTATTGATTTGAGTATTTTTTGGAATAGTAATACTTCCATCAAAATACAAGACCGCAGTTCCTGTACCTGAAAAGGATATCACGTTATCTTTTGCTAATCCCCAGTCTGTATATTCAAAACTGCCATCAATTAACGAATTCGAATTAAAGCTGCCTAATGGAGATAACGTTGGAAATGGTGTTACTAATGAAAAAGTAGGTATAGGGCTACAAGAACCGCTATTACATGCATTCCCGCTAGAAATTACTGTTCCACCGTTAGCTGAAAGAGAGTGTGAACCGGAAAACACATCAGCACACTGTGTAGCATTAACGCTAAAAACACCAGAAACAAATAATAGAAATGCAGTAAAACTACGAAACAGCATTGGAAAGTATCCTGCGATTAAGGGTAGTACAATCAATATACTATATTGTTACGCTTAAGTATAAATGATCATAATTAACAGCTTATATTCTTCAGGTTTATTTTTTGAATATGCAATTAAAACCTAACTTATCATTACATTTTGTATTTTCGAAGCAATAAAAAACCCCGCAATGGCGAGGCTGATTTGAGGTTATAAACTGCGCATTTAAATTATTTAATTGCGCGTTTTCTCAAAGATAACGCGATTAGTGCAATAGCAAAAATCAGTATAGTAGATGGTTCAGGTACATCAGCTGGCGTATCGCGTACATAGAATGTTAAATAATCAAATTGTCCCGGATCCGACGTCAATTCACTATTAATAAAGCCATCATTGAAATCATCTATATCATTATTGATTCCAAAGAAAAGAACTCCTAATTCAAGTTCTAAAATTGTATCATTCCAGTAACTTAATGCATTTTTATATGCTATCACTCCATTAGCATCTTCATATTTAAGAAGTGATAATGCTGTTGGGAGATCCGATTTAAAGACATTTAACTGGCTTGTTGTTGCATAATCCCACCCAAAATCACCTCCAGGTGCAGATAATATATTACCTGTGGCATTATGATCGTTCACATTAACTGTTGAAGCCCAAGCCCAATCTAATTCACCTATTGTAATATAATCATTTTCTGTAAGATCAGTTATCAAACCTGCATGTGCAGTGCTGGATAAAAGTAAAAAGAAAAATGCGGCTAATTTTAAAGAATATTTAATCATTATAATTCTCAATTAATGAAATATTTGTATGCTTATCTACAAGCATGAGTCGTGCCAAAAAAATAAAGTCAAATAAAAACAGATAACTAGCTATTTATAAATATCTATATAAATTTAACTGTAAAATATTCTAACACTTAATGCCCGTGCACTGCAATAAAACGCTATAAGCTCCTCGCTTCTATTTCCACTGTACGTGATGTGATAACGCCACCTACTTCACATTTGCCGACACTCGTAATAATATAATATGTTGTGCCATCAAATTCCCCATCGTCATTACAAGTGACTGTTGCAGTGCAATCTTTTAAGCCTTCGACACTCGAAAAATCTGGTTCAGTTATCGTACTTTGGCAGGCTGTTCTTGTGTCTGTATCATGAGGGAAAACTTCAAGTAATTGCCACTGTGCTCCAGTCTGTGCGGCTGCATAGGCACGCGTACCGATAACTTCATAGGCAACCGATTCAGCAGTTGATGCTAATATTTTAACCAGCCCCGCCGCAAGCAAAGCCATCACCACAATAACAAAAATGGCTATAACAATAGCACTGCCTTTTTGCTGAGTGTTAACGAGGTTTTCACCATGTTTGCGTTTATAAACATTGGTACTTCTATCGCTATGGAACATTCGGCACCTGCACTTCATTTTCAAACAAAATTTCTTCATACTGATACTGCAGCTTAAAATTTAATCGTATAGAAACAATTCCATTTCGTTGTAAATTAGCACCAACCGTAAAAAATTCTGAATCATCTTTCAGATATTCTGCCATAACAGCGCGATTGCTTAAGCCGTCAGGATCGCCTGCGCTAGTATGACTGGTCACATCGTATCGTATCAAACTATTATCATCATCGCTGCCTTCGATACAATACATCACTGAATCATCAATAAAGTAAACCCTGCTGGTTGTTGACTCTTCAGCAAAAAGTTCTAAATCGTTAAAGAATAAACTATGTGGAATAGTATCTCTATCTTCGTTTGCAGAATAATCAGCTCTTACAATAGGGTAAAACTTATTATTCGATTCAACATAAACATCTTCTGCAATAATAGGATAAACAATAGCATTATAGGTTACGACATCTGTAATACTGACGGTGGTTGATGCTGGCACAATCGTAATTTCATTACTTGCTGCGTCTGGGGAAACAGGAATATCTACATAGATAGCGCTTGATTGTATCGGCATAAACTCTAAACAGTCATTGGTCGTTATCCGTGCGCTATTCGGTAACGCCCCCCTAAGTTCTCGGTTGAGTCTTTCTATGGCAAAGCGTGCTGATGACAATATTTGATCTCGTACAGATGCATCAGCGTACATTTGACCGCCAAATTGTAAAAAGCTACTAATGCCTACCGCCAATATGCCTAATATAACCATCGCGACTATGAATTCAATTAACGTAAAGCCTTTTGCTTTTATAACGTTAAAATTCGATTCTTTAATAGTAAATTTTTTTTTAATATGGCAAGACTGGCGAACACGAAAATTCATTAGAAATTCACCCTGTAGACTGAAAAAATGTAATCGTCATCTTGTGGACTGCGCACAGTAATAGTGATTAACTTTGCTGTTTTTTCATCATCAATACCATTTTCGTATTCACCACTATAATCGCTGTCGTAAATCACAGTAACATTCATAGAAAATCCCACATAAACATCAGAAATGCTATTTCCTTGAGAATTGAGTATTTCGTCATCGGTGAAATTAATTGCATTGTAATCATCGACATCATTATAATCGTCGCGTGTTTCAGTTCCATCCACTTCATCTAAGTCATCTGAAGACGTACAAGGATCGGCAGAAATTTCTCCACACCTCTCCTCTCCTCCAGACATATCAGAATTTTCATCAAAGGCTTTGCCTAAAATTTCATTGACCATTGACTGTCCTAATTCCGCAGCTCTTATCTGATGAACTTGTGCTGCACTTTGGCTGGCAAGAGGATAAATCAAACTGTTCAATATCGCGTAAGTAATAGATAAAACAACTATACCGACAATAATTTCAATCAAAGTAAAGCCAGCCTGTTTAGCCTTATTTCTACATTTTATCTGATTAGTTGGCTGCATAAATATAACCTTGGTCATTAATAGCAACAATAAGGGTTTGTTCTATACCGACAATACTAATTTCGCAAGGAGAAGAACAATCAACGGGCCGACCTAAATGGTCAAAAGAAAATAATGTTGAACCACCTGCATATTCAAACTCAACTTCATGATCAATGATTTTAACTGTCGTGGTATTGTGTAAATCTTCATCATCAAATCCATTACATACATCATCGGGGGTCGCGGGATCATCAAGTTCATCAGGGATACCTAATTCATACGTGGAAACTAAAACACTGTTACATTGATTACCAGAGGTATTTTGCATGGCACGTAATTGAATACTGCGAAGTTTAGTGACAGTTTCATCTTGATAGATTATTTCTTCGTAGCCGCCCGTCGATTGCATTTTAGGGATAACCGTTGCAGCGAGAATACCAATAAGTATGATGACAACAACTAGTTCGATTGTCGTGAAACCTTTGGCACAAGACAATGATATAGACTTCTTTGGTGTTTTATTTGTACTCAAGAGATATATCTCAATGTTGTTGCAGAATAAATTATATACACTCAAACAATGTAATTGTCGGTTTTTCATTTTCACCTGTAGAGTTACTATATGTTACTGCACAAGTTCCTGTTGAAAACACAACGTCTTCTAATTCTTCAGGATAAATAATTAAAACACCATTTATATTTGTAATTTTAAACTCAGTGCTAACATCAATAAGTCTACGCCAATAAGTATCAGTATCATTTGCAACAATTGGATAACCGTAATTAATATCTAAAGACCCATCAGATAACTCTATAGTTGGAGTAGGCGTTGTACCACTCGAAATATTCTGGTTTCCTGCAATGATAGATTTACTATAAACAAGCGCAGAAGCACCTTCTAACGAACCTTTAACAGCTTCCAATGTTGCAGTATGGGCTTCAGCCGTCAAGTCGACATACTTTGGAACTACCGTGGCAGCAAGAATACCTAAAATTACAATAACGACGATTAACTCAATAAGCGTAAAGCCTTGAGTATTTTTTATTGGCTGCTTTAATGTCATTGTAGTATCCATTAATACTTTCACTTTGGTTAAAAATTCCATCTGACTAATATTTAACAGCATATCGTATTTTTTGACAAAAATATATCTTGTAAACGTCAAACTATTAACCGATAAGAGATTGTAAATACAAGTGAAGCACCTTACTCTTTGTTTACTATTTACCTGTTATTAAAACAACCGTGACACTATTCCCCTATTTCCGATTTTTTCTTATTATATACTTCTGTTTTGCCATGCACATTGTGCTTGAAACCCCCGGTGGCACAGGCTTATATTTATCCTTCAATGTATTTGGTTGGTTAATCGCTACTATCCTTATTTCATTAGGCCTCTGGCAGATTACGCTTAAAAGAAAAGTGGTTACAAGCAAACTGCAACTTTATAGCTTGTTAGGCTTTTTGTGTTTATGCGTACCTATGTTTTATGGCAGTGAGTTCACTGATCACGCTATTCCACGATTGCTTGGCTTAGCCGGTGGTTTACTTCTCCTCTTCTGTTTATATCAATTTGATGAATTAACCGATAACCCACAACAAATCTTGTGGTGGATCTTAATCGCTGTTGCTCTACAAGCAAGTTTCGGTTTAGTACAGTATTTCATTTTAGAAACAGGTGACTGGGGAGGATACAAGTTAGGTATCAGTAGACCTCATGGGAGTTTTTTACAACCTAATGTAATGGCAAGTTTCATGGCTACGGGAATTGCGATTGCTTTATATTTATCAGTTTCGTCCAAAAGATTTCCGGTAAATAAATATCAACAAGCACTCTGTTATTTTTGCTTATTCTCAGCGACGTTTTTAGTTGTGGTTTTACAGTCAAGAACAGGGCATTTTTCAACGCTTTTAGTTCTCGCATTTATAAGTCCTTATTTATATCTAAAGAATAAGAGACAGCTTTCAGTTAATGTATTTATAATTATTGCTTCCTTTTTCATAGCTTTGATTAGCTTTAATAATAGTGACGCATTTAGCCGTGGGGAAGAAAGCTATCAAAAAGCTGGTGCTCGTCCAGATACTTATCGAGTCACAGCTCAAATGATACTTGATAAGCCAATAACAGGTGCTGGTTATGGACTATACGAGCGTGCTTTTTTAGATACTTATAATCGTTACGTCATTGAACATCCTGAAATGGGTAAAGCGCAACAACGCATGGCACACCCACACAATGAAGTTTTATATTGGGTAAGTGAAGGCGGTATAATTGCATTGCTCGGTATGCTCTTTTTCTTCGTCGCTTATATGAGTAGCTGGCTAAAAATTAATAATAAGTTAGCTAAGCGCCTCGCCATTTTAGGTTTGATTACACCTTTATTGCTTCATAGCCAATTAGAATTCCCTTTTTATACGTCAATTAGCCACTGGTTTGTTTTTATTATTTTACTTTGGTTTACGGATATACAAAGTAGCAGTGACAAAAATAAAATTTCATTCGACAAAACCTTTTTATTACGTTTTTTTGCGGTTTTATTACCTGTTATCTTCCTACCTTTTTTAGTGACTACTTTACATACAGGTAACATTATCGTTGAACATGAAAAAAATGGGTACCGACATATTGAACGTTTGTTAGATATTGAAAACCCCATAGCATGGCAAAGTAGGCTTGATAAAAGTATTTTCGGGCACACATTAGTCGCTGGTCTACGAGAGCAGAGTCCTGAAGCTTTGCAGCGATATATTAATTGGGGATTAACGCGTGTACGACATGCTCCAAGAAGCAGCGTTTATTCAAACGTTCTATTGTGTTTGGGTATTTTAAAACAAGAAAAAGAATATCAAAGAGTTTTAAAGGAAGCTAAATTAACTTATCCGCTCATTGAGGAATGGGGAATTAATATTTTAAAAGCTAAAGATGATTAATCTATCAATAAATTATGACCCTGTAACAAAATCTGTGTAACTGCCTATCATTAATACCCAACTAGGGTTTAGGATAGGCAGACTATGAATAAGAAAGAACTAGAAGCATTTGCTAAGCAAGCAGCCAAAGGTATTAAGTCAGA